>Ga0116146_1000095_pt1 | contig 107881 bp, 98 predicted proteins | sample AD_JPNHG2_MetaG_FD_89748 | JGI IMG/M metagenome (GOLD analysis project Ga0116146, IMG submission 89748) | Active sludge microbial communities of municipal wastewater-treating anaerobic digesters from Japan - AD_JPNHG2_MetaG | ecosystem: Engineered > Bioreactor > Anaerobic > Digestate | place... | reverse complement strand
TCGCGGGGGGCGGGTGGGGGGCGAGACGCGGGCGCGAGCGCTGTAGTCGCTCTACGAGGGGGATGGGTTGGAGGGTGGGCAGTGCCATCGGCAGTGCTGAGACGGTGCTCCCGCCCCTCGCGGGGGGCGGGTGGGGGGCGAGACGCGGGCGCGAGCGCTGTAGTCGCTCTACGAGGGGGACGGGGTGGAGGGTGGGCAGTGCCATCGGCAGTGCTGAGACGGTGCTCCCGCCCCTCGCGGGGGCGGGTGGGGGGCGAGACGCGGGCGCGAGGGCCTTGGCGGCTTTCCGAGGGGGATGGGTTGGAGGGTGGGCAGTGCGATCGGCTGTGCTGCGACGGTGTTCCCGCCACCAAACCGGGTGGATCTGGGACGCTGGCGACCAGCGCTACCGGTACCGCTTCGACTGGGACCCGCTCGACCGCATGCGCTGGCACAACGGGCCGGGGATCAACCGGGTCTTCGCCCACACCGCGGACGGGGAGCGGATCGTGGAACGTGATGTGACGAGCGGCGTCACCACGATCTCGCTGCGCGGCCTCGACGCCAAGGTCCTGCGCGAGGTGAAGCTCGAAAACGGCGCGTACAGTTGGCAGAAGGACTACATCTACCGGGAGAGCCAGATCCTCGCCAGCCATGGCCACAACGAGCCGCTGCAGCACTACCACCTCGACCATCTCGGCACGCCGCGCATGCTGTCCAATCGCTGTGGCGAGCGGTTGCAGCGCTTCGAGAGCTTCCCGTTCGGGGAGGCGATCGCCGAGTTGCCGCAGCACCCCGAGAAGATGCGCCTGACCGGCCACCAGCGCGACCTCAACCAGCCCACGACGACCGAGGACGACCTGGACTACATGCACGCGCGGTACTACGGGACGAAGATGGGGAGGTTCGCGAGTGTGGATCCCTCGTCACGTTCCATCGGAGCCGAGCGGCCCCAGAGCTGGAATCGGTACTCCTATGCTCGAAGCAACCCACTACGCTTTCTGGATCCCGATGGCAATGACGAGGTGGAATACGGGGGAACGAAACTGACGATCTTCCCCGGTGATGTCCTTGTCGTGAGGGGTTCCAAGGAGGGCGACTATCACGTCGTGACCTACGTCGGCGGGGGTAAGCCCGGACAGATTATGGTGGTGGAGAACAGCCCTGGCCGAAACAGGGACCTGAGCGTGTTCGGCCCGGGCACGGTGGAAAAGCTCCGAGACAACACAGGAAGCAGTCATCCTCCCGTCGATCTGCTCGCACTCCAGGTCAACGGGCAGCCGAACTCCTACCACCCGGACAACGGTGGCAAGGCGCTCGGCGCCGTGCAGCACGACGGCCCGCCGCTGACCGGCGAGCAGGTCAAGGCGGCGGCGGCTACCGTTACGATGGCCTACATGTCGCCCCCCGACTACAAACAGTGCACTCATTTCGTCCTCGAACTCGCTCGAATGCTGGAGGTCAAGCTCAGGCTTGCCCCCGAGCGCAGCGGCGAGGACCCGGAGGGCGTGGGGCGCTTCGTGAGAAGCGTGGCATCACGAACCGCACGCGGTGGTTTACCGCCAGCGCCTTGAGGCAGGGAGGGAGGCTCCAAATGAGGAAGCGCGCAATTTGGATCGGCATCGCGACACTTGCTGTTGTCATGACGTGTGCAATGGCCGTGGTCATTGCACAGCAGGAGGAGAAGGACGAGGAGGAGTATGTCTCGCACCCGGATTTTACCGCCCAGAGGGCGACCTGTGGCGCGATCTGGGGAGCCAACCTCAACGTCGAGGCGTTCAAGAGCGATTTTCCTGGAGAGAAGCTGCCGACAACGCTGAGTGCTCTGCACCAGGTGATGGGAGGCGTTGATCCCGACGGTCGGTTGTGGCTCGATGGTTGGGGGCGGCCGCTCGTCTATTTCGTCACCTGGGATGGGCACTACGTGATTGCCAGCTTTGGCAAGGATGGAGTGCCCCAAGGGCAGGCCGCCACGCCCGGTGGTGCAACGATCGATACAGATCGGGATGCCGACATTGTCATGATCGACGGAGACTGGGCGCAGGCGCCCGGTGGGGTGGGTGGGCTGTCCTGATTGCCGGCAGATGGGACCGGTGGCCGATGGGGTGGCCGTGCCATCGGATTGGTACGAGATCGGTTGCGATCGGCGGCACGCATCACCAATCGACGACACCCGATGTGCCACAGCAAAAGGAGCACCTCACCGTGCGGCGAGGGTGACGTTCGGGCACCGGTGGGGATGGGCTCGCGGGAGGGGCGGGATCAGGTCTTCGGCGCTGCCTCGGCCGTTTCGCCTGGGGTCTCGGAGGAGGGCCGGAGCATGCCGTGGCGGAGCATCTCGGCGATCTCGCGGATGACCTCCTCGGTGTCCTTGCCGAAGTGGTTGGGGACGCCGAACAGGATCTCGACCGCGAAGTAGTTGAGGAAGAAGCGGCTGGCGAGCATGACCGCGGACAGGGGAGAGATGCCGGGGCGCAGGCGGGCGGCGAGTTCGGAGGGTTGCTCCTGGCGGGCCATGAAGTCGGCGAAGCGCTGCGCCATGTCGGAGTAGAACTTGCGGATGTGGCTGCCCTCGAACTCGACGACGTCGACGTAGATGAGCGCCACGTAGCGGCGGTACTGCAGCACGGAGTCGCGCGCTGCGTGCCCGACGTCTTCGAGGTTGTCGGGGAACCGTCCGGTTGCGAGGGCACGGTTGAACGGGAAGTCGGGGCTCTCGATCGCCGCCCAGTACTGGTCGAGCAGCGTGCGGAAGATCGCTTCCTTGTCCGCGAAGTGGTGGTAGACGTTGCCGGTCGACACCTCTGCGCGGGCGGCGATGTCGCGTACGCTGGTGGCCCTGTACCCCTGGGTGGAGAACAGCTCGAGGGCGGCCTCGAGGATCTGGTCGCGGGAGCGTTGTGATTTCTCAGCCTGGTTCATCCCAAACCATCCGTTCGGTTTGGGAGCCTACGCTTCCAGGCTGCCGTGGTCAAGGCGCGAGCTGGCGGCACGCTGTGCCCGCTGCCTCGCACCGGCGGCGCTTTCGACGCTGCCGGGCCTCTGCTATGCTCCGCGCGGTTCTGCGCGCAGGGCGGTCCGGAGCGAGTTGGCCGCGCGGCAGGCCAGGAAGGGCGACCTACCATGACCGAGAAAGCGCAACAGCTTCTCAACGACTCCAGGGCGGCCCGGTGGACGGCGCTGGGGCTTGTCTCGTTCACGATGCTCGCGGCGTATTACTTCGTGGACGCCATCGCGCCGCTCCAGACGCTCGTGCAGCACAAGTACGCCTGGACCTCCGATCACTGGGGGTTCTTCTCGGGCGCCGAGTACCTGCTCAACGTCATGGGGTTCCTGATCATCTCGGGAATCATCCTCGACAAGATGGGGATTCGCTTCACCGGCTTGCTGTCCTCGAGCATCATGCTGGTCGGCGCCGGTATCAAGCTCTACGCGCTGTCGCCGCTGTTTCCTGCCGGCCCCCTCTACCGGCTGTTCGACTCGTTCTGGCCGTCGATGCCGGCCACGGCCAAGCTGGCGGCGCTCGGGTACGCGATCTTCGGGATCGGGGTCGAGATGTGCGGGATCACGGTTTCCCGCTCCCTCGTCAAGTGGTTCAAGGGCAAAGAGCTGGCCCTGGCAATGGGGTCACAGCTGGCGACGGCCCGGCTGGGCGCCTCGATCGCCTTCTTCTTCTCCTCGGCGGTCGGCGGCGTGAAGACGGTGGACGGGGTCGTGCAGGGCAGCCCGGTCAAGCCGGTGGCGCTCGGCGTAACGCTGCTCGCGATCGGGCTCCTGACGTTCTTGGTCTACTCGTTCATGGATCGGAAGTTCGACAAACAGACCGGGCGCTACTCGGACGCCGACCCGTCGGAGGCGTTCCATCTTTCGGACCTCGGTAAGATCATCACCAACCCGGGGTTCCTCATCATCTCGTTCCTGTGCGTGCTGTTCTATTCCGGGGTCTTTCCGTTCCTCAAGTACGCGGTGGCGATGATGCAGGCGCGGCTGGGGCTGTCGCCCGGCGCCGGGGAGTGGATCCCGGGGCTGCTGCCGGTGGGCACGATCCTGCTCACGCCGGTGTTCGGCCTCTACCTCGACACCAAGGGGAAGGGCGCGACGCTGATGATTCTGGGCTCGGCTCTGCTCACCGGCGCCCACCTCACGTTCGCGCTGGCGCCGATCAACATGGCCGTGGCGATCGTCGCGATCATGGTGCTCGGAGTGGCGTTCTCGCTCATCCCGGCCTCGATGTGGCCGTCAGTCCCCAAGATCGTCGAGGACCGCTACCTCGGTTCGGCCTACGCCATGGTGTTCCAGATCCAGAACGTGGGCTTGTGGTTCATCCCCTGGCTCATCGGGGTGGTGATCGAGAAGTCCAACCCCGGCGTCTCGCAGCGCATCGCCGCGGGCGACGCCACGGCCGTCTACAACTACACGAGCGCCATGCTGATCTTCTCGGCGCTGGGGGCGGCGGCGATCGGGCTGGCGTTCGCGCTCAAGTGGATCGACGCCAAGAAGGGGTACGGGCTCGAGCTGCCCAACAAGAAGAGCTGACAGCGGCGGGCGGCGCCGCCAAGTCGGGGCCGGCTGGGCGTGCCGCTCGTGTTCCGAGGGCCCGCTCGCCGGGGGGGCGTCACCGGGCCGGGCCGTGCCCGGCGCGCCTTGCCGCGGCGCCGGCGGCTGTCGCCCTTGCCGTGTGGCCGGTGCCCCGAACAGTGCGACAATGCATGGCAGGGGCGCGCCGGGGCGGTGGCCAGGGCCGGCGCGGAGGGAGAGGACATGGACCTGCCTGTGCAAGATGTGCTGCGCCCGACCTCGCTGCGAGAGGCGCTGCAGGCGCTCGCCGACCATCCGGTCGCGCGGCCGGTGGCGGGGGGGACCGATCTTGTGGTGCAGCTCCGGGATGGCCGCCGCAAGGCGGAGCGGCTCGTCGACCTCGGTCGTGTCGGGCTCGAGGGGATCAAGGAAACCGAGCGCGGGGTGTCGATCGGTGCCGGCACGACGATGGAGGCGATCGCGTCCCACGCCGCCGTGAGAAGGCATTTCCCGGCGCTGGCGGCGGCCGCGGCGCAGGTCGGGGCGTGGCCGATCCAGTGCCGGGCCACGCTGGGCGGCAACCTCGCCAACGCCTCGCCGGCCGCTGACACTGCCCCGCCGTTGCTGGTGGCAGGTGCGGCGGTCACGCTCGCCTCGGCTCGCGGCCAGAGCCAGCTCCCGCTCGAGGAGCTGTTCGTGGGGCCCGGGCGCACGAGCCTGCGGCCAAACGAGCTCATCGTCTCGGTGCTGCTGCCGATCACCCGCCCGGGGACCGGCCGGCGGGTGGTCGAACGGTTCGGCAAGGTGGGGCCACGCCGCGAGCAGATCATCTCGGTGGTGTGCATGGCCGGGAGAACGGTGGTGGCGGCGGACGGGCGGCTGGAGCTGGTGCGCCTGGCGTTCGGCTCGGTGGCTCCGACGCCGGTTCGCGCCCGGGCCGCCGAGCGGGTGCTCGAGCGCCGGGTGCTCGACGACAGGCTGCGGCGGGAAGCGCTGGGGGCCGTGCAGGAGGATGTGCGGCCGATCGACGATGTGCGGGCTCCGGCCTGGTACCGGCGGCTGGCGGTCGCCACGCTGCTCGACCGGTACCTCGAGGAGGTGGCCCATGCCTGAGCGGATCCGTGTCACGTTCACCCTCAACGGCGAGCGGCGGACGTTCGCGGTGCCGCCCGGCCGGCGCCTGCTCGACCTCCTGCGCGAGGACGCGGGGCTCATCGGCACGAAGGAGGGTTGCGGGGCCGGCGAGTGCGGTGCCTGCACGGTGCTGCTCGATGGCCTTCCGGTGACGTCGTGCCTGGTGCTGGCGGCCTCGGTCGAGGGCCGGACGGTGGTGACGGTGGAGGGGCTCGGCGGCGGCGGGTCGCTCCACCCGTTCCAGCGCGCGCTGGTCGAAAAGGGCGGCGTCCAGTGCGGGTTCTGCACGCCGGGGGTGGTTGTCACGGGCGCCGCGATCCTGGCCCGGGGGGTGACCGAGCCCGCCGAGGTTCCCCGGTTGCTCGCCGGCAACCTCTGCCGCTGCACCGGCTACACCAAGATCTTCGAGGCCTTCGAGGCGGCCAGGGAGGAGTCCAATGGCTGACACCACCACCCGCCCGGCCAGGCGCCAGAGGTCGCAGCCCGAGACGGCCCTCGGCCAAGACACGGGCCGGGAGCCGCAGGCCGCCCACCCCGGACCGCTCGGAGGCCGCCACGTCCGCCCCGACGCCACGGCGAAGGTCGCGGGGCTCACACGGTACGTGGGCGACTTGGCGTTGCCGGGGATGCTGCACGCCGCGCTCGTGACCGCGCGCGTCGCCTCGGCCCGAGTCAGGAGCCTCGATGTCCGGCCTGCAGCGGCGGTGCCGGACGTGGTCGCGGTGCTCACCGCCGGGGACGTGCCCGGGCAGAACTCGATCGGCGTGATTTTCGGGGATCAGCCGCTGCTGGTCACGGACCGCGTACGCATGGTCGGCGACCGGCTGGCTCTGGTGGCGGCGCGCACGCCCGAGGCGGCGTGGACGGCGGCGCGGGCGGTGCGCATGGAGCTCGAGCCGTTGCCGGGTGTGCACGATCCGGTGGCGGCGCTGGCCGAGGGCGCCCCGGCCGTGCACGACAAAGGCAACCTGTTCCACACCTTCCGGGTGCTCAGGGGCAAGGTGTATGGCCGGCGCGCGAAGGCGGTCGCCGTCGTCGAAGCCGAGTACCACATCGGCGGGCAGGACCACGCGTACCTCGAACCGCAGGGCTGTCTCGCCATCCCCGAGGGCCGCAGCCGCATCACCATCGTTGCCTCGTGCCAGTGCCCGTTCTATGTCCAGCACGCCGTCGCCAGGGTGCTCGGGCTGCCGCTGGCGGCGGTCCGCGTCGAGCAGGCGCCGACCGGCGGCGGGTTCGGCGGCAAGGAGGACTACCCCTCCGAGCCGGCGGCGTGTGCCGCGCTGCTTGCCTGGCACACCGGGCACCCGGTGCGACTGCTCTATCCCCGCGAGCTGGACCTGCAGGCCACGACCAAGCGGCACGCCATGGTGATCCGACACCGCTGGGGTGCCGATGCCAGGGGCAAGCTGCAGTTCGCCGAGGTCGAGACGTTCATGGACGCCGGCGCGTACGTGGGGCTGTCGACGGTGGTGGCCGAGCGCGCCAACGTCTCGTGCATCGGCCCGTACGACGTGGCGGCGGTCGATGTCAAGACGCACGTCGTGTACACCAACAACCTGTTCGGCGGAGCGTACCGCGGGTTCGGCGCGCCGCAGGTGACGTGGGCGGCCGAGGCGACGATGGACAAGCTCGCCCGGCAACTCGGCCTCGACCCGCTGGAAATCCGGCGCCGCAACGCCCTCCACGCCAGGGCGCGCGTGCTGTGCACCGGCCAGAAGCTCGAGGGCCCGGTGCTGGCCAGGGAGGTGCTCGAAAGCGCCGCCCGCCTGGCCGGCTGGGACGCCTTCCGCGCCGGCCGCCCGGCGGAGGGAAGCCGCCTCCGGCACGGGATGGGGATCTCGCTCGTGCTCTATGGCTGCAACCTGCATCACGGCGGGCAAAAGCTCGACCGCTCCTCGGCCGTGGTCATCCTGCAGCCCGACGGCTCGGTGATCGTGCGGGTCGGGCTCACCGACATGGGGCAGGGCAACCTCACGGCGGCGCAGACGATCGCCGCCCAGGCGCTCGGGGTGTCGCCGTCGGCGGTGCAGGTCTGGCAGCCGGATACCACGACGGTCGGCGACTCCGGACCGACCGTGGCGTCCCGCGGTTCGCACATGTCGGGGATGGCGATCCTCGACGCTGTGGCGCGGCTGCGCACCCGCCTCGACCCGGTGGCGGCGGAACTGCTCGGGTGTGCGCCGGGTGAGGTGGAACTGGGAGGCGGCTTCGCCTCGGTACGGGGGCAGGCGGAGCGCCGGGTGCCGATGGCGGCGGTGGCGGCGGAAATGGCGGCCCGCCGAATCGAGGCCGTCGCCACCGGCTGGTACCGCACCGAGCCGCGGGAGTTCGACCACGAGACGGGCCAGGGCGACCCCTACGAGTTCTACGCCATGGCGTGTCATGTCGCCCGTGTCGCCGTCGACCCCGAGCTCGGGCTCGTCACGGTGGAGGAGGTCTCGGCCGCTCACGACGTCGGGCGGGCGATCCACCGCGACGCGCTCGAGGGCCAGATCCAGGGCGGTGTCGTGCAGGCAATGGGCTGGGGGGTGACCGAGGCGTTGCACCTGAAGGACGGCGTGCTCTCGAACCCCAACTTCACCGACTACATCATCCCCACCGCCGCCGATGCTCCGAAGATCAACATCGAGATCATCGAGAGCGAGGGGCCGGGCGGCCCGTACGGCGCCAAGGGGATCGGCGAGCCGTCGTTCATCCCCACCGCCGCGGCGATTCGCAACGCGGTGTGCGACGCGTTGGGGGTCGAGATCGACACGCTGCCGCTGACTCCTCCGACCGTCTTGGCTGCCCTGGGCGATCGCCACCCGCTGGCGTGGGTTCTGGAGAGACGGCGATGAACGAGCTGCGAACTGCGCTGGAATGGGTGGATGCCGGGAAGACGTGCGTCCTCGTCACGGTGATCGAGGCGAGGGGCTCGGCGCCGCGCAAGGAAGGGGCGCGTCTGGCGCTGTGCGCCGACGGTCAGCGGGTCGGCACGGTCGGCGGCGGCGAGGTCGAGGAGAGGGCGCTCGCCGAGGCGCGGGCGCTCCTGCAGTCGTCCGAGACGACGCGCCTCGTGGAGCAGGTCGCCACGTGCGGCGGCCAGGTCACGCTGTACTGCGAGAAGCTGGCGCCGCGGCGGCGCCTCGTCGTGGTCGGGGCCGGGCACGTCGGGAGGGCGATCGCCCAGGCGGGAGCGCACGCAGGGTTCCGGGTCACGGCGGTGGCGCCGTCGGCCCCGGAGCGGGTGGCTGACACCCCCCGTGTCCAGGCGGTCGCGGCGGACGATCCAGCCTGGCTCGACACAGCGGAAGCCCCGGCCGCCACTCACGTGGTGTGCGCGACCGGAACCCACGCGGGTGACACCGGCTGGGCTGTGGCGGCGCTGCACGCCGGCTTCGCCTCGGTGGGAGTCGTCGGCTCGGCCGGGAAGGCGCAAAACATCCGGCGCCAGGCTGCCGCCGACGGCGTGCCGCCGCGCCGCATCGACGAGCTGCGCTGTCCGGTCGGGCTCGACATCGGTGCCGTGACACCCGAGGAAATTGCGGTCGCCGTCGTCGCCGAGCTCATCTTGCTCGAGCGCAAGGGACACGTGCCCGAGGCATGGCGCAAGCAGGTACGGCCGGTCTGATCCTGGCCGGCGGCCAGGGCCAGCGGTTCGGCGGGCCCAAGGCGTTCGCCGTGCTGCCGGACGGCCGGTCATTTCTCGCCGCCTGCGCTGCAACGCTCGCCGAGGCCGGGGCCCGGCCGATCGTCGCGACGCTCCCTCCGTGCTGCCAGGAGCCGGCGGTGGAGGGGGCGCGCGGGTTGCGGCTGCCGGCCCCGGATCTCGACATGTTCGCCTCGCTGCGTCTGGGGCTGTGCGCGTTGCTCGAGGGCGCGAGCTGGGCGGCGGTGGTCGTGCTGCCCGTGGACCACCCGCTCGTGCGCCCCGCCACGGTGGCGAGCCTGGCCGCAGCGGTCGGAACCGGCGTTGCGGCAGTGCGGCCCCGGCACGACGGCAAGCACGGACACCCCATCGCGATGGCGCGGGCGGTGGCGGAAGGAATCGCCGATGGCCGGCTCGCCGGCCCGACCCTGCGGGACGTCCTGTGCACGGTCGGCGCCGTGGACCTGCCAGTGGCCGACGGGGGCGTCACCGCCAACTGCAACACCCCCGAGCGTCTCGCCGCGGCGCTGGCGCAGTCTGCGGCTCAGCGCTGACCTGGCGGGCCGGCCGCGGCGTACGAGGCGACGCGGCGGAGAGGGACCCGGGCGGCGTGGTCGTCGCTCACGGCTTCGAGGATGACGCCCCCGGCCATGTCGCGGGCGACTGGCAGCTCCAGCAGGTAGAGGATGGTCGGGACGACGTCCGCCACGCGGCGCGTGCGCAGGCGCTCCCCGGCCCGCGTGCCGGGCCCGGAAAACAGCACGAATCCGTCCGGTGCCTCGTCCGGCGACACCTGCCACTCGCTGGCGCGCCCGACAAGCCGGCCGAGCCGCCGCCAGGGCGAGGGGGGCGCCATCCCGTACGGCGAGGCGACCACGAGCAGCGTGTCCTCGCCGCCGAGCAGCTGCCACAGGCGCCGCAGCTCGTCGTCGAGCAACCGCGCCGCCTGCCGGAGGGTGTCGTCGGCCGGGTCACCGGGCCCCTGCGGGGTCCACGCCGGGCGGAGCTGGGCGACGAGCCGGGTGTTGACGACCAGTGCCTCGACCCGTTCGGCCGCGCCGCGCCGCAGCACCGCGGCGTGGAGCTCGCTCGCCACGGCAAAGGCACGCTGGGCGTCGCGTGCGGCGTCGGGCCGCGCCGCCAGGGCCGGGGCGAGCGCCGCCCGCAGATCGGCGTCGAACTCCTCGAACGGCGCCGTCTCGGAAGCGAGGGGCGCCTGGAGATCCCACCCGCCGGTCGACCATCGCGGCCAGCCGGCGTTGCCGGCCGGCAAGCCGGAGCGCTCCACGATCGACCAGATCGGGGCCCGCCTGGGGCTGGCGCCCGCGACACGCTCCCAGGCCCGCCACGGCAGCTGATGAGGCGACGGCCAGGGCCCTGCCAGTAGCAGGGTGACGGGCTGGTCGAGCAGCCACGAGAGACGGTACGATCGCCGGCCGAGCACCCCGTGGACTGACGGGGCGCAGCCGGTGGCAAGGGTCGCCAGGGCAGCCGAGCGCGTGTACGGACGAACAGTGCGGAGCTGGCCCCACGCCCCCCTGTCGCGGCGCGACTGCAGGAACGGCATGTCCTTGTGTTCGAGCAGCGGCAGCAGCCAGGGCAGGTCAGCGCCTTCCCACGAAACCATGAGGAGCCGGTGCGCGGCCTTGAACGGAGGGCCGTCGTCACCCCCTTGCGGGGGCGGTGCCGGGGGGGTGAGCAGCCACACGCCCCACAGCAACGCGACGACGAGACCGGTGCCGGAAAGGGTGATGACCGCGGCGAGGCGCGGCACGGCCCTGCGCACGATGAGGACGAGCAGCACGAGCAGGTAGGTTCCGGCGATCCACGCCGCCACCGACAGCGCCTCGCGGTTGGCGGGCACCAGCAAATCGCGGGTGAGGTGCCGGTTCCACACCGCCACGGCGGCGACGAGCAACGACGCGACGGCCATCAGGCGGCGCCACAACCCGACCGAGAACCCCGGCCCGCCGAGCAGCCTCGGCGGTGCCAGGGCGAGCAGCTCGAGCACCAGGAAGCAGATGAGGCCCAGCCAGAGACCAGCCCAGCTCGCCCAGGCGGCGAGCGCGAGGAGCGCCCGGCCTGGGGAGAGGCTGACCTCGGCCCACAGCAACAGCTGGAGCGGCGCGAGGGCGGCGCCCGTGACAGCCCCGGCCGCGAGGCTGTGGCCAAGCCTGGCGAGATGCCGCATAATCCCCGACGCATGATAGCGCGCCGCGATCTCGCCGCTCGGGTCCTGTCGGCCGACGATCTGACCCCCACTGCGTTCAGGCTGGAGCTGCTGTGCCGCGAGGCGGTGGAGGCCGTGCCCGGGCAGTTCGGGATGCTGCGCTGCAGCGAGGGATACGACCCGCTGCTGCGCCGCGCCTTTTCGCTCGCCGGTGTGCGGCCGACTGGGGAGGGGTGGGTCGTGGAGATGCACATCAAGGAGGTGGGCAAGGGCACCGCCTTGCTCCGCCGGCTGGTCCCCGGGGCCCCGACCTCGCTGCTCGTCCCGCTGGGAAACGGCTTCGACCTGGGCGACGAGCACGACCTGCCCTTTGCCCTGGTGGCCGGCGGCATCGGCCTGCCGCCGGTGCTTTTCGCGGCCGAGGTGCTGGCGGCGCGCGGCCGCCGCTTCGATTTTTTCTTTGGCGCTGCCTCGGCCTGCGAGCTGTACGAGGTGGAGCGGCTGGCGGCCGCGACCGCTGCGGCCGGCGGCGAGCTGGTGCTGTGCACCGACGACGGCACGCGCGGCGAGGCAGGGTTCGTGACCGCTGCCCTCGATCGCCGGCTCGCCGCGGGTCGGGTGTACGGGCGGGTCCTGGCCTGCGGCCCCGATCCGATGCTCCGGGCGCTCGGGCGCCTGGTGACGGCGCGAGGGCTCGCGGCCGAGCTGTCGCTCGAGGAGCCGATGGCCTGCGGCGTAGGTGTGTGCCTGGGTTGCGTGGTCGAGCTCGAGGACGGCCGGCTCGTGCCGTCGTGCAAGGAGGGGCCGGTGTTTTCGGCTGCGCGCCTGGGAGCGAGGTGGAGGTCGTGACGCCCGACCTCCGGACCAGGGTGGGCGCCGTGTCGCTGGCCAACCCGATCCTGACCGCCTCGGGGACGTTCGGGTACGGTCTCGACCTCGAGGACCTCTGTCCTCCGGAACGGCTCGGTGGGATCGTCACCAAGGGGCTCTCGCCGCTGCCGCGGCGCGGCAACGCTCCGCCGCGCATCGTGGAAACCGCGGCCGGCATGATCAACGCTATCGGGCTGCAGAACATCGGCGTCGAGGCGTTTTGCCGCGACGTGCTGCCGGAGCTGCGGCGGCGCGGCGTGACCGTGGTGGTCAACGTTTTCGGCGAGTCGCCGGCGGCCTACCGCGAGGTCATCGCCCGCTGCGAGCGCGAGGCCGGCGTGGCGGCGTACGAGCTCAACGTCTCGTGCCCCAACGTGTCGGCCGGCGGTATGGAATTCGGGCACGACCCGGTGCTGCTCGCCTCGCTCACCGCGGCGTGCCGCAGCGAGACGTCGAGGGCGTTGTGGGTCAAGCTCTCGCCCAACGCCCCCGACCTCGTCGGCACGGCCCGCGCCGCCGTGGACGGCGGAGCGGATGCGCTGACGCTCATCAACACGCTACGCGCCATGGCCATCGACGCGGTGGCGCGGCGGCCAGTGCTGCAGCGCGGATGCGGGGGGTTGTCGGGCCCGGCCATCAAGCCCATTGCCCTGCGCATGGTGTGGGAGGTCCACCGCGCCTTGCCGACGTTGCCGCTCGTGGGGATCGGCGGGATCGAGACCGGCCGAGACGCGGCGGAGTTTTTGCTCGCTGGGGCCAGCGCCGTGCAGGTGGGGACCGCGGTGTTCCGCGATCCCTCGGCGCCGATTCGCATCCTGGGGGAACTGGAGCGCTTTTGCGCACAGCAGAACGTCGCGGCGGTGGGGGAGCTGATCGGAGGGCTGCAATGGCCGTGTTGACACGGGAGGAGGCGGTGCGGCGCCTCGTGGTGGCAGCCGACGCATCGGAGCGGGGCGTGCTCGTGGCGCTGGCGAAGAGGCTGCGGCCAGCAGTGGGGATGGTCAAGCTCGGGCTCGAGGCGTTCGTGGCCTGCGGGCCCGAGCTGGTGCGGGAAGTACGCGGGCTCGGCGTGCCGGTCTTCCTGGACCTCAAGCTCCACGACATCCCCAACACGGTCGAGCGCGCCGCGGCCAGTGCCGCCCGGCTCGGGGTGCAGATGCTCACGGTGCACGCCGGGGGCGGGGAGGCGATGCTGCGCGCCGCCGTCGCGGGTGCGGCGGCCGGGGCTCCGGCCGGTTCGCCGCCGCCTGTCGTGCTGGCCGTGACCGTGCTGACGAGCCTGGACGACGAGACGCTCGCCACGCTCGGGCTGCCGGGAACCGCCGGCGAGCGCGTGCGCGCCTGGGCTGCGCTGGCGCACCGCGCCGGCTGCGGTGGAATCGTCTGCTCGCCGCACGAGGTGGCGGCCATGCGGGCGGCGTTCGGCCCCGACTTCGTGCTGCTCAGCCCGGGCATCCGCCCGGCTGGCGGCGCGGCGGGGGACCAGAAGCGCGTCGCCACCCCGCGCGCCGCGGTGGAGGCGGGTGCGACCTACGTGGTGGTGGGGCGGCCCATCACCGGGGCTCCGGATCCTCTGGCCGCTGCCGAGGCGATCCTGACCGAAATGTGCGGCCACCCGGTCGCGGCCGGGCAGTGATCCGGGTACGCCGCTCGCCCGTCGCGCTTCGCGCTTGCGGCCAGCGGCCCCCGATGGCCCGCCGCGGAGCGGGGAATCGGGCCGGTGCTGGCAAGCTTGTTGGCTTTGCTGGAGGTGTTCGATGAGTCTGGTTGGCAAGCCGGCCCCGACGTTCACGCTCGAGGGCTATGCACACGGGGAGTTCACCACCGTCTCGCTCGAGTCGCTGCGCGGCACGTGGGTGCTGTTGCTGTTTTACCCGCTCGACTTCACCTTCGTGTGTCCCACCGAGGTGCTGGCGTTTTCGGCCGACGCGGCCGCGTTCGCGGCCCGCAACTGCAAGATCCTCGGAATTTCCGTGGACTCCAAGTACGCCCACAAGGCGTGGGCCGAGACGGAGCGCGAGCGCGGCGGGCTGGGCGGGGCGCTGGGCTTTCCGCTGCTGTCCGACCTCACCCGCCACACGGCCCGCGACTACGGCGTGATGATCGAGGAATCCGGGGTGGCGCTGCGCGGCCTCTTCCTCATCGACCCGGACGGCGTGGTCGTGCACGAGACGACCAACCTCCTGCCGGTGGGCCGCTCGTCCCGGGAGGCGTTGCGCGTCTTGGAGGCGTTCCAGTACGTCACAGCGCACAGCGGGGAGGTTTGCCCGGCCAACTGGGAAGCGGGGCGGCCGGCGGTGGAGGCAACGCCGGAGGGGGTGGCGTCGTACCTGAAGGGCCGGCCGTGAGACGCGCGAGGTACGGGCTCGAGGGAGATCACCACACCCACACGGCGCGCTGTGGCCACGCCGTCGGCGACGCCAGGGAGTATGTCGAGGCGGCGCTGGCGGCCGGGCTCCGCTCGATTGCAATCACCGACCACGTGCCGATGTTCTGGCGTCCCGAGCCGGAACGCGACGCCAGCCTTGCAATGCGGCTCGAGGAGCTGCCGGCCTACGTCGAGGAGGTCCTGGCGCTCGAGGCGGCGTTCCGGGGCAGGATCGAGGTGCTGCTCGGCATCGAGGCCGACTTCCTGCCCGGCCACGAGGAGGAGCTGCGGCGCCTGCTCGCACCGTACCCGTTCGATCTCGTCCTCGGCTCGGTCCACTGGCTCGGGGACTGGCTCGTCGACGGGCCGGGCTCGGTCGCGCGGTTCGAGCGCGGCCAGGACGAGGTGGACGCGATCTGGAACGCGTACGCCGACGCGGTCATCGGGGCGGCGCGCTCCGGCCTGTTCGACGTCCTCACCCACCTCGACCTGCCCAAGAAGTTCGGCCACCGCCCCCGCCTGCCGTACGCCGGGCGGCAGGCGGAGGTCGTGCAGGCGGTCGCGGCCTCGGGATGTGCCGTGGAACTATCGTCGGGCGGGATGCGCAAGCCGGTGGGGGAGCCGTACCCTGCACGCGACCTCTTGCGCGAGCTGCAGGCGGCCGGCGTGCCGGTCGTGCTGGCGTCCGACGCCCACGCGCCGGAAGAGGTCGGCCACCGGTTCGCCGAGCTGCGGGCTCTGCTGGCCGGCCCCGGGGACGGGCACGTGGCACGAGGCACGAGGCAGGAGGGGGGGCCGGCCCGCGCCTTGCCCGAGGGAGCGGGGGCGACTGACGGGTTCGATCCGGCGGCGGGACGAGTAGAATGACCGGACCGGTTCGCTCGGTGTTCGAGCGCGCCGGGTGGAGGGCATATGCACCATCGCGTGATCATCCTGGGCTCGGGGCCGGCCGGCTGGACGGCGGCCCTTTACACGGCGCGGGCGCAGCTCGGACCGCTCGTGCTGAAGGGCTTGCAGGAGGGCGGCCAGCTCACGATCACGACCGAGGTCGAGAATTACCCGGGTTTTCCTCACGGTATCATGGGCCCCGAGCTCATGGCCCAGATGGCGGAGCAGGCGGAGCGTTTCGGCGTCCGGTCGCTGCCGGACGAGGCCACCTCGGTCGAGCTGGGGGTGCGACCGTTCGCGGTCCGCACCGCGAACAGCGGCGAGTTCACCTGCGATGCCCTCATCGTCGCCACTGGCGCCTCCGCCCGCCTGCTTGGGCTGCCGGCCGAAAAGGAGCTGATGGGCTACGGTGTGTCGGCCTGCGCCACCTGTGACGGGTTCTTTTTCAAGGACAAGGAAGTGGTGGTGGTGGGCGGCGGCGACACCGCGATGGAGGAGGCCATTTTCCTCACCCGTTTCTGTACCAGGGTCACGATCGTGCACCGGCGCAGCGAGCTGCGCGCCTCGCGCATCATGCAGGAGCGGGCTCGCGCCAACCCCAAGGTGCGCTTCGAGCTCAACGCCGTGCCGGTGGACATCCTGGGCAGCAGGGAGAGGGGCGTGGAAGCAGTGGTGCTACGCGACACCGTCACCGGCGACACGCGCGTCCTACCCACGCAAGGCGTGTTCGTGGCGATCGGCCACCAGCCCAACACCGCCTTCCTGGGAGGTCAACTCGAGCTCGACGCCGCGGGGTACGTCGTCACCAGACCGGACTCGACGCGGACGGCGATCGAAGGCGTGTTCGCCTGTGGCGACGTGCGCGACCACGTGTACCGGCAGGCGGTCACCGCCGCCGGCAGCGGGTGCATGGCGGCGATCGAGGCCGAGCGGTGGCTGGCCGAACACGGAGTCCAGGAATAGCGCGTGTCGGGCGCCGGTTGGCGGCCGTTGGGGGGCCGTGTGCCCCGGAGGGTTGCATGTTGACGATCACCGAAAGGGCTGCCCAGGCGGTCCGGGACTACGCCGCGACGATGCCCGACGTGGCCGGCAAGCAGCTCCGCATCTTCGTCGAGCGCGGTGGCTGCTCGGGCGTGCGATACGGCTTCGCGTTCGACGACCACCACGAGGGCGACACGGTGCTCGAGTCGGGCGGTTTGCAGGTGCTCCTGGACGCGACCTCGGCCCAGGTCCTGGACGGCGCCACGGTCGACTTCGTGGACGACCAGCGCGGGCGAGGGTTCGTGGTCGACAACCCGGCCATCACCCACGCCGGCTGCGGTTGCTCCTGCGACGGGTGCTGAGCGGGGTCGGGAGGGACGGCGTGGCGATCTTCAAGCGTCCTCACCCGACCGACGGCAGGCGCCGGGAGATCGTGCGGCTCGGCCACCCGGCGCTGCGGCAAAAGGCGGAGGAGGTGCCGAGGGAACGTTTCGGCACGCGTTTCTTGCGCGACCTCGGGCGGGACCTCACGCGGACGATGTTCGAGGACAACGGCATGGGGCTGGCGGCGCCGCAAATCGCCGTACCGTTGCGCGCCTTCGTCTACTACGTGCCGGGGGAAGACGACCGGGACGAGGTGCCTCCGAGGGTGATCGTGAACCCACGGCTCGCACTCGAGGGCGAGGCCGACGCGCTGGGATGGGAGGGGTGCCTGTCGCTGCCGGGCTTGCGCGGGCTCGTCCCCCGGCACGCCAGGCTCGTCTGCGAGGGGTTCGACGTCGAGGGCTCGCGGCTGCGAGTCGAGGCCGAGGGGCTGCACGCCCGGGTCATCCAGCACGAGGTCGACCACCTCGACGGGATCGTGTTCGTCGACCGCATGCGCGACCTCTTCACCCTCATGTTCGAGGAGGAGTGGGAGCGTTTTGCTGACCGCAAGGACCTGCCCGTCGAGACGTAGGGCGAGCGCCCCTGCCGCGCCTTCGTGTCGCCAATCGTGTCGGGGCGGCGGCGAGCGCCGTCAGGAAATGATGCCGGCGGCGCGACAGCTTTCCATGAGGTCGGCAGCGGCGCAGATCTTGTACCAGATCCAGGCGCCCAGCGCCTTGGCCGGCAGCTCGCCGGGCTTGAGCGTGGCCAACTTGATCTCGCGCTTGTCGGCCTCGCGGACGAGCAAGAACGTGGCCGGGCGATGCTTGTTGACGAGCAGCACCATGTCGGTGTAAGCGGTGATCTTCTCGCGGCTGGGGCTGCCTCCCTCGTCCGCGAGCTCGGCCACCAGGACCCAGCCCTTGTCCTTGAGCAGCGCCAGGCCCTTCTCGAACCGCTCGGAGGGCGCCATGTCGGTCTGCGCCGGAACGACGGCGGCGAGCGCCAGGAAAGCAACGCCGAACCCGCCGGAGAGGATTCGCCACCACGCCTTGGAGCGCATCGGGACCTCCCAGCATGCAGCAAGTCCACGTTAGGGAGCCCACCCTGGGAAGTCAAGGTGCCCGGGAGCCTCGCGGCCCCCGGGCGCTCGAGCCGCCAAAGCCGGTCAGCCGTCCTGCTACCTCGTCTTGCCGCGTGGGGGCCTGGCCGGCGGGGCCGGTGGCTCGGGTGCTTCGGGCGGCGCCGGAGGAGCGTCCGGCGCCGGCGCCCAGACAAAGCCGCGGCGGCCGCCCTCCGGGATCTTCGCCAGCAGCGTGAGCCTTTCCTTCTTGCGCAACACCTCGATGGCCGCCGTCTCGCCGGGATCGTACGAGCGGAGCAGCCGCAACACCCGGGACGGGGACGTGGCAGGCCGATCGCCGACCTTGAGGATGACGTCCCCCGCCCGCAGCTTGAGGCTGTCGTCCCTGGGAGCGCGGGTGACCAGCACCCCCTCGCTGGCCCCGAAGTACTCGCCGAGTTCCGGGTTGAGGGAGGTCAGCTCGAGGTCGAGCCAGTCGCGCACGACCAACGTGCGGTGGCCGCCCGTTCCCTTGCCGTCGAAGTCGAAGTCGAAGTCGAAGCTCCTTCCCTTGTCGGTCCACATGCCGACGAGAGGGCCGCCCATGCGGCGGGCCGTGAGCTCAAGCGTCTTCAGCTCGCTTCCGCGCTTGACGACGAGCTCCACCTTGTCGCCGTCCGCCAGTTGCGCGACGGCCTCCCTGAGGCGGGCGGCGGGCGCCGACTCGTCCGCATCCACCTCCACCTCGATGAACGGCGTGGTGAGGATCTTGCCGTTGATCTTGACGATGACGTCGCCGATCTTGACCCCGGCCTCCTCGGCCGGGCCGCCCGGGGTCACCCCCTGGACCTCGGCGCCGATGACGTCGACCCTCGGGTCGGCCTCGCTGCGGAGGATGACACCGATGCGCGGGTGGTCGCCGAAGACGACCACCTTGCGCCAGAGCTCTTTCTGCACCGCCTGCCGGGTGGTCTGCGCGATTTCGCGCGCCGCCTCGCGCAGCTTGCGCTCGGCCTCACGCAGCTTGCGCTGCGCCTCCTGCATCTCGAGCTCGGCCTTCCGCATCTGCTCCTCGGCCTTCTGGCGGGCCTTCTCGGCGGCGCGCCGGGCCGCGTCGTCCGTGGTGCTGTCCTGGGCGCGCACCGTTCCCGCAAAGGCCAGCAAGCCGGCCGCAACGAGCGCTGTGATGTGCCTGGTGTTCATGATGTCCTCCCTGGCCGACAGACTCCTAGATTCCGATGTATGCGACACGGGTGTTCTGGACGCTCGCGAGATCATCCAGAAGCGCCACGCGCTGCTGCCAGAGGTCCACAATTTCGGTGGTCGGCCGCCTTTCCCGGCGGGCTGCGGCGAGACGAGCGTCGATGGCCTCGACGCGGCTCTGGAGGTCAGCGATCGCGTACGCGGTCCGCCCGCTCAGCACGCGCCCGCCGATCTCGGAGCTGCGAAGCTGGCCTTCGAGGCGCTGGGACTCCACCACCAGCGCCTTCACTTGCTGTTGCAGCCTGGCCTCGGTCCACGCCTCCATGCTCCCGCGCACCGCGACCGTGACCGTGAACAGCACCATGGCGGCCGCCGCGGCCCAGCCCCCGCGGACGAGCATCCTGGCGCGGCGCTGGTTGGCAAGAGTGTGCTGCAGGCGTTCCCAGCCGCCGGCCGGGGGTTCGGCCTGCGGAAGCGCAGCGAGGCGCGCGCGCAGCGCCCGCAGCTCGACCAGCGTCTCCTGGCAGCGCGCGCAGCCGGCCACGTGAGCAGCCGTGGTGGGGGCGGCATCGCCGTCACGGGTGGCCAGGAGTTCGTCGAGGGGTGGGTGCGTCATGACGGCCTCCCTTCGGTGCCCAGCAGTGTCCGCAGCCGGGCACAGGCGCGGGACAGCTGGGACTTGGAGAAGCTCGCGCTCTTGCCCCACAGCGAGGCGATCTCGTCGTGGTTCCAGCCTTCCACTTCGTGGAGCCAGAGCACGGCCCGAGCCGTGTCGCCGAGGCTCGCGAGCGCCGTTTCGAGGTCGACCCGGGCGAGCACCGGCTCGAGGAGCCCTTCGCCGGGCGCGGGCAGGCACTCCGCCAGCTCGTCGTCGAGGCCGGTCTCGGACCGGCCTCCACGCTCCTTGCGGAGCCTTTGCAGCGCCTTCGATGCGGCCACCTTGCGGACCCAGCCGGCGAACGAGCCCTCGCCCCGAAACCGGGGGAGAGAGCGGAAGACCTCGAGAAACGTCTCCTGCAGAACGTCCTCGGCGTCGTGCGCGGTGCGGCACAGCCGCCGCGCCAGGTTGTAGACCGGGCGCTCGAAAGTGCGGTAGAGGCGCTCGATGGCCGCCTGGTCGCCGCGCCGGGCGCGCGCCAGCAGCAGCTCGTCCACCTCGATGGAAAAGGTGCCCGGAGCGGGCTCAGGGATGCTCAACGTGACCTCCGGGGCCGGATCGTCCGCGGCGGCGGCCCCGGAGGGCTCGAGCACGGCAGCGGTGGCGGGCAGCGGCGTCATCACCCCTCAAGATGCACCTCGCGCGGGAATCGTCGCACACCGCCCACTCCAGCCGTGGGCGCGGTCTCTGCCAGGGCCGGACCCCGGGCGCGGCCGCCCTGCGCACCTGCCGGGCTCAGGCCGAAAGCGCCTGCTCGATCCTGGCGAGCAGCCGCTCGACCGTGACGAGGCGAGCGCGCAGCTCCTCGCGCATCTCGTAGGTGGCGCTGTGGTGAATCTCGGAAGGCAGCTCGTGCAGCTCTTGCTGCAGCAGCTCCTGTACCAGCCGCCACTCCTCCAGGCTGAGTCTGGGCTCCCGAGCCATGCCGTCACCTCCGCATCCCTGCCGCCGGCGGGTCGTTCAACCCCATTGTACGTCCCCCCGTCGCTGCTAGACTGATTCTCGATACGAGGCTGCGACATGTCGCCGGTGGCCGAGGCAGCCGGCGCGCAGTCGGAGGGAGGAAGCCATGTGGAAGTCCGTGTCGATGGTGGTGGTCTGCAGCTTGCTGGTCGCAGCCGCAGCGGTGGCCGGAGATGCCCGTGACATCACGGTCGTCAACAAGTCCGGCAAGCCGATCACCGAGCTGTACATCTCGCCCGCCGACTCCTCCGACTGGGAGGAGGACGTGCTGGGTGTCGACGTCCTCGCCGAGGGAGAAAGCGTCAAGATCAGCTTCTCCGGCTACAAGGACAGCCAGTGCTCGTTCGACATCCTGGCCCGCAACGCCGACGGCGACGAGTGGCTGCTCACCGACCTCGACCTCTGCGCGACGTTCACCGTCACCATCACCAGCAAGTACATCCAAGCCAAATAGCCCCGGCGCGGCAGAAACGACGAGGACCCGGCCGCGGCCGGGTCCCTTGCGTCGAGAGTGAGGCGATCAGAACAGCTTGAAGGCCACTGTGAGGCCGGCCATCACGATGGAGACCATGCTCATGAGCTTGATGAGGATGTTGAGCGAGGGCCCCGACGTGTCCTTGAACGGGTCGCCGACCGTGTCGCCGATGACCGCTGCCTTGTGGGCGAAGGAGCTCTTGCCGCCGTGGTGCCCCTCCTCGATGAACTTCTTGGCGTTGTCCCAGGCACCGCCGGCGTTGGCCATGAACACCGCCACCGCGAAGCCGGTGGTGAGCCCGCCCGCCAGCAGCCCCATTACGCCGGCGATACCGAAGACGACGCCGGTGACGACCGGTGCCAGGATGGCGAGGAATGACGGCAGCAGCATCTCGCGCTGGGCGCCGCGGGTCGAAATGGCGACGCAGCTCGCGTAATCGGGCTCTGCCTTCCCCTCGAGGATGCCGGGGATCTCCTTGAACTGCCGCCGCACCTCGTCCACCATCTTGGAGGCGGCCCGGCCCACGGCGCGCATCGACAGCCCGCAGAACAGGAACGCCATCATCGAGCCGATGAAGGCGCCGATCAGCACGATCGGGTTCATGAGGGTGATGTTGAAGTAGCTCATGAAGTCACCGAGCTGCGCCTTGGCGGTGTCGACGACCCGGCCGTCGGCGAGCTGCAGTGTCGCGGTCCCGAGCCTGATGAGCCCCACCCGGACCTCCTCGATGTAGGAGGCGAGCAGCGCCAGCGCGGTGAGAGCCGCGGAGCCGATGGCGAACCCTTTGCCGGTGGCCGCGGTGGTGTTGCCGAGCGCGTCGAGAGCGTCGGTGCGCGCTCGGACCTCCGGCGGCAGGCCGCTCATCTGCGCGTTGCCGCCGGCGTTGTCGGCGATCGGGCCGTAGGCGTCCGTGGCGAGGGTGATGCCGAGCGTGGAAAGCATGCCGACGGCCGCAATGCCGATGCCGTACAACCCGACCTCGACGTTGGCGAAGTTCCAGCCGCTGGCGAAGCCGAAGGCGAGGAAGGTGCCCGTGGCGACCGCGAGCACCGGCACGAACGTCGACACCATGCCGACTCCCAGGCCCTCGATGATGACCGTGGCGGGGCCGGTGGTGGCCTTTTCGGCGATGAACTGCGTCGGCCCGTACGAGTGGGAGGTGAAGTACTCGGTGGCCTTGCCGATGACGATGCCGGTGACGAGGCCGGCGGCGATGGCGCCCCAGACGCCCCACGGGTTGGGGATCCCGAGCCAGTGCATGACGCCGGCGGAGGCCGCCAGGATCAGCAGCGACGACAGGTTGATGCCGCGGTTGAGCGCCGCCATGAGTTCCTTCTGGGAGGCGCCCTCGTGCGTCCGCACCGCATAGATCCCGAGGATCGACAGCACCGTGCCGATGGCGGCGATGACCATGGGGGCGATGACGGCGTTGAGCTGCACCTTGCCGTCGGCGACGAACGCGGCGGCGCCGAGCGAAGCGGTGGCCAGGATCGAGCCGGCGAACGACTCGTAGAGATCGGCGCCCATGCCGGCCACGTCGCCGACGTTGTCGCCCACGTTGTCGGCGATGGTCGCCGGGTTGCGCGGGTCGTCCTCGGGGATGCCGGCCTCCACCTTGCCGACGAGGTCCGCTCCGACGTCGGCGGCCTTGGTGAAGATGCCGCCCCCGACGCGGGCGAACAGCGCCTGGGTGGAGGCGCCCATGCCGAACGTCAGCATCGTGGTCGTGATGACGAGCAGGTTGTGGGTGTCGGCTGTGGCCGGGTAGAAGTGGTTCAGGATCAAGAACCACAGCGAGATGTCGAGGAGCGCCAGCCCGACGACGACAAGCCCCATCACGGCGCCGGAGCGGAACGCCACCTGCAGCCCGGCGTTGAGCGACTCGCGCGCCGAGTTGGCGGTGCGGGCCGAGGCGTACGTCGCGGTCCGCATGCCGAGGAAACCGGCGAGGCCCGAGAAGAACCCGCCCGTGATGAAGGCGAAAGGCACCCACGGGTTCTGCACCTTGAAGACATAGGCGAGGATCGCGAAGATGACCGTGATGACCACGAAGACGATCCCCACCACCCTGTACTGCTGCTTGAGGTAGGCCATGGCGCCCACCCGCACGTGGGCGGCGATCCGGGCCATGGTGTCGGTTCCTTCGCTCTTCTTCATCATTTGCCGGAAGAAGACCCACGCGAACACGAGCGCGAGGATCGAGCCCGCCGGCGCCAGCCAAAAGACCTGTGTAACCATTCTTCGTCCCCCTTGATCACCGGCCGCGTTCCCGGAGTCTGCCCTGGGCTGCGACCGACTGACGGCTGCGAAGCTTAGCCGCTTGCCGCGGCCGGGCCAAGTCCCCCTGAACGGAACGCACCCGGCCCGCAAGGCGCTCCCGCCCACGACGCTCGATCGCTGGCCCCGCCACATCCCCTGGGCGCGGATACGGAGCCGGCGGAGTGCCGTCCGCACGTGACGCCTGTGACGCCGTGGCCCGGCCGCGGCGGCCGGGCCATGGCGGTGTATGCAGGCGCAGGGTGGGGGCGGCGCCCTGCGCTCCGGTGTCAGCGGCCGATCGTCGCGACCATCACGGCCTTGATGGTGTGCATGCGGTTTTCGGCCTCGTCGAAGACGCGCGACCAGGGACCCTCGAAGACCTCGTCCTCGGCCTCGCAAATGTCGGGGTTCTGGCGGGACATCTCGGTGTCGAGGTTGTGGAAGCACGGCAGGCAGTGCAGGAAGATCGCATCCTTCCGGCCGGTCGCCTCCATCATCCCGACCGTCACCTTGTACGGCTTGAGCAGGGCGATGCGCTCGGCGATCTTGGCCTCCTCGCCCATAGACGCCCAGACGTCGGTGTAGATCGCGTGGCTGCCGCGCACGCCGGTGGCCACGTCCGAGGTGATCGTGACCGTGGCCCCGGTCTGCCCGGCGATGGCCTGCGCGCGCTCGACCAGCCAGCTCTCGGGGAACAGCGTCTCGGGGCTGACGATCCGCACGTCCATGCCGAGCATGGCGCAGCCCACGAGCAGCGAGTTGGCGACGTTGTTGCGGCCGTCGCCGACGTACGCGAGGCCGATGCCGCGCAGGGTTCCGAACTGCTCCTTGACCGTCATCACGTCGGCGAGGAGCTGCGTCGGGTGCCATGCGTCGGTGAGGCCGTTCCACACCGGTACGCCGGCGTACCTGGCAAGCGCCTCGACGGTGGCGTGGGCGAAGCCCCGGAACTGGATGCCGTCGAACATCCGGCCCAGCACGCGGGCCGTGTCGGCGATGGTCTCCTTCTTTCCGAGCTGGATGTCGCCCTTGCCCAGGTACTCGGGGTGGGCGCCCTCGTCGACGCAGGCGACGGTGAAAGCGCAGCGCGTGCGGGTGGAGGGCTTTTCGAAGATGAGGGCGACGTTCTTGCCCTCGAGCGCCCGCCCGCGTACGCCGGCCCGCTTGTTGGCCTTCAAGGTGAAGGCGAGGTCGAGCAGGTCACCGAGCTCGGCCGGGGTGAAGTCGAGCTCCTTGAGGAAGTGACGCCCCTTCAGGTTTGCGGCCATGTTGATCCTCCGTGGAAGCGCCGGATTGCGGCGCCGGTGCATGGTAGCAGCGGGAGGACCACGTGCCAAGTGCTCGTGCGTGCACGCTCCGGGGTGCCGGGGGCGAGACCCGGCGACGGCTCGGGTTGCCTCGCAAGGTCAAGGGGCCAATAAAAGACGCGAGGCGCCTTCGAGAAGGCGCCTCGGGGGGCTGCACAGGAACGGGGGCTAGCGCGCCAGCTCTTCGACGAGCGGGATCGCCTGGTCGAGGCTCAGGCCGTCGCGCACCGGCAGGGTGCGCAGAGGGCTCCAGCCCTGGGGCGTGGCGGTCACGTAAAGAATCTTGTCGCCCTGCACCTTGTACGCGACGGGCTGGAGGTTGGCGCCGACGAGGATGCGCGCGCCGGTGAGGTCCATCGCCTGGGGCACCTGGAAGATGCGGCGGACGCCGAAGATCGGCATGTGGCGGCGGCGCTGGATGCGGATCTGGAAGTCGGGGCTGCCCTCGGGCAGCGGCGGCTCGAGGGCGAAGGAGACCTCGGCGAGGTGCATCAGGCAGATTCGGCGCGAGCCGAAGAACACGACCGCCCGATCCCTGGCCGACACGGAGGCGAACAGCGGGTGCTCGAGCACTTCCTGCGGCGGGGCGGTCGAGCAACCGAGGCCGGCCGGGATCAACGAGTCGAGGTCGACGATCGCGAGGCTGGAAGCGTCGTCGGGCTGGGCGCTCAGGCGCAGCAAGGCAAACGCGCCGTGCTGGGTCTCGCCTGTACCTTCCCACCAGGCAATGTGGAGGAAGCTGTCGCGATAGGTGACCGGAACCGGCTCATCCTGGCCTTCGACATTCTCGAGGACGGTGGTCTCGACTCGCGACAGGCGGCTCTGCGGGTGGCGCGGGTCGAGCGAGAAGTCCTCGGTCAGAGGCTCGACGCGTTCCCAGGTGCCCTCGTGCCAGACGGCCAGCAGGATCTGCGAGTAACCCGGGGCGAAGTGGCGCTGCCAGACGACCGTCACCTTGCCGGTCAGATCGTCGACCGCGACCTGGATGTCCCGGTCCACGCTGCCGCCGATGCCGACGACGTAGGGGACGAGCGACCTCACGATTTCCTGCCCGTTGGCCTCGGCGGTCAGCAACATGCCTTCCCGGCTGGAGGCCGCCTTCCACAACACCCCTTGCGGGTCGAGCGCGAAGGGGGAGGCGGCCCACAACCCCGGGGCCAGAAGCAGGGTGAGCATGACGAAAGCTGCGCGTCGCATCATGACCTCACGCCTTCAAGTTGATGACCTCGCGGACGTTGAAGGCGCGCAAGAAGGCCTTCATGCCCCGGAAGTCGGGATAGTGCGCCGAGAGCCGGTGGAGGTACTCGTCCGCCGCCTCCTCGTCGCCTTCGTCCATGGCCGCATCGGCCAGCAGCATCAAGGTGTTCTTCTCCACCGTGGGGTTGGAATACGCGCGCGCCAGCTCGAGAGCCCGCTCGCCGGCGATCCGGGCCTCGGCGAGGTTGCCGAGCTGAAGGGCACCGAAGCAGATGTCCTGGTAGACCTCCGGCAGCAGGTGGCGGCTGCCGATCGCCTCGAGCGCCGCGGCCGCATCGCGGCACAGCGCCAGCCCGTCCTCGACCCGGCCCGTGCACATCCAGCAATAGCCGAGGTTGTCCCTGGCCACGGCCAGGTTGATCGGGTCGTCACCGTCCTCGGCCGCGAAGCCGAGCGCCACCTGGAACCGCTCGGCGGCCTCGGCAAAGCGCGAGTCGCGGAGCGCCAGCACGCCGTGGAGGTTGGCCGAACCCTTGAGAGCACGCCGGTCGTCGAGCGCCTGGGCGATCTCGCTGGCGCGGCGGGCGTACGCGAGAGCGCGCGAGAAGTTCTCCTCCGCCTCGTAGACCTGCGCCGTGTAGTACGCGGCCATCCACGAGGTGAAGGGGTCGCGGGAGCGCATGAGCACGGTCTTGAGCTCGCCGACCGCACCCTCGAGCCGGTCCAGCTCGAGCAACACCACGCACCGGTTGCAAAACGCCCTGTCGACGAGCTCCTGGTCGCCGGTCGCGCGCGCCTCGTCCTCGGCCGCCGAGAAGAGCCGCAGGGCACGATCCAGCCGGCCCTTGGCGTAGGCCGCCTGGGCCAGCTTGCTCAGACGCAAATAGCGCTCGAGAGAGCCCATGCCCCTCCTCACTCCAGACTCCGCTCCAGCCGCTGGCGCTTGAAGGCGGCAAACTCGAGAACTTCCTCCTGCGCCTCGGGCGGCAGAGCGCGGAACGATTCTATCAGCTCGGACTCGCGATCTGTCAAGCTGCCGCCGCTCAGATCCCCGAAGAATTCCCCCAGCGACAACTCGAAGGCCTGCAGGAGGCGAAAGAGGACGTCGAGCGAGACTCTGTACTCGCCCTTCTCCATGCGGGACAGGTCGGACTGCTGGATGCCAATCTGGCGCGCCAGCTCCACCTGCGTGAGGTTCCTCTCGACCCGCCGCTGGCGGATGCGCTTCCCCACGGCGCTGCTGGGAAGCATGGGGCGAAAGGCTCGATCCATCGCTCTTCTTGTGCCCTGTGGACGCTTCTGCTAGGGTTCCCAGGGCTAAGGTTATGGTAAGTCCGCATAACAGCCGTGTCAAGGAAAGTTCGTGGCTGGCGAGCCGGGAGTGATCGGGCGGATCTGGCGCTGGCGCCGGCTCGTGCGGGAGCTGGCCCGGCGGGACTTCCGGGCGCGCTACGCGGGCTCGCTGCTCGGCGCATCGTGGGCGATCTTCGAGCCTGTGGTCCACTTCGGTCTGTACTGGTTCGTCTTCGACCGTCTCCTTGGCACCAGACTTGCTTCGGCCGACGGCGTGGGTCCGTTCGCCCTTTACCTGATCTCCGGCCTCGTGCCGTTTCTCGCCCTGCAGGAAATGCTGCAGCGAGCCGTGGGTCTGGCCGGTGAACAGGCGGCCATCCTCCGGCACGTCAACGTGCCCGTGGAGGTGCTCGTCTCGGGGGCGCTGCTCGCCGTGGCCGCCCGGCAGGGCGTGGCGCTCGCGCTCGTCGTCGCGGCGTGCGCCGCGACGGGCACGCTCGGAGCCGCCCAGCTTCCGGCGCTGGCGCTGGGCCTGGGCGTGCTGCTGCTGGCGGGGTGGGGCGCGGCCCTCGCGCTCTTCCCGATCGGCGCCTACCTGCCCGACGCTGCGCAGGTGGTGCGAATCGGCTCTCAGGTGGTGTTCTTCGCGACGCCGATCGTCTACCGTGAGGCGATCGTGCCGCCGGGGCAGCGCGTCTGGTTCGACCTCAACCCGGTGGCCGGCCTCGTGGACCTTTTCCGGGCCGGTCTCGTCGGCGGCCAGGTTTCGGTGCGCCGGACGGTGCTGGCGGCGGCCGCGAGCGTGCTGTGCGCCGGTCTCGGCGCGGTGGTCCTGCGGCGGCGCGGGCGGACCCTGCGCGACGTGGTCTGAACTCGACGACAAATGAGATGCACCTTGTGGAGGAGAGATGAAGAAGACAGTGCTCGTTGTGGTGTTCGCCGCCTGGTTCGGCGGCCTGGCGGCGGCCCAGACGCCGGCCCCGTCCGCGCCCTTGAAGGCGCTCGCCGCGACCCCGGCGGCGAGCCCCGCCCCGGCGCCCCCGCCGGAAGTCCCGCCTGCCGATGCGGGCGAGGACGCATGGGAAGCCTTCATGAAGAGGTACCGCGAGATCCGCAAGTTTCCCAAGGAACTCGTGGTCCGGCTGGGACCCAACACCGGGTACCCGGCGGCGTTCATGCGGCGCAAGATGGAGATCGTCGACGAGGACGACCAGTGGGTCTACATGCGGAACCTTCCGATCGAGGACCCCGAGTCGGCCTCCCACAAGTCCTGGCTCATGCGGCAGGCCATCGAGATCCGCGAGGTCGCCCGCCAGGAGGAAGCGGAGGGGCAGTTCGTCCTCGATCCGGCTGTGGAGCACCCGTTGCCGGCGTTTTGCGACCGCATCCACTTCGAGGAGCGGAGCGCCGGCCTGCCCAACCAGGGGCGATGGGGTCTCGGCCTGGCGGTGGCCGACATGAACGGCGACGGGCTGCCGGACCTCGTCCTGCCGCCGCCGCGGCTGGGCGTGCCGCGGCCGGTGATCGTGCTGCAGACCCCGGACGGGTGGCGGACCTGGGAGACGGTCACCTGGCCCGACGTGAAGCTCGACTACGGCGACGTCGAGGTCGCCGACTTCGACGGGGACGGCCACCTCGACATCGCGATCGCGTGCCACTTCCTGCGCATTTACGTCATGTACGGCAACGGCAAGGGCGACTTCACGCGCGTCGTCGAGCTGCCGCGGGCGAGCGAGCGGATCACCTCGCGGGCCATCGCCCAGGCGGACTTCGACGGTGACGGGCGGCAGGACCTCGTCGCGCTCGCCGAGCTGGATGTGGATCTGGCGACCAACGCCCAGCACATCGGCGCCCTGGTGCAGGTGCTGCTCAACACCAGCAAGGGGTGGCAGGCTGTGGCGATCGAGGGCGGCGACCAGCACATTTACGGCGACCACGTGGCGGCCGGCGACCTGGACGGCGACGGACACCCCGACTTCGTGGTCGCCTCGCACAAGAACGCGAACCGCAGGTTCATGTTCGTCAACCGCGGCGACGGCCGCAGCTTCCAGCCGATCGAAAACCGCGAGTTCCCCAACCTCGGCTACGTTTTCGGCGTGGCGGCCGGCGACCTCGACGGCCGGCCCGGCGCCGAGGAGCTCATGGGCGCCTTCCAGAACGTGCGGGCCGGCAGCCGCCAGTACCCGATGAACGGCGTGGTGGTGTACAAGCTCGAGCGCACGAGCGAAGGCTTCGAGGTGCAGCGGAACGTCGTGGCCGTGGACGGGCGGGAACTCGACGCGTACGTCTCGGCGGCGATCCTCGACGTCGACGGCGACGGGCGCAACGACCTCGTCATGGGGCGTCGCACCGGCGCGGTCGAGATCTACCTGCAGGGTCTCGAGGGCCAGTTCTTCCGCGAGCAGAGCCCGGAGCTCGACCTCGGAGACGCCTACATCAACGCCTTCGCCATGGTGCCGATCGGCACGAAGGGGGAGCGGGCGCTGGTCGTGATGTCCTCGGACGGGCCGGCGACGGCCGGCTCGGTGCGAGCGTTCGTGGTGCGGCGCGGCCCCTTGACAAAGCAAGCGAGCCCGCGCTAGCGTGTGACCCGTGACACGACCTGCCTCGAAGGGGCTTGACAGCGCGCTCGAGGCACACTAGGTTATATGCTGTGGCAGCATAGAGAGGAGCGAGCCAAACAGTGGTAGTGGAAAAAACCAACGGGGAGGTGATGGCATCGCGAGTTCAAGGTCGTGACGTGGCCGTTTCGACTCATCTCGAAGCTCACGCTAGGAAGGAGAATGAAGGAATGAAGAAGATCTTCGCTGTGACCCTGGTGGCGGCGCTGGCCATGTTCGCCGGCTCGGCGTACGCCAACTTCTGCGCCCGCGACGTGGTGCCCGCCTCGACGCTGCTGGTGCCGTACGCGGTGGTGTCGATGAACGGCTCGGTGCCGGATCCGTCGGGCGCGACCACCCTGCTGTCCGTGACCAACGCCTCCTACGAGGCCACGATCATCCACATCACGGTGTGGAACGCCATTTCGGACGCGATCCTCGACTTCGACGAGGTGCTCTCCGGCTACGACGTGTGGGTCATCAACTTCCGCGACCTGCTGTCGGGCAACTGGTCGGCGTTCGACACCTCGCGCTCGGCCACTGCCTACCCGAACACCGAGCCCGGCGCGCTCAAGCGCACCCCGTTCGAGTGGGGTCCCGACGGCCGCTCGGCGTACGGCGGCGTGCCCGCTCCGTACACCTCACCGTGGTCCCGTGGGCTCCCCGTGCCGCAGCCGACCAACGTCCTGCCGGCCATCAACTGCAACATGCCGTTCGGCGACACCGTGGGCGCCCAGTACGCGCCGATGGTCGTGGAGGGCCTCCAGGAGCCGCTGTTCGCGCGCGGACACCTGGGCTGCGGCACGCAGGTCGTGCAGCGTCACCTCAACGACTGGCTGTCGAACCTTGGCGACAACCCGCTGTTCTTCTACGTCACGGTCGACAACTTCAAGCAGTGCGACCTGGTGTTCCCCGAGGACGTCGGCTACTTCGGTCGTGAGGGGCGCTACAATTACGAGAACGTGCTGCTCGGCGAGATCTACTGGGTGAACGCGGCCTCCAACTACTCCGAGGCGACCCCGGCGGTCCACATCGAGTCCGATCTCAATTCCGAGCTGTCGCTCGTGACCACCGAGTTCTACCTCGAGAAGGCGTCCGACCCGGCCACCTTCCTCGAGCCGCTGGCCACCGCGTTCGGCTTCAAGTACTACGACGGCAACGGCGTGACCTCCTCGGTCATCGTGTGGAAGAACTTCTGGGAGTTCTCCAACCCGCTCAACAACCCGATGCTCAACGTCAACGACTGCGGCGCCTACCTGTACTACGCGTGGGACGAGGATGAGCACGTCGTCACCCGCGGCGTGACCTGCCCCGTTTCGCCGTGCGCCGGGGCCGACATCGACCCCAACGAGTTCCCGTTCGAGACCCAGATGGTCCCGATCACCACGGCGAACTTCGACCTGCCGGCGGCGGCTGGCTGGATGCTGCTGGTGTTCCCGCCGTCCTACGACGCCAACTTCTGGGCGCTCAACGGCGACCCGACTCCGAACACCATCCTGCTCAACCGCGACTACCAGGCGTGGGTCGGCACCCGGATCGAGTACGGCACCTACTCCATGGGCCTCGAGGCCGCAACGATGGCCAACGCCCACTGCTTCCCGGATCAGGAGCTGCCGTGGCTGGGCGTGAACTACACGCACTGGGGCGGCTACAGCTACGAGTGGTACCGGAACATCCCGGTCAACTAGTAATCCAGACGTGAAGCAAATCCGGGCGGGCCGCAAGGCCCGCCCACTGTTTTTTTGGCGGGATGGAGCCTCGCCCACCGCGAGAAGCCAGCCGGTCGCGACGGGGCCGCACGGGGCGGTACCAGGGTGGACTCCGGCCAGCAGGAAGCCCCGAGAGTGAGCATGGTCACGCCAAGCTCTTGCGGCAGCGGCGGAAACGTCGTACATTGCAGGTCGAGGAGGTCGTGATGAAGCAACTGAAAGTGTGCCTGCCTCTCCTCCCGGCGCTGGTGGTCCTGCTGGCGCCGAGCGGTGCGGTTCCTGCCGCCGGGCAGACCTGTGTGCAGCCCTCAACGCCGCCGTCTCCGCCGGCGTACTGGGCGAGCTCGGCTCCCCCGCAGACCGTCTATGAGTGCTCGGACCTCATGTTCCACAACCGTATCGCGCGCGTCAGCGGGCAGGCTGGGCAGCCCGGCCTGCCCAAGCTCGTGAGCGTGGTGGGGTGCGACGTGGTGTTTTCCGACGTGAGCGGCGCCTCGCCGGTCAAGGAGACGTCGATCAAGCTGTGGAACTACGGCAACAACGATACCCACTCCAACCACTACCTCTCGGGCGTCGAGATCCTCGACGGCTTTCCCTACGTCATGCTCTCGCACAGCAACAACGGCTGGGTGATGGGGAAGATCCAGATGAGCGGCTCGGGGGCGGTGAGCACCCTGAGCTACGTCACGCACTTCAAGTTCGGCGACAGCAGGCCGAGCCCCGACGCCCAGGCTTACGGCACGAAGATGTGGTGGGGCAACGACGGGCGGGCGTACATCGTGGGGATGTACCTCGACAAGAACATCGACGATGCGGCGTTCAAGATCGCCGATCTCGGCACCGGCGAGCAAACGCCGCCGTTCACGATCAAGAGCGCCCTTCCATCCAGCTCTCTGTCGTCGATGTTCAGCACGATGAAGGTCGGCAGCACGATTTACCTCCTGCAGTGGGGGCGCAACGGCCTGTACGTGCACAACGTCACGAACCCGTCGGTGCCGCAGCTCGCGGCCGTGCACACCGACACCCCGTTCAAGTTCCCCACCAAAGACTACGGCCCGGACTACGTGTGGGGGCCGGTGGTCCTCAACCGGGGCACCGACAACGCGCCCCAGTGGCGGGCGTACACCTACCAGCGAGGCGGCTCCAAGCTCTACATCATCGACCTCAACAATCCGCTCGCCCCGGTCGTCCTTGCCCAGGCCACGCTGCCTGACGGGGCCGCGAGCATCAACTCGGTGGCGAGCGACGGCCAGCTTCTGGTCGCCCACCGGCTGACGCCCTCGTCCGAGACCCTCCCGGGGCCGCAACTCACCTACTACTCGGTCGTCGACGACTCGTTCCAGGAAATCCCGAGCCACTTCTGGTGGGACAAGGGGCGGGACCGCCTCGGAGAGGAATTCGCGCAGGAGATCGCCGTGTGGCCCGGCGCCGGCCAGTACAAGGTCTTTGCCGCCGCTCGGATTCGCGCCTACCAGAGCACCGTGCAGGCCAGCTGCCTGAGCATGACCCCGACGGCGGCGCTCGGCGTTGCGCGCGCCAGCGGGCAGACCGGGACGCCGGGGTGCACCCCCGGCCACCCAGAGGCAGCGAAGGGGTTCCCGGGGGACGTCTTCACCCTCACCAACGGCTCGACCAACGGCCTCCTCCTCGAATCGCTCGAGGTCCGGCACCCCGACCAGTCGGTCCACGACCTCACGGCGCAGTTCGGCTCCGGCTCGATGTCCTGGACCTCGCCGGCCGCCGGTCCGCTCGGCGAGTACACGTTCACGCTGCGCATGCGCGACGCCCAGCAAGTTCTCTACACCGCGCAGGCGTACGTGCAACTGTGCGGCGACCCAACGGCGCGGCTGGCCATCACCCACGTCCGGGCCCCGGGCGGCAACTGGGCGGCGTGCACGAGCTGCTCGTGGCTGGCCGGGTACGGCGTGCGGCTGTCCGCGGCCGGCTCCGACGGGCATCCGGTGTGGAGCGGGAGCAACCCGACGTGGGACGTGCAATACCGGCCGAAGGACGGGAGCTGGTCGCCGGCGCCGGAAACCGATTACGTCAACCCGGGCGACGGCACTCTCGAACTCACCCTCAACGGCATCGGGGACTACAAGGTCGGCGCCAGCGTGAGCTACCCGTACGAGGAGCTGCCGGTGGGGACCGGCGACACGACGCTCCATTCCGGCGCGGTCACGGCTGCGTTCACTGCGTACCAGGGCGGCACGCAGGTGGTCAACAACGGCACGGCTGACCGGGCCAAGGCGACGGCCCTCACGTTCACGGGCCAGCCGGCCAGCGGCTCGACGTGCGTGTGGGCGATCGCGCCCGCGCACTGGGGCGGGTTTTCCGGGGCCTGCGGCAGCGCGGCGTCGATTCCCGCCGGCACGCTGCAGAAGGATCAGCAGTACACCCTGACGCTGACCGCGAGCGTCTCCGAGCCGGTGGCCGACGAGGCCGTGGCGACGCTCGTCTTCACCGCCACCGAGATCACCGGCGACTTCTCGTGGTCGCCGACCACCCCCAATATCGGTCAGACCACGACGTTCACCCCGCTGAACCTGCCCACGGGGGTGAAGAGGCTGAGATGGGAGTTCGGCGAGGAGGGGTGCGACCCGCAAGCGCACCCCGCCACGCTCGAGGTGCCGTGCCTGGCCGGGTGTGTCGCCGCGACGTTCCAGTTCAAGACCGGCGGCTCCAAAACCGTGACGCTGTCGGCCTCCACCGACTCGGTCAACTTCACCCCGGTGGCCACCCACTCGCTCACCGTCAATTACGCGGGCTCGTGCGTCACCTGCACCCCGCCCTCGGCGCCCACCAACGTCGTGCCGCAGCCCGGAGCGCAGGTGGGCTCCGGCACCGTCCAGTTCTCGTGGAACCCCTCGACCGGCACGGCGCCGATCTCGTATCAGGTCTACCTGGGCCCGGTGGCGGCGTGCAGCTCGAGCTCGACTTCGTGCAGCACCACGATCAGCTCGCCAGGCACGTACTCCTGGACCGTGAGGGCGAGCAACTCGTGCGGCAACGCGACGTCGAGCGCCACCAGCTTCACGGTCGTCTCGAGCGGCACCGCGCCCAGCGCGCCGGTGCTCGTGAGCCCCGCCAACAACGCCAACCTGCCCGGCGGGTCGGTGACGTTCTCGTGGGCCGCGTCGAGCGGCAGCCAGCCGATCACCTACGATGTGAACCTCGGGCCGCTCATGAAGATCTGCTCGAACGTGAGCGGCACCACGTGCTCGGCCACGATCTCCAACGCGAGCACGTACACGTGGTGGGTGACGGCGAAAAACGCGGCCGGCTCGGCCCAGTCGGAGACGCGGACGCTGGTGATCGGCACGCCGTGCGTGGCGCCGGCGGCGCCCACCAACCCGACGCCGGCCAACGGCGGCGTGGTCGCGCCGGGGAGCGTGACGTTGAAGTGGTCGGCCCCGGCTTCGGGTACGGCCCCCTTCACGTACGACGTCTACCTCGGTCCGACGAAGGCGTGCTCCGACCTCACCACCACGCAGTGCGTGGTCAACAACGTCCAGACCGGCTCGTTCTCCTGGTACGTCAAGGCCAAGAACGCCTGCTCGACCGGCGGGGTGCAGAGCGCCACGTGGTCGTTCTCGGTCTGCCAGGCCACTGCGGTGCCGGTGGTCGACTTCACGTGGACGCCGCGCGAGCCGGTGACGATCGGCGGCGTCGTCCAGGAGCAGCCGTACGTCGGTCAGACGGTCACCTTCGACCCCTCGGCCACCACCAACTACCCGACCGGCTGGGACTGGACCGACTTCAACACCCCGGTGCCGTGGATCCACTACACGGTCCAGAACCCGACGCACGTGTGGAACACGCCGGGCGACAAGATCGTGCGCCTGACCGCCACCAACTGTATCGGCAGCTCGCAGCAGGTGGCGAAGACGGTCAAGGTGTACCCCGACATCCGGCCGGTGACGGCCACCTTCACCGTCACCGCCACCGACCCCAACCGCCCGCAGGAGGTCACGTTCACGGCCGCCACCGGGGTCGACCAGGGGGAGCCCAACGAGTTCACGTGGGACTTCGGCGACGGCACGACCGCGTCCGGCGCCGACAAGGCCACGGTGGTCCACAGCTACAAGTGCGGCGCGACATACCCGGTCAAGCTCACGGCCAGGCGGATCAAGAGCGGCTCGACGATCGTCTCGTCGCCCTCCACCCAGCAGGTGAGGGTGGGCGGTACCCTGTGCTCGCCGCAGTCGCTGCTCGTCGTGGACGTGGCGCGCAACCTGCCGGGGAAGAACGGCGCCTTGTGGAACACCGACCTCACGGTCTACAACCCGACTACAGAGGAAATGATGCTCAAGATGGCGGTCAAGCGGCCGGACGGCTCGCCGCGCGAGGAGTCCCGGACGTTCTCGTTGCTGCCGAACGAGACGCTGTCACTCGAGCAGATCCTCACCTACACCCAGATCGACTTCCAGAAGGCCTCGCTGTGGTTCTACCAGGCCGACCCGATCAACCGGGGCATGAAACCGCTGCCGGTGATCTCGGCCCGCACCCACACCGGTGCGGTGCCGCCGTACGACGACTTCGGCCAGTTCGTCATGGTGTACCCCGTGTACCAGGCGACCGACCGGAAGCTCACGCTGTTCATCACCGGCTTGCGCCACAACGGCAAGACGGCGCAGCAGGCCGGGCAGGGGTTCCGCACCAACTTGACGATCGTCGAGCCGGCCGGCGGCCAGTGGAGCGCCGACGCCGTCAAGCTCACGCTCTACAGCGTCGACGACCCCAACTTCGTCAAGGAGCGACAGCTTTGGGCGGCCGGCAGGTATGCCTACTGGCAGAAGTCGATCGACGAGTTCTTCCAGGACGTGGCACCGGAGGACGACCTCGGCAGGATCATCCTCAAGATCGAGGTTGAGCCGGGCGCCTCGATCGCCTTCGGCTGCTCGCTCATCAACAACTTCACGAACGCCCCGATTTTCGTGCCGACCCAGACGCTCGAGTAGCGGCCGGCCCGTACCGATGCAGGCGAGCGGCCCGCGGCAACGCGGGCCGCTTTGCTCAGTGCGCCCAGCTCGAGCATCGACGCCGGGTGAGAGTGTCGAAGGGAGGAGGCGGCTCCGACCGATGCGCAAGGGCAGCCACGGTATCGATGGAACGGCCGTGGACGAGCTGTCGACCCGCTGCGAGCGGCCGGCAGGGCCCTCGATACTTTCAAGGCGAGACGACTGGAGCTGTCCCGTCGGAACCGGGGCCGCGGCGTGGCCGCGGGTGCCAGCTCCCCGGCGGCGAACCTCGCGCGGCGCCCTCAGCTCCACCTTGCGAACCGCCGGATGTGGACCCGCACGTCCGGTGGTGTGAGGGGGGAGCGGCGGTCACCCACCGCCGCCCCCTGTCCCGGTTGGCGGCGTGGCGCCGGGGGCGGTGTCGCGGCAGACGTAGATCCACTGAGCCTCGTCGGCAACGATGGTCGGCTCGCACGCCGCGACGAGTTCACACTGTGCCGCCCGCGACGCCAGCCGCGCCAGCGGCCGGTTGTGGAGCAGCACCGCGCCGCGTCCGGCGTCCAACGCCGCGGCCGCGTCGACGAGCGCCTCCTCGTGCAGGGTGTCCTGGGCAAGACGCGCGAGGTTCCACACCACGAAGCTGCCGCGGCTTCCGGTGGCCGGGAACAGCAGCGTGCGGCCGGGGAGATATGCCACCACGCCGGAGGCGGAAAAGTCGCACCCCGCCACGAGCGGCAGCCGGTCGAGCCCCTCGCGCTCGAGACGGAGTGCCGCACACCTCGCCCCGGAAAACGCCTCGCCAAGCTCCCACCGCACCGCCACGGCCGTGCCCAGGTCGGCGACGGCGAGCGCCGCGGCCACGGCCAGCTTCGCCGGACGCGAGTCGAACCTGGCGTCGGTTCCGGCGATCCACACCGCGACCACGGCGAGCACCCACAGGAACCCGGCGTGGCGAAGCGCGCCCGGGAACTTGAGATAGGCGAAGGCGAGCAGCGAGCCGCTCCCGGCCAGCCAGACCCAGCGCGCGGGCCGCGAGCGCCAGACGAGCCAGGCCACGCCGGCGACGAACCCGGCGATGGTCGAAAGCGCCAGCACGTCCCCGGTGTCGCGCCAGCGGAAAGGATGCGGCCCGGTCCGGAACAGGGCCGAGCTGTTCCAGAAGTGGAGGTGGTTTTTGGGCAGCGGCAGCAGCGCGGCAGCGAAGTTCCTCGCGGTGTAGCCGGCCCGCTCGGCCTCCCAGCCGAGATGCCAGCCTCGTGCGTGCTCGTAGTCGGGCGGGGGCAGGCACTGTGCGACGGCGGCCGCGAGGGCTACAGCGATGATCAAAAGCGGCAGCGCCGCCCGCCGGGGCTGCCGGAGCCACATGCCGAGGGCGAGGGCGGGCGCCAGCACCATGCCCATCGGGGAAGCGTTGGCCGCGAGGGCGGCGGCGCCGGCCGCCCCCAGCGGCCGTTGCGTCTGGAGGCAGCGGGCGAACGCCAGCAGGCCCACGACCGTGGCGGCGTAGTTCCGGCTGATCACCCCGTACTCGAAAAACGGCAAGTACGAGAACACGACTGCCAAGCGCACCGGCAGCGGCAGCGCGGACCGGTGGAGGAGGAACGCCGCGGCGGCAGTGGCGAGCGCCCAGTGCAGAAGCTGCATCGCGCCGGGGCCCGCTCCCAGCCGCGCAAGTACGAAGAGCGCGAGGTGCCACAGCAGCGGGTGCCCCTCGTACCGCGTGTTGCGCCACAGCTCCCCGAGCGTTGCGGAGTCGCGGGCCAGCAGCCAGGCCTGCAATTCGTCCCGCCACATCTCGTGGGCGGCCATCACTGCTCCCAGGGCGAGAGCAAAGACCGCCGTGGCAAGCCACAGCCACGCGGCCTCGTGCCGGCCGCCGTGGAACCGCCTCGCATCCATGGCGAAACGGTACCACAGCGAGGGTTTACCGACCCGCGCGCGGGGCGACGCCCCGTCTCGCCGAGCCGCTACTCGCACTCCCAGACGTGGGGGACGTCCACGACCCCGGGCTCCCAGCGGCCGGCGGTCAGCTCGACCGCCCCGCGCACCACGACTTGGTCGTAAATGGTGAGCATACCCTCGTCGGCCGCCACGACCGTGAGGTCGAGGCGCCCGCGCCGGAACGGCCAGCGCTCGATGCGCAACCGCGCCACCTGCTCGCCGCGGGCCACCAGCGGCGCGACCCCGTCCCACATCGTCACGGCCGAAAAGAGGCAGGTGCCTTGCCGGTCCTCGAACGCGACGCCGAGGTGGACGGGTAGCCCGGAAACGCGGCGCGAGACCCGGATTTCCAGCGCCAGGGGGCGCCCCGGGACGATGTCCGTCTCCGGCTGGAGGCTTACGCCGGCAATGCGGGCGAGCGGCGCCGCCGTCTCGTCCGTCGCCTGCGCCAGGTTGCGCTTGCCCTTGTGCCGGAGGTGCTCCTCGTACGCCTGGATGACCTCGGGCGAGGGGCCCGCTGCTGCCACCTCTCCGTCGCGCAGCCAAATCGCGCGCTCGCAAAACCCCGCCACGAGGTACATCGCGTGGGAGCAAAAGAGCACGGTGCGGCCCTCCTCCTTGAAGCGCACCATGCGGTCCACGCACTTCTTCTGGAACGCGCCGTCGCCCACCGCCAAAGCCTCGTCCACGACCAGCACGCGCGGATCCACGTGCGTCGCGACCGCGAAGGCGAGCCGCGCCGACATGCCGGAGGAGTAGGTGCGCACGGGCTGGTCGATGAACTCGCCGAGCTCGGCGAAGGCCAGGATCTCGTCGAGCCGTCCGGCCATGGCGGAGGCCGGCACGCCGATGAGCGAGCCATACAGGGTCGCGTTTTCCCTGCCCGTGAACTCCGGATGAAAGCCGAGCCCCAGTTCGAGGATCGCCGACACCGGCGGCTCGACGCGGGCCGAGCCCTCGCTGGGCTCGGAAATGCCGGCCACGATGCGGAGCAGCGTGCTCTTGCCGGAGCCGTTGTCGCCGATGATCCCCATCGCCTCCCCTGCCCTCGCCTCGAGCGAGACGTCGCGCAAGGCGGCCTTGGTGGCCAGCGGGGCCGTGTGCCCGACCAGCGCCAGGAGGCGGTCCCGCCGACGGCGAAACAGCGGGTATCGCTTGTGGATCCCCTCCAGGCGAACGGTGATGTGACCGGTGTTCGAAGGTTCGGTTCCCACGGCGGCCCAGCCTACCATCTCCCCGGGTAGCCCGGAAATGGCGGCGGTCAGGCCCGGCGCGCCAGCAAGTTCGCGAACCAGCCGGGGCGCTCGCGCCGGGCGAGCGCGGCCCGGCAGGCCGCCCCTCCCCGGTGCACGACGCCGGCCTGTTCGTCGGCGAGTTCCAGCGGAGCGAAACCGTGCTCTTCGAGCCACTCGAGCAGGGCCGCCGGAGAGGCGCCGGCGGCCTCGAGGCACGCCGGGTTGACCTCCACCAGCACCGCCCGCGGGCGGTCGCCGCACACGAGGCCTGAAAGCCCTTGCAGGACTTCGAGTTCGGCGCCCTCGACGTCGATCTTGACGAAGTCGGGGGAAGCCGCCAGCAGGCGGTCGAGCCGCCGCTCCCGCACCACGACGGAGCCCACGCTCCGGGACAGCGGGTGGGGGTAGAAGGAGTGGGTGTCGCTCGAGTCGGAGAGCACGAAGGTCCGCTCCCGATCCTCGCGGCCGGCCGCCGCTTGCACGATCTCGACCGAACGCTCAGGGGCGAACTCGAGGTTGCGTGCGAGGAGCGAGGCGTTCTCCGGCGCGGGTTCCACGGCGACGACGCGGCCCGCGGGCGCCACGAGCCTCGCCAGCAGCAGCGTGTAGAAGCCGACGTGCGCACCCACGTCCACGGCCAGCATGCCAGGCCGCACGAGGCGGCGGAGCCGGGCAATCGTGAGCCGGTCGAAGCGCCGGTCGAGGAACGCGAGCGCGAGGGGAAGCGGGACGCGCAGCGTCACGCCTTCGAGGCGGATCAGACAGGGGTCCCCCTGCGCCGCGAGCCTGGCGGCAACGCGGGCGCGCCCGCGCGCCGCAAGGCCTTCGCAGCGGCGCGCCAGCGCCGGGATCGGGCCGGACCTGCCGGCCATGGCGCGCAGTGCCGCAAGCCAAAGGCTGGGCAGGCGCACGGGCCGCTCGGCGCGGGCAGGGGGCGGTGCTGCAGTCACGCCGGCACGATAGCAGACAGGGTTTGCGCGAGGTGCCGGGATGCCCGATACTGCCGCTGCTCATGGTGGAAGCGCGTTCACGGCGGCCCGAGCACGCAGGAGCTGAGACGGCGGCGTCCGGTTCCGCCAGCGGTGCGAGCCGTGCGCCGGCCGGCCCGGGGGTACGGCTGCGACCGTATCGCGCCGGCGACGAGAGCGAGATCAACCGCGCGTTCAACGCCGCGTTCGGCCTCGCGAGGCCGCTTCCGGAGTGGCAGTGGAAGTTCGCCGACGGGCCGGAAGGCCGGTGGATCGTCGTCGGCGAGGACGCCTCCGGCGCCGTCGTCACGCACTTCGCCGCTCTGCCCGTCTGGCTGCAGGACGGCGGCCGCCGGGTGCTGGCCGGGCAAAACGTGGACGTGTTCGCGCTCCCCAGTGCCCGCTCGGGCCTCGGCGCCGCGCGTGCCTACCTCGAGACTGCCCGCTGCTTCTTCGCGCTCTTCGAGGCGCCGGAGCGGCTCGCCGTGTTGTTCGGCTTCCCCGGGCCGCGCAACGACCCGCTCGTCGTCGGGCGCCTCGGCTACCGGCCGGTGAGGCCTGTGGAGGTCTGGACGCGAGCCGCGGTCGTCCGGTGGCGCTGGCACCTCGGCCACGAGGTCGTCGACGAGGACCTCCCGCACCTCACCGACAGGCTGTGGGCGCGCGCCGCACACCGTTACCGGGTGGCCGCGGTGCGGGACGCCGCGTGGTACCGGCGCCGGTTTTGCGGTCGCCCGGGTGTGGAGTACCGGTTCGTCACCGCGTGGCGGCGGGGCGAGCCCCATGCCGTGGCGGTGTTGCGGGTGGGGGACGGCGTCCTCTGGGTGTGCGACCTCGTGTGGGACGGGGAGGACGACCGGTCCGTGCGCGCCATCGACGCGGCGGCGGGGGAGCTCGCCCGCCGGCACGGGTGCTCCCGTCTCGAGGCGTGGATGTCCGGCGACGCGCAGGCTGCCGAACTCCTGGCCGGGCTCGGGTGGCTGCGGCGTGGTCACGAGGCGGGGCTGCGCATGGTTGCCAGGGGCGTCGACCCCCAGCTCACGATCGACAGGCTCGCGGCGAGTTTCTACTTCACGATGGCGGACGCGGACCTGGTATGAAACCCGACCTCGCTGTGCTGGCCTGGATTGCCGTGCCGATTGCGCTCGTGCACCTGGCCTGCTGGCGCCGTCGCCACGGCCTGCTGAGGTTCCAGCTCTTGGTCGATGTCCTGCTCGTGCTCCTGCCGGGACGGCTGGTCCTGCAAGGGCTGCATCTGGGTCCCGGCACCCCCGCCGCGCCTGCCTGGGGAGGCACCGCGACCGTGGCGGGGATCGGCGACCAGATCGACTTGCCGTTACAGTTCGAGGTGTGGTGGGAGGAGGCCCGCCGGCTCGTCGCGGAGGGCGAGCCGCCGTGGATTTCGGAGCGCATTGGCGGCGGCGCTCCGCTCGCAGCGGGCGGCCAGAGCCAGCTTCCGTTCCCTCTCCACGCCCCGGTCTGGGCGCTGGGCGCCCGCCGCGGGTCGGACGTCATGGTGTTCTGGAAGCTCGAGCTGGCCGCCCTGGGCGCCTGGCTGCTGTTCCGGCGCTGGGGGCTTCGCCCGGCGGCCTGCAGCGCCGGGGCGCTGGCGTTTGCCTTCGGGCTCTACCCGCTGGCGTGGGGGGTGGTGCCGCTCGCCTGGGTGGTGGCGGCGCTCCCCTGGGTGGTGTGGGCGCTGGTCGGGGCAATGCGCGGGCGGCGCCGGGACGGCGCGCTGGCGGCGCTGCTGCTGGGGGTGATGGGAGGGTGGTGCGTGCACCCGGAAACGGGGGGGTTCCTGTGGCTCGCCGCGGGCTCGATGGGCACCGTGCTGGCGGCGGGGCGCTGGCGCCGGCTCGCGAGGCTCGCAGTGCCGTTCGTGCTGGCGCTGGCGGTGAGCGGGGCCGGGGCGGTTCCGACCGCGCTCACGGTGCAGGACTCGGCCAAGCTCGCCGAGATCGGCCGCGCGCCGGCGTACCCGCTGGCGGTTTTCACCTGGGAGCTGCGAGCGCGCGCGGCGGCCATGCTGGTGTCGCCGTGGCGGGAGGGGCATCCGGCCGACGGCACCTGGCGCTACCCGTTCGCGGCATCCGTTCTGCTCCTGGGGGCCGGCGCGGCGCCGTTCGTCTGGATGCTGGCCGGTCGGCCGCGGCGGCGGCTCGGAAGACACCGGCTCGCCCTCGCGGTGTTGGCGGGGTGGGCGTTCGCCCTCGTGTTCCAGCTGCCGGTGCTTGCCGACGCGCTGGCGCGAGTTCCGGTGCTCGGCGTCATGACGTGGCCCCGGGCTGGCCTGCTGCCTGGCTTCGTGCTCGCAGCGTGCGGCGCCATCGGTGCCGACGCCGTGCTGCGCCGGCCGCACCGCGGGCGGATCGCCGCCGCGACCGCGGCGGTGGGCGCCGCGGCGCTGCTCCTGGCGCTGACCGCGCGCCCCGGAGTGGCGCGCCATCGGCTGGTGCCGGGCGCGGTCGCGCCGGTCGCCGCCGGGGCAGCGAGCCTGGCGGGGCAGGGGTGGCTGTTGCCGGTCGTGGTTGGAGCGGAGTCGGCTCTCAACGCCTGGGACGTGCTCGGAGCCTGTCGCGGAGGCGAGCCGGGTGGGGCCGAGCTGGCAGAGGCGCTGGTGCGGGAGCAGGCCCGGGAAGGCGGGCGGGTGCTCGCGTTGGCAAGCGTGCTGCCGGCCAACCGGGCCGCCGCCTGGGGCCTCCCCGAGCTCGCCTCGAACGACCCGGTCCGCTCCCGGGCGCTGACCGCGCTGCACCAGGCGCTTGGGAGCGCGGGCCTGGACCTGCCGGGGCCGTTCACTCGCCCGTGGGCCGGGTTGGCCGGGGCGTGGGGCGTGCGGTGGCTGGCGACGCCGCCCGGCGAGCCGACAGGGGAGCTGGCCGACGGGTGGGAAGCGGTGGAGGTGCACCCCGGCGGCGCGATCCATCGCAACACGCGCGCGCTGCCGGTGCTGCGGCTGGCGGCGGAGGTGGTGGCGCCACCCGGCGATGCGGCGAGCGGTGCGTGGGAGGCACTCGACTTCTCGGCGGTTGCCGTGGGTGACCGGCCGCGTGTCCTGGGTGGGGAAGGGTGGCTCGAGGTGCGCGAACAGCGGCCGTGGCGCTGGCACGCCGAGATCCGAGCCCAGGGGCGCATCCTCGCGGTGCTCCACGTGCCGCGCGCCCCCGGCTGGCGAGCCTGGCTCGACGGGCGCGAGGTCTCGATCGAAACCGTGAACCTGGCGGCCATGGCGGTGGAGGTCCCGGAAGGGATACACGCCGTCCTCTGGCGCTACCGACCGCCGGGTCTGGGGCTCGGGGTCGTCCTCACCGTGCTGGGGCTGGCCGGATGCGCGGCGCTGTGGAGCCGGAGGTGGTGATGCCCGGACGTTTGCCCGAGGAAGGCGAGCTGATCCCCTTTGCTGGCGGGTTTCCTCCCGGGAGGCAATGGCTGGTGCTGGCACCCCACCCCGACGACGAGACGCTGGGGCTCGGGGGCACGCTGGCGCTGGCCGCGGGGCGCGGCGTCGAGATCGCGATCGTGTGCCTGACTAGCGGCGATGCGCAGGGCGTGGCCGGGGTGCGCGAGGACGAGGCGCGCCGGGCCGCCGGGGAGCTGGGCGTCGCGCCGCCGCTGTTCTGGCGTCTGCCCGACCGCGGGCTGGGAGCGATGCGGAGCGGCCTCGCAGCGCGCCTCGGGAGGCTTTTCGACGAGTCTGGCGCCGAGACAGTCGTGACGCCATCGCTGGTGGAGCTCCACCCCGACCATCGCGCCGTGGCCCTGGCGGTCCAGGTTGCGCTCCGCCGGCGCTTCGCCTGGGGGCTGCGGCGGCGCGCCCCCGCCTGGGTCGTGGCGTACGAAGTCGGCGCCCCGCTGCTGCCGAACCTCCTGGTCGAGGTCGATGCCACGTGGGATCGCAAGCGCCGCGCTCTGGCCTGCTACGCGAGCCAGCTCGGGTTCAGGCCCTACGCCGCGGTGACGGAGGGCCTCGGCGCGCTGCGCACGCTGACGCTTCCGAGCGCGCAACGGGCGGAGGGGTTCTTCGTACTGCCGGCGAGGCGGGTGGCGCGTCTGGGGGCGCGCCGCTGGGCGAGCCAGATGGGAGCAGTGCGCGTGCTTTGACTGTCCCCGGGCGGGGACGACGGCATCGGTGGCGGGACGGCGGGGCGCGGGTCCGGAAGGGCACGCTGGTTGCTTACGAGGGTTTTGGAGGTGAGGCCATGCGCAGGTTCATGCTGCTCGGAACCGCGGCCCTGATCGTGCTGGGCTCGGCGATGCCGGCCTCCGCCCACCGCTGGCGGAGCGTCTGGTGGGGAGTGCACTGGGGGCTGTGGTGGGACTGGCCCGGCTGGTATGTGGGTCTCCCGCGAGCCGTCAACCCCTCGTTGACGGCGGTGGACACCGACATCAGCCCCGAGCGAGCCCGGGTGTACCTGGACGGCGAGCTGATCGGCACCGCCGACGACTTCGACGGATTCCCCGACTACCTCTATCTCGAGCCCGGGGAGTACACCCTGGAGTTCAGGCTCAAAGGGTACAGGAGCGAGTCCGTGACGATCGAGGCGCGGGAGGGGCGCTTCTTCCCGCTCGATTTCAAGCTCGAGAGGGTGCGGGGCGAACCGGAGGAGCCGTGGTACGAGGGCAACCTCCGAGGGCTCCCGAACCGCCGGGTGTTCGGAGAAAAGAAGCCGGCGCCGGAGCCCCCCGAGCGCCGTGGCCCCGACCGCTCGCTTCGCCCCGAGACGCGCGGCGAGCCGGGACGGCCGCCTGCCGCCCGCGTGCCTGCGGGCGCCGTGCTGGATCTCAGGGTCTCTCCCGGCAACGCCGCCGTGTACCTGGACGGCGAGCTAGTCGGGACGGCGGATGAGTTGCGCCGACTCGAGCGCGGGCTGGCCGTCCCGCCGGGGAGGCACGAGATCGAGGTGCTGGCGCCCGGGAAGAAAGCGCGCGCCTTGAGGGTTGACGTGGGGGAGGGCGAGAAGCAACAAGTCGTGATCGAGCTCGAGGACGCTCAGGACGAGGGAGGGGCTAGACAAGACGAGGACGGAGCCCTATAATGCCCCTAGTCGATAGATCGGAGGGAGGCGGCGGTCAAGCGACCACTCTTGCAGACCAGCCAAAAGCAACCTACCACCTTTTCCTTTCACTTTTGTTTCCTGCCTTCAAAGGCCAACCTTACGACGACTTGAGCGACCGACCTCCCCATCCCTCAACCGCCGCCGGCACCATCCGGCGGCTTTCTTTTTCGGCCCGGTTCGGCAGCCCCTCGCCTCCGCCGGCGCGAGGGCGGCCCGGCAGCGATGGCCAGGCACCGACTCGCCGGGGCCACTCGGAATGAGCACGGCCCCGCCCCACGGCCACCACCATCACCGCCTCGCCGCCGATCGGCGCAACCGCCGGCGTTTGCTGGTCACGCTCGCGCTCACGCTCGCCTACATGGTGGCGGAGGTGCTGGGGGCGTGGCTCACCAACTCGCTGGCGCTGCTCGCCGATGCCGGCCACATGCTTTCCGACGCCGGCGCACTCGGCCTGGCGCTGTTCGCGATCTGGATGGCCGGCCGTCGGCCGTCGCCCCGGCACACCTTCGGGTTCTACCGGACGGAAATCCTGGCCGCCCTGGCCAACGGCGCCCTGCTGGCGGCGCTGGCGGTGCTGATCGTTCGCGAGGCGGTCGGAAGGCTGGCGGCGCCGGCGCTGGTGCGCCCGGGCCCCCTCATGGTCATTGCCGCCGGCGGGCTGGTCGTGAACGTGGTGGGGATGCTGGTGCTGCGGGGAGGCGCGCGCGACAGCCTGAACCTCCGCGGCGCCTTTCTCCACGTCGCCGGCGACGCGCTCGGCTCGGTCCAGGTGCTGCTCGCCGGTCTCGCCATCCAGTTCTTCGGGTGGCGCTGGGTGGATCCGGTGGCCTCGATGGTCATCGCGGTGCTGATCGTGGCCTCGGCCTGGGGGATCCTGAGAGATGCGGTGTCGGTGCTGATGGAAGGGGTTCCCGGCCACCTCGACGCCGACCGCGTACGGGAGGCGGTGCTGGGTGTCGAGGGCGTGGCGGGCGTGCACGACCTGCACGTCTGGACGATCGGGTCGGGCTTCGTGGCGCTCTCGGCCCACGTCAACGCCGATCCGCACGCCGGCGAGGAGCTGCTCTGGCGGATCCACGAGGTGCTCCACCGTGACTTTGGGATTCGCCACACCACGATCCAGGTCGAGCGCCCGGCCCGGCCCGAGCCCCTGAGGCCCTCGGCGCGGCCCTGACACGCGGCGCCGAGACGCCGACTACTTGAGTCCGCTCTCCGCGGCGTGCCGGGCGGATGAGGCGGGCGCTGCATCTTCCACGATGCGACCGTCCTCGATGCGAATGATGCGGCGGGTTCGCCGAGCGACGGCAGCGTCGTGAGTGATGAGCACGAGCGTGTGACCCTTCTGCCAGAGCTGCTCGAACATGCCGATGATGTCCTTGCCGGCTGCCGAGTCGAGGTTGCCGGTAGGCTCGTCGGCCAGGATGATGTCCGGCGCGCACGCCAGCGCCCTCGCGATGGCGACGCGCTGCATCTGCCCGCCGGACATCTCGGTGGGGCGGTGGAACCGGCGGTCGGCGAGCCCGACCTGGTCGAGCAGCTCCTCGACCCGCGCCCGCCGCTCGCGCGCGGGCTTTCCCGCGAACAGCAGCGGCATCTCGACGTTCTCGAACGCCGAGAGCTGCGGCAGCAGGTTGAAGCTCTGGAAAACGAAGCCGACGCGCCGGTTGCGGATGGCGGCCAGGCGGTCGACCGAAAGCCCCGCGACTTCCTCGCCGCGCAGCCGATACGAGCCGCCCGTGGCCGTGTCGAGGCAGCCGATGATGTTCATGAGGGTCGACTTGCCAGAGCCGGAAGGACCCACGATCGCGACCATCTCGCCGGCGTCGACGAGGAGGTCGACGCCGCGCAGCGCCTCCACCTCGACGGGTCCACTGGAGTAGACCTTGCGGATGCCCTGCATGTCGATGAGGCCGCCGCCCGGCCGGGGCCGCGCGCCGTTGCTGCCGTTGCCGCCGATGCCGAACATGGTGCGCCCCCTCACTCGTACCGCAGCGCCGCCGCGGGCTGGATGGTGACCGCGCGGCGGGCCGGGAAGTAGCCAGACAGCAGCCCGATGCCGCCGAGCAGCAGCACGGTGGTGACGGCAATCGGCACAGAAATCGTGGGCTGGCCTAGGAACTCCATGGCCTCGTTCGGGTTGGAGGCCTGGAAGGCCGCCAGCGCCCGGACCAGAGCGCTGCCGGCGCCGATGCCCACGAGCCCGCCGGCGAAGGTCAGGGTGAGCGACTCGAGCACCAGGCCGCCAGTGATCCACACCCGCCGCGCGCCGAGTGCCATCTGGATGCCGATCTCCCTGGTGCGGTGTTGCACCGCGGCAAACATGATGTTGGCCACGCCCACGCCGCCGATGACGAGTGTCAGGGCGCCGATGATCCCGAGGAAGATCTCGATGCCGATCATCATGTTGCTGAAGACCCTGGCGTTCTCGATGGTGTCCCAGAAGCCGAACACGCGGGTGTCGGAGGGGTCGAAGCGGTACTTGCTCCCCATGACCTCCAGGAAGCGGCGCCTGGCGGCCGGCGCGGCGGCCTCGCTCACCGGCTGGTAGACGAGGTTCGAGAGGTGCCGGCGGCCGAACAGCGCCTCGAAGGTCGAGAGGGGGATCGTCGCACGGTCGGCGTCGGGGCCGCCGTACATCCCCATTTGCCGCTTCTTCTGCATCACGCCGATGACCGTGAACGTGGAATCGGCGAGCTGCAGCGTCCTGCCGACGGGGTCGGCATCCCCGAACAGGTCGCGGGCGAGGTTGTCCCCGAGGAAGACGACGCGGCGCTTGTGGAGCATGTCCAGGTCGTCGATGTACCGCCCGCCCGGCTGCGGGTAGTTGGCGCGCAGCTCGCCGTACGCCGGTTGGACTCCGACGACGCGCTTGTTGAGGGCGGTACGGCCGTTGACGAGCTGCACGTTCCAGTTGTGCATTTCACCAGCGGCGGCGCCGATCTCGGGAACCGCCCCGAGCACCAGCCCGACGTCCTCGGGCACGAGGCGGATCGGGCGCGCGGCGGGAAGGCCGGCAAAGGGCTTCTCGGTCTGCCCCATCCAGAGGATCACGAGGCGATCGCCGAGGCCCCGCTGTCCCTTCTCCATGCTGCGCTTGAGGCCCTCGCCGAACGACAGGAGCAAGAGGATCGCCACGGTGCCCCAGGCAATGGCGGACACGGTCAGGACCATGCGCTTGCGCTGGATCCTGGCGGCGGTGCGGAACAGGCACACGATGAGCCGGGCGGTCAGCATGCTAGAGCCTCAGGGCCTCGACCGGGTTCAGCCTGGCGGCGGAGCGGGCCGGGAAGTAGCCGGCGACGAACCCCACGAGGCCGAGGATTCCGGTGGTGACGGCCGCGACCTGGAGCGAGATCGCAGGGGTGCCGACGTACTCGTCGAGGCTGGCCGGAAACGCCGAGCAGATCCCCCACGATATGAGAAACCCGATGGCGCCGCCCAGGAGGGTGAGCACCAGCGTCTCGAACAGGAACTGTGCGGTGATGGCGCGCTGCCTGGCGCCGAGCGCCATCTTGATGCCGATCTCTCTGGTGCGCTCCTCCACCACCACGTTCATGATGTTGGAGACGCCGATCCCGCCGACGACCAGCGTGAGCACCCCCATACTGCCGAGAAACAGCCGGAAGCCGAGCATGATCGAGCGCATGAATTTCTCGTTTTCGGTGACGTCCCACATGCGCACCGCCTCCTTGTCGGCCGGGTCGAAGCGGTGCAGGCGGGCCAGCGTCGCGATGACCTTCTCCTTGGCGGACTCGACGGCGGCGGCGTCGTGGACCTGGAACACGAAGTTGCCGAAGGCCTCCTGGCCGTACATGGCGCGGAACGTCGTGGCTGGGATGGAGGCGCGGTCCTTGTCGCGGCCCTGGTACGAGGAGTCCTGCTCCTTGTTCTGCATCACTCCCACGACCAGGAACGGCACTCCATTGATGTGGACGTACTTGCCCACCACGTCCTGGGTGCCGAAGAGGTCGTCGGCGAGCTCGTCGCCCAGAAACACGACCCGCCGCCGCTCGTCCAGGTCGAGCGCGTTGACGTAGCGGCCGCCTTCCTGCGGGATGAGGTTGCGCATCGCCGCGAACACCGGGCTGGCGCCTGTCAGCCCCGGCACCAGGACCCTGTGCCCGACCCTGAACTTCTTGTCGCCCGCCGAGTACTCGCCGGAAATCGCGGCGATCTCGGGCACTTCCCGGCGAATCGCCTCGATCTCTCGTTCCTTAACCACGACCCGCCGGTTGCGCGGCAGGCCTTCCCACGGCTTCGAGGTGCGGGCCGGCCAGGCGATGACGATGTTCTCCCCGAGTCCCCGGATGCTCTTGACGAGGTGCTTCTCGAGCCCTTCGCCGAACGCCCCGAGGAGCGTGACGGCGGCGGTGCCCCAGACGATGCCGAACAGCGTCAAGGCGGCGCGCAGCTTCTGCGTCTTGAGGTCGCGCAGGAGCTGGTGGAGGTAGTTCGAGACACCCATGCCGGCCTCACCAATGGCTCAGGTGATCTGCTTCGGGGGGCGCTGGATGACGTGGTCGCCGTCGGCCAGCCCCTCCAGGACCTCGATGAGCAAGCCGTCCGAGAGCCCGACCCTGATCTCCCTCCTGATCGGCTGCAGCTCCGCGCTGGCCGGGGGCATCTCGACGGAGGCCTTACCTCCCTCGAACGCGACGAGCCGCTCCGGAATGACCAGGGCGTCGTTCTTTTCCTGGATGACGATGTCGGCGTTCGCCGAGTAGCCGGCTCGCAGCGTCACGCCCGTGGCGGCGGCGATCGCGGCCTCGACATCGAAGAGGGTGGTGCCCTCCTTCTCGGTGGCCTTCGGGGCGATGCGGGTGAGGCGTCCTGACACCCTGGCGTCGGGCAGGGCGCCGATCCTGATGCGCACGGGCATGCCTTCCTCGAGCTTGCCGACGTCGATCTCGTCTACGGTGCCCCGGAACAGCAGCGTTCCCATGTCCGCCAGGGTCGCGAGCGGCGTGCCGGCCTGGTACGAGGTCAGGGGCACGACCGGGTCACCCGGGTTGACATGACGCCGCAACACGGTCCCGGACGCGGGGGCGCGAATCACGGAGTCCACTGCGTTGGTGGCGCGCCGGATCCTCCCCTCCTTGGTGAGCGCGAGCCTCTCGCGCGCCAGGTCGAGCTGGATGCGCGCCTCGTCGAACGCCTTCTGGGTGCCGTCGAGCTGTTCCCGGGAGAGGATGCCCTCCTTCCACAGGGAGCTGGCCCGCTCGAGGTCGGCCGCCGCCTTGGCGTACGTCACCTCGGCAAGGTCGAGCTTGCGCTGGACCTCGTTGAGCTCGAGCGGGGTCGGGTCCGGCGTGATGACGAACAGCGGCTGGCCGGCCTCCACGCGGTCGCCGACCTCGGCCAGGCACTCCTTGACGATCCCCGAGATCTGCGACTTCACCTGGATTTCCTGCTCCGGGACGATCTGCCCGGTCGCCAGCGCCTTGTCGGTGATGGTGCCGCGCTCGACCTTGACGAGCGTCCACGCCGAGCCCTTGTCCCTGCCGCCGCCGGCGACCTGGACCGCGCCGTACCCCATGGCCGCCACGACGGCGAGCCCGACGAGGACCTTGATGAGCGTCTTCATGCGTCGCCTCCGCCCGGCAGGTACCCTGCCTGCTGGTGCGTTCAACGCAGGACCGCGGCGCCGGGTTCTGGCCGGATCCCCGTCGGTCCCCGCGGAGGTGCGGCGCCTTCACGCGCGGGCCAGCACCTCCCAGACGGCGCCGGCCTCGCGGGCGAAGATCGCGTACCCGCGCTGGCGGAGGGCGTCGACGAGCGGTGCCGGGTAAAACGGCGCCCGCAAGCCGAGGATCGTGCCGGGCGCTGCCTCGGCGAGCCTGCTCCCGAGCACGCCGACCGGGCTGCCCGAGCCGGCGAGGATCTGCTGCGCGTCCAGCCACTCGGCGGGGAGCGCGCCGCGTGCCCAGTCGGGCTCGGGCTCGGGGACGTCCGGGGCCTCGTGTCCGGGCGGCGGCTCCACGACCGGCTGGCCCGCCGCCTTGCGCAGGGCGCGCACGAGGTCGGGGGCGGGGATGCCGCCGATGCGGGCCGCCTGCGAAAGCGTGGCGACGCGGGCGACCGTGCGGCGGAGGACGGGGTTCTGGAGGCGCCGGAACTCGGGCGAGAGCCCGATGAGGACCTCCTCCAGCTCGGGGTGGGCGTCGAGCAGAGCGCCGACTCTGGTGTCGCCAGTGATGTCCATGCGGTCCTCCCTAGCCTTCGGCCAGCAGCCGGCGCTGGCCCTCGAGCCGGCGGATGCCGGCCACGTCCTGGGTCACCTCGAGGCAGCCGAGGTACTGCCTGTCCGCGTCCCGTACGGCGAAGTAGCGGATGTGGACGAAGCGCGGGCCCATCTCGATCCAGAACTCGGCGACCTCCCGCCGACCGCTCCGCATCTCGTCGAGAATGCGCTGAACGATGTGCATCGAGGACGGCGGGTGGCAGTCCTGGACGCGCCGCCCGATGATCGCTCGGTTGCGTGCGAAGACGCGGTCGCTGCCCTCGCTGAAGTAGGCGACGCGGTCGTCGGCATCGACGAACGTGATGTCGAACGGCAGGGTGTCGAGAACGGCCCGGAGCTGCGAAAGCGTGAAATGGCCGGACGGCAGCCGCACGGCGTCGTCGGCCGCGAGCTCGGCGACGTGGGCCGGCACGGCCGGCGCGGCCGGTGTCCAGCCCTGGGCGGGCTCCACGAGCCCGGGGCCGAAGTCGCCCCACTGCTGCTGCACCTCGCCCCACTCGGCGTCGGAGAGATGCTCGAGCGCCATCGGGAAGAGCACCCGCTCCTCCTTTTCGGCCATGCCGGCGACCGCGGCGAGCATCGGCTCCAGCACAACCTCGCGGATGAGGCGGAGATCCTCGCCGCGCGTCGACTCCGCGGCGGTGGCCGCTTCGCGGGCGGCGGCCAGTTTCTCGCGGACGTCGTCGTCGACCCCCCACATGACCTTGGGCGGGGCCGTGATCCCGGCCTTTTCGAGGAACGGGAAGAGCAGGAACTCCTTGCGCTTGTAGTGTCCGTCCACGAGATCGAGACGGGCCTGCAGCCGCCGCCAGTGCGCCGCCTGCTCCGGCGCCGGCGTGGCCTCGCCGGCGGCTGGCAGCTCGGCGGCGAGCGCGCGGTACTCGTCGACGAGGCGCAGGATCTCGGCGTTTTCGGCGCGGAAGGTGTGGACGGGGTGGCCGGGCTGTGCCTCGGCCGGCGGGCGCTGTTCCAGCGTTTCCCTGAACACCGCCACGTGCAAATCGCACATCCGCTTGATCTCGTCCGGCGGCATGCCCTCGGCCATCAGCTCCGACTCCAGGGCCGAGATCTCACCCGCCCCGACGTGCTCGAGAACCGCGCGGAAGCGGGCCTTCAGCGCCTCGGGCGGGGCCCCGTCGTGCAGTTCGCGGATCAGTTGCTTGAGCGCCTCCAGACGGTGGCGGCGGTTGTCGATCAGCTCGCTCATGCGGCCCTCCCGGTGAGAAACGGTCTCACCGCACTCAGTATCGGTCGCCGTAGAGACGGTGGCCTTGACGGAAGTCAACCGGGAGGCAAGGGGCACGAGACAAGAGGCGCTGGGTCAGGGATGGCCGGTTCCGGCTGCGTCGTGCCGGACGCGGTGCTGGCGGAGGACCTCGAAGAGCGCGACGGCGACGGCGGTGGAGAGATTCAGGGAGCGGACCGGACCCGGCGCCATCGGAATCCGCACGAGGCGGTGCCGAAAGCGAGCCCGCACGGGTTCGGGAAGCCCGACGCTCTCCCGCCCGAAGGCAAGTACGACCCGGGGCGGAAACGCCACATCCCACAGGTCCCGCTCCGCTTCCGCGCCGAAAAAGTACGGCTCTCCGAGCCCGCCGAGGTGTGGCTCCAGCTTTTCCCACGAGGGCCAGACCACTGGGTGTACGTGCTCCCAGTAGTCGAGCCCGGCCCGCCGCAGGCTCGCCTCGTCGAGGGAGAACCCGAGCGGCCTCACAAGGTGCAGCCGCGCGCCCGCCGCCAGGCACGAGCGGCCGATGTTCCCGGTGTTCCACGCGATTTCCGGGTGCACCAGCACGACATGCACCACCGTCACGGCCCTCGCTCCGGGCGTGATCCTCACGTCCCAAGAGTAGGCGGCCTGCTTCAGAGAAGGAAGCGCCTCGCCCCGTGCCTTTTGCCCGGGCGGCGGCCCGGGGCCGCAGGGGTGGCGAGCGGGTGTGAAAAGTGGCACAATCCGCGAACCCACGAGGGCCCCGGCGGGCCACCCATGCGAACAGGTCCCCGCGAGGGCAAGGAGGGCGGATGGGCGTACAGGACAAGATCAGGCAGTTGCACGACCTTCGCCAGCAGTCGCGGCTCGGTGGCGGGCAGGAGCGCATCGACGCCCAGCACGCCAAGGGCAAGATGACGGCGCGGGAGCGCCTCGAGGCGCTGCTCGACCCCGGGTCGTTCCGCGAGATCGACGCCTTCGTCGTGCACCGCACCACCGACTTCGGAATGGACGCCAAGAAAGTCTTGGCGGACAGCGTCGTCACCGGGTGGGGGACGATCGACGGCCGGACCGTGTACGTCTTCTCCCAGGACTTCACGGTGTTCGGCGGCTCGCTCGGCGAGGTGCACTCCGAGAAGATTTGCAAGGTCATGGATCTGGCGACCCGCAACGGCGCCCCCATCATCGGGCTCAACGACTCCGGGGGCGCGCGCATCCAGGAAGGCGTGGTCTCGCTCGGGGCCTACGCCGACATCTTCCTGCGCAACACGCTGGCCTCGGGGGTCGTGCCGCAGATCTCGGCGATCATGGGGCCGTGCGCGGGCGGGGCGGTGTACAGCCCCGCGCTCACCGACTTCGTGGTCATGGTGCGGAAGTCGAGCCACATGTTCATCACCGGCCCGGACGTGGTGAAGGCGGTGACGCGCCAGGAGGTCTCGTTCGACGAGCTGGGCGGGGCCGACGTGCACGCGCAGAAGTCCGGGGTCTGCCACCTGGCGGCCGGGGACGAGTCGGAGGCGCTCCAGATGATCCGCCAGCTCGTGGGGTTCCTCCCCGCCAACAACATGGAGGACCCGCCGGCGCAGGACACGGGGGACGACCCGAACCGCATGGACGAGCGGCTCGATTCGGTCGTGCCGGACGACCCGGGCAAGCCGTACGACATCGGCGAAGTCATCCGCATGGTCGTGGACAACGGCGAGTTCTTCGAGATCCAGGAAGCCTACGCCCAGAACATCGTCATCGGGTTCGCGCGGCTGGGCGGCCGCACCGTCGGGATCGTCGCCAATCAGCCGATGGTGCTGGCCGGGGTTCTCGACATCAAGGCCTCGGTCAAGGGCGCGCGGTTCGTGCGCTTTTGTGACGCCTTCAACATCCCGATCGTGACGTTCGAGGATGTGCCGGGGTTCCTGCCAGGACTCGACCAGGAGCACGGCGGCATCATCACGCATGGCGCCAAACTGCTGTTCGCTTACTGCGAGGCGACGGTGCCCAAGCTCACCGTGATCACGCGCAAGGCGTACGGCGGCGCCTACTGCGTGATGTCCTCCAAGCACATCCGCGGCGACTACAACGTGGCGTGGCCGACCGCCGAGATTGCCGTGATGGGTGCCGACGGTGCGGTCAACATCATCTTCCGCAGCGAGATCCAGAACGCGCCTGACCCGGCGGCCAGGCGCGCCGAGCTGATCAAGGCCTACAGCGAAAAGTTCGCCAACCCCTACGCAGCGGCCGGCCGCGGCTACCTCGACGACGTGATCGAACCGAAGCAGACGCGGCCGCGGCTCATCGAGGCGCTGCGCACCCTGCAGAGCAAGCGCGACCAGAACCCGCCCTCGAAGCACAACACGATGCCGCTGTAGGCGGCGGGAGGAAGGCATGGCCAACAAGATGAGTATCGACGAGCTGGCGGCGGTCCTCACCGCGCCCTACACGCACCTCGAGCTGGGGCAGGTCAACGACCACGCCGCCTACGTCATGCACTTCAAGGACGAGTACCCGTTCCACCGGCACACCAAGGACGAGCTGTACCTGGTGCTGGACGGCGAGGTCACGATCCGGTTCCGCAACATGCCGGCGGTGACGCTGAAGAAGAACGAGAGCACGGTGGTGCGGGCGTACACCACCCACAGTCCCTCGTCGCCGGACGGGGCGCTCGTGCTGATGATCAAGCCCAAGGAAATGTTCGGCTCGCGCGGCGAGCAGGAGTGAGCATGAGCGCCAGGCCATTGCAGATTTGCGAGACGCTGCTGCGCGACGCCCACCAGTCGCTGCTGGCCACGCGGATGCGCACCGAGGACATGCTGCCGGTTGCGATGGCGCTCGACAAGGTCGGGTACTGGTCGGTCGAAGTCTGGGGCGGAGCGACGTTCGACTCGGCGATGCGCTTTCTCAACGAGGACCCGTGGGAGCGGCTGCGCACGCTGCGCCGGGCAATGCCTCGCACCCGCTTCCAGATGCTGCTGCGCGGCCAGAACCTCGTGGGGTACAAGCACTACCCCGACGACATCGCGGAACGCTTCATCGTCCTGGCGCGCCGCAACGGCATCGACGTGTTCCGCATCTTCGACGCCCTCAACGACACGCGCAACATGTCGTTCGCGATGAAGATCGCCAAGCGCGAGGGGGGGCATGTGCAGGCGGCGATCTCGTACACGATCTCGCCGGTGCACACGATTGCGGGGTTCGTCGCGCTCGGGCGCGAACTTGCCGAGCTCGGCGCCGACTCCATCGCGATCAAGGACATGGCCGGGCTGCTCACGCCGTACGCGGCTTTCGACCTGGTGTCGGCGCTCAAGCGGGAGGTCGGCCTGCCGGTGCAGCTCCACACGCACTACACCTCGGGCATGGGCACGGCGACGCTGCTCAAGGCCGTGGAGGCGGGCGTGGACGTGGTCGACACCGCGATTTCCTCGATGGCGATGTCGACCTCGCAGCCGCCGACCGAAACCCTGGTGGCGATGCTGAGGGGGACCGAGCGCGACACCGGGCTCCACCTCGGGCTGCTCGCCGAGATTGCCCGCACGCAGGGGGAGATCCGCAAGCGTTACGCGGCGTTCGAGGCGGGGGTCGCGGCCGTGGATGTCAACGTGCTGCAGTTCCAGGTGCCGGGAGGGATGCTCTCGAACCTCGTGAGCCAGCTTCGCCAGCAAGGGGCCGCCGACCGCTACCACGAGGTGCTGGAGGAGATCCCGCGGGTCCGCAAGGACATGGGGTACCCGCCGCTGGTCACCCCGTCGAGCCAGATCGTCGGCACCCAGGCGACGCTCAACGTGATCCTCGGGGAGCGCTACAAGGTGGTGCCCGAGGAGGTCAAGCAGTACGTGCGCGGCTACTACGGGAAGCCGCCGGCACCGATCGATCCCGAGCTGCAGCGCAAGGCCATCGGCGACGAGGAGCCGATCAGTTGCCGTCCCGCCGACATGCTGTGCCCCGGGCTCGAGGATGCGCGGCGGGAAATCGGCGACCTCGCCCGCTCCGAGGAGGACGTGCTGTCGTACGCGCTGTTCCCGCAGGTGGCGCGGCCGTTCCTCGAGCGGCGCGCCAAGGGGCTCGGCGGCAAGGAGGAGATCGCTGCTGCCGTCGCGCTGGCGCTGTTCGAGCAACAGGAGGCGAAGGCCAGGCGGCAGGCGGCGGTTCCTGCCGGGCCGCGGCTTTCCGCGTGGACGATCGCCGGCCGGCCGGCCGCCGCGATGAGGTGGCTGCGATGAGAAACAAGTTCACTCTCGAGCTGCAAGGCGTGCCGTACGAGATCGAGCGCCGCGGCGACGTCATCGTGGTCAACGGGTGCGAGATGCCGGCCGCGGTGGTGGGCAGCCAGATCCACGTCGCTGGCACCCCCCACGCCGTCGAGATCTCGGGCAGCACCGCCAGGGTCGACGGCGTGGCGTATCAGTTCAGGGCCGAAGGGCTCGAGGAGCCGAAGGCCAAGCCGACGCGCAAGGCCGCTTCCGCCGCGGCGGCCGAGGAGGCCGGCGCCATCACGGCCATCATGCCCGGGCTCATCATCAAGGTGCTCAAGCACGAGGGCGACCGCGTGCAGCCGGGCGACGTGGTGGTGGTGCTCGAGGCGATGAAAATGCAAAACGAGCTACACGCCAAGCAGGGCGGAGTCGTCAAGCAGATCCTGGTCAAGGAAGGCGACAGCGTCGAGATGCGGCAGGTCCTCGCCGTCATCGAGTAGCGGCCGCAGCTCAACAAGCGCCGGTCGCGAAGGGGGTCAGGGCGCCGAGGACGGCTGTCTCGTGGTCGAGCCGCAGCGCGACACAGCGGTGCTCGCTGGCGAGCAAAGCCGCCGCCGCCGCGAGCGCCCGCTCGGCCTGCTCGTCCGGCAGCGAGCGGGCGGCCCCGAGCAGCGTCACGACGGCGAGCGCGAGCCCACCGGGCGTGCCCCCGACGAGCCCCGCAGTCTGCAGGAGCGCTGCTCCGTCGCCCCAAAGCACAGCCGGGAGCAGCGTGGCAAGCCGCCTTGCTGCGCCGACCGCGGGGTCGCCGGCAGCGAGGGCGATGGCCGCGTTGCCGTGGCACGCCTCGAGCAGAGCCGCAGCCCGGCTGGGGTCGGTTCCGCAGGCGGCGGCGACCAGGGCTTCGGCTGCGGCACGGTCCGGCGGAGGAATCCGGATCTGGACGCTGCGCGACTGGATCGTCGGCAGCACCCGCTCCGGGTTGGCCGCCAACAGCAGGAACACCAGGTGCGCGGGGGGCTCCTCGAGCGTCTTGAGCAGGGCGGAGGCAGCCTCGGTGTTGAGCGGAGGCGTCTGACAGGAGGAAAAGACAACCACCCGCTGCCGTCCCTCGTAGGGGCGCTGGTCGACGCTCGCGGCGACCTGTTGCGCCTGAAGGATCGAGATGTCGCTCTTGCCTTGTTCGGGGACGATAATCTCCACGTCGGGATGGATGCCCCGGCGCACTCGCTGGCACGCCGCGCACGTGCAGCCGGCAGGCGGTCCGCCGTGAACGGCGAGACCGGCGGCCAGCTCGACCGCGAAAGCCTCGCGCCCGAGGCCGGGCTCGCCGACCAGCATGAGGGTGGAGGGCAGCTCGTGATGCGAGGCAAGGTCCAGGCAGCGGGCCAGCAACCGCTGGGTGCTCGGCCACGCGGACGGAGCCAGCATCCAGCTCGGCCACGGGAGCTGCGAGGTCACAGCAGGTCCTCCACCGCCGCCAGGACGCGGGCGAGGACCTCGTCCGGGGTGCCGGAAGCGTCCACCGTGCGGACGCGCTCCGGCTCGCGGGCCGAAAGCGCCCGATACGCCTCGGCCACCGTGCGGTGGAAGGCGAGGTCCTCGTCTTCGAACCGCCGGTTGCTCGCAGTGGTCGAGGCACGGCGACGGGCCCGCTCGAGCGCAAGCTCGACGTCGAGGTCGAGCACGAGGGTGCGGTCAGGTCGGGTCGCGCCGCAGACCATGGCGTTGAGCGCTGCCACGGTGTCGAGGCCGAGGCCGCGGGCGGCCCCCTGGTAGGCCAGCGATGCGTCGGCGAAGCGGTCGGAGAGCACCCACTCGCCGCGCGCCAGGGCCGGCGCGATGAGGGTGGAGACGTGCTGGGCACGCGCCGCCTCGAGGATGAGCAGCTCGGCCATGGGCGTCGGCGAGCTGGCCGGATCGAGCAGGATCGCGCGCAACGCCTCGCCGAGCGGGGTCCCTCCCGGCTCCCGGGTGAGGAGCACCCTGAGGCCGCGGGCGAGCAGGTGGTCGGCGAGAAGGCGGTGCTGCGTCGATTTCCCGCACCCCTCGATCCCTTCGAAGGTGATGAACCGGCCGCGCATGCGCCGGGATTGTAGCAACCCGGCGCCTGAACACGCTGCCGCCAGGCTGCGTAGTATGCTCGTGGTGAGCATGGGGACGGAGCGAGGAACCGGGCTCGTCTCGCTGCTGGCCTTCGGGGCGGCAGCGTTTCTGGTCGCCTGCCTGTCGATCCTCGACATGTTCCTTCCGCGCCCGTATGACGGCGTGGTGCTGGACCTGGACGCCGCGGAGCCGGTGGTGTTGAGGGTCGAGCCCGGCTCCGGAGCCAGGGAGGCGGGGCTGGAGCCCGGCGACCGCATCGCCGGCGTGGGGCGCACCATCGTGCGAACCCCGGCCGACGCGGCGCGGGTGCTGGGGCGGCACTCGATCGGCGAGACGGTCGACTACCTCGTCGAGCGCAACGGTCGCCTGCTCGAAAGGCACGTCAGGCTCGGCACCCGGACGCTCGGCGCCGGGTGGTACCTGTACGCTTGCGTCTCGGGCTTCCTCTTCTTCTTCATCGGCCTGTACGTACTGCTGCAGCGCCCCGACTCCTCGGCGGGCGCGCCGTCGCGGGTGTTCTTCGCGCTGTGCACGCTGTTTCTCCTGTTCCTCGTATGCCGGCTGCGGCCGGCGTCGTACTCGTGGGTCGACGAGGTCGTGTTGACCACCGGCACGCTGTCGCTGCTGGTGCTGCCGGCGGCGTTCCTGCACTTTTTCCTCGTCTTTCCGCGCCGCCTGACGATCCACCTCGTCGACCCGAACGAGGGGTGGGAGGGCCTGGCCGGCCGCGCGATCGTTCGGGTCGAGAGGTTCATCAACAACCCGGCGGCGCTCATCCGCACGCTTTACCTGCTGCCGCCCCTGCTGTTCGTGGCCACCTTCATGGTCGGCAGGGTGCTCGGGGTGCGGTTCAGGCTGGTCTCGGGCGCGCCGATTTCGAGCTGGGTGCTGATGGGTGACTACCTCGTGCTGGGGCTGCTGGCACTGCTCGTTTCCCTGGTGCGCGCCGAGGAGGGCCGCGAGCGGCGGCAGATCGCCACGGTGTTCGCCGGCACTGTCGCCGGTGTCACGCCGTTCCTGGTGCTGGGCGTGGCGATGCCGTCGATGCTGCGCACCGACGAGTACCTGTACTGGGGCGTGGTGCCGCTCATCCTGGTCCCGCTCACGTTCGCCTACGCCATCGTGCGCTTCCACTTCTTCGACATCCGCGTGATCGTGCGCCGGTCGGTGCTGTACACCATGACCACGGCCGTGGTGGGGACCGGCTACGCGGTCGGCATCGCGGCGTTCAACCTGCTGTTCCGCGACTCCTCGATCGGGCGCTCGCCCTATTTCTTCCTCATCTTCGCGCTCGTCATCGTCGGGCTGTTCGACCCGCTGCGGCGGCGGTTGCAGGAACCGGTGGACCGCTTCTTCTTTCGCGAGGTGTACGACGCGCGGCGGGCCATGGAGGAGGTCTCCGAGACGGTCGTGCGCGAGCTATCGTTCGAGAAGCTCGAGAGACTCCTCACGGTGCGGCTGGCGGAAATCATGCACCTCGAGTGGGCGGCGCTGTACCGCCGAGAGGGGCGGAGCTTCACGGCGGGCAGCGCGTCCGAAGCCGTCCCTCGCGAACTCGAGGCGGATCTCCTGGTGATCGGCGAGCTGGCCCGGCAGGAGGCGCCGGTGCGGCCGGTGGACCTGGAGCCGCTCAAGCCGCTCGACCCGCGCTCGCGGCAGGCTCTCGACGCCCTGGTCGGGGCCGGCGCCAGAGTTCTCGCGCCGCTGCGCAGCCGGGAGCGGCTGCACGCGGTGCTGGTGCTGGGTCCCAAGCTGTCGGGGGAGGAGTACGGGCGGGACGACGTGCAGGTCGTGCGGACGCTCGCCAACCAGGCGGCCGTGGCGCTGGAGAACGCCGAGCTGCTCAAGGAGCGGACCCGCCAGCTCGAACTCGAAAAGGAGCTGGAAATCGCCCGGCGGGTCCAGTTCGCGCTCATCCCGACAGAGCTTCCCCAGCCGCCGGGGTGGGAGGTGGCGGCCCGCTGCGTCCCGGCCCGGCAGGTCGGCGGCGACTTCTACGACGCCTTGCCGACGGGGGAGGAGGCGAGCCTTGCGTACGTGCTGGGCGACGTGTCGGGAAAGTCCGTGCCGGGGGCGATGCTCATGGTGGCGGCGCGGGAGGTGCTGCAGACGGCCGCGCTCGGTGGCGCCTCGCCGCGGGAACTGCTGGGCGTGGCGAACCAGCGGCTGTACGCGCCGCGGCACCGGTTGTTCGTGGCGCTGACCTACCTGCGCCTGGGGCGGGACGGCGAGGTCACGTATGCGCTCGCCGGCCAGCCGGGGCCGCTGTGCCGGAGGGCGACCGGTCGCGTGGACGAGCTGGCTACGCCCTCCCTTCGGCTCCCCGTCGGGGCGTTGCGCGACGCCGGCTGGGACCTGGTCACCCAACGGCTGGAGGAGGGCGATCTTTTGGTCGCGTTTTCGGACGGCCTCACCGATGCGCGCAACCGACACGGCGAGCTTTTTGGCGACGAGAGGCTGCAGCGCGTCCTGAGCCGGCTCGACGGGAGCGCCGCAACGTGTCTCGAGGGTCTTCTCGCCGAGGTCGACGCCTTCGTGGATGGCGACGAACCGTACGACGACATCACGCTGCTCGTCGCGAGGTGGCACGGGCAACGGCCGGAAGGGCGGGAGCGTGGCATCGACGCGTGAAGGGTGGCGCCGTGCGCGGTTCGAGACGGTCCTCGACCTGTCGCTGGCGCTCGCCGGTCCCCGGCGGGAAGGCGAGGTGGTCGAGGAACTCGCGCACCGGGCGGTGGGTTTGCTCGATGCCCGCGCCGGTGTCGCGTTGTCGCTGCTGCCCGACCTGCGGCCGGCGGCGGTGGTGGGGGTCGGCTGGCCCGGCGAGCCGGGGAGCGTGGCCGCCTGGCTGTCCTCGCCCCAGCTCGGGGCGGTGCGGGCCGGCGACACGGTGCGGCTGCCGGGCGCGGCCATCGGCCTGCCGTTCGAGGAAGTCCTCATCGCTCCCTGTCTGTGGCGTGACGAGCTGACGGGGGTGGTGTGCGTCGCGGACCGGGAGGCGCGCGGCGGGCAGGTGGCGTTCGACGAGGAAGACGAGCGTTTCCTGCGCTCGCTGGCGCTGCTCGCCGCGCCGGCGATCGCCGCCGGCCGGCAGCTCGAGGAAGCCGAGCGGCGCCGCCTGGTGCTCGAGGAGGAAAACCGGACACTGCGCTTCGGGGGCGGCGAGGACGTGGGGCTGGTGGGCCAGGCCCCGGCGTTCAGGCGGGTCATCGAGCTGGCGCGGCGAGTTGCGGCGAGCGACGTCACCGTGCTGGTCCGCGGCGAGTCCGGAACCGGCAAGGAGAGGGTCGCCAGGCTGCTGCACAGCCTCTCGGGGCGGAGGCTCGGGCCGTTCGTCCCGCTCAACTGCGCCGCGGTCCCCGAGTCGCTGCTCGAGGCGGAGCTGTTCGGTATCGAAAAGGGTGTCGCCACAGGCGTTGCGGCGCGCGCCGGCAAGCTCGAGCTGGCCAACGGAGGCACGCTGTTCCTCGACGAGGTCGGCGATCTCACGCCGCACCTGCAGGCCAAGCTGCTCCGCGTCGTGCAGGAGCGCGAGGTGGAGAGGGTGGGGGGTCGCCAGCGCCTGCGCGTGGACGTGCGGCTGGTGGCGGCCACCAATCGCGACGTCGAGGCCATGATGGAGCGGGGCGAGTTCAGGGAGGACCTCTACTACCGGCTCCGGGTCGTGGAGCTGGTGCTGCCTCCCTTGCGCCAGCGGCGGGAGGACATCCCGCTGCTCGCGAGCTACTTCGTCCGCCTGCACGGGCAGCGTCTCGGGCGGGGAGAGCTGCGCCTGTCGCGCGGGGCGCTCGAGCTGCTGCTGGCGCACGACTACCCGGGCAACGTGCGGGAGCTCGAAAACCTCATCGAGGCGGCAGTGGCGCTCGCCGACGGTCCGTTCATCGAGCGTGCCGACGTCGAGCTCGCGGTCGGCCGGCGGCCAGCAGCCCCGGCAGCCGCAGCCGGGGGGTCCCTCGACGACGTGGTCCGGGCGCACGTGCTGGCCACGCTCGAACGGTGCCAGGGCTGCAGGGGGGAGGCGGCGCGGGAGCTCGGAATCGACCGCTCGACGCTGTACCGCATGCTCGTGAGGTGGAATGCATCATCCGGTGCAATACGCACCGTTGGGACTGCAAATACTGCAAAGAAAAGCATTGCGTGTCATGGAAAGAGGCGGTCATGAGCTCGTGTTGCGATGTGCATCGTCACGGGCTCGCCGCCGCACCCGGTGTGTCGCGTAGATCGTGTGTTCCTGGAAATACTTGCAGAGTTGGCGCGGTTCTTGATGGGCGAATCGGCCATGATGGTCCCGCCCACCGCCGCCCTCGCCAGCCGCTTCCTGGAGCCCCTCACCCACCCCTGGGCCGCGGTGGTGGCCTCGCTCACCGGTGGGGGACCGGCGTGGAACGACGCGTCGTTCGAGGCAGTCAGAGTGGCCTGGCGGCTGCTCCAGCTCCTGCTCTCGCTCTAGGCCTGGCTCGCTTCGGGGTGTGGGATGACTGAACCCTCCCGCGTTCGCCTGGTCCTGCCGCAGGTGGCGGATGCCGAGCTGCTGGCGGCGCGGGCCGTGCAGGATGTGGGTGCCCGTCTCGGCTTTGCCCGTGATACGCTGGAGGAAGTGAAGCTCGCGGTCGTGGAGGCGTGCCTGAACGCGCTCGAGCACGGCTCGGGCGAGGTCGAGGTGGAGGTCCTCGGGTATTCCAACGGCGAAGGCCCACGCATCGAGGTGCTGGTGACCGACCATGGCGGGGGGTTCGAGCCGGACAAGGTTCCAGCGCCCGAACTGGAGGCAAAGCTGCACGGCAACCGCAAGCGAGGCTGGGGGCTCGAACTCATGCGCCACCTCATGGATCGAGTCGACGTGGTCTCGAAGCCGGGGTTCACGCAGGTGCGCCTGCTGAGACGGCGGGGAGGGCTGTAACGGTGGAGACGTTCGAGCTCAGGCTGGTCGAATCCGACGGCTCCGTGGCCGTCCTCGAGGTCACCGGGTACATCAACAACGAGGGCGGCGAGGCGATCTCCAGGGAAGCCTCCCGCCTGCTGGACAGCGGTATCAGGACGCTGCTGATCGACCTCCACGCCACCCGCATCATCAACTCCATCGGCATCTCGCTGCTGCTCGAGGTCCTCGAGCGCACGCTGGATCTCGGCGGAACGCTCGCCTTTTGCTGCCTCTCGCCGAGCATCGCCAAGACCTTCCAGATCATGGGCCTCGCCCAGTACGCCAGACTCTTCCCGGATCGTCCGACGGCGCTCGCCCAGCTCCGCGGCTCGTCATGAGCGCGTTTGTCAAGCTGCTCGAAGCCGGAGCCCGCGGGCCGCGGGAAGGTAGCGTCCACCTCCCCGAGACCGTTCTCGACGCCGTCCTCGGCGAGACAGGGGCGGTGGCCGCCCGGATCGGACTCGGCGAGGAGGTGCTCGCCGTGCGGGGGCAGGCTCCGGGAACGGGCCGGCGATACGAGCTTCCGGCCGGGCGCGACAGCTTCTGGCTCGAGACGAGCGGTGGCAGCGAGCCCTCGGAGCTGCTGCGCATGGCAGGGGGGGTGGTGCTGGGGGCGTGGGCGGTGCGCGACCAGCTCAAGCGGGCGCGCTTCGCCGAGCGGCGAAGGCTGTGGGAGATGGAGTCGCTGCGGGCCATCGGCGAGGCCCTCGGCGGCAGCCTCGAGCCGACGCACATCGCGGAGGAGCTGCTGCTCAACGCCACGGCGCTGCTCGATGCCAGGCGCGGCGAGGTCTGGCTGGCCGGGGCCGGGGCGCCGGCGCTCGCCAGCGCGGTGCGAGGAGCGGCTGCGGCCGATCCCTGCGCGGACGGGAGCTGCCTGGTCGCGGCCCGGGTGGGGGGTGGCGTGCTGACGGCGGCCGAGGCGGCGTCGCTGCCCGACAGCGGCCTCCTCGAGGGCTCCCGGTTGGCGGTGCCGATTTCCGGTCGCCGCGGACGCCTCGGGGTGCTGGCCGTCGCCGAGCGCGAGGTGAGGGGCGGCACGGCGCCGTTTTCCCCGACCGATGCCGAGACGCTGGGGCTGTTCGCGGCCCAGGCGGCGGTCGCGCTCGAAAGCGCGGTGTTGCATCGCGAGGCGGTCGAACGCCTGCGCCTCGAGCGCGAACTCGAGCTGGCGGCGGTGGTGCAGAAGGAGCTGCTGCCGTCCGCGCTGCCGGAGCTGCCCGGGTTCGAGCTGGCGGCCCGCAACCAGTCGTCCCGCCGGGTGGGCGGCGACGTGTTCGACGTCATCGAGGCCGGCGACGGGCTGTTCCTGATGCTCGGCGACGTGGCTGGCAAGGGCGTTCCCGCCGCGCTCATGGCCGCCTCGGTGCAGTCGGCCGTGCGGGTCCTGATGCTGTCGCAGCCGCCTCTCGTCGAGGTTGCCCGCCAGCTGCACGCCCATCTCCTGCGCACCACGCCGGTCAACAAGTTCGCGACGGTCTTCATGGCCTACCTCCACGCGGACGGGCAGCTGGAGTACCTGTCGGCCGGGCACAACCCGGTCGTCGTCGCCGGTGCGGACGGGACCACGATCCTGCTGTCCGCCAGCGGCCCGCCGCTCGGCCTCTTGCCGGCAGCGACTTTCACCTCGAGCCGCACGGAGCTGGCCCGGGGCGCGCTGCTGCTTGCCTACACCGACGGGATCTCGGAGGCCGTGGACGCCCACGATGAGGAGTTCGGCACCCGCCGGATCGCCGAACTGGCGGCCGGGGCCCGCGGCACGGCGCCAGCGGCGGTCGTCGACCGCCTGTTCACGGCCGTCGAGGAGCACACGGGCGGGGCCCCGCTGCACGACGACCGCACCGTGCTGGCCGTCAGGCGCGCCGGCGTGTGACGCCCCTCACGGCCGCGCGGCCGGGCCCGACCTATCGTAGGGACAGCACCCTCCTCCTTTCCTCCGGCGCCGGCACGGGCGCCATTTTTCTGCCCGGCGAGCGGCGCGGCCCGGCCTGGTCCGTCCTGCCGGGCGAACCCGGGCCCCTTGGTTGACGCACCGGGCGACCGCGCCTAGAGTACGCCCCAGCACGCTTGCCGACAGGCAGGGAAAGGGGAGGAGATACATGGTGAATGCAAGGACTTGCGGGCGCATGGCAGGGGTGGTGGCGATGCTGCTCGCCCCCACGTTCGTCTTCGGGGCCGGCTTCGCGCTGTTCGAGCATGGTGCCCGCGGGGTGGCGATGGCCGGCGCCTTTGGCGCCACCGCCGACGATCCGACGGCGCTCTACTACAACCCGGCCGGTGTGGCGTTCCTCGAGGGTACGCATGCCGCGGCCGGCGCCTACCTCATCACGCTGGCCAGCGACTTCCAGGGGGCCGACCCGTACCCCGGCAAGGGCTACACGGCGAGCCAGAAGAGCCAGGTCTTCTACCCGCCGCACGTTTACCTCACCGGCCGGCTGAGCGAGAACCTGCGGTGGGGAGTTGCCCTGAACGCACCGTTCGGCCTCGGTACGTGGTGGGACGACGACTTCGCCGGGCGCTACATCACCAAGCGCGCCGACCTCAAGGTCTTCAACGTCAACCCCAACCTCGCCTACCGGCTGGCCGACAACGCGGCGCTGGCCGTGGGGCTCGACTATTACATCGCGGCGATCGACCTGACCCGCTCGATCGGCTCCATCAACCCCTACACCCAGAAGGTGGCCGAGGTGGGGCAGGCGCACCTGTACTCCGACAACAACGGCGGGCTCGGCTTCAACCTCGCGTTTCTCGGTAAGCTCGGGCGGGGGGTCTCGCTCGGTCTCTCGTACCGCTCGCGGGTCAAGGTATACTTCGAGGGCAACGCCTCGTTCGTGCAGTTCCCGACCGGCTACAGCGACTTCGACGCGATCGTCGGGCGGCAGATTCCTTTCGACCGCAACCCGAAGGTCGCGAGCCAGATCGAGTTTCCCGACGAGATCCGGCTGGCCCTTGGCTGGCGCGACGATCGCTGGGGCGTCGAGCTCGATCTCGTGAAGATGGGCTGGTCGAGCTTCCGGGAGCTGCCGATCGACATCAAGGGCTACCCGGCGCTCTCGTCGGTGCGCCCGGAACACTACGAGGACAGCTACACGTACAGGTTCGGCGTCGAGTACAAGCGGTCGGCGACGTGGGCCTGGCAGTTCGGGTTCCTCTACGACGAGTCGCCGGTGCCGACCGAGAGCGTGTCGCCGCTGCTGCCCGATGCCGACCGCATCGGACTGTCCATCGGCTTCTCCAAGCAGCTCAACGAGCGCATGCGACTGGACGTTGGGTACCTCCACCTCGACTTCCCGCACCGCTCGACGAAGGGGAAGGACCACGACGGCTTCAACGGTACCTACGAGAACCAGGCTCACTTGCTGGGCTTCACCGTGGTCTACAAGCTCTGAGGGGGGAGACATGCGAATCTCAAGCAAGCTCATGACGGTCGTTATCGCCCTGGCTCTCGCGGCGAACGCGGGGGCGCAGGTGGATTTCACCCGGTACGTGGCGCTCGGCGACAGCCTCACCGCCGGGGTGGCGTCGTTCGGGCTCGAGGAGAGCACGCAAAAGGGCTCGTTCCCGGCGCTGCTGGCTCGCCAGGCCGGCGTGGGGGCGTCGTTCCAGCAACCCACGGTCGGTTTTCCAGGGTTGCCGACGACGCTCGAGCTGAAGGCGCTCGCCATCACCTCACAGGGTGTCAGCCCGACAATCCTGCCGCGCCCCGGGGTGGGGCTCCCCACTAACGCGACGCTGACCCGCCCGTACAACAACCTCGGGATGGACGGCGCCAAGACCGTCGACATCCTCACCCTCAAGGGGTCCATCACCGACCTCGCCACCGACCTGCAGCGGTACGCCGCGGGGGAGGTGGGGAAGGTCGTCTACTCGGCCGACCTGGTGCTGCGCAACGGGCAGAACACCGCGGTCGAGCTGGCCCTGGCGCAGCAGCCGACGTTCCTCACCGTGTGGGCCGGCAACAACGACGTGCTGGGCGCGGCGCTGGTGGGTGTGGCCATGGACGGGGTGACGTTGACCCCGGTGGCGAGCTTCCAGCAGCAGTACCAGACGTTGCTGGAGACGCTGCGGGCCGGCGCACCGAACGCCAGGATCGTGGTGGGGACGATCCCCGACGTGACAGCGATCCCCTACGTCTTCACGGTCAAGCCGTACATCGTCAACCCGGCCACGGGCCAGAAGATCCCGCTCATCGGCGAGGCCGGTCTGCTGACGGATAGCGACTTCCTGCTGCTCGGCGCTTCCTCGCTGCTGGCCAGGGGGATCGGCATCCCGGTCGCGGCCGGAGGCACGGGGCAGCCCCTGCCCGAGGGCAAGGTCGACCAGAACGGCCTGCAGGCCGGCGTGATCCTGCGGGCGGCCGAAGTCGCCGCCATCCGCAAGCACACGGCCGAGCTCAATGCGATCATCAAGGCCACGGCTGGCTCGGTGGGGGCGAGGGTGGTCGACATCAACGCCGTCTTCAACGACGTCCGGGCCAACGGGAGAGTCGTGGGAGGGGTCAGGTTGGGGGCGAGCTTCCTCACCGGCGGCATCTTCTCCTACGACGGCGTGCACCCGCAAAGCCTCGGCTACGCCTTGCTGGCCAACGAGTTTATCCGCGTCATCAACAGCGAGCTGGGCGGCAACCTGCCGGAGGTGGGCCTGCGCGAGTTCCTGCCGATGACCGCGGCCGCCACCTCGGTGACCGCCTCGCAGGTCGTGTTTTCCGAGCAGGCCGCCGTGGAGATGGCGCGCTCGCTCTTCCCCGGCGTCGACACGAGCCGTCTCCTGGCACTCTCGTCGCCGGTGCGCCGCCACCTCAGCGCGGGGCTGGAAGCGACGCCCGACACGCCAGTCGAGCCGTAGCGGTCCTCGTCCACCTGGACGCGGGGGCTCCGGCGGTTTCAGCCGGGGCCCTCGCGCGCTGCGTCAGCTGTACAGGCCTGTGAGTACGTCGGCCGCCGCCGCGAGGGTGGTGTGGATATCGGCGTCGGATATCTCGACGTGGGTGACCATGCGCAGCTCGTGATCGGAAAACGCGATGCAGAGGATGCCGCGCTCGCGCAGGCCGGCCGCGAGTCGGGGTGCGGGAGGCTCGGGGCCGGAGGCCGGCTGCAGGCGGAACACGAGGATGTTGGTCCACACGCGCCGGGGGTCCACCTCGACGCCGGGCAGTCCGGCCAGGCCTTCGGCCAGCCTCCGCGCCCGCGCGTGGTCCTCGCCGAGACGGTCCACCATGTCGGTGAGCGCGACGATGCCGGGCGCAGCCAGCACGCCCACCTGGCGCATCCCGCCGCCGAACAGCTTGCGCACGCGCCGCCCCTCGCGAACGAGATCGGTCGGGCCGGCGAGCAGCGAGCCGACAGGCGCGGCGAGCCCCTTGGACAGACAGCACATGACGGTATCGCAGGGGGCCGCCAGCGCCGCGGCGGAGGTGCCGAGCGCGATGGCGGCGTTGAAGATCCGGGCGCCGTCGAGGTGCACCGGCACGCCCTTGCCGTGCGCCACGGCTGCCAGGGCGCGGGTTCGCGCCTCGTCCATGGGTAGCCCCGACCAGAGGTTGTGGGTGTTTTCGAGGCACAGCAAACGGGTCGGTGTGCGGTAGGAGACGGGCGGCGCAATGGCGCTGGCCACCTGCTCGGGAGTGAGGAGGCCGTCGGCGGTGGTGACCGGCCGGGGGATCACCCCCGACCACACGGCCATCGCCCCCATCTCGAAATTGAAGATGTGGGCGCGGGCCTCCAGCACCACCTCGCTGCCCGGCCGGGTCTGCAGGTGGATGGCAATCTGGTTGCCCATCGTGCCGGTGGGGACGAACAAGGCCGCCTCCTTGCCGAGCATGCTGGCGGCCAGCTCCTCCAAGCGGCGCACGGTCGGGTCTTCCTCGTAGACGTCGTCGCCGACCTCGGCGGCGGCCATGGCGGCGCGCATCGCCGGCGTGGGGCGGGTCACGGTGTCGGAGCGGAGGTCGATCATGCCGGCTATCATACGAGCCCCGGCGCGGGAGGTGGCATGGGCGAGGCGTTCACGGTGGTGGCGAGAGAGCACGGTGTGGAGGAACTCGAGCTGGCGGCCAACGGGTTGCGCGTGCTGCTGATGCCCGACCCCGGGGTGCCGGTGGTGGCGGTGTGCATCGTCTACCACGTCGGCTCCCGCAACGAGGCCGTCGGGCACACCGGCGCGACGCACCTGCTGGAGCACCTCATGTTCAAGGGGTCGCGCCGCTTCAACGCCGAGGCAGGGAGCGGCGTGGCCAGGGTGCTCGAGCGCGTGGGCGCCAGCTTCAACGCCACCACCTGGTTCGACCGCACGACGTACTACGAGACGCTGCCGCCGGAGCACCTCGGACTGGCCCTGGCGATCGAGGCGGACCGCATGCGCGGTGCCTTGCTCCGCGCCGAGGACCTGGCCTCCGAGCTGACGGTGGTCCAGAACGAGCTCGAGCGCGGCGAGAACGATCCCTTCGACCTGCTGCTGCGGGACTCCTTCGCGATCGCCTTCCGGGAACACCCCTACCACCACCCGACGATCGGCTGGCGCAGCGACGTCGAGGCCGCCACCATCGAGCGGCTGCGGGGGTTTTACGACACGTTCTACTACCCCGACAACGCCACGGCGGTGGTGGTCGGGGCGTTCGACCGGGAGGAGGCGCTGCGCCTCATCGATGCGAGCTTCGGCTCGCTGCCGCGGGCGCCGCGGCCGTTCCCGCCGGTCGTGACCAGGGAGCCCCGCCAGGAGGGCGAGCGCCGTTTCGTGCTGCGACGGGCCGGCGAGGTGGGGTGGGTGGCGTGCTCGTGGCGCTCGCCGGAGGCGACGCACCCCGACATCCACCCGCTCGCGGTGGCGGCGGACGTGCTCGCCGGCGGTGTCACGTCGCGCCTTTACCAGCGCCTCGTCGAGACGGGCACGTGCCTCGATGTGCAGGCGGTGGCGTGGCAGCTCCGCGACCCCGGCCTGTTCCAGGTCTTCGCGAGCCTCAACCCGCCGGCGAGGCACGAGGAGGTGGAGGCCGTCATCCGGGAGGCGGTGCGCGAGCTGCAGGCCGAGCCCCCGAGCCCGGAGGAGCTGGAGCGCGCCAGGGTCGGGGTCGAGGCGCAGGCGGCGTACCACCGCGATGCGCCGGCCCAGGTAGCATCGGCGCTCGGCGAGGCGATCTCGGCCGGCAACTGGCGCGCCTACTTCGACTATCTCGAGCGGGTGCGAGCGGTCGAGCGCGGGGACGTGACGCGGGTGGCCGCCTCCTACCTGGTGGATGACGCGTTGACGGTGGGGCACTTCGTGCCTCGCAACGGCGAGTCGGGTGCGCCGTCGCGGCAGGGTCCGATGCGGCCGCGGCCGTGCTGGTGGCGCTCCAACTTCGGCGCCGAGGTGCGCGACGGGAAGCTTCCAGGCGGCGGTCGCCTGCTGTTGCTGCCGCGCCACTCCAACTGCACGGTCCACGTGCAGGGTTCGCTGCTGGCGGGACACGGCATGGTCGAGATGGCCGACTGGACCGCAGCCTCGGTGATGCCCGACATGCTTGAGCGCGGCACCTCGCGGTTCGGGCGACTGGAGCTGGCGAGGGCGCTGGAGGACAGGGGGATCGAGCTCGACGTCTCGGGCGAGAGCTTCAACCCGCTGGAGGTTTACGTCTCCGGACGCTGCCTGTCACGGCATCTCGACGTGCTCTGCGAGGTGCTTTTCGATATGCTGCGCCGGCCCACGTTCCCCGAGGAGGAGCTGGAGAGGGTCCGCCAGCTCCGGCTGGGAGAGCTGGCGCAGTCCCAGGAGGACACGTTCCTGCGCGCCTTCGAGGCGTTCAGCCGGCTGGTGTTTCCCGGCGGCCACCCCTGCTGCCGGCGGCCGGCGGAGCAGCGGCGGCAAGGGCTGCTCGCCCTCACGCGGGCCGATCTCGAGCGCGTCCACCGCGAGCTGTACGGGCCGGCGTCGCTCGTCCTGGCAATGGTCGGGGATTTCGACCCGGAGCGGGTCGCGGCCCGCATCGCCGAGCTGTGTGACGGCTGGACGGGCGGGCGCGGGGTGCCGGTCGACCCTCCACGCCTTGGTCGGGCCGACGCCCCCCCCGCCGAGGCGTTCGAGGTCATGGCCGACAAGCCCAACCTCGACGTGGTGATGGGGTGCCCGGGCGGGCTGCGGCGGCGGGACCCGGACTTTCTCGCCTCCCTGCTCGGCAACGCGGTGCTCGGCCAGTCCACGCTCTCGTCGCGCCTGGGGCGGCGGCTGCGCGACCAGGAAGGCCTCACTTACGGCGTGGTGTCGCGGTTCTTCGGCGCCTCCCTGGTGGACGGCCCGTGGGCGGTGACGTTCTCGGTAGCGCCGGGCAACCTCGAGCGGGCTACCGCCCTGGCCCGAGAGGAAATCGAGTCTTTCGTGGCCGAGGGCCCGAGCGACGCGGAGCTGGAGGACGAGCGGGCCGCGATGGCCGGGTCGTACCGGGTGTCGCTGTCCACCCCCTCGGGTGTGGCCCGCGAACTGGCCCGGCTGGCCCGGCACGACCTGCCGTTCACCGAACTCGACACGGTGCCGGAGCGGATCCTCGCCACGCCCCGCGAGGCGGTGGCGGAGGCGGTGCGGCAGCACATCCGGCCGCGGAGCCTGGCTCGCGCAGTGGCCGGGGAGATCGTTGCAAAGCCGCCCGCGGGCCGATAGCATCGGCGCGTATGCTCGGCGAGCTGGACGTCCACAACCTCGGCATCATCGAGTCGGTGCACCTGGACCTGGGCGAGGGCCTGACCGTCCTCACCGGCGAGACGGGGGCCGGCAAGTCGCTGCTCGTGCAGTCGCTGCAGCTCCTCGCCGGGGCCCGGGCGGAGGCCGAACAGGTGCGCTCCGGGTGCGACCGCTTGCAGGTGGAAGGCCGGTTCGAGGCACCAGCCGCGCCGGCGGCGCGGGTGCTGCTCGACGAGCTGGGGGTCGAGGCCGGCGAGGAGCTGGTCGTGCGCCGGGAGGTGACCTCAGCAGGCCGCTCCCGGGCGTGGATCGACGATGTGGCCGTGACGGCAGGGGCGCTGCAGCGGCTCGCCCCCTACCTGCTGGCGATCGACGGCCAGCACGAGCAGCGAGGGCTGGCCGACCCCGGTGCGCACCTGCCGGTCGTCGACGAGGCCGGCGGGCTCGAGGCGCTGCGGGCGCAGGTCGGGGAGGCGTTCGCGGCGTGGCAGGAGGTGCGGGAGCAGGTCGCGCGCCAGCGCGCCGCTCTTGCCTCGCGACGCGATCGCCTGGATGTGATCGCCTTCCAGACGCGGGAGATCGAGGAGGCCCGGTTGCAGGCCGGGGAGGATGCGGCGCTGCGCGAGGAGCGCAGTCTCTTGCGCCACGGCAGCCGCATCGCCGAGCTGGTCGCCACCGCCTTGCAGGCGCTCGGCGGCGAAGGGGGCACGGCGGCGCTGGCGCGGGCGGCTCGCGTCGCCAGGGAACTCGAGGAGTTCGGTGTCGGGCTCGGGCAGACCGGCGAGGAGCTCGGCCAGGCCCTGATCCTGGCCGAGGAGGCGGGGCGCGTGCTCGAGGCGCTGGCGGACCGGGTGCGGGTGGATCCGGTCCGACTCGAGGCGGTCGAGACCAGGCTCGCGACCATCGAGCGACTGGCGCGTAAGTACGGCGGGAGTCTCGACGCCGTCCTGGCTCACCACGAAAGCCTGGGCCGGGAACGGCAGCAGCTCGAGGCGGTGGAGGATGACCTGGCGCATCTTGAACTCGTCGAGCAGGAGCGTGCCGCGCGCTACCTCGAGCTCGCCACGGCGCTCTCCGAGGCCCGCCGCGAGGCGAGTGCCTCGTTTTGCCGCGACGTCGTGGGGGTGCTCGGGCGGTTGGGGATGGCGCGCGTCGAGCTGCGGCTGGCGCTGCGCCGTCGCGAGAGCCCCCACGGCGCGCTACGTGTCGGTGATGCCCGGGTCGAGCCGGGCCCCGACGGCATCGACGTCGGGGAGTTCCTAATCTCGCCCAACCCCGGCGAGGAGGTGCGGCCGATGGCGCGTATCGCCTCGGGAGGGGAGCTGTCGCGGCTCCACCTGGCGATGCGCACGGTTCTCCGGCAGCGGCGCGACGACGGCGACCGCCTGACGCTGCTGTTCGACGAGGTCGACAGCGGGATCGGCGGGCGCGTCGCCGACGAGCTGGGCGAGCTGCTGGCCGAGCAGGGCCGTCGCCACCAGGTGCTGGTCGTGACCCACCTTCCGCAGCTTGCGGTGCGCGCCGCCACGCACCTCGTGGTCGCGAAGGGAAGCGAGGGCGGGCGAACCACCACGCGCGTGGTCGAGGTAGCCGGAGAGGCGAGAGTCGCCGAGATCGTCCGGATGATGGGCGGGGGTGCGAACGCGGCGGCCCGCGCCCACGCGCGTGCCCTCCTCGGCATGGCGTGATGCGCGTTCAGCCGTTCCATGCGGACTCCGACCTTCCCGCTGCTGCGGCCGCCTGCCGCGCTGCTCTCGACGGCCACGGGGTGGTGGCCGTCCCGACCGAGACGTTTTACGGGCTGGCCGTGGACCCGCGGGATGCCGCCGCGGTCGAGGCCGTGCTGGAACTCAAGGGCCGGCCGGCGGACAAGGCGCTGCCGCTGGTCGCCGCCGACCTCGACCAGGTCGCCGAGCTGGTCGTGCTCGCTCCGGTCTGGGTCGCGCGGCTCGCTGCCGTGTGGCCGGCGCCCCTCACCGTTGTGGCGCCCGTGCGGCAGCCGCTTCCGGCTTGCGGCAGGACGGCGGCGGTGCGCGTGCCCGGCCACGGTCTGCTCCGCGCCCTGCTGCGCATGACCGGGCCGCTGACCGCCACTTCGGCCAACCCCAGCGGTCTCCCCGCGCTCATCTCCCCCGCGGCAGTCGCCAAAGCTTTCGGCCGAGGGCTGGCGCTGCTGCTGGACGGCGGCGACGCCCCCGGCGGGAGCCCTTCGACGCTCGTGGACATCTGCTCGGAGGTTCCCAAGTTGCTGCGCCCCGGGGCGTTCCGACCGCCTCGCGAGTGGCTCGTGAACGGCGCGTGAGGATTTCCGCAGCTTCTGCGGAAAAGCCTGTGGAAAAGTCTGTCGAAAGGCGGGGAAGCTCACGGACTGCAACGGGTTATGCGCTCTGCACTGGCTCCAGTGCGACAATGCAAGACATTATTTTTCAGTAGCTTACGTATTAGTCTCGGGCCCTCTTCCACTTCCCGGCACTGCCTCGGGGGGGTATTCCACAGCCTCTTGCGTTGCCACGTCTTACGAGCCGCGCCTGGAAGGCGGGTGGCGGCTGTGGTAGCGTGACGGCCGCTCGGGAGGTGGAGCATGAGTGTGGATCGCCTGGCTGGAAAGACACCGCGTCTGGGCCAGCGTGTCTTCGTCGCGTCGACGGCCACGGTGGTCGGCGACGTGGAGCTGGGGGACGACGTGTCGATCTGGTTCGGGGCCGTGCTGCGCGCCGATTTGCAGTGCATTCGCATCGGGGCCCGTTCCAACATCCAGGACAACGCGGTTGTGCACGTGGACTCGCCGGACGCCCCGACGATCGTGGCCGAGGACGTGACGGTCGGGCACGCGGCCATCCTCCATGGCTGCCGGGTGGAGAGGGGTGCCCTCGTGGGAATGCATGCCACGGTGCTCGACCACGCGATCGTGGGGGAGGAGGCGATGGTGGCGGCCGGGGCGCTGGTTCCCCCGGGCATGCACGTTCCACCCCGCACCCTGGTCGCGGGCGTGCCCGCCAAGGTGAGGCGGGAGCTGGAGCCGGGGGAGATCGAGCGCCTGCGGCGGGGGGCCGCGGTGTACGTCGAACTCAAGGAACGCTTCATGGCCGAGGCCGCGGGCTCCGGGGGAGGCGAGGGATGATCCAGCGACCGCGCGGGACGCGCGACCTCCTGCCGCCCGAGTCGCGGCTGTGGCAGGCCGTGGAGCAGACCGCCAGGGATGTCTTCGGCGCCTTCGGGGCCGAGGAGATCCGCACGCCGGTGCTCGAGCCCACCGAGCTGTTCGTGCGCTCGGTCGGCGAGACCACCGACATCGTCCACAAGGAGATGTACACCTTCGAGGACCGCAAGGGGCGCTCGCTGACGCTGCGGCCGGAAGGTACGGCGGGCGTGGCCCGGGCCTGGATCGAGAACCGCCTGCACGACCGTTCGCACCCGCTCAGGCTCTACTACATCGGGCCGATGTTCCGCTACGAGAGGATGCAGGCCGGGAGGTACCGGCAGTTCTCGCAGATCGGGCTCGAGATCCTGGGGGCGGACTCTCCGCTCGCCGACGCCGAGCTGCTGCTCGTTCTCCACGAGCTTCTCACCCGACTCGGGTTCGACGACCTGCGGGTCCATCTCAACAACCTCGGAGATCCCGAGGATCGACCTGCATACCAGCAGCTCGTGAGGGAGACGCTCACAGGCTCCCGCGACGCGCTGTGCGCGGACTGCCAGCGCCGGCTGGAGGAGAACCCCCTCCGCGTCCTCGATTGCAAGGTGCCGTCGTGCCAGGTGATCGTCGCCGACGTACCGCCCGTTGCGGCGGTGGCGAGCGAGGCGTCCCGGGCCCACGTCGGGGAGGTGGAGCGCCAGCTCGACGGGCTCGGAGTGCCGTTCGTGCGCAACCCGCGGCTCGTGCGCGGCCTCGACTACTACCTGCGCACGGTCTTCGAGGTCGTGTCGCCGCAGCTCGGCGCCACCGCCGTGCTGTGCGGGGGCGGCCGCTACGACCGGCTCATTTCGGACCTCGGGGGCCCGGCGATCCCGGGTTCAGGGTTCGCCATCGGAGAGGATCGCCTCGTCGACGTGCTGCCGGAGGGGTTCAAGGCCCGCATCCTGGGTCTGCGGCGCCTCTACCTGGTGCCGCTGGGCGCTGCCGCGCAAGCCGAGGCGCTGCGCCTGGCGCGCGACTGGACGCGCGCCGGCGTGACGCTGGAGGTGGAGCTCACCGGTCGCTCCCTCAAGGCCGCGCTCAAGCGCGCCGACAAGGAGGGGTTCGGGGCGGTGGCCATCCTGGGTGACGACGAGCTGGCGGCGGGGACGGTGGCGGTTCGCGACCTCGCGGCGAGCGCGCAGCACGTCATGGCGCCGGCTGCAGTGCCCGTGTGGTGGGCGCAGCGCTAGGCACGAGGGGCTCGTGTGGGCGGTGAAAGGGCAGGCGGCGCGGCTGGAGGGGCCATGCCGGGCAAGATCATCTCGGGCGGCCAGACAGGTGTGGACAGGGCGGCGCTCGACGCGGCGGCCGAGCTCGGGATCCCGTGCGGCGGGTGGTGCCCGCGAGGGCGAAAGGCCGAGGACGGCCGCATCCCGATGTGCTACCCCCTGCGCGAGACGCCCGATGCCGACTACCGCGTGCGCACCGAGTGGAACGTCCGGGAAGCGGACGCCACGCTGGTGCTCGTGTGGGGCCCCGCGAGCGGAGGGACTCAGCTGACGCTCAATCTCGCGCAGTGGCTCGACAAGCCGCTTCTCGTGGTGGACCTGGCGGAGGACCCGAGCCCGGACGCGGCCCGCGCCTGGCTGGCGAGCGGTGGGTTCGAGGTGGTCAACGTCGCAGGGCCCCGCGAGTCCTCGTCGCCGGGGATCCATCGCCTCGCCCACGCCTTCCTGCGTGAGGCGCTCGCCCCGGCGAGGGACCGGTGACGGCGAGGCGTCAGCCGATGTCGTCCACGATGCCGACGATGACCGAGCGGAGCGGGGCGGTCGAACAGCCGACGACCTGCCGGGCGCCGTTGCCCTCATCGAGCACCAGGACGCGCTGGCCGGGCCCCGCCCCGACCGTGTCGACGGCGACGAGGTAGTCGCCTGTCGGCTCGCCCCCGGGCGTTTCCCGGTCCACGATGAGTAACGTCCGGCCGTCGAAAAACGGGTGGTTGACGGTGGAGGTGATCTCCCCGGCGACCCGGCCGACGATCATGCCCCGCCTCCGTTGCAGCGCCGGCAGCGGTCGACGATGCCCACGATCGCGTGGTCGACCGGCACGAACGACGGCTCGAGGAGTAGCGCCGCCTCGCGTCCCCCCTCGTAGTAGACCAGCTCGCCGGGCCCGGCCATGCGCGTGGGATCGGCGGCCACGACTGAGCGGCCGCGGGGCCGGCCCTCGCGATCGAGCGGCTGCACGAGGAGCATCGGCACCCCGCGCAGCCCTTCGTAGACCACGCAAGGAACCACGGTGCCGACCACGCGTCCCAGCAGCATCACCCCACCTCCCCGCCGAGCTCCAGCAAGGGGGCGCTGTCGAACCTGGTCGCGCTCGCCAGCCGCGCGAGCGTCGCACCGTGCGGCCCGGCGATGACTCGCACCCGCAGGCCAAGGCCCCGGCTCGCGAGCTCGGCCGCCGCCAGCTCCACCGCGGCCTCCACGTCGTGCAGCTCGCCGGCCAGCACCGCGAGGCCCTTGCCGGCGAGGCCCGTGTCGGCGAGCCGGATCTCGCTCAGCTCGACGTGCGCTCCCTTGAGCGCTCGCTCGGCGGCCCGCACGGCCGCCGCGGCCGTGTCGGTCTCGAGCACGCCCAGCGCCCCGCGCGGGGCCTGCCGCGCCCCTTGGATTCCCGCCAGCAGGTGCGGGTGCACGTCGGCCAGGAGGACGTGGTCCAGCACCGCTTCCCCCCCGGCTTCGAGTCCCGCCTTCACGGCCTCTTCCACCGCTGCCGGGCTCCCGCCGACGAGCGTCAGGAACCGTCCCCCCGTCACCGACCCGGAGCGCACGAGGGCGATGGGGGCGCACTTGACCATGGCGTCGGTGGCGGCGATGCCGGCCGGGATTTCCCTGAAGTCGACGACGGCAATGGCGGCGACCGGCTTCATCAGGTGATCCGGAAGTGGTCCACGAGCACGCAGCGCCGCTGCCGGGAAAAGCTGCGCGGGGTGGTGAGCCCCTCGCCGGACGGGCTGGCGATGGTGAACGAGCAGGTTCCCTCGCCGTCCAGGCCGAGCCCGGCCTGGGACCGGCCGTTCTTGACGAAGATGCTGCAGTCACACAGTTTGGCCATGCGGCTGAGGCGATCGAGGTGGCGGGAGTGCATCACGGCCGTGTGCCGGTTGCCGCCTTCGACCCGCACCGCGAGATCGATTGCAAAGTCGGCGTCGGGCACCCGGCAGACCGGCAGCACCGGCATCATCTGTTCGGTCCAAAGGAGGGGGTGGTCGACGTCCACCTCGACCACCGCGAGCCGCACCGAGTCGGGAGCCGAGATCCCCAGCTTGCCCAGGATCACGTTGGCGTTGCGGCCGATGAGTTCGCGGTTGATCTCGGCCGGCTGGCGAGGGCCGTGCTGTCGGGCAAAGATGACCTTTTCGAGCGCCGGGAGCTGGTGCGGGCCAAGCAGCACGACCTCAAGCCGGCGCAGCGCGGCCAGGAAGGCGTCGGCGGCGGCGGTCGTGACCAGCGCCTCCTTCTCGTCGACGCAAATGATGTTGTTGTCGGTGGAGGCCCCCGCCACGATGTCGCGCGCCGCCTTCTCGAGATCGGCGGTCTCGTCGACCACCACCGGCGGGTTCCCCGGTCCGGCGCAAATGGCCCGCTTGCCTGAGGCCATCGCCGCCTTCACCACCCCGCCCCCGCCGGTCACGACGAGCAGGCGGACGCCGGGGTGCTGCATGAGCTGGCCTGCCGTCTCGAGGCTGGAGGCCGACACGCACGTCACGACGTTGGGCGGGCCGCCCGCCGCGACGATGGCCTTGTTGAGCAGCGCCACGGTCTGCAGCGAGCACCCGCGTGCGGCGGGGTGGACGTTGAACACCACCGTGTTGCCGGCGGCGAGCATGCCGATGGTGTTGCAGATGATCGTCGACGTGGGGTTGGTGCAGGGGGTGATGGCACCGATGACGCCGAACGGAGCGGGCTCGGTGAGGGTCAGCCCGTGGTCGCCGCTGACGGCGGCCGGCGCCAGATCCTCGAGGCCGGGTGTCTTCTCGGTCACGAGACGGTTCTTCACGACCTTGTCGGCGACGCGGCCGAGCCCGGTCTCGCGCCAGGCCGCTTGCGCCAGCTCGTCGCACGCCGCCAGCATCGCGCTGCGGATCGAGGCGATGATGCGCGCGCGGGCAGCGAGCGGGAGCGCCACGAACGCCGGCTGGGCCGCCCGCGCCGCCGCCACTGCGGCGTCGACGGTCGGAAACGCCCCCGGAACCTCGATCTCGGACGCCCCGGCTGCGGTACCCTCCCGCCGGTCCAGCTCGCCGGCAATGCGCCGGGCGATCGCCTCGATCTCGCGATCGGTGAGCCGGGCCGTCATTTCCTGTACTTGGTCTCGGAGCCGACGGCCCACGAGTCGACGATCGCCATGATCACCGCGTCCACGGGGCGCTTGTCGGTCGCGGCGGTCTGGCGGGCCGAGCTTCCCGAGGCGACCAGCACGACCTCGCCGGGTCCGGCCCCCACCGCGTCGGCGGCGACGAGGTGGGCCCCGACCTCACGGCCCTCCTCGTCGAGCGGCCGCACGAGCAACAGCTTGAGGCCGTCGAGCGAGGCTTCCTTGCGGGTCGCCACGACGGTTCCCACCACCTTGGCAAGGACCATCTCTCACCCCTTCCGGGACGGTACTGCTACCCCCTGGCCTGCTCCTGGCGGCCGAGCGGCATCACGAGGTCCACGTTCTGGTGCGGGCGCGCGATGATGTGGACCGCCACCAGCTCGCCGACGCGGCCGGCCGCGATTTGCGCGGCGTCGCACGCCGCCTTCACCGCCGCTACGTCGCCCCGGATGATCACGGTCACGTACCCTCCGCCCGTCTTCTCGTACGTGACGAGCTCTACCTTCGCCGCCTTGACGGCCGCGTCGGCGGCCTCCACCACGGCCGGAAACGATCTGGTTTCGATCATGCCCAGCGCTTCAGTCATCGATGACCTCCCTAGCATGTTGAGGAGATGTGCGACCAGTCACGGCGAGGCGATCGGTCCCCATGGTGACCTCTCTTCACTCGCGCCCGGCGCGCGGGGAGCGTCCCCGGATGGCGGCGATGGCCGCCTCGGCGGCCCGGTGGCCGACGTCGACGTCCTTTTCCTCGCCCCCCAGGTATACCCGGCCGAAGCTGCCGATGGCGCGCACCTCGAGGATGTTGATGTTGGCCGCCTTCTCCGCCTCGTTGGCGGCGATCGCGGCGTACCCGGCCGGTGCCACTTCCATGACGTACAGCGTCTGCCCCGGCAGGATCATGTCGCCGTGGCGGCTGCGGTTGATGAGCTGGGTGTGGTACGGCGAGATGTTGCGGATCACCTGGCTCGAGACCACCTCCGGCTTGACCCGGTCTTCCTCCTCGAGGCCCAGCGCCTGCAGGATTGCCGCCCCTGCCTGGCGCACGTCGGCCTGGGAGTCCGAGTGCAGCTCGAGCATGCCGTACAGCCGCTCGATGATGAGCATCCCGGGGCGCACGTCAGTGGCCTTGAGCGCCACGTCGGTCACCCGCATGATGTCCATGCCGGGCGCCACCTCCACGAACAGCGCCGCCTGCCCGGGCGTCGGCAGGAAGCCCTGGGCCACCGACGCCACGAACGAGGCGTGCTGGGGCTGAAGTGAGTCGATGAAGACGTAGCAGCGCAGCTCGGACATGACCTCACCCCTTGCCGCCGGCGAGCCTGGCGGCCTCCTCGATAATCCTGACGCTGTTCGACGAGCCGATGCGCGTCGCTCCGGCCTCCAGCATCCGCACCGCGTCGGCATACGTCCGGACCCCACCCGAGGCCTTCACACCCAGGCGCCGCGGCGCCACGGTGCGCGCCATCAACGCGATGTCCTCGGCGGTGGCGCCGCCCGACGAGAAGCCGGTCGAGGTCTTCACGAAGTCGGCCCCGGCTCGCATCGCGAGCTCGCAAGCGCGAACCTTCTCCTCGGCGGACAGCAGCGCGGTCTCGAGAATAACTTTGCACAGCGCCCGCCCGTCCTTGCAGGCCTCGACCACGGCGCGGATGTCGCGCAGCACCAGCTCGTCGTCGCCGCCCTTCAGAGCGCCGATGTTGATCACCATGTCGATCTCGGAAGCCCCTTCCCGGATGGCCCGCCGGGCCTCCAGGGCCTTGATTTCCGACCTTTGCGCCCCGAGCGGGAAGCCGACCACCGCGCACACCTTGACCGGCGTGCTGCGCACGAGCGAGGCCGCGAGCGCCACGTGGGCGGGGTTGACGCAGACCGAGAAGAAGCGGTGCTGGATCGCCTCGCGGCAAAGCTTCTCGACGTCGCCTCGGGTGGCTTCCGGCCGCAGCAGAGTGTGGTCGATGAGGCGCGCCAGCTCGGCCGGCGGGATGGCGGGCCCGGCGGCGCCAGGGTCGCCTGCCAGGAGTTGCTTGACGCGCTCCGCGACGCGCCGGATGTCCTCACCGGTAAGCTCGGAGGCCACGGTCTCGAGGTCGCGAATCTGCTGCACCCGGCGCCGGTGGCGCTCCTCGGTGCACTCGGTGGCGAGAAAGACGCGGACGATCGCCTCTGCCAGCGCCGTGTCGACATGCGCGGCGCCGAGCGTGAGGACGTTGGCGCCGTTGTGCTCGCGAGCGTTGCGCGCGAGCGCCTCCGAGTAGCAGGCGGCGGCCAGCACCCCGGGGATCTTGTTCGCGGCCATGGCCGAGCCGATGCCCGCCCCGTCGACCATGATCCCGAACTCGCAGCGGCCGCTGGCGACTCGCCGCGCAACCTCGGCGGCGATCGGCGGATAGTCGACCGGGTCCTTGCCGTGGGTTCCGCAGTCTTCGACCTGGTGGCCCAAGCTGGCGAGAAGCTGCGCCAGGCGTTGCTTGAGTTCGTAGCCGCCGTGGTCGGCCCCGACAGCGACGGTGAGGGGGCGTTTCATGGGACGAAATGGTACCTCATCCGGCCAGGAGTACCAACCTGCCGAGCTGCCAGGGCTTGCGCGCCACACGCGAGAGCAGGGGTTCCCGTCCCCCGGGCCGATCCGGCCGAGACCCGAAGCCCTACGGCTCTCGCATCGTCGTGGCGGTCACTGAAAGGTCGTCGCGGGGTCATACCGGCGAACGCGTCCCGACTCAGCGGCGCCCCGGCGGCAGCCTCTTGACATCCTCCCTGGCCAGTCGCATAGTGGCGGCGGCGCAGGAGGAGGGCTTCCAGGCGGGTGGTCGCCAGTCGCAAGGTGCCCAAGTGGAGTTTGCCTTCTCGAGTCACCTGCGTGGAGTCATGACGGGAGACCAGCCGCCGCGTGAGGAGACCTGAGGTTGACGCAGAGACGCTGCCAGGAAACAGAAGGGCTCCTTCCGTTTGCCGGCGCGAGCCAGCCTGCGATATTCCATTGATTGGTTCCTTTTGGAGGAAATCCGGTATGCGCAAGGTCGCCGTTCCCCCAATCCTGATGGTGCTGGTCGCAGCGCTCGCCCTGAGCGGCTGCGACACCCTCAAGGCCCGCATCGAGCTCAACAAGGGCAACCAGCACTATAAGAACGAGAAGTACAGAGACGCCCTCTACCAGTTCCAGAAGGGGCTGCAGCTCGATCCGAGCCTGAAGTTCGCCTGGCGATCGGTGGCCCTCAGCGCCATGACGCTGTACCGTCCCGGCGTCGAGACCAAGGAAAACCAGGAGTACGCCGAGATTGCCATCGACGCCTTCAAGAAGTACCTGGAAGCGTACCCCGACGACCTCAAGGCCCAGGAATTCCTCATCGGCACGTATGTCAACGCCGGCAAGTTCGACGAGGTGCTCAAGTACCTCGAGGCCGAGGTGAAGAAGAACCCGGGCGATCTCAAGAGCCACAAGGCGATCGTCTCGATCTACCTGCGGACCCAGCGGATCCCGCAGGCCTACGAGTGGATCAAGGCGCACATCCCCAACGCCGACGCGGAGCCGTACTATCTCGTCTCGGTGTACTGCTGGGACAAGGCGTTTCGTGACGCCACCATCACGTCCGAGGTGCGGTCGGAGTTCGTGGAGATGGGGCTGTCCGCCGCCGACAAGGCGCTCCAACTCAACCCCGACTACTTCGAGGCGATGGTCTACACCAACCTCCTCTACCGCGAGAAGGCCAAGCTGCAGACCGACGAGGCCCTCAAGACCCAGTACTTCGACAAGGCAGAGGAGTACCGTACGAAGGCCATGGCCCTGCGTGAAAAGCTGAAGGCGCAGGGCTCCAGCTTCGCCAGCAAGTGAGGACGGGGGAGCCATGTTCGAGGAGAACCTGATCGCATCCAAGAAGCAGAAGCGCAACAAGAACCAACTGCTCACCCTGCCGATCGCCATCCTCATCCACGTCGTCGCCATTGGCGGGTATCTCATCGCCCAGGTGTGGCAGGTGCACGAGGTTCCGGAACCGCCGCTGCAGGTGAGCTTCTACGCCGCGCCGCCGCCGCCGCCGCCGCCGCCCGCGCCGCCCAAGCCTGCGGCTGCGGCGCCCAAGCCGGTGGTGCAGGCACCGGTGAATGCGCCGGTCGTGCAACCCGTGGAAATCCCCGACAAGATCGCTCCGGCGACATCCGGCGGCGGTGAGGGCGTCGAGGGCGGCGTGGAGGGCGGTGTGGAGGGTGGGGTGGCCGGTGGCATCCCGGGCGGCGTGCCGGGCGGCGTGCCGGGCGGCGTCGTGCAGGAGATCGAGGAGCCTCCCATCCGCATCGGCGGCGAGGTCGTGGCTCCAGAGCCGATCGCCCAGCCCCAGCCGCAGTACCCCGAGATCGCCCGCAAGGCCCGCGTGACCGGCATCGTGATCATCGAGGCGATCATCAACAAGAACGGCGACGTGACCGACGTGCGGGTGCTCCGCGGCCTGCCGATGGGCGTGTCCGAGGCGGCCATGGAAGCCGTGCGCAAGTGGAAGTACCGGCCCGCGACGCTCAACGGGCGTCCCGTGGCGGTGTATTTGACCGTGACTGTCAGGTTCCAGTTGAACTGAGATCAATCTCAAAGGCCTAGCCAGGAGAGGAATAGGAGGAACTCGTATGGACATGTCAATCGGAGCGCTGTGGGCTTCCATGGGCCTTGTCGCCCGCCTGGTCGTCATCCTGCTTTTGCTGCAGTCGGTCTACTCGCTGACGATTGCGGGCGAGCGCTTCATGCGCTATCGCAAAGCCAAGAAGGAGTCGCTCCAGTTCGCACTCATGACCACACAGTACCTGAAGCAGGACCGCCCGCAGGAAGCCGTGGCCGCGTCCAAGAAGTTCAAGAACAGCCACCTGGCCCGGGTGGTGGCGGCGGGTCTTCTCGAGTTCATGGTTGAGGAGCAGTCGAGCCCGCTGTCGGGGTATGACGTCATCGAAGCGGCGCGGCGCGCGATCGAGCGGGCCACCCTGATGACCACCGCCGACTTCAAGAAGGGGCTCCCCGCCCTCGCCACCATCGGCGCCACCGCGCCGTTCGTGGGCCTGTTCGGCACGGTCGTCGGCATCATCAACGCCTTCACCGGCATGGCCGTCACCGGCTCGGGCGGTCTGGGTGCCGTGTCGGCCGGTATCGCCGAAGCGCTCGTCGCGACCGCCATCGGCCTCGGCGTCGCCATCCCGGCGGTGTGGCTCTACAACTACTTCCTGAACCAGGTGGAGCGTTTCCAGGTGGAGATGTCCAACTCGGCTTCGGAGCTGGTCGACTTCTTCATCAAGAAGCACGGAGGCAGCGATGCAATCGGCTCGGCGGCACGCTGAGCACGGGAAGGCGGCGGGCGGAGCGCCCCAGTCGGTTTCCGACATCAACGTCACCCCGCTCGTCGACGTGTGCCTCGTGCTGCTGATCATCTTCATGGTCGTCACCCCGATGCTGCAGACCGGCGTGCCGGTGCAGTTGCCGGAGACCAACAACCCCGAGAAGTACCCCGAAGGGGCCAAGCAGCAAAAGGTCACGATCATCGAGGATGGCAAGATTTTCCTGGCGAAGGACGACTGGGTGCCCAACACCCAGGACCTGACGCGGCGCATCGCCGAGATGGTGCGCGAGACGCCCGACAAGGAGTTCGTCGTCAAGGCCGACAAGCGGCTGCGGTACCGCCAGGTGCGCGAGGTCATGAAGGCGATCAACGAGGCAGGAGTGACCAAGGTCGGTCTGATCACCACCAAGAAGGGCGGCGGCTCGTAAGCCGCGGCGGTCTGACCGAGACGCAAGGGAGATGAGCCTATGGCAATGACCGGCGGCAGAATGGGCGACATGAAGAGTGACATCAACATCACGCCCCTCGTGGACGTGGTGCTGGTGCTCCTCATCATTTTCATGGTCGTCACGCCGCTGCTGCAGCGGGGGTACGAGACGAAGGTCCCGCCGAAGGTCACCGGCCCGACGCCGCCGATCTCGGGCGATCAGGTCGTGATCCGGCTCCAGTCCGACGGGGGGATCTTCATCAACAAGGACCAGTTCACGGAGCGCGAGTTTCCCGCCAAGCTGGCGGAGATCATGAGGGGCCGCGAGTCGAAGGTGACGTTCTTCGCCGCGGACGGCGACATCCCCTACGAGAAGGTGGCTGCCTTCATGGATCTCTGCAACGAGAACGGCGCCAAGAACCTCGGCATCGTGCTGGACGACATCGCCCCCGCCGGGACCACAGCCGGTCCCTGATGCAGTAGCTCCACGCGACCTAGTCCGCCGCCCGTGGCGCCCTGTCGTTCCTCACCGGAACGGCGCGGCGGCACGGGCGGCTCCTTTCAGTGGTGTCAGCGGCCGTACACCTCGACGAGTTCCGCGAGGCGCCGCTGGTGCCAATCGGAAAGCATCCAGTCGGTGATGCGGAAGCGCCAGTTGCCGTCGGCGACGCCGGGGGTGTTCATGCGGCAGTCGGCGCCGAGGCCGGCGATGTCCTGGTGGGGGACGATCGCCAACGCCGCGACCGAGGCCAATGCGGTGCGGATCATGTCCCAGTGGATCTCGTGGCCGTCCGTTCCGAGGTAGCGGCGCGCAAAGTCCTTCTCGGCTTCCGAGGCGTCTTCGAGGTACCAGCCGAGCGTTGTGTTGTTGTCGTGCGTCCCGGTGTAGACGACGAGGTCCCGCTCGTGGCGGTACGGCAGGAACGAGCTGCGCTGGACCGGATCGAAGGCGAACTGCAGCACCGCCATGCCGGGCAGCCCCAGGCCCCGGCGGAGGGCGGTGACGTCTTCGGTGATGACGCCCAGGTCTTCGGCCACGAGCGGCAGGTCGCCGAGGGCGGCGGCAACGGCGTCGAAGAGCGCCCGGCCGGGCCCCGGCACCCACCGGCCGTTGAGGGCGGTCTCTTCGCTTGCCGGCACCTCCCAGCAGGCGGCGAAGCCGCGAAAGTGGTCGAGGCGGACCGCATCCACCTGCCGCAGGGTGGCGCGGAAGCGCTCGATCCACCAGGCGAAGCCGGTGCGCTCCATGGCCGCCCAGTCGTACAGCGGGTTCCCCCAAAGCTGGCCGGTCTCGCTGAAGTAGTCGGGAGGGACACCGGCGACCACCGTCGGCAGGCCGCTCTCGTCGAGCAGGAAGAGCTCACGGTGGGCCCAGACGTCGGCGCTGTCGTCGGCCACGAAAATCGGGATATCGCCGAGGATCGAGATCCCCCGGCTGCGGGCATGGTCCCGCAGCTCCCCCCACTGCCGATCGAAGAGGAACTGGCAAAAGACGTGAAACTCGACGTCACGCCGGTGCTCGGCTTCCCACGCGGCGAGCGCATGCGGCCGCCGGAGCGCCAGCTCGGAGCGCCACTCGTGCCACGGCGCCCCGTTGTGCGCGTCGCGCAGGGCAGCGAAGAGGGCGAAGTCCTGAAGCCAGCCGCGCTGTTCGTGCCGGAAGGCCTCGAACGCCTGCGCCATGCCCCGCGGAGGGCGGGCGAGGAAGGTCTCGAAGGCGCGGCGCAGCAGTGCGAGCCGGGCTGGCGCGACCCGCTCGAAGTCGACGAAGACGTCCGGCAGCCCGCGCAGGGCCTCGAGGTCCGCCGGCTCGATGAGGCCGTCTCGCGCCAGCAGTTCCGGGCTGATCAGCAGCGGGTTGGCGCCGAACGAGGAAATAGCGTTGTACGGCGACTGCCCGGGCCCGGCCGGGTTGAGGGGCAGCACCTGCCACCAGCGCACGCCGGCGCCGGCCATCCAGTCCAGGTAGCGGTGCGCCGCCGGGCCGATGTCGCCGATGCCGAAGGGGCCGTTCAGGCAGGTGGGGTGGAGCAGGATGCCGCAGGCTCGCTCGAGTCGCATGCCGCCATGGTACCCGATGCGGGCTCTTCTGGATCGCCGCCGCCGGGGGCCGCGGGAGGTTGCTGGCGAGCCGTGCCGGGCACCGGCAGCATGAACGGCACCTGGCTGCGGTAGTCGTCCCACGCGTCGCCGAAGCGAATGCCGAGATTGTGCTCCTCCCGCCGCGCCCGGTCGATCGTGAGCTTGAGCGTCGGGATGAAGAGGATGAGGCCGGGCCACGAGCGCAGCGCCACGATCGCTCCCAGCACCATGACCAGGATCGACAGGAAATAGGGGTGTCGGACGAACGCGTACGGCCCCCAGGTCACGAGCCGGGCGCCCGTGCCCATGGTCCTGATCGCCCACAGCGCGGCGAGCCCTCCGAGCAGCAGGAGCGGGCCTCCGAGCATCACCGATAGCCTCGACTGGCCGCCCGTGAACCACGCCCCCAGCACGCAGACGACCACGGAAATCGTCCAGAACACCGGCATCTCGGCGACCGGGACACCCTCCACCATCTCGCGCTCCGCGGACACGCCGAAAGTGAACCGCAGGCGCACGCTAGCTCCGGCCGCAAGCCGTCCGATAGCGCTCGAGCCCGGCCAGGAAGACCTGCATCGCCCGCTCGATCTTGGGCGCCTCGAGCACGTACGCCATCCGCACCTCGTCGGTGCCGGCGCCGGGCGTGGCGTAGAACCCGCCGGCCGGGGCGACCATCACGGTCTCGCCGTCGAGGTGGAAGTCCTCGAGCAAGAAGCGCGCGAAATCGTCGGAGTCGGCCACCCCGGCCATCTTGACGATCATGTAGAACGCCCCTGCCGGCTTGCGCAGGACGATGCCCGGGTCCCTCGTCAGCCCGGCGAACATCACGTCCCGCCGCTTCTCGTACTCGGCGCGAACGCCGTCGAAGTAGCTTTCCGGCAGCCGATACGCCGCGACGGCGCCGAGCTGTTCGAGCGTCGGGGGGCAGAGCCGCGCCTGGCCAAACTTCAGCACCGCGGCCATCACGCTCCGGTTGCGCGAGATCACGGCTCCCACCCGGGCGCCGCAGGCCGAGAACCGCTTCGAGATCGAGTCGACCACGATCACACGCTCCTCGATCCCCGGAAGCTCCAGCACCGAGCGGTGCCGGGCGCCGCCATAGGTGAACTCCTTGTAGACCTCGTCGGCGATCAGGAAGAGGTCGTGCCGCTTCACGAACGCCGCCAGCCGCTCGAGTTCCTCCCATGACAGCACGGTGCCTGTGGGGTTGTTGGGCGAGCAGATCAGCATGGCGCGAGTGCGGGGCGTCACCGCCTTTTCGAGCGCGGCGTCGGGGGGCAGGTGAAAGCCGTCCTCGGCGCGGGTCCGCACCGGCACCACCTTGAGGTTCGCCATTTCCGCGTAGCCGTTGTAGTTGGTGTAGAACGGCTCGGGGATGATGATTTCCTGCCCCTCGTCGGCGACGACGTTGAAGGCGAACAGGATCGCCTCCGAGCCGCCGTTGGTGATGAGCACGTCGGCCGGCTCGAGGCCGATCTCGTAGCGCCGGAAGTAGTCCACCATCGCCTGCCGGAGCTCGGGCAGCCCATCCGAGGGCCCGTACGCCAGCACCGGGTCGGAAAAGGCGGCCACGGCCTTGAGGAACTCCGGAGGCGTGGCCACGTCGGGCTGGCCGATGTTGAGGTTGTAGATCTTCACGCCCCGGGCGCGCGCGGCGCTGGCGAGCGGCGCGAGCTTTCGGATCGGCGACTCCTGGATGGCCTCGGCGCGGCGAGAAAGCTGCATGTGACCTCCAACATCCGGGGACCCGGACCGGCCCGGAGCGTAGCGAGCTGTGAACGAAAACACAAGCGCTGTCGTGGCGCTCCCACCACGCGCCACGCCGGCCGGGTCAGAGCGTGGCGAGCGCCTGTTCGAGGTCGGCCCGCAGGTCGGCCTCGTCCTCGCACCCCACGGCGAGGCGCACCAGTCCGGCGGTGATCCCCTGCTCGCGCTGCTCGGCCTCGCTCACGCCCTTGTGCGTCATCGACGCCGGGTGCTCGATGAGCGTCTCCACGCCCCCCAGCGAGACGGCCAGGGTGATGAACCGCAGTGTGTTCATGAGCCGGCGACCAGCCTCCACGCCGCCTCGCAACTCAAAGGCGATGATCGACCCGGGGCCGTCCATCTGCCGGCGCGCCAGCTCGTACTGAGGGTGCGACGGCAAGCCCGGGTATCGCACCCACTCGACCGCCGGATGGCGCTCGAGCCACCCGGCCAGCGCCTGGGCGTTGGCTTGCGCGCGCTCCACGCGCATCCCGAGCGTCCGGATGCCCCGCAGCACGAGCCACGCCTGGTGAGGATCCATGGTGGTGCCGTACGCCACCGCGGCCTCGCGCAGGGCCTGCAGCACGGGCGCCGTCCTGGCCACCACGATGCCGGCCACGACATCGGCGTGGCCGTTGAGCGATTTGGTCGCCGAGTGCAGGACGACATCGGCGCCCCACTCGAACGGGCGCTGCAGGTGCGGGCCGGCAAAGGTGTTGTCGACCACGAGCACGGCGCCGACCCGGTGCGCCACCTCGGCGACGGCGGCGATATCCACGAGGTCCACGGTCGGGTTGGCCGGTGTCTCGATGTACACCAGCCGGGTGGCAGGGCGCACTGCCCGCTCGATCTCCGCGGCCTCGGCGGCCCTCGCGAAAGTGAAAGAGACACCGAAGCGTGAGAGGCGCGTGCCGATCATGACGCCGGTGGGTCCGTACAGCGGCCGCGTCGCCACGACGTGGTCGCCGGAGCCCAGCAAGGCGAGGAACACGGTGCTCACCGCGGCCATCCCGGTGGCGGCGCCGACCGCGCCGCACCCACCCTCGAGACCGGCCACGCACGCCTCGAGCGCCTGGATCGTCGGGTTGCCGAGCCGCGTGTAAATGAGCCCGTCGGATTGCCCGAGAAACCGCGCCGCCCCCTCCTCGGCGGACGGGAACGCGAACGTGGAACTCTGGTAGATCGGGACCGAGACCGCCCCCCGGTGCTCGAGCGGATCCAGACCGCCGTGGATCGCCCGGCTGTGCCTGCCTGTGTGCTCCTGCTTCATGTCCTTTCCTCCTCCACCGCCGCATCCGGCTCCTCGCGCAGCACCAGCGCCACGCCCGCGAGGATCACGCCAGTGGCGACGATCATCGAGATGCTCACCCGTTCTCCGAGCAGCAGCCAGCCTGCCAGCACCGCGACGACGGGGTTGACGTACGTCGAGGTGGCCACGCGCGACGCAGGCCAGTGTTTGAGCAGGTAGAAGTACGCCCCGAAGGCGATCAGCGACCCGAAGACGACCAGGAACGCGAGCCCCGTGACCGCCTGCCAGCCGACCGGGCCAACCAGCGCCCGTCCCCGTCCCGCCGCGACGCCGAGCAGGACGGCCCCGCCGGCTGCCATCTGCGCGACCGAGAGCGCGAACGGGTGGAAGCGATCCTTGATCCGCCGCACCCACAGCGCCGTGGCCGACCAGATGATCACCGACAGCTCGACGACGAGCGCTGCGCCCAGCTCGAGCCTCCCGCCCCGCCACGGTTCCAGTAGCAGCCCGGTCCCGAGGAGGCCGACCCCGAGCCCTAGCCAGCCGCGCCACGACAGGCGGCTTTCGCCCGGCACGAAGACCTCGAAGAACGCGATCCACAAGGGGTTGGCGGTGATCAGCAGCGCCGTGTAGCCGGAATCGAGCCGCGTCTCGGCCCAGAACACCATGCCGTTGCACACGCCGACGAACAGCACGCCGACACCGAAGGCAGGCAGCCACCGCGCGAGGGGCCCCGCGAGCGGCACCTTCAAGGAGCGCAGGATCGCCCACCCGGCGGCCGTCGCGAGCAGGTAGCGCAGCCCCGCGTAAAAGAACGGATCGAAGGCGGCCAGCCCCACCTTGATGGCCAGGTAGGTGCTCCCCCAGATGATGCAAATGGCCGTGTACGCCACGGCCAGCCCGGCGCGAGACGCCCGTTCCACGAGCGAGCATGATAGTCCCGCTCCCCGGCGGGCAGAAGGCCAGCAGCGCGAGGCACGAGGGAGTGAGTGTGTCCCGCCTCGTGCCTGTCCCTATACGCGGAAGACCCGGTTGCCGCCGGCCTCCTCGGCCAGCAGTGCGGTGGCGGCGCGGGCCTCGACCGGGCGGGAGAACAGGTAGCCCTGGCCGAACATGCAGCCGAGCGCCATGAGCTGGTCGACCTGCCGCCTCCGCTCGACCCCTTCGGCCACCACTTCCTTGCCGAGGTTCTTGGCCAGGGTGACGATGGTGCGCACGATCTCCTCGCTGTCCTGGTCGGAGTCCATGCGGCCGACGAACGACCTGTCGATCTTGAGGAGGTCGATCTCGAACCGCCGCAGGTAGGACAGCGACGAGTAGCCGGTGCCGAAGTCGTCGATCGACAGCCGGATGTCGAGCGCCCGCAAGTGGGCGAGCATGTCCGCGGCGTAGCGGGCGTGCTCCATGATCACGCTTTCGGTGATCTCGATCTTGAGGTTGCGGCCCCAGACGCCGTGAGCACGCAAGGCGCGGTCGATCTCCATCGTGATCTCGGGTTTCTGGAACTCGATGCCCGAGAGGTTGACCGCCACCGTCAGGGGCGGCCGCCGCCGGAACTGTGTCTCCCACGCCCTGAGCTGGCGGCACACCTCGTTGAGCACCCAGCGGTCGATGTCGGTGATGAGGCCGATCTCCTCCGCCAGGGGGATGAAATCGGCCGGCATGATGAGCCGCCCCGAGGGGTGCTGCCAGCGCACGAGCGCCTCGAAGCCGGCGATGATCCCCTGCGATAGCAGCACGATCGGCTGGTAGTAGACGCAAAACTCGTGGCGCTGCACGGCCCGCCGCAGGTCGGTCTCGAGGCGTAGTACGTGCTCGGCGTCGGCGTGCATACTGTCCTGGAACACCGCGTACGTCGAGCGACCCTGGGCACGGGCCTGCTGGGCCGCGGCATCGGCGTCGCGCAGCAGGTCCTCCGGCCGGCTGTACGGCCTCTCGGACGTCGCGATGCCGATGCTGGTGGTGACGAACAGCTCCTGTCCCTCGATGGCGAACGGCGCCCGCAGGCTCTCCTGCACCGACCTGGCCACCGCGGTCGCATCGTTCGTCGAGACGATGCGCTCGAGAAGGATGGCGAACTCGTCGGCGCCGAGGTGGGCGCCGAGCGCCCACGGGGCGAGAGGTTCACCGAGACCGCGCAGGCACTCCCGCAGCCGGCTCGCCACCGCGGCGAGGAGCTGGTCGCCGACCCGGTGGCCGAGGGTGTAGTTGACGTTCTTGAACCGGTCCAGGTTGAAGAAGAGCACGGCGAACTGGGGGCTTCCCGGGTCGTGGGAGGCTTCGAGGGCGCGGGCGAGGCGGACCAGGAAGTAGGCGCGGTTGTACATCCCCGTGATCGGGTCGATGCCGGTCCGGCGGTTGAGCCCCGATTGCGAGCCGACCATGCGCACGGCTCGTCCGAACGCGTCCCGGAAGGCGATGCCGCGGGAGAGCATCCAGCCATACCCGCCGCTGCGGAGCTGGATCCGGTGCTCGCTCTCGAAGTGAGGCGAACGCTGCTCGATGTGGGCCGCCACGGCGTTGCGGAGTGCTTCCCGGTCGTGGGGGTGCACGAGGGCGAAGAACTCCTCTTCGGTCGTCACCACGGTCTCGGCGGAGTACCCCCGCAGCGCCTGCAGCTCGGGGCTGAACTTCACCACATGGGTCGTGAGGTCCCAGTCCCACAGGCCGTCCGGCCCACCGGACACCGAGGGATCGACGGCGCCAAGCTCGCCGGAAGGTGGGAGGTCCAGCACCGGGGCCGGGCCGGGAGGCTCCGGCGGCGCCGCCTCGACGTCGCCCCCGGGGGCCGCAGGTGCTTCCCCTGGAGCCAGTCGCGCCGCCTCTCTCCACAGTCCCCGGAACAGCCCGCGCATCATGCTCCCGATGGTCCGGGTCGGCACGGGCGTGGGTTGCTCCGGGGGCCGGGCCTCCGCCTCCGGTTCCGGTGGAGGGGCGACCTGTGCCTGCTGGCGCTGCCGCGCCAGGTTCGACGCGAAGTGCAGCCGCAGGTCCAGCTCGCCGCGGCGCAGCGGCAGGATGAGCCAGTCGTCGAAAAGGGCACCCGCCGAGTTGGAAGGAAACGCCCGGCCGACCCCGAGCAGCACGAGCGAGTCGCCGGCCGGCATCCCGCGCAGCGCCCGCACGAGCTCGCCGCGTGCGCGAGGGCTGTCGTCGACCACGACCAGAGCGAGGGCATGCGTCGCGGACTCCCACAGCGAGACGGCCTCGTCGGCACGGCTGCACGTGTCGACGCTCCAGCCGGCACGGCCGAGGGCGGCCGAAAGCTCAGAGGCGAGCGGTCCGGAATCGGCGACGAGCAGAGCGCGCGGCGCCTGCGACGGCTCGGTGCTCCCCGTCACCTCGGCAGCAGTTTGGGGCGGGTTTGCCGCCCCCGGCTCCGTCACGTGCTCCGGCTGCGACTGCATTCGACGATCATGATACTCCGGCCGCTGCGGCCGCGGGAGTGGCGGCGCGAGCCCCGCCGCGCTCAGATCGCCGTGCCCGGCGCCCGCGAGCCGGCCACCAGCTTCTCGACCAGGGCCAGCGGGAGCACGATCTGGCCGCTGACCTCGGTCTGCCTGGTGGTCACCTGGGCGTCCCGGAGCACCTCGACGAGCTCGGGCTGCGTCTCCCGGAGCTGGATACGTGCAGCGGCGAGCGCACCCTTGACGGCGTCACGCACCAGCTCGGCGTTCTCCGCCGTGTCGGCGACCGCCACGCCGCTCAGCGTGAGCTCCTTGTCGAGCCGGGCCTGCATCGCCACCCGCAGGATCGTGCCGCCGGCGGACAGCACCGAGCGCACGGTGTCCGCGTGCTCCCCCTTGACCTCGGCGGCTGCCTTCCCGGCGCCCCGGCGGACCCTGTCCGGGACCGTCGCCACCAGCCAGAACGGGGCGCGCAGGTCGATCTGCCCGGCGGCCACCGCGCCGCTCACGAGCGTGCGGCCGGTGGCCGGGCCGGCAAGGGCGGTACGCACCGCCGCCTCGTCGCCGGCGATCAGCAGCTCGGCCGACGGCAGCGCGACGGCGCCTCCGCCGTGCTCGTCCCTTGCGAGGTAGAACGGCACGCCGTTCACGGTTTCGGCGGTCGCGCCCCGGCCCGCCAGCGCCGCGCAAAGGCTCGACGGGTCGTACCGGCCGGCGAACAGCGCCAGGGCATGGCCCCCCTGCCCCTCTGCGTTGGCCGCGACGACCATGAGATCCACGTCGCGCAGCGGGTCGAGCCCGGCGTCGCGCAGGAAGCGGTGCATGTCGCTGTCGATGCCGGTCCAGCCGGCCTGGTGCTCGACGATCCACCCCTGCACGAAGGGATGGGCGCGCAACGCGGCGGCGTCCACCGCCATGACCACCTGGGCGTCGGCGGGCACCCAGCGCAGGAGGTCGGTGGCCGTCGGGGGGGCCGCGAGCGCGGGCGCCGCGGCCAGCAGCAAGATCAGGACGACTCGGGTGATGGTTCGCATGTGTAGGCTCCTAGTAGCTCTTGCGTTGGAAGATGGCGGCCGCGGCGCCAAGGCAGCCGAGGCCGAAGGCGAGCGTGGTGGCGAGCGCGGCGAGCGACAGCTCGCCCTTGCCCATGACGAGCTGCACGACGTCCTTGCCCAGCTCGGCGCTCTTGGGGAGCAGCCAGTACAGCCCGTGGACGCACCAGGCCGCGAGCCGGGAGTCCACGGCGGCGGCGATGTGCTCGTGGGCCGCGAGCGGCATGGCGAGGACGTAAATCGCGTACGGCAGCATGATCGACAGCGGGGTGGAGCCCGAGAGCACGCCGATCAGGTACATGAACCCGAGGTAGGAGCAGAACACCAGGGCGATCATCCCTCCGGCCGCGAGCAGGCGCGGGTTCCACACCCCGGTCTTGAGCGAGACGATGAGGAAGACGCCTCCGCACAGGAACGCCAGGTTGGCGAGCACGAGCGTGACGGCGCCGACGAACCGTCCGAGCAGCAGGAGCGGTCGGCTCACCGGGCGGGAAAGGTAGAGATCGACGGTGCCACGATGCACGAGGTTGGGGACCTGCGAGCCGGTCGCGAACACCGCGAGGAAGATGCCGAGCCCGTACAGCATCGCCGCGAACGCCGACTCTCCTGTGGTGACGACGGTCTCGATCGGCGTCCCGCCGGGCACGTCGAACGCCTGGCCGAACAGCGAGCCTGCCGCCAGTGTGCCGTTCGCGATGTCGAGGTTGAGGGCGAAGGCGAGCACGAGCAGGAACAGCGTCGAGACGACGAAGAAGCCGAGCAGCGTGTAGCGCGCCAGCGCCTCCCGCCAGGTGTCGACGACCAGAGCCCAGATCTTCACGGCGCACTCTCCTCGCGCACCAGCTCGATGAAGACATCCTCCAGCGCCGCCCGCCGGGGCGTCACCTCGGCGATGAGCAGCCGCTCGCCGCGCAGCCGGTCGAGCAGCCGGTTCAGCGTCTCCAGGTCCGGCACCTCGACCTCGATGTGGCCGTTGGGCGCCGCGGCGCCGAACGGGGCGAGCGTCGCCAGGGGGGCGCGCTGGCCCTCCTCGAGACGAATGCAGAAGCGCCGGCTCGGGCGCGTGAGGTCCTCAACGCTGGCCTCGCGCAGCAGCCGCCCCTGGTGCAGGATCGCCACCCTGTCGCACGTGCGCTCGACCTCCGAGAGCAGGTGCGAGTTGATGAAGATCGTGGTGCCGGCGGCCCTGGCGTCGAGCAGCACGTCGCGGATCTGGCGCCGGCCGACCGGGTCCACGCCGTCCGTGGGCTCGTCGAGGAACAGCACCTCGGGCTCGTCGAGCAGAGCGCAGGCGAGCCCCAGGCGCTGGGTCATGCCCTTGGAGTAGCGCCCGATGCGATCGCTGCCGCGGTCCGACAGCCCGACGAGCGCCAGCAGCTCGCGGGTGCGCCGGGTGATCGTCGCCTCGTCGAGCCCGGCCAGCCGCCCGAACAGACGCATCGCCGCCTCCCCCGACAGGTAGCCGGGGAAGCGGTGCCCCTCGGGGAGGTAGCCGACCCGGCGCCGGGCACGTGTCCGCCGTGGCTCCGCCCCGCGCACCGTAACGTGACCCGCGGTGGGGCGCGTGAGCCCCAGCAGGATCTTGACCAGGGTGGTCTTCCCGGCGCCGTTGGCCCCCAGCAGGCCGAACACCTCGCCGCGGCGCACGGCGAACGACACGCCGTCGAGCGCCAGCACCCGCCGCCGCCACGAGCGGAACTCCTTGCTCACCCGGTCCACGTCGATCACGGTCGCTGCCTCGCTCACACAGGCTACTACGCGCGCCGGCGCCGCTGGGTTCGGCGGGCTGCGCCGCGAAGGTGGCCGCTCCGGGCCCAGCCGGACTATGGCGCGCGGGCCTCGAACGCCAGCACCGTGACGCCGACCCCGTCGGGCTCGACGCGGCGTAGCGCAAGCGCGGCGCAGGGGGCGAACGCCTGCTGCCACGCCTCGACCGGCTGACTCTGGTGGGAAAGCGTGACCCACACCCGTTCGCCGGGGCGGAGCTGGCCAGGCCGGCAGCCGACGGTCGCCGGCGGCCGCCCCTGGCTTACCGGCACCACCGCAAGGTCGCGGCGCCGCAAATACCGCTCGAGTGTGATCCGGGTGTAGTCGGGGTCGACGAGCACGAGTTCGCCGGAGCGCGCCTCGGCGGCGATGAGGCGAGCCACGTCGCGCCAGCGCTCCTTGCCGCCGCGGCCCGCTGTCCACAGCGCCGAGCCGGCGAGGCCCAGCGCGAGCAGGGCCGCGAGGCCGCCCGCCGCCACCCGCCGCGGTGCCTGCAGTACGCCTGCCACGATGAGGAGCAGCGCGAGCGGCTGCACGATTCCGAGGTAGCGCTCCGAGTACATCGGCACCGCAAGCGAGACGAGCCCCGGTACGAGGAACGTGCACGCGACCACGGTGGCAGCGTGACTGAGGGCGGCGTTCTGGCTCGAGCGCGGGTTCTGGCGGAATGCCCGGACGAGCCCGGCCAGGGCGATCGCTCCGACGACCGCAGCCACGGCGAGCCACGGCCACGCCGCAAGCACCGTTCGCAGCGGCTGCTGCTCGAGCGCGGTGTCGTGAGGCATGACGCCGTAGCCGACCAGAAAGCGCACCGCGGCGTAAGGCGGCACCGCCCAGAGCAGGCTGCGGAACGTTTGGCCGACCGAGCTGGCCAGCCGCACCACGGTCGCGAGCCAGGGCGCGAAGGCGAGCGCGATCCCGAGGTGCGCCGCCCACCACCAGTGCCAGCGATCGCCAGAGGCTGCCCTCCGCCACAGCCGCCACCCCCGCCACGCTGCGCTGCCCGCGATCACGAACGCCAGGTAGTAGTGGCAGTACAGCCCGAGCGCCCCGGCAGCGGCGAGCCCGGCGTGCACCGGCCAGCGGCCGCCTCGGGACGCGGCGCCCTCCAGCAGGACGACCGCCAGCACCAGCACGGTGGCGAGCGAGTACATGCGAGCTTCCTGGGCGAAGTACACCTGATAGGGCGAGACCGCGAGCAGCCCGATCGTCCACCACCGCGTCTCGGTGCTCGGCCAGGCCAAGGCCGGGACGAGGCCCACCAGGAGCAGCACGAGGCACGACGCCAGCGCCGAGAAGCCGCGCAGCCAGCCGTCAGAGGTACCGAGCGCCATCCACCCGTGGAGCAGCGCGTAGTACAGGGGTGGCGTGTGCGCGTCGCCGACGCGGCCGGCCAGGATGTCCTCGAGCGGCGCCCGGGCGACCTCCACGGTGTACGCCTCGTCGAGCCAGAACGAGCGCAGCTCGAGCCGGGCGAAGCGCAGCGCGACGCCGGCGGCGAGCGCCAGCGCCACCCCGAGGAGGGCCGCACGGTGTCGCGCGGGTCGAACGAGCGTCCGCGAGCTCGAGGCGGTCACGGCGGGAAGTGTACGTCGGGTGGCGCGCGATGCCGCGAGGGGGTACGATGCGCGTCCCGGGGCACGACCCCGGACAGGAGCGAAGCGATGAACCTTCCGCCCCACGACGTTCTCAACCTCGACCTGGCCGAAGCCGGCGCCCGTCGCATCGCGTGGGCCGACCGGCACATGCCGGTGCTGGCCTCGATCCGCCAGCGTTTCGAACGGGAAAGGCCCCTCGCCGGACAGCGCCTGGCGGCCTGCCTGCACGTCACGACCGAGACCGCCAACCTCGTGCGCACGCTGGTGGCGGGTGGCGCCGAAGTGCGGCTCTGCGCCTCCAACCCGCTTTCCACGCAGGACGACGTGGCGGCGGCGCTGGTCGCCGAGCACGGTATCCCCACCTTTGCCGTCAAGGGGGAAGACAACGCTCGCTACTACAAGCACATCCGATCCTGCCTCGAGTTTTACCCGACGATCACGATGGACGACGGCGCCGACCTCGTGTCGTCGCTGCTGTTCGTCGCCCGCGGTGAACTCGACGGCGTGCACCCGGAGGTCCGCGCCTTCGCCGAGGCGCTCGGGCCGGCCGGACGCGAGTCTCTCATTGCCAGCGTGATCGGCTCCACCGAGGAGACCACGACCGGGGTCATCCGCCTGCGCGCCATGGAGCGCGACGGCGTGCTGCGCTTCCCGGTCATCGCGGTCAACGACTCGGACACCAAGCACCTGTTCGACAACCGGTACGGCACCGGGCAGTCGACCATGGACGGCATCATCCGCGCCACCAACTTGCTGATCTCGGGCCTCACCGTCGTGGTCGCCGGCTACGGCTGGTGCGGGCGGGGCGTGGCGATGCGGGCGCACGGTCTGGGCGCGCGGGTCGTGGTCACCGAGGTCGACCCGGTCAAGGCGCTCGAGGCGGCAATGGACGGCTGGCAGGTCATGCCGATGGCCGAGGCGGCGAGAATCGGCGACGTCTTCGTGACCGTGACCGGCAACACCAGGGTGCTCACGCCGGCCCATGCGCCGCTCTTCAAGGACGGCGCGGTGCTCTGCAACTCCGGGCACTTCGACGTCGAGATCGACCTTCCGGGCCTGCGCGCGCTGGCGGTGGAGCGGTGGGAAGCACGCCCGTTCGTGGAGGCGCTCAAGCTCGCCGACGGACGGGTGATCCACGTCCTGGCGGAGGGACGCCTGGTCAACCTGGCGGCGGCCGAGGGACACCCCGCCGTGGTCATGGACATGTCGTTCGCCAACCAGGCGATGGCCGCGGAGTACCTGGTCCGGCACGCTGGCTCGCTGCAGCCGCAGGTGTACCGGCTGCCGGAGGAGCTCGACAAGGGGATTGCCAAGCTCAAGCTCGAGACGATGGGCCGCAGCATCGACGTGCTGACGCCCGAGCAGGTGGCGTACCTCGCCTCCTGGCGGGAAGGGACGTGATCGAAGCGGAGCTGGTGGCCTCTGGAACGTGATGGCGTGGGCTCGAGAGGAGGAAGCATGCGGAAGACGTTGGCGGCAGCGGTGGCTGTTGGGTTCCTGGCGATCGGGGTGGCGGCTTCAGAGCAGCCGACCCCTGGCGCGCCGGCGGGAGCCCGGCCAGGGGGCGAAAAGGGGACCGGTACGGTGATCACGACCGAGAGCGGGCTGCAGTACGAGGACCTCGTGGTCGGCACCGGCGATGTGGCGAAGGCGGGGCAGACGGCAGTCGTGCACTACACCGGCTGGCTCGTGGACGGCACCAAGTTCGACTCCTCGGTCGGCAAGCAGCCGTTCGAGTTCCCGCTCGGCGGCGGCAAGGTCATCAAGGGGTGGGACGAAGGCGTGGCCGGAATGCGGATCGGCGGCAAGCGCAAGTTGACGATCCCCGCCAAGCTGGCGTACGGCGAGCGCGGGTATCCCGGGGTCATCCCCCCCAACGCGACCCTCATCTTCGAGGTCGAGCTGCTGGCGCTCCGATAGCTGCCGGCGGCCCGTCGCAAGCCTCGCGCGCGGCGGCGGTCAGTCGCGGAAGGTGGGCGTGGCGAGAACCATGCCCCTGGCGTTCACGAGCGTGATGGCGAGCGAGTGCTCGCCGTGCTCGGGGGCGGGGCAAGGGAAGACCAGCACGTAGTGCCCGGCCAGCGCCCCTTCGATGCGCATCACAGCCTGGTCGGGGAAGTTGTGGGTCTTGACGTAGAACCCGCCGGTGTCCTCGGCCACCCGCTCGAGCCCGACCTCGAGCGTGTGGTAGTCGGCGTCGGTGACGTCGATGGCATGAACAGAGACGCGCCCGTTCATGAGGTGGTAGCGCGCCCGCGCGTAGTCCGGCCCCATCCAGACGCGGCGGTTGAAGAGGTTGCCGAGCCCCCAGCCGAAGAAGAAGAGGTTCTTGTGGCCCGGCAGCTTCTCGAGCGCCCGGGCGAGCACGAGCAGGCCCTTTTCCGGCGTCCCTGCCTCCCTGGCGGCGCGGTAGTCGAGGTGGGCCGCCAGCGAGGGAAACTCGCCCGGCGGCAGGCGCTCCACCTTGCCCGAGAGGATGGCGTCGTGAATGGCGTCCTTGACGATCTCGCGGGCGGTGGTGAAGTCCACCCGCAGCTTGAGATGCGAGTCGTACGACACGACCGCCACGTAATCCTCGGGCTGCAGGCCTTGCAGGACTTTGATGGCGCGGCCCTTCATCCGCATCTGGCCAGCCAGACGCACGCTCTGGTAGCCGACCTGGAAGAAAAAGACGATGAGGCGGCCCCTGGGCGCGGCCTCGAGGCTCGCTTGCGCCGCCACCTCGGGCGGCACCCCCTCCGAGTACGGCTCCGAGCCTTCGATCCACTCGACGCTGTCCAGCGCCGCCGGGAGGCCGTCCACGAAGACCCGGAAGTTGTTGCTGGAAAGGCCGCGGATGGGTTGCCCCTTGCCGTTCACGACTCGCACGTCGACCACGACCCGCCGCACCTCGACCTCGGCCGAGAACACGGGCAGTGGGGTCGGCGTTTGCGCCTCGACCGCCAAGGCGGCGAGGCCAGCGGCCAGCACCCATCCAGCCCTTCGGGCACCGCAACACCCCCCCCGGAGACCGGCCTGTCGTACGGGCCGCGGGATCCCTAGCGACCGCCGAGCCACGGCAGCTCCTCCAGGTCCACGTTACCACCTGAAAGAATGATTCCGACACGCTGCCCGGCCAGCGCCAGGCTGCCCTCGAGCAACGCCGCGAGCGGCACCGCCGAGGACGGCTCGATGACGATCTTCATGCGCTCCCACACCAGGCGCATCGCCGCCACGATCGCCTCCTCGGAGACCGTGACGATCCCCCGCACGTGCTGCTGGATGATCGCGAACGTGCGCGACCCGAGGGAGGTGCGCAAGCCGTCGGCGATCGTGCGGGGGTCCAGGCTCGGCACGATGCGGCCTTCGCGCAGGGAACGATACGCATCGTCCGCGGCAGCGGGCTCGACGCCCCAGACCGTGGCTGAGGGGCAGCATCCCTGGACCGCCAGCGCCGTGCCCGAGAGCAGTCCCCCCCCACCCACCGGTGCCAGGACAGCGCTGAGGCCGTGGACCTGCTCGCAGAACTCGAGCGCCGCCGTGCCCTGGCCGGCGATGACGCGCGGGTCGTTGTACGGGTGCACGAACGCGGCGCCGGTCGAAGCCACCACCTCGGCAAGCTTCGTTTCGCGGGCCGCGAGCGTCGGCTCGCACTCTACCACGTGGGCGCCGTAGCCGGCCACGGCCGCCTTCTTCACCGCCTTCGAGGTGCGCGGCATGACGACATACGCCGGGATTCCGCGGCGAGCCGCCGCCCAGGCGAGGGCGGCCCCGTGGTTGCCGGAAGAGTGGGTTGCCACGCCGTGCACGGCCTCCTCGGCCGCCAGCGAGAGCACCGCGTTGGCGGCGCCGCGTGCCTTGAAAGCCCCCACCTTCTGGAAGTTTTCGCACTTGAAGTGCAGGCGCGCCCGCACCAGCTCGTCGAGCGTGCGGCAGGTCAGGACCGGCGTCCGGTGGACGGTGCCGGCGATGCGCGCGGCGGCGGCGACGACGTCGTCGAAGGCCGGCAGGCCGGCAGACCCGGTCACGCGTACGCCTCCACTCCAGGTCCAGGTGAGTCGGCCACCCGTTGCACGACCACGAGCGAGAGGTCGTCGCGCAGGGGCTCGGTGCCCGCGTGCGTGTCGAGCGAGGCGAGCAGACGCGCCACCACCGACTGCGGATCCCCGCCCGGGCGCAAGCAGTACTCCAACCGCTCGAACCCGAGCGGCTCACCTCGGGGGTTGGCGGCCTCTGGGAGTCCGTCGCTGTAGAGCGCGAGGGTGTCCCCGGGCTCGAGCGCTGTGGTGCAGACCGCGACCGAGCGCTCGAGGCGCAAACCGAGCGGGAGGCCGCCCTGTCCGAGCTCCTCTACGCTGCCGGAGGAGCGCCGCAGGAGCGGGAACGGGTGGCCGGCGCAGGCGTAGGTCAGCGCGCCAGTCGGCGGGTCGAGGATTCCCACGAACAGACTCATGAACGCCCTGCGGTCGCCGGTGCGGCACAGCACGCGGTTGACCATGCCGAAGACCCTGTCGAGCGCCGGGTCGAGCTCGAGCGCCAGCTTGAGGACCGCCGATGTGATCGCCATGAGCAGGCCCGAGGCCATGCCGTAGCCGGAGGCGTCGCCGATCACCAGCGCGAGCCTGCCGTCGGCGAGCGGGATGTAGTCGTGGTAGTCCCCGCCCACCTCGTTGGCGGTGCGGGACGCGTGCGCGAACCGGTAGCCAGCGAGCTCCGGGACGGCCCGCGGCAGCAGCTCGCGCTGCAGCTCGCGGGCGACCTCGAGCTCGTCGCGTACCAGCAGGCGGTCGGCGAGCTCGAGCGCCAGGAGAAAGACCATGAGCGCGAACGCCACGACGAGGTAGAGCGACGGGAAGCGGATGACGACCTCGCCGACCGACAGCTCCGCCTGCCGGGCGGCCAGGCCGAAGACGAACGTCACGAGCGCCACACCGAACAGCAGCCGCCGCGGCGGGGAGAGCTTGGCTGAGAGCCCGACCAAGAGGAGCTTGAGCCGCAACCATCCGCGGCCGAGCGACGTCCGGGCCGCGGTCGACTTCGTCTCGTCGCGGGTGAGCACGTGCCAGACGCGCGCCGCATCGCGGTCGAACAGCCGCTGCACGTCCGCCGGGTGGAGGTCGCCGGTGTAGTGGTGCCAGAGCCGGTGCAGGCTGGAGTCACGGCGTCGTTGCGTGGGCATGGTCCGCGAGCAGGCGCTCCCCGGCGATGATACGCGCTCACCGTTCCGGTGTTGCGCGCGCCCGGCTCGCGGCCACCGTGGACCCGGCAGGTGCCACACCAACGTCCACGTCCACGACCACGTCGTTCTCGACTCTTGGCTCTCGACTGGGTGGGCGGCGGGGAGAAAAAGCCCCGGTCCGAAGACCGGGGCTCGAAGATGCAACGAGAGTGGGCCTAAAAGCGAACGCCCAGCGACACCGTGAAGGTGCGCGGGGTCTGGTAGGAACCGGTCGCCGTCGGTTTGCCGAAGTCCGGCCCCTTCATCCAGTTGCCGGAGCCCTGACAGACCCACACGTTGTTGGCGTTGTAACCGCCCTTGCACTCCACCGGCTTGTCGGTGAACGGGTTGAAGCGGGTGAGGCCGCGTCCGGAGTCGTTGCCGGTGTACACGGTCTGGTTGACGATCTCGACGCCGTCCTCGTTGAAGATGTTGGTCACGGCAGGCTGCACGAAGAACTGCAGGTCGGTGCCGAACGCGGGGATCTTGAACGCATAGTTGATCGCGATGTCGGTGCGGGTGATGTTGTCGGTGGTCCACTTGTCGCGCGCGGTGAACCAGTAGGTCGTGGTGGTGGGCGGGGTGAGGTAGCCCGGATTGGTCACGTAGTGCTGGTTCTGCGCGTTGCGCAGCGCGATCGTGCCCACGGCGCCGTAGGGGGTGCCGGAGAAGAAGCTCTGCATGAGCGAGACCGAGAGGGTGTTGTGCTTGGTGTTGAAGGCGTCCCACACCAGCCACAGCCGTGCCTTGTGGCGCTGGTCCTGGTCGAGGCGGCCCTTCGGGGACCACCACTTGATGTCCTTGTACTCCGGGTACTCGCGGATCGAGGAAGTGAGGGGGCCGGACGCCGCGTTCTCGCCCACGAAGTTGCCGTACAGCCGCGACAGGGTGTAGTTGCCGCCGAGGGAGAACGCCTTCGACAGCCGGTAGGAGAACGAGCTCTGCAGGGCGTCGTAGGTGCGCTCGAGGAGCTTGTTCTCGTTGCCGTACAGGCGGAGGTTGAAGGTGCCGTTGGGAGTGGTGACGGTGCCGGTCGTGAGGTCGAGGCGCGTCACGTAGAAGTCGGAGAAGTCGCGGTGCACCAGGTCGATGCGGATCATGCCGTTGGCGCCGAAGCGCTTGGTCAGACCGAGGGTCGCCTCGTCGGCCGAGGGCGACTTCAGGGTCTTGTCGATCTTGGAGTTGCCGCCCGGGATGTCGGGCGAAAAAGCCCACTGGCTGGTGTTGTTGATGCCGCCGATCGAGTCGAACCACGCCCAGAACTGGTTGAGAGCCGTGGCGGTGTCGACGCAGTTGGTGCCGTTTGTCTGGCAGTTTTCGTTGATGCCGGGGCCGTTGTAGTACCAGCCCCAGGTCGCCGGGTTGCCGGCCGCGGACGTGGAGTCGCCCACCGAGTTGGCGAGCGCGGTGGCGTACTTGGCGTAGCCGGCGTTGATGAGCCAGTCACCGTCGCCCTTCGGGTCCCAGGTGATGCCCAGACGCGGGGAGAACTTGGCATCGTCGGCGACCGTCTTGCCCTCGCCGTCCTGGCCGTCGTTCTTGTCGTAGCGGACCCCGATGTTGAAGCTGAAGTTGTTCGAAAGCCGCCACTTGTCGTTGATGAAGGCGGACTTGGTCTTGAACGAGGTGCCCTCGTTGGCCTTGAGGATGGGCTGGTAGTAGAAGTAGGTGTTGGTGCCGGGCGAGAAGACCGGGTAGATCTCCTTGGTGGTGGAGTTGATGATCGTCTTCACCACGTAGATTCGGTAGTCGGAGCCCGACTGGTGGTTCATCTGCTTGCGGATGTCGTCGAACTGGTCGAAGCCGGCCACGATGTCGTGGGTGCCGAGGCCCGGGGTGGACAGGAAGTAGGAGGCCTTGAGGATGTAGTTCTCGTTGTTGCGCTCCTCGTCCTCGCACACGCCGCAGAACGTCGGGCTCCAGAAGCGGGCCGAACCGCGCGAGCGGTCGAGCATGAGGGTGCCCTTGATCCGGTCGGTGTACCGCGAACCCGAGCCGACGAACGCGAACTCCTTCTTGGAGTACTGGCCCTCGACGAAGAAGTTGTCGGTGAGCACGCCGGTGTAGTTGCCGGTCAAAAGCGTCGAGGGCAGCTCGCGGTCATACAGCGAGGCGTAGTCCATGATGGTGCCGAACCTGTTGTTGCCCTGCTCGCGGTTGTAGTCGATGTAGGAGCCGATGACGCGGTGGTTGGGGGTGAACGCCACCGTCAGCTTGCCCTCGTACCGGGTGTCCTTATCGGTCACCGGGTATGGGAGGTTGGTGTAGGTCGTCTGGCTTGTGGTCTCGGTCTCGCGCAGGCGGCCGGCGGCGAAGAACCACAGCCGGTCCTTCAGGATGAAACCGCCCAGCGTGGCCTGGTGGGTCTCGTTGGTCTTGTTGGTGCGAGACACCGTCTTGGGAGTGGGCTCCTGCCAGGTCTGGTTGTCCAGGCCCAGGCGGTACGACCCCGAGAACTGGTTCCCGCCCGACTTGGTGAGCATGTTGACCACACCGCCCGAGAAGCGCCCGTACTCGGCCGACACCGACGCCGTGGCGGTGGTGGTCTCCTCGACCGCGTCCTCGATGTAGAGCGCCGTCGGCGTGTTGCGGATGTTGTCCATGATCGCCACGCCGTTGACGAGGAAGAGGTTCTCGTACGACATGGCGCCCGAAATCGTGATGTTGCCGGAGGGGCCGGTCGAGGTGGTGCCGGCGGCCAGCACGGCGTACGAGGTGATGCCGCTCCCGGCGGGGAGCTTGTTGATGAGATCATACGTGATGGTGGCGGCGACCTGGGAGCTCTGCGAGATCGTCTCGTACGAGCCGGTGACCGTCACCTCCTCGGCGACCTGGGCGAGCGGCATCTCGGCGTTGACCGTGGCGGTCTGCGCGGCCGAGATCTTCTTGGTGGTCTCCAGGGTGGAGAACCCCTGCAGTTCGAACTTGATCGTGTAGTCGCCCGGGGGCAGGAAGCGGAAGATGTAGTCGCCGTTGATGGAGGTCACCGCGGTGCGCGTGCCCTGCAGGGCAGGCGACGACACGGTCACGGTGACGCCTGGCAGCACCTCACCCTTGTCGTCGCTGACACGACCGGTGAGGGTGCCGGTGGGGTTTTGCGCCAGGGCCGGCATCGCCAAGGCCACGACGCACAACATGATGAAGAAACGCTTGCTCATTCACTCTCCTCCTTCTTGAGTCGATCCCGAAATTGTGATGCGAGATGTTCGGCGTGAGGGATTTCGACGATCCTGCCGGGGCTGGCCCTCCCTTCGCGCGTGCAGCTCGAGAAACACTCTCACATCTTGGCACGGACTGCAAGAGTTTTGCCACTCTCATGCGCAGGTTCCCGTCAAAGTCGCGGGGGTCTGGGGAGTGGGAGGGTTCGGGCATGTGAGGGGGTGGCAGTCTGGCGGGTCTTTGTGGGTGGAGAGGGTGGAATTGGGGGTGAGCAGGCAGAGCG
>Ga0116146_1000091_pt1 | contig 110336 bp, 78 predicted proteins | sample AD_JPNHG2_MetaG_FD_89748 | JGI IMG/M metagenome (GOLD analysis project Ga0116146, IMG submission 89748) | Active sludge microbial communities of municipal wastewater-treating anaerobic digesters from Japan - AD_JPNHG2_MetaG | ecosystem: Engineered > Bioreactor > Anaerobic > Digestate | place... | reverse complement strand
GGCGCGGCTCCGCAGGCGATGCTACGGAGCGCATCGCTGAGGAGACGCAACGCGGCAGACGCCCCGCTGCCGCCGCAACCCGAAGGGACGCCGCGACTTCTGGCCGCAGGCGTTGTCGCACGTCGTCAGCGATGCTCTCCGTTGCATCGTCTCCTCCGTGCTCCTAGCCTGCGGCCAGAATCGCGGGCGTCGCAGTCCCACGCGGATTCTTGGACAGGCTCCTAGAGCCCGTGCGGAAGCCCATGTGGAACTGCGCCGCCGCGCCTCGCCTCCGCCGCGCTGACACCGGCGAGGCCGCCCACGAGGACTCCCCTATGGCGCAGGCGGGGCCTCCGTGCGGAGGTGGCAGGTGTCGTTGAGCGACACAACGGTAAAGTCGTCGCCTTCGGCCTCGAAGACGTTGATGGCACAGGTGTCCTGCCGAAGTCGCCAGAAGCGGTCGTTGCCCAGCCCCATCACCGCCAGCAGGAGGATGCGGTTGATGACCGTGTGGCCGACGAGCACGATGGTTGCCCCGTCGTGGCAGGCGGCCAGTTCCCTGACGGTGGCCAGGCCGCGGGAGCGCAGGTCGTCGAGTGTCTCGCCGCCAGGGATTCGGGCCCGATGCGGCGCCTCATACCAGTGGCGGGCAATCTCCGGCCAGCGCTGGCGGACCTCGTCCGGCGTCAGACCCTGCCAGTCGCCGTAATGGATGTCCAAGAGGCCAGAATGAGGCTGGATGGGCAAGCCGAAGTGCCTGGCGATGGCCTCGGCGGTCTTCAGCGCCCGGCTCAAGGGGCTGGAGTAGACGGCGGCGGGCCGCCACTCGGCGGCGACGCGCCGCCCGGTCGCCTCGGCCTGAGCGAGGCCGGCATCGTTCAGCGGCACGTCGGCCCGCCCGCGGAAGCGTTCCACCCGGTTCCATTCCGTCTGGCCGTGTCTGACGAGGATCATCCGTGTCACTTGTCGGCTCCAAGCTGGGTGCCAGTGGCGCAACGACTGGGTTGCAGGATAGCAGGATGTCGTGGCGGTTTCAACCCTGTGGGGCCAGTGGGGCTCGGGCCAGAAGCCTGCGCGATGCAGAGAAAGGCGCTTGAAAGGCCACGGCCATCGGCCTATACTGTGTTTCAGCCACAGTGAGTCCCGGTCGCAGGCCAGTGGCCGGCTCCCAAGCTGTCACGGTCTCCCCGCCAAAGGGTCTGTGCGATGCTCAGGTCGCTATTTGCCAGAGTAGCACCCGGCATGGTCCGGCGAGAGGCCCGGGCGGCGCAGGGCATGGCCGGCGAGGAGCAGCGCCGCCTGGCCGAGGTGTGCGCCCTGTCGCCCGAGGACGCCCTGCGCCGATTGGGGACGTCGTGGCGCGGCCTGGACGGGGCCGCGGTTGCGGCCCGCCGTGCGGAGGTTGGTGCCAACGCGATCACCACCAGGAGACGCGGTGGGGTGGTTGTGGAGGTGTTGCGGCGCTTCCGCAATCCCCTCGTCGTGCCGTTGCTGGTGATCGCCATCGTGTCGTTCCTGATGGGGGATGTGAAGGCCACGGTTGTGGTCAGTGGGATGGTGTTCCTGAGCGTGGGGCTGTCGTATTTCCAGGAGACACGCTCGGCGCGGGCCGTGGAAGAACTCAAGGCAATGATCCACAGCCGCGCCACGGTGGTTCGGGAGGGCAAGGAGGAGGAGGTCCCGCTTGCTGATGTGGTGCCGGGGGACCTGGTGGTCCTGGATGCAGGGGCGTTGATTCCGGCTGACTTGCGTGTGGTGCGGGCGAAGGACCTGTTCGTGGCGCAATCGGCGCTCACCGGGGAGTCGATGCCGGTGGAAAAAACGGCGGCGGAGTGCAGCGCAGGGGGCCGCGACGTGCTGGGCATGGGGTCGGCGGTCTTCCTGGGCAGCAGCGTCGTGAGCGGTTCGGGCCTAGGAGTCGTGGTCAACACGGGCAATCGCACGCTCTTCGGAGGCATCTCGTCCAGACTGGCAGAGGCCGAAACGGAGACGAGCTTCGACAAGGGGGTCAAGCAGTTCACCTGGCTGATGGTTCGGTTCATGTTGGTGATGGTGTGTGCGGTGTTCCTGATCATCGGTCTGACCAAGGGCAATTGGGTAGAGGCCTTGCTCTTCGGGCTCGCGGTGGCCGTGGGGTTGACGCCGGAGATGCTGCCCATGATTGCCACCGTGAACCTCTCTAAGGGCGCTCTGGCCTTGGCAAGGAAGAAGGTGGTCGTCAAACACCTATCGTCCATTCAGAACCTTGGGGCGATAGACATCCTGTGCACGGACAAGACGGGAACCCTCACCCAGGACCGCGTGGTGCTGGAGAAGCACCTGGACGTGACCGGCCGGCCGAGCGATGACGTGTTGCGGTATGCGTACCTGAACAGCTATTATCAGACGGGGTTGCGGAATGTGCTCGACAGGGCGGTGCTTGATCATACCGATCTTGATGTGGAGCGGTCGTGCCGGAAGGCGGACGAGATTCCCTACGATTTCCTACGCCGCCGCATGTCGGTGACGATAGAGTACGAGGGCGACCTGGTCCTCATCTGCAAGGGGGCGGTGGAGGACGTGCTGAAGGTCTGCTCGCGGTACCAAGTGGAAGACGAGGTGTATCCGCTGATTGACGCCATCCGTTACGACGTGCTCGAGGAGGCCCAGGCGTTGGGCCGCGACGGGTTCCGCGTGCTGGCCGTGGCGTACCGCGAGTTTCCCCGCGACAAGTCGCAGTTCAGCGTGGCCGACGAGGCGGAACTCGTCCTGCTGGGCTATATCGCCTTTTTCGACCCTCCAAAGGACACGGCGGGTCAGGCCATCGCCGAGCTGCGGGACGCCGGCGTGCGGGTGAAAGTGCTGACCGGCGACAACGCGCTGGTCGCGCGGAAAGTCTGCGGCGACATGGGCCTGAACGTGGAGCGGGTCGTGACGGGCGATGAGATCGGCGGCCTGTCCAAAGAGCAGTTGGGCGAGCTCGCCGATCACACGGATGTATTCGCCCGCCTCACCCCCCTGCAGAAGGAGGAACTGATCGGCGCCCTGCGAAGCCGTGGGCATGTGGTGGGGTATCTCGGCGACGGCATCAACGACGCGCCGTCGCTGAAGACCGCCGACGTCGGGATTTCGGTGGATACCGGCGTGGATGTGGCCAAGGAGGCCTCCGACGTGGTGCTTCTGGAGAAGAGCCTCACGGTCCTCGAGGATGGGATCATCGAGGGGCGCCGGGTCTTCAGCAACATCATCAAGTACATCCGCATGGGCGCCAGTTCCAATTTCGGCAACATGTTCAGCGTGGTGGGCGCGGCATCGTTTCTGCCTTTTCTGCCCATGGCCCCGATTCAGATCCTCACGAACAACCTCCTGTATGACTTCTCGCAAGTGGGCATCCCCACCGACCAGGTGGACGAGGAATTGCTGCGCAAGCCGCGCCAATGGAACATCGCAAACATCAAACGCTTCATGGTCTTCATCGGGCCCATCAGCTCCATTTTCGATTACGCCACGTACGCCCTCATGCTGTGGGTGTTCTCCTGCCACCGATTCTCTGCGCCGGACACCGCTGCCCACGTGAAGGAGTACTACGAACAACTCTTTCATACCGGGTGGTTCGTCGAGTCGCTGCTCACGCAGACGCTCATCGTGCACATCATCCGAACACGCAAGATCCCCTTCCTCCAGAGCCGGCCGAGCGCCGGCCTTGTCCTGACCACTCTGATTGCGATTGGCGTGGCCATCTGGCTGCCCTACTCTCCCGTCGCCCGGTACCTTGGGTTCGTCCCGCTGCCCGCCGATTACTGGTTCTGGCTGGCGGGATTCCTGCTGGCCTATTCTGTCCTCACCCATCTCGTGAAGACGTGGTTCCACAGGAAATACGGGGTTGATTGAGCATGAGAGCGCTGCTCCAGGCCATCGAGGAGGGCCGGCTGATCGAGCTGCCGGAGAACGACAAGGAGAAAGCCCTGACCCTGCTCGCGACCATGATCGAGGCCGTGCCCTCCGTGCCGCCCGGCCTTCGGCTGGTGGAAGCCGTTCTTGCGCGCGAGGCGCAGGCCAACACCTGCCTGGTTCAGGGCTGGGCGGTGCCGCATGCTCGCGTGCCGCAGGACGGAGATCTCATCTGCTGCGTGGGGTGGAGCCCCGTGGGAATCCCCTATGGGACAGCGGATGGGGTCCCCGTGCGTGTCGTGCTGCTCTACTACGTCCCGGACTCTCAACGTGGCGCCTACCTGCGCGAAATCTCCGCGCTGGCGCGCGTCCTCCAGGCAGAAACGGTCGCTCAGCGAGTCTTCGAAGCGTCCACGTTGGATGGCCTGCGGATCCGTCTCCTGGACGTGGTGACGGCCGCGCTGGGCACCTCGCAGGCGGAGGCACGGGCGCGAATGGTGCGCCTGGAGGCTCGAGCCACCGCCGCCGGCGTCGCTCCGCCACAAACCTTCGACCCTACGCAGGTCGTCCCTGCCTGGATCGTGGATGCCGCCGACGGCCGCGTGATGGTTCTCGCGCGCGACGAAGGGCTCGTGCGGGCCCTCGAGGCCCAGCCGGACCTGGGGTTGCGGCTTGCGCGCCAGGCCGTGGTGTCTGTAGGCGGCCACACTATCCACGTGCGCCAGAGTTCCACCTACGGGCTTGGGCGCAGCCTGTTCGACTGCCTCATTGTGAAAGCCAAGTGATACCGAGTGGATGACGTGCGCAGTCGGCAGCCTCGGGGCGCTACGGGCCCTGTCCACCTTCTTGACCAGCCATGAGCTGCAGGGCGCGGACCCACGAGTCGCCCACCTCGCCAAACCCGTCCTTGATCCGACGGTAGTCGTGGCGGGCGATGAAGTCGTCCAGCTCTCCCTGAAGCGCCGCGAGCTTGCGCTGCTGCACCTCCCACAGATAGCCTCGGGTGCCTGAGTCCCCAATCCGGTCGTAGACGAAGAGGAAGTGCGGCACGCACAGGCCGGGACAGGCGTCGAAGGCGGCCCGCATCTCCTCGTCGTCCGCAAGGCCCTCGATCAGGATGGCAGCGTGGCGTTCCCGGCTCTCGGCCTCGAGGTGACAAGCGGGACATTGGGCGCGCTTCGACCACGCGGCGGTGGCGGACGGCCGCAGGCGGCGCAGGCCCGGCTGCCGAAGGGCCTTGAGGAAATCGAGGAACAGCTCGACCTGGTCCCGATAGAGGATGGCCGTGCCGAGGCCGCTCTTGAAGCCGGCCAGGGTGTGGGCGTGACGGGGGCAGTAGCCCCTGGACGCTCTCAGGCTACGCCGCACGCCGGGGTCGTTGACCGACTCGTAGAGAAGCCCATCCAGGTAGCGCTTCGTGCCCTCGACCTCGATGGAGCACAACGGGCAGCCGGCGGCCTGCCGGAGGGCCTCCAGAACGATGTGATAGGGGAGATGCTTTTCCTTGTGCTTGGCCATAGTGTAGCTGACCTCACGTGAGGGTCGCGTGCGACGAGACGCTATGCGTCGTCCGACGCCTCCCAGGGGAGGTAGAGATTCTTCTCCCCGGCAATGTGGATGATCGCGCGGAGGTAGGCGTCCGATTCGTCGTCGTGCTGGAGGTGCCTGCGGAGGCCCTCGTGCTTCATGGCGTAGTTCTGCATGTCTTCGGCCGCCTCCTGGAATCGGCGGGCGGCCTGATGAATCACGGCCTGCGCGATCTTCTGGCGCTGCACCTTCTCAACGAGGTGGACGAGGTGGCGCAGGCAGACGCCCTGGGACTTGGCATAGGCCCGCTGCCCCTCCTCGTCGTTCAGGAAGCTGGCGAGGCGCTCGATGGAGACTCGCTCGCTCTCACGCGCGAGCTGGCACACGCGGCAGCCGCCGGGGTTGCTCATCAGCGCTCGGACCGCCTGACCGGCCTCGGATTGTACGGCGGCCTTGGGCAGTTCCTGAGAGAGCCGCTGGACGAGTCTCGTGTAGCCGAGGGAGAGGCCGTGGGGCGAAGCCATCGCCTCGAGTTGCCAGGTGTGGGGAGCGCAGAAGCCGAGCCCGGCGGCGAACTGCTGCTGCGCGGCTTCGTCCTGAGCGAGGCGGTGCTGCCAGCTCGCCAGGAAGTCGAAGGCCGTCTGAGTCATGTGCTGGCAGACCGGGCAGCCGCGGGTGCGAATGGCCTTGGCGATCCGAGGCTCGGGCGGCCGCACCGCGGGCAGCTCATCGGCCGGTGGCGAGGCTGGGGCGCTGGTGTCCACGGCTGGGGCTGGTCCCAGGGTGGGCGCCGAAGGCTGCGAGGGTACGACCTCGGGGCGCATGCCGAGGAGCTGGGTGCGAAGGGAATTCAGCGCGGCCTCCGCGTCGCCCACGGCGGCCTCACGGTTGCGGCTCTCGCGCCAGTTCTTCCCTGCGATGGCCTCGAGGATGTGGGCCTCGGCCTCGGCGGCCCAGGCGCCCGCCAGGTCGCCGAGGCCCCGCACGGCTTCGGCGATGCCACTGGCCACGGCCTCCTGAAGCGTAGCCGAGCACGATTCGAGGAACCGGCCACACTCGCCATCAAGGTGGCCTGTCAGCGGCCCTCGGACGACCCTTGCCGGCAGGAGAGCGGACCAGAACGGAACGCGCGGGGCCCAAGCGGCACCTGCCGCGAATGGGTTGGGGACTCTCACGGTCACATCCAGGTTGCCGGGGCCGCCCGCCGGAGCACCCTGCGGGGCGGGAACGTCCATTACCTCCGCGGCAATGGCAGAAATGGCGCCCAGATTCCGCGTGACGCGCGCCCAGTGCTCGCTCGCGGCCTGGGGGAACATGCCGCTGAGCCTCTGCTGCTGGGCAGCGGCCCATGGCTCTCCACGCGCGCGAAGGTCCTCGGCGACGCGGCGCGCGAGGGCCCTGGCCACACGCCGGGCGGTCCGCCAGCGTCCCTCCTTGATCGCGGCTTCGACGTGCACCGCGGCTTGCGCCCTTGCGGCCTCAAGGAACGCGCAGTTGTCGGGCGCCACGGCGTCGGCCGCCCAGCGCATCAGGTGCTGGCCCATACGCTGGATGAGCTCATGCCGCTCCTGGGCATGTTCCCGCCAGCGCTGGCGGAGTTGCTCCTGCCTTGCCCGCACAACGTCATCCGAGGCAGCTCTCGCCTTGTGATGGAGGCGGATTTCCTGCACCTCCTCGTCCAGGAGCCGGAGCGCGCGGGCAGTGAGAGACTCCAGGAAAGTCGCTGCTTTCTCATTCGACAGGAAGTCCACCAGCGCCGCCTCGAGGTCCTTGACGCCGCTGCGAGCATAGCCTTCACCATCGCCGGCCAGCCGGCTGGCAAGGCCGAGGCGCGAGGAGACGGGGAAGAGGCGAACGGCATCGGCCCCGAGATGCTGCTTGAGGGCGGCGGCGGTGAAGCCGAGCACCTCCTGGCGCTCGCGGTCACCCACGAGGTCAACCTTGTTGACCACGAAGAAAAGTTTGCGGGCGTGCTCGCGTATCCGTTGGAGGAACTCGATCTCGGAGGCGGTGAGCGCGGCTTCCACGCTGGTGACGAAGAGCGCGGCGTCGCACTGGGGCAGGAAGCTGTAGGTGGTCGTCGTGTTCGCCTCGATGGAGGAGCCGACGCCGGGGGTGTCCACGAACTCCAGGCCCCGCCGCAGGAAGGGGTGGGGAAGCTCCAGGCAGGCCGTGCTCACTGCCTTCTCGTTGCTGGGGTTGCCCCGCTCGGTCACGAACGCGGATAGGTCCGAGACAGGGTATTCCCTCGGGAATGCGGAGCCGGCGTTGTGGACGACCAGCCGTTCCCTCGAGCCGAACTTCAGCACCGTGATCGCCGACGTGACGGGCAGGACGCCCGTGGGCAGGAGATCGCGCCCGATGATGGCGTTCATCAGGGAGCTCTTGCCGCGCTTGAACTCGCCGAGCACGGCCAGGGTGAAACGGTCCTCGGCCAGCTTGGCCATCAGCTCGCGGCATTGCTCAGCCCGCGTCTCGCTCGCGCCCTGCCGGAGAAGGCCGTGGAGCGCGCGGATGTGGCCCGCCAGGGCGTGCTTGGCGCGCGTGTAGGCGCGCAGCTTCTCCACGTCGGGGCTCGTATCAGACTCCGATGCCTTGAGCACCGCTCGGGATGCCTCCGGCGACACAGCCTCACTGCCCATGGCTACCCCGCATCCTCCAGCATGCGACCCAGGCAGTCTGCGACCCTGGCGCTCAAATCGCCGACCGGGATGTCCATATCCCAAGCGGCCTGGCCTCTGGCAAGACCCAGGCGCAGGTGCTGAAGGGGCACGCCGGCGCAAACCTGCTCAACGACGCGGCAGGATCGCAACGCTTCATGGGGGATACAGCACACGTTGATCCCGTAAGACCAGATGCCTGGCCGCAGATCGGGCTCGTTGACGACGTGCACGACCCCGCGGTCGGTCACGACGAGGGCACCCTCCTCCGCCACACAGACGGGAGCTTTTCCCCAGAGCGACGACCGAGTCCCCCAGGTCTGCGCCGAACAGGCGTAGGCGACAAGGGACTCTCCTTCGACGAGGACAGGGCGCAGCCGCCCGGCCTGCCGGGGAGCCACACGCCGCCACAACTCGGGCCAAGCAAGCGGCGAGGGCACGGGCGGTCGGCGGACAGGCCGGGCGGCTGCTCGGTACCCGCGCACCAGCGCCCCAAAGTGCTCGACGCCGTATGTGGCCTCGTAAAGGATCGTCGCCGCAGCCACCCTTGCGCCGTCGGAGTAACGAACGACAAACCAGCCCGGCAGGAGCGAGCCCCCGAACTCCACGCTCAGCACGTTCGCAAACGGAATGACTTGGAGCGAAGGCGCGAGTCGCTTCCGGTGGGCATCGCGGGAAACAAGAAGGCGGTCGTCGGTCACGGCCACAGCGTGAGAGCCCGGCTCTCCGTGGAACCCGAACGGCGCCCCCTCGCCGTCCCAGATGGGGGCATAGAGGAGGCAATGAAGCCGCTCGCCCGGCCGCAGGGCCGAGCCGATGAGGGTCGGATGAACCCCCGGCAGGTCCTCCGGCCCCTCGACGGGGAAGACCATCACCTCCCGGCCGCAGGAGGGCACCCCGCTCGGCCTGCGCCCGGCCGGGCCGGTACCGAGGTCATCGGACCGGCTCCTGGGGGGAGCCGCCGGTTGGTGGGTAGCGAGGACCAGCCTCTCAGGCACGGTGCGCCCCTCGACTGCGTATCAAGGCCATTGCAACGGCCCCGGCCGCGCCCACAACGGCGGAGTAGGCGAACGCATGAACCGGGCCGAACGCCACCCAGAGAAGCCCCACGATCACGCTCGACGCGAAATCACCGATGCCGTTGACGACCCCCAGCAAGCCGAACGCCGTGCCCGCCACATCGGCGCCCACGTAGTCCCGCACGGCCACGGCCTCAATGGTGTCTTCCCAGGCGATGAAGACGCCCGCCAGCACGAACAGAAGGGAGAACCACCAGAGGCTCGGTACGGCCAGAGCGAAACCCAGGAACGTGATCACGGCCACGGCGTAGCCGACGGCCAGGTAGCGCGTGAGCGAGAACCGATGGCTCAGCGCGCCGATGGGAAACGAGGCGGCCGCATAGACGACATTGCGGAGCGTGTAGAGGAGCGCCGCCATGCGCGACGCTTCCAGAAGCCCCATGCTCGGCTCCAGGGAGGTGGCGGCCCGCAGGATCATCAGAGTCGGCGCGAAGTCCGCGATACCGAACAGCCCGACCGCGACGAGGAAGACGCGGTACTCGCGCGGCAGCCCCTTCAGCGTGCCCCAGAACGTGATGTGGGGGTTCGGCTGACGCCGCTTCTCGGTCACCAGGAAGGCCATGGTGGCCACCGAAAGCAGGCCGGGGACCAGCGTAATGAGGAAGATCACCCTGAATGCCCCGCCGGCGTCGGCGGCGCCTTCAGGCAGCCAGGAGTTGACGGCGCGGACCCACGCCGGGTGGGCGCTCAGCAAGCTCAAGAGCCCGAAGGCAGCCAGCGGGCCGGCCACGGCCCCCGCTGTGTCCCCAGCCCTGTGGAACCCGAATGCCTTGCCACGATCCTGGGGTGCGACGGACTCCGCGAGCATGGCGTCCCGCAGCGGTCCGCGAATGCCCCGGCCCAGCCAGCCGACCACTCGCCCCACCAGGATCAGCGGCCAGGCGAACGCCAGCGCAAAGACGGCCTTGGAGACACCCGTCAGAACATACCCGATGACCGTCCAGACCTTGCGGTGGCCGATCCGATCGCTGTGGTAGCCGGCACCCAGCTTCACGAAGCTCGAGACGGCATCCGCCACCCCCTCGATGGACCCCAAAGCTGCTGCGGAGGCCCCGATCGCCTGCATGAACTGCGGCAGCACGGCAGTCGCCATCTCGTGGCAGAAGTCGCTCAAGAAGCTCGTCAGACCGAAGGCGAAGACATTGCGATTCAGCCATCGGCCGGCGGCGGACCGCCGAGCCGCCCCCTCCTCACTCCTTGCGTCCATGAGATTCCCCCTGTGATTCGGCAACCAGCCTCTGTTCGATCAGTTCCAATGTGCGTCGGAACCCCTTGTCTTCTTTCTGCTCCAGAGCTCTCAGAATGCACTCCTTGGCTTCTCGATACCTCTCCTGCTTGTAGAGGCAGCAGGCGAGGTGCTCCTTGAAGCGTGGCTCGAAGGGGTTGAGCCAGATGGCGCGGCGAAGCTGGGCCTCCGCCAGATCATAGGCCTGGCACGCAGCGAGGTGGACGCCCAAGGCATCGCGGTCGTAGCCGAGGCAACGGCTGGGCCGCAGCGCCTCCTCACGCCGCTCGGCCTTATCCTTTCTTCGTGCCCTTCGTTCGGACACGGGGATGCGCTCCATCTGTGGGTGCGGTATCCTCATCCCGCGCTGCGCGGTGCAAGGCCGCGCCGCCCGCACTGGCTCCTGCTCCGGTTCTCGGATAGTCGGGAGTCGTCGGCCGGTTCCTTGCCGCGGAGGCGACCCGCTGGATGGCCCCCAAGAGTTCGCAGAGTCTGGCCACTTTGGGGTCCATGTACCGCACCAGTTCGGCGGGCGGCTCGCCGTAGCGGCGCAGGTAGCGGCCCTCAAGCTCCTGAAGCGGCTCCATCAGGGTGCAACACCACCCCCAGATGTTGCTGGCCAGGTCCTGCACTTTGGGCTCGAGACCTAGCCTGGCGCGGATCTCCCCAAGCTCCTCGCGGATCTGACCAGCCAGGGAGCGGATCGCCTCGCGCTCGCGAGGCAGCAGGGGGTTCCGCTCGTGATAGAGCACGCCGTGGTCCTCGCTGCCCGAGGCCCAGCGCTCGAAGGCGCACAGGGTCTCATCCAGGAGTGCCAGAGATGTCAGGATCCCGCGCAGGTGAAGCTCGCTCATATGGACAACCCCACCAACCTGCGGCGCGCGTGGACCCGCGCGCCGGGACAGACACGCGGCACCTTGCGCACCGCAATCCTTCCCTGGGCGAGCAGGCCCTGCTCATACATGTCCCGAAGGAAAGCTCCGATACGCTCGGGCAGGTCCACGATCTCCACCAGCAGCGGCAAACCTTCCGAGAGAGGCGCCTTCCTGGGCCTGGCGCCTTCGCCCTCGGCGTGGGAGCCCGCCTCGCTGCGGAGAACGGTAGCTCCCGCAAGCCCCCTCTTCCGGGCTTCCTCGACCAGGGCTTCATGCACGGGCCGATGCCCGGACTTCGCGGTCTGCGACACAGTGATGCGAAGCGACACGGCATCCTCGTTCCAGGCCGCTTCGCGGGGTTCGCTCGACATGGCAGGCTCACTCCTCGCTCAGGTCCTCTTCCTCCTTGGGAGCATGAGCGGCACGCTCCGGGAGGGGCTCAGCGGCCGGCGCCGCCCCCGGCAGCGGGAGCAGGTGCTTCGGCAGGAATGCGGCGTTGGCCACCAGGGTGGGGATCACCGCGCTGGCGATCACGGCGGCGACCAGGAACGAGTACTGCGCCTGGGTCACGATGCCGTGCGTGAGCCCGTAGAGGGCGGAGATCGTGCCGAACGTCAGCCCCGTGGACATCATCAGCGTGTAGTACCAGCGCTCGGAGTGGTCCTTGCGGAAGGGGGCGATGAACGGGTAGAGGCCGAAGACCTTGGAGGCGGTCTTCCCAGCAAAGAGCGCCAGGAACGCCAGGGGCGCGGCCGCGAGGGCCGGCAGCATCACCAGCGAACCGGCCCGCAGGAAGTAGAACGGCGTGAGGAAGCCCACTGTCAGCGTGCGCAGGCGGCGCATGAAGTGGGGGTCCGTGCCCGTGAACTCGGCGAGCACCATCCCGGCGATATAGGCAGGGAGCACCGCCTCGCTACCGGACCACAGGGCGAGGCCGCCCAAGGCGAAGAGCACGAAGACGATCCACTTCGTGCGGATTGCCGCCGTGCGGTAGGCATAGCGCTTCGTCAGCCAGGTGGTGACGAACGGCAGCGCGAAGAATGCGGCAATGCAGACTCCCACGAAGACGGCCGTTCGGCGGGTGAACGGCGCGAAGATCAGCCCCAGGGCGATCACGGTCCCCAGGTCGTTGACGAAGCACGCCCCGAGAATCCCCTTGCCGAACTCGGTGCGGTTGAGGCCCGTCTCCAGCATCACGGCGTAGACGACCGCCATCGAAGTGGTCGAGAGGGCGATGCCCGCGAGCAGGCTGGCGCGGGCGTCCCACCCCAGGGCAAACCGGGCCACGGCGGCGCAGCCGAGGAACGGAGCCAGGAAGCCGACCAGGCCCACCACCGAGACCTCCTTGACCTTGGCCTTCATCACGGCCGGCTCCAGCTCCGCGCCCGCCAGGAACGTCAGGAGCACCGCGCCGGAGGCCGCCACGAACTTGAGCCATTCCGCGCCGTTCCCCAGGGCGTTCGTGCCCCAATAGTAGGAGGTGACGGCCGCGGCGGCCACGCCGACGCAGATTTCCATCAGGGCCACGGAGACCTTCAGGTGATTGGCCAAGACAGCGGAGAAGACAGCCAGGAACAGCCAGATGGCCGCCTGGGCGAACAGTTCCTGCATGGTGAACGCTCTCCTAGACCTGGGGACCTTGGGGCGACCAGCCGAAGGTCGCATCCCGACGCAATCTGACCACAGTCTTCCGCGACGTCTCGCCGAGCGGCTCGTCTCCGAACGCACGCGCACGCGGCAGGCGCCGTTGGCGGTTCTCGCTGAGGGCGTCCGTTGTCTCAGACATGGGGCTCGCCGCCAATCTTGTCCATGAACCTGAGCATGTGGATGCGCGAGCAGAAGTAGTACCGCACGCCCTCGTCCACGAAGGTCATCGGGTTTCCCCGCGTGTGAACCACCATGCCACAGACGGGGTCCACGGCATGGGCCTCCGCGCGCAGGTCGAGCCCGGCGGCGCCCGCTGCCACCTTGCCCAGCACCGCGCGCACCTCCCGGGCTGTCGCCGCCGCCAGGCAGGCAGTCGCCAGTCCCAGGCACCCGCTCGGCGTCGCGGCCCCGAGGCGGGCCCGCACGTCCCCGAGCGACCCGGGCGACACGCTCAAGTCGGTCACGCCCAGGCCGGCCAAGACGCCGGCCAGACAGGGATCGCCCGCCATCTCGCCGCACACGGCCAGGGGTTTGCCCGCACGCTGGGCCTCCTGGGCCAGCGTCCGGAGGATTCTGAGGAAGACGGGATGCTCCGGCTGGTAGAGGTCCGTGAGGTTGACGTTGTTTCGCTCCACCGCGAAGAGGAACTGAACGAGGTCGTTCGTGCCAACGCTGGCATAGTCGAACTCCCGGAGCAGCCGGGCGAAATCCCACACGGCGGCGGGTGTTTCGACGAGGAGGCATTGTTCGAAGTGGTCCGAGAACGGGAGGCCATCCTTGCGGAGGGATTGGATGGCCTGGTTCACGAGTTCCCGTATGAACAGCCACTGGTCAACGGACTCGATCATGGGGTACATGACGCGAACGGCGGGATGGCCGTGCGCGGCCCGCAGGATCGCCCGGATCTGGGTGATGAGGAGCTCAGGGTGAAAGCGGAACAGCCTGTGGGCGCGCATTCCGAGGTACGGGTTGTCCTGCGGTCCAAGGGAGAGGTAAGGAACCGGCTTGTCGGCGCCGATGTCCACCGTGCGGATCGTCACGGGGCGCCCGCCGGCGAGTTCACACACTCGCCCGTAGACTCGGAACTGGTCGTCCTCGCTGGGGAAATCGTCGGCCTCCTGCATGAACAGTGTCTCGGTGCGGTAGAGGCCGACCCCCTCGACTCCCTCCCAGTCCAGAGCCTCCAGTTGAACCGGGTCGGTGATGCTCACCCAGAGGCGGGCCGGGAGCTTCTTCGCTGGTTGCCTGGCCTTCCCCTTGTCGGGAGCCCGGAGGCGATGGAGGCGTTCCTCCTCCGTTGGCCTGAGCAGCAGCTCTCCGGCCTCACCGTCCACGAGCACGGGCTGCCCATCGCGCGGGCGCAGCGCTTCCACACTGGGCACGCGAAGGGTGGGAATGCCGAAGGACCTGGCCAGGATCGCTGCGTGCGACAGGGCGGTCCCACGCTCCACGAGAAAGGCTCGAACCCCAAGGCGATGGCCCTGGAGGACCACGGAGGGCAACAGTTCCGGGATCGCCAGGACCGCGCCGGCCGCCTCGGGAGGCACCTGGCGAGCCGGGTGGAGGGACAGCTTGGCTCTCATCTGCTCCGTCAAGTCGCGAAGATCGCTTGCTCGCTCAGCCAGAACGGAACTCTCTGAGGAGCGGAGGACCGCTGCAATCTGTCTCATCACGCGCTCTACGGCTGCTTCGGCCACCAGCCGGGCCTCCTGAATGGCCGCCTGGACCTGGTGGTGGAACTCAGGGTCATTCAGAATCGCGGCGTGGGCGCGGATGATGTCCGCCTCCGAGGAATGGGATTCCGCCTCCAGACTCTCGACGGTCCGCTCCAAGTCCTGGACCAGGGACGACATGCTCTGGCGGAACCGCCGGATTTCTTCGGCCGGCGTAGAGTCGCTGCTCACGTCGTCCCGCGCGGCCGGGGGTTCCGCGGGTCCGACGAGGAGGACCAGAGGCCCCGCGGCAACGCCGGGGCTGATGGCCTCGCCTCGGAGTGAAGCCGGTTCGTCTTGTGTGGTGGGCACCATGGTCTTTGCCCTGTCTTGCTCCCGTGCGGTCGTGCCCGCGAGGCGGCTGGCCCCTGGAGCCCTGGCATCGGCAGCTCTGGAACGCCGGTTCGGCGGGGGCCGTGAGAGCCACGGTCGGTTCAGGATGGCCGCGCGGTTGGCCGTGAGCCTCACGACCGCGGCAACGGATTCCCGAACACGCTCGATTCGCCCAGTTCGGCCTCGATCTCCAGAAGGCGGTTGTACTTTGCGATGCGCTCGCTGCGGCACGCGGAGCCGGTCTTGATCTGCCCGCCGCCCATGGCGACGGCGAAGTCGGCGAGGAAGGTGTCCTCGGTTTCGCCGGAACGGTGCGAAATGACATAGCCCCAACCCGCGCGGCGGCACAGGCCAATCGCCGCCATCGTCTCGGTGACGGTGCCGATCTGATTGAGCTTGATGAGGACGGCGTTGGTGGTCCCCTCGCGGATGCCGCGCTCGATGAAGCGGGTGTTGGTGACGTAGATATCGTCGCCGACGATCTGAATCCTGGCGCCGAGGGCCGCGGTATGCGCCTTGAAGCCGTCCCAGTCGTTCTCCGCCAGACCATCCTCAATGGAGACGATGGGGTACTTCTCCACCCAGGTCTGGTAGAGTGCCGTCATCTCGGCGCTGGTCTTCTTCCCCTGGCGCGACTTGGCGAGGTTGTAGCAGCCATCCTCGTAGAAGGAACTCGCTGCGGGGTCGAGCGCGAGGGCCACGTCCACGCCGGGCGTGTAGCCGGCCGCTCGGATAGCCTCGAGGATGACCTCGCACGCCTCCTCGTTGCTCTTGAGGTTGGGCGCGAACCCGCCCTCGTCGCCCACGCTTGTGGCGTAGCCCTTCTTGGCCAGAATCCTCTTGAGGGCGTGAAAGGTTTCTGCCCCGTACCGCAGCGCCTCGGCGAACGAGGGTGCGCCGACCGGCATCACCATGAACTCCTGAAGGTCCACGCTGTTGTCCGCGTGCTTCCCCCCGTTCAGGATGTTCATCATGGGCACGGGCAACCGCACGGCGCCCGCTCCGCCCAAGTACGCGTAAAGAGGCAGGCCGGCGTTCATCGCCGCCGCACGAGCCACCGCCATGGAGACGCCGAGAATGGCATTCGCGCCCAGTTGGCTCTTCGTCGGCGTTCCGTCCAGGCCAATCATCAGGCGGTCAATCTCCGCCTGGCGGTGCGGCTCCATGCCCACGAGCTTCGGAGCGATGAGCCGGTTGACGTTCTCCACGGCCCTCAGCACGCCCTTGCCGGCGTATCGCTTCTTGTCGCCGTCGCGAAGCTCCAGGGCCTCGTTCTCGCCGGTCGAGGCGCCGGACGGCACGGACGCGGAGGCCGTGAGGCCGTCATCCAGCACCACGTGGACCCGCACAGTGGGGTTGCCGCGGGAATCAAGGACCTCCAGCGCGCGGACGGCTGCGATCGACCTACTCATTTGACTCTCCTTTCGGTTGGCTTGGAACATGGCGGGCGGGGGCGGGGTCGCCGCATGGGGACTTGGGGGTCTCCGCCCCAACAGCTCCAGGGTTTCCCCCGATGGATGCGGCGACACGGAACCCGACGTCATAGCAGCGGTAGGTCGGTCGGGCGGAGCGGCGGCAGGCGAAGCGGGTGATCCTGGGGATCGGATACCAGAAGCCGCCGCGCAGCACGCGGCACCGTCCCGCCTCGGGGCCTCCGGGGTCGTCCTGGGGGGAACACTCGTAGTAGGCTTCGCCGTACCAGTCGGCGCACCATTCGCCCACGTGGTCGGTCATGTCGTAGAGGCCCCAGGCGTTGGGGGGCGTTGCCCCGACGGGATGAGTCGCGTCGTGCAAGCCGGAACTATACCACGCGCACTTGTCGAGGCTCGCCGGGGAGTCGCCGAAGTCGAACCGGCCGCTTTTCCCGGCGCGGCAGGCGTACTCCCACTGGGCCTCCGTGGGCAGTGCAAAGAGCTCTTTGCCGGTGCACTGATTGGCCTTCTCCACAAAGGCCTGGCAATCCTCCCAGGAGATCTGCTCGACGGGATGCTTGTCGCCTTTGAACCAGCTCGGGTTGCTCCCCACGACGCACTGCCACTGCTCCTGGGTTACGGGGTGCCTGCCGAGGTAGAAGGGCCTGGTGATGCGAACGCGATGCAGCGGTTCGTCGCCTCCACGGTCATGTTCCCACGGCGGGCTGCCCATCTCGAATTCTCCGGCGGGGATGAGGACCATCCGGATCGCAACGCCTTGGCCCAGGCGGATGGCCTTCTGCACCGGGATTCGCAACGCGGAGGCCGTCTCGGCTTGGCGCCGTTTCGCCTCTGCCGCGTCGAAGGGCCACTCCTCGTAGACCCTGGCCGTGGGGAGGGGAGGGGGGCGCCGCGCCGCCGTCTCTGGGTGCGTTCCGGGGGCCGCCGTTTGTTCCTTGGCGTGCGTCATTGCCCCTGCTCCTCAAGGGCGGCGTGCGCCAGGCCCCTCTGGACCTCTTCGCGCACCATCAGGGCAGGATAGTTGGCGCAGGCGTGCAGGACTTGCCGGGCCTCTGGGGTTCCGATGCGGCCGAGGGCCGACGCCGCTGCCGTGGCAATGTAGACGTCCCGGGTCGTAGCGAGCAACTCGCGCAGCGGCTCCACGGCGCGGGGCGTGCGGAGCTTGCCGAGTATCCAGGCCGCCCGAATGGCCGTGCCCTGCTCGGGGTGGTGGAGCGCCAGGATCAGCTTGCCGACGAAGTCGGTGGACCTCATGAGGTCGTGGATGCGCAGGCCGCACTTCGGGCACTGGGGGTGATCTTCGGTGAAGTCGCTCCAGCACCCTGGGCAGAAGAAGTGGAGCATGGGGTCATGCCTTTCCCAAGGCGCGCTGGATTTCGGCCAGCTCGGCCGCGGTCGCCTCCAACCGGGCGAGTTCGTCGGCTGTCGCCTCGGCGTGTTCCTTCCGCCTGGCGAGTGCCGCCTGGATGGCGCCGTGGGTGGCCGCGATGGTGTCGGTCAGGCGCTCGTCGAGGGTGCGGCCGAACCGCAGGAAAGTCTGGTCGAGGCTCTGATAGGTGGCCCACCGCAGGTTCTCGACGTTCGGGATCACGAGGTCGCCGATTTGCTCCGTCAGGCGCTTGGCAACCCGCCGGACGCGCACCCGCGCGGGCACCAGCTTGTCCACAAGCGTGGGCGGGATGGGGCTGAGTGTGGCCGACCACTTGTGGGTGACCCAATAGGGCTGCCGTACCATCTCGAAGGCCCCGCGGCTCTCGGGCGCGTGGTAGGGGATGTCGAAGAGCTCGGCCGCGGTGCGGCGGATGGACTCGATCAGGCCGTCCGCGCGCTGTTGATGCGGCCGCAGGACGTCGGAGGTCTTCTTGTCGAACAGGCGGGTCATCTCGCCCATGTGGTGTTCGAAGAAGCCGGGGATGGCCTCGGCCAGGGCCTCGCCGACCTCCTGCTCCCCCACCGCTTGGGGGTCGCCCTTCGCCAGGGTCTCTTTGACGATCCCCTCGAGGTAAGCTCGGGCGTTCTTGCGGAGCGCCTCGGCGTGTTCCTCGAGGAACTCGTGCATGCGCCGCTGGTCGCCCGCGAGGAGGTCGCTCGCCGCCACACGCTCCCGCTCCACGTCCGTCAGCCGCCGCTCGAAGACGCCGAGGCGCTCCTGGAGCTCGTCCAGGGGCATCTGAAGCGACCGGATGCCCAAGCGCAGGCGCATGAGGGCGTCCGACAGCGTGTCGGCGGCTTTACGGGACAATGCCTCATGGAGCGCCTTGGCCTTCTCGCTTGCCAGGAAGTCCACGAGGTGGGCCTCGACCCTGGCCATGCCGCTCTCGGCCCACAGGGTGGCGGCGGCCGACTGCCGGGCTTGGAGGCCCTGCCGCGCCGAGACGCAGAAGACAGGCACATCCTCTCCGATCCCCGCGTGCTCGCGCAGGGCGCGCTGGAGGAACTCGAGGGCCACCCGCCGTTCCGCGTCGCTGAGGTAATCCACCTTGTTGAGGATGAAGAACAGCCGGGCCACCTTGGAGCGCACCTGCTTGAGGAACGCGATCTCCACCTCGGTCACGGGCGGGTCGGCGGAGACGAGGAACATCGCGGCGTCGCACTGCGGCAGGAAGTTCAGCGTCGCCTCGGTGTTGTGCCGGAAGGTCGAGCCGATGCCGGGGGTGTCAATCAGCACCACCCCCTTGCGCAGGATGGGGGCGGGGTGGGAGACCTCCACGTGGGAGACGCCGAGGCGGTTCTTCGGGTTGGCCTCCTCGGTCACGAAGCGCGCCAGGAAGGCGGGCAGGGCCGCGGCATCGCCGCGGAAGGTCTCGGCGGGCGCCCCGTCGGCCAGGTAGACCACGCGGGCCTCCGTGACGGCGCCCGGGCAGATGAACGTCGGGATGGCGGTCAGGGGGACGACGGACGTTGGCAGCAGCGGCTCGCCGAGGAGGGCATTGAGCAGCGTGCTCTTGCCGCGCTTGAACTGCCCGAGCACGGCGAGGTGGAACCGCCCGGCATCGAGGCGCTCGAGGAGATCGGCCATGCCGCGGCGATGCGCCTCGTAGCCCTGGTCGAGCCCGGCGAGCAGGCGCCGCGCGCGCTCCAGCGCGGGCCGTAGCTCGAAGGATTGGGCAGGCCCGAGAGAAGCCTCTGTGGGGGCGTCACTTGATTGGAAGGCGACGGTGGAACCGGCTCCTGAACCCTGGCACATGCTGACTCCGTTCGGGCGACCCCCGACAGGAGCCTTCAATGCTCTGATTCACATATGGCTCCTGTGCGCGGGATAGTCACCCGTGCAGGAGTCATCAGCCGGCATTGGCGGTTCTGGGGGACTCCATCCCCACACATCCACGAACACGAGTATACACGGCTGGCGGGATGGAGTCAAGCCCCACGGGAAATCTGTGTGCGGGCCGGAATCGTAGGTTGTTTCTGATGCGGAAACTTCCGGAATAGGGAAGGCCCGCGGCAGAGGTAGCCGCGAGCGTCCCGCTTGCGGCTCTCTTCATCCGTTCGACAAGCGGGACGCTTGTCGCTACGAGAATCGGCAGCAGAAGCTACCTACAGAGATGGCCACACCCGGGAAATCTGACACGCCCCTGATTTCGATCCTCGGGCTACCCCACGGCGTGCTTGCAGGGGTATAGCCGCCAGACGCGAGAACCGGGGCGTGCCAGCCACAGGAATCGCGTCACGCTTGCGGGCCGACGTGCGAAACCAGGTACAGGGAGGAGAACCGCAGCGCAGGAGCCGAAAGGAGCGGATGCGGATGGAGGCACTGGCAAGAGCCGCCGTGGCGTGGGCTGTCGCGTTGGCCTGCATGAACGCGGCCGTCGCTGCGGAAGAGCAGCGGGCATTGGCCGGGAAGAGGCTGGAGCTGTTCGTCGGGTCGGCCTCCAAGCCGGCCACGGAAGAGGCCGCCAAGGTGTTCGAGGAGAAGACGGGCTGCCAGATGCGCCTGTATTTCGGCGGCTCGGGGGCGATGCTGAGCCAGATGAAGCTCGCGCGGCGCGGCGACCTGTATTTCCCCGGCTCGTCCGACTTCATGGAGCTGGCGAAGCGCGAGAAGCTGGTCGTGCCCGAGACCGAGCAGATCGTCGTCTACCTCATCCCCGCCATCAACGTGCCCGCGGACAATCCGAAGAAGATCGAGAAGCTGGAGGATCTGGGCAAGCCGGGGGTGCGCGTGGGCATCGCGCGGCCCGACTCCGTGTGTGTGGGCCTCTATGCGGTCGAGGTTCTGACGTACAACAAGGTGGTAGACCTGGTGAAGCCGCGGATCGTGACGAATACGGAGTCCTGCGAGAAGACGGCGCAGATCGTCGCCCTGGGCACGGTGGACGCCGTGCTGGGCTGGCGCGTGTTCCAGTACTGGAACCCTGAGAAGATAAAGACTATACTGCTGGAGCCGGCGCAGGTGCCGCGGATCGGGTACATTCCGATCGCGCAGAGCGTCTTCTGCAAGCAACCCGAGGTGGCCAAGGCATTCGTGGACTTCCTGCGGAGCGAGGACGGGAAGGCCGTCTTCCGCAAGTGGAACTACCTGACGAGCGTGGAGGAGGCGCGGAGGTTCACGCGGCCCGATTGCCCCGTGGGCGGAGACTGGCCGCTGCCAAAGGGGTGGTAGCGCATGCGCGGGTGGCTCGACTGGGTGTGCCTGGGGGTCGCGGGCGTCTCCGTTGCCCTGATGGTGTTGCTCATCGCCGTGCAGCTTGGCTACACGGGCAGCGGCCCCACGCTGCGCGCCCTGGGCGAGCCCGACGTGCTTCAGGCCATCTGGCTCAGCGTGTGGACCTCGCTGCTGGGAAGCCTGGCGGCCCTGGTGCTGGCGGTGCCGACCGGCTACGCCCTGGCGCGCTGGCGCTTCCGCGGGGCCTGGTTCGCCGAGGTTCTGCTCGTGATCCCGGTGACCATGTCGCCCATGTCGCTCGGGGTGGCCCTGCTGCTCATCTTCCGCGATCCGCCCGGCCTCTGGCTCGCCCGGTTCTTCGTGTTCGAGGTGCCGGGCATCATCCTCGCCGAGTTCTTCGTAGCCTATGCCTTCATCGTGCTGGTGGCGCGGACGACGTTTTCGGCGATTGACCCGCGCTTCGAGCAGGTGGCGCGATTCCTGGGCTGCACGCCCTGGCAGGCGTTCCGGCGGGTCACGCTGCCGCTGGCCCGCAACGGCATTGTGGCGGCCTTCGTGCTGGGCTGGGCGCGCGCGATCGGCGACTTCGGCTCCAGTTCCACCCTGGCGGGCGCCGTGAAGGGCCACACCGAGACGATGCCCGTGGCCATCTACCTGAGCCTGGCCTCGGTGAGCATAGACCGCGCCGTGGCCCTCAGCGTGTTGCTCACGCTCCTGACCGTGGGCGGGCTGGTGGCCGTGCGGCTCCTGGTGGGGGGGCGGCGCTGATGCTCCAGGTCACCGACCTTGTGGCCCACTACGGCGGCTTCTCCCTCCAGCGGATCAGCGTGACGATTCCGCAGGGGGAGAGCTTCGTGCTGCTCGGCCCCTCGGGCGCCGGGAAGACGCTGTTCCTCGAGACGGTGCTGGGGGTGAAGCCGCCCGACGCCGGGCGCATCCTGCTGGACGGGCGAGACATCGGGCGCACCCGGCCCGAGGAGCGCGGCTTCTGCTACCTGCCGCAGGACCTGGCGCTCTTCCCCCACCTGTCGGTGCGCGAGAACATCGCCTTCGGGCTGGCCGTGCGTCGGGTGGGCGGCGCTGCCGCCGAGGAACGGGTGCGCGGGGCCGTCCGCCTGCTGGGCATCGAGCGGCTGCTCGGCCGGCGCGACATCCGCAGCCTCAGTGGCGGCGAGAAGCAGCGGGTGGCGCTGGCCCGGGCGCTGGTGGTCGAGCCGCGCGTGCTCTTTCTCGACGAGCCGTTCTCCGCGCTCGACCCCGCCACGCGGCGGCAGCTTCAGCGCGAGTTCCGCGACATCTGGCGCCGCCTCGGCCTCACCGCCATCCTCGTCACGCACGACCAGGATGAGGCGGCGGCCCTGGCCGACCGGCTCGCCGTTCTCATGGACGGCCGCCTGAAGCAGTGTGCGGCTCCGGGCGAGGTTTTCGAGCGCCCCGCCGATCTGGCGACCGCGCAGTTCCTCCTCATCGAGAATATCTTCCCCGGTCGCCTGCTGTCCGGGTCGCCGGCGAGCGGCTTCGGCGCGGTGGAGTGCGGCCCCGTGAGGTTCCGCGTCGTGCTGCGCGAGCCCCTGGGGGACGCTGCGGCAGTGCACGTGGGGATCCGGGGGTGCCACGTGAAGCTCCACCCCCGCGGGACTCCCCCGGCGAACGCCTCCGTCTACCCCGGCGTGCTGGAGGGTTTCACGCCATCCGCGAGCGCGCCGCGCGCCCTCGTGCGGCTGGCGGAGGGCGTTCGGATCGAGTGCGGTCCGTGGCCCGACCCGCAGGCTCTGCCCACGCCCGTGGGCGGCGAGCTCCTGGTCGAACTGCCCCCGGAGCGATGCTTGGTCTTCCGTGACACCGAGCAAAGAGAGGGATAGATGTACATCAGGTCAGCGCTTGCGGGCATGGCGGCCGCTGCGGCAGTCGCCCTCACCGGCTGCGACGAGGGGCGGCGCACCCTGCGCGTCTTCGCTGCCGACGCCCTGGCTGCCAGCTTCCGCGACGTGGAGCACGCCTTCGAGCGGCAACACCCCGACGTGGACGTGCGCCTGGAGGTCATGGGCAGCGTGATGGCGACGCGGCTGGTCCCGTTGCGTCGGGGAGACGTGCTGGCGGTGGCGGACCATCGGCTCGTCGAGAAGATTCTCGGCGAGGCTCATGCCGCGTGGGTCGCCAAGTTCGCCTCCACGGAGATCGTCCTCGCCGGCCACACTTCCAGCAACCACCGGGCCGAGATCACGAGCGACAACTGGTATGAGATTCTGCTGAAGCCCAACGTGCGCTTCGGCATCGCCAATCCGTCGCAGGACCCCTGCGGCTACTACGCCCGCATGTCGTGGGAGCTGGCCCAGAAGCACTATTTCGCCTCGCGCGGCAACCCGCGCCCCCTCGCCCGCCAGCTCCAGGAGAGGTGCCGGCCGGAGTTCGTCGCCATTGACGCCAACGAGTTGATCTCGGCCTACCTCAACATGGCCCGCGTGGACTATGCTTTCGTCTATAAGGCGCACGCGGTGGACCTCAAGCTCCCCTACACCCCGCTGCCCAGGGAGGTGAATCTGGGCGACGCCGCGCTGGAGGACTACTACGGGAGCGTCCAGGTCAATGTCCCCAACTACCGAGGCGGCACGGAGACGCTGACCGGGTGCAGCATCGCCTTCGGCATCACGCTCCTCAAGGACGCGGTGAACCGGAGCGACGCGGAGGGCTTCATCCGCTTCGTTCTTTCGCCGGAGGGCCAGGGCATCCTGAAGGTTTCCGGCTTCCAGGCCATTTCGCCGGCCCGGGTGCCCGCGTGGGGCCGCGTGCCGGACTTCCTGGCCGGCCTCGCCACGCCCGAGAGCTGAGGGCGTCCGAGCAGCGCACCACGGTTCCCCGATCAGTGGCGGCTCTTCGGGGCTTGGCGATCTTGACTCGGCTGGCCTGGTGCGGGCGTGCCTGCTCCTTGCGCGCCTGGCGGTTCCTCGGGAGGACTCTGCCAACTAGCGGGTGGGCGCGTCCCGCCCATACTTGCTCAAACCTGTGAGGGGGGAAGTGAGCAAGTATGGGTAGATGGGCGAGGATTGGCGATCCTCGCGGTTCCGGCCATTCCTGCTCACCTTCGGGATGAGCAAGTATGGAGGGGGGATGGCCGGAGAGCGTAAGGCGTTGGGGCATAGAGGGTTATGGGGTAACCCTCGCTGGGGCCGCCGCACCAGCGCCGCCCTCCGTGGGTGGGACGCCTGTGGCTGCAACGACCGGGAGCCGCGGCGAGCTGTCTGTGCATCGCGCTCCGCCAACGGCATCGTCCCGCAGGTGGGGTGTCTCTGCCCCGCGCAGGTTTTGCCACTCCTGCCGCGAATCCGTTCGCATTGGCCGGAACCACGCTGTGTCGGTCGGGGCCTCAAGCGTAGCCGCGAGCGTCCCGCTTGCAGTGGTTCTCGATAAGCGAGACGCTTGCCGCTACACGGAGGAACGCAAATTGATTCGCGGCCGGAGTAGTCAGATGGCGGCCTACTCCACCAGCACCGTGGCGAGGCCGGAGGCGCGGATGGGGACGCCGATGGTGCTGTCCTTCAGCTCGAGCTCGCCTTGCGGCTCCTCGACGAGGTTGCAGGCGGTGGCCTTCTTGGGCTTGAGGAGCGGGATGCGGACGTGGGCGGTCGTGGCCTTGCCGCTGACCTCCCAGAGCCGCAGCACGAGGGCATCGCCGACCTCGGCCTTCTTGGCGCCCACGAGGAAGACGTTCGGCTCCGCAATCTCGATGAGGCTGCCCGAGGGCGCGGCGAGCGGGCCATTGGGATTCGGGTCGGCAAGCGCCCCGATGAGGGGGCTTGCGACCTCCCAGCCGAATCGCGCCGAGGCCACGGGGTCGTTCTTGGGGCGGCTGGTGATCGAGAAGCGGAACGTGAAGTCGCCCCCCTGCCCCGCAAGGTAGTTGGTGAACCAGTAGTTGTTCATCACGTAGGCGTAGATGTGGCCGTTGGTGAACTCCAGCTTGCGGAGCCACTTCCCGCGATTGATATCCTGGAAGCACACCAGCGGCGCGTCGGGTGTGGCCCAGGTAATGGCCACATCAGGGGCCTCCACCTCCACAAAGTGCTGGACGGTGAACCAGTCGAGGCAGGCGGTGGGGAGCATGTCGGTGTTTGCGTTCACGATGCCGCAGGGCACCTCGTAGCGGAACGTCGGCTTCTCCGCCGCGAACGGGAAGGCGAAGTAAACCGCCTCCTTCTTGTACGTCTGTGTCTTCGTCAGTCGATTCGTGACGTCCACCCGCCTGATGTCGTTCCAGACAGTGACCTCTGTGACGATCTTGGGCGTCATCGTGGCCGAGGTTTCGATGACCATCTTCTCGCCAAGGTCGCCGACCCTGAGGCGGCGGAGGGTGGCCTTCTCTGGCCAAGTGATGGTCAGCTTCGGCTCCGCACCGTGCTCAATGATGCGGCTGCCCTCCCCGCCTGCGACATAGAGGTATTGGTTGAGGCGGTACGGGGCCTTGGGGTCAACCAGTTCGCGCTTGAGTTCCTTGTCGAAGATGCTGGTGATCGAGCCCGTGGCCGGGTCGAAACTCACGCGGTAGTAGGTGCTCTCAATCGTTGTGCCCTCGGCAGGAGTCTCGGCCTTCGCCTGCCCGAGCCTGACGACGCGATAGCCGCAGGGCGGCACTTCCCTGACGATCTCCCCGCCGACAAGCTCGCTTCGGGGCCAGCTCGTGGGATTGATGACAACCTGCGAGCCGGCCTCCGTCTTGACAAGTCGCGCGAGCGCCGGCAAGGCCTGCCCGATACATAACTGCTGGGACTGCTCGGCGGCATCAAGGGCGAACTGGGACTTGATCTTCCATTGGGACTTGGTGAAGTCGCTGTCGGGCTGGCCGATGGAGCAATGGGCGCCCCAGGTGTGCTCGTCGTAGAGGAGGCAGTTGCGCCAGGCGGCGGCGATGCCTTCGGCGGGATAAGCGACCTCGCTTGTAGTGCGGCCTTCAGGCCGTAGCCCCGAAGAAGACGGGCTGAAGCCCGCACTACGAACTCGATGGGCGAGGGCGAGGAGGGTCTCGGCGTTGCGGACCGCCTCGTGGGCGTTGCGGTTCAGCGCGGTCTCGCGGGCGGAGGAGCCGGCGCCGTCTTCCCAGTAGGTGCCGGCGCTGCCCTTGACGACGGGGAGCTTGTCGCCGAAGTTCTTCTCGATGTGCTCGAAGAACTCGGCGTTGTGGCACAGGATGACCTTGGGGAACTCGTAGCGGTCGTTCCAGGCCTTGCAGACCTCGGCGAGGCGGGCGTTGAGGGCGCAGTTGTCGCTCACGGCGCCGTGGAGGAAGATGGCGTCGTAGGGGTAGTCCTTTCGGGCCTCGTAGCCCTTGATTGCCCCGAGGATGTGGCCGCGGGCGCGCTCGACGCTGGCGTCGAGGCCCCAGCCGCCGGCGTGGGCGTAGCCGGGCACGTACATCATCAGCACGCGGCTGCCGTCGGGGCCTTCCCACCAGCAGGGGGCTTTGGCGTACATCGCGGTGAGCGGGCCGCGGGTGTTGTTGATGCCGCTGGAGAAGTAGCGGATGCCGGAGCCTGCCAGGATCATCGGGATGGTGGCCTCCTGGCTCGGCACGTCGCTGATCATGGCGCTCTGGAAGGGGATGCCGTAGCGGGTCTTGAGGCTGTGGGCGAAGTAGGTGAACCGGCAGGCCTCCTCGTGAGAGGCCAGGCCGGTGAGGATGTTGGCGTAGAGAGCCTGGACGCCCATGCGGCCCTCCTTGGCGTACTTGAGGAACTTGTCGAGCTGCTCGCCCTTGCGGGAGGCCAGGTAGTTCTCGGCCTGCCAGGCGACCTCGAGGTTCCACTTGAATTCGGGGAACTTGTCCATCAGGTTGGCCGCGATGTCGACGTTCTTGCAGTGTATCTCGGCGCACTGGGGCTGAATGTGGGTATAGCCGATGTCGGTGTGGGAGCTGGGGGCGACGAAGATGCGCCACTTGCGAACCGGCTCGAGCTTGACCGTGGCGGTTTTCGAACGGCCGGCGACGGTGGCAGTGACCTTCACCTCCATCGGCTCGGCGGAATCGGGCACGCCGACCTCCTGGGAGATGCCGCCGAAGGTGGCGAGTTGCTGCTTCACAGGCGCCTCGATAGTCTCTCCGCCGGCCTCGGTGCGAAGCATGATCTCCGCCGCAGGCGCCGTGAGGCCGATGTTCACGTCAATCGCCCGCCGCACCTTGCCGTCCACCTTGATGTGGAACGGCGTGGGGAGGACGGCGATGGAGGCGACGCCTGGCTCGGGCATCTTGCCGTCGGGGTCGGTCACGAGCGTGATGGCGTCGTAGAGGACCCAGGAGCCGTCGGTGCAGGCGAGGGTGATCTCGTTGGTGCCCTTGCGCAGGAGGCCGGGCGGGAGGGCCAGCGCGATCTTGTGCGGCTTGCCTGCGGCGGGGTCGGTGAGAGCGGCGTCCCCGCCGCCGTTCGGGAGGCGGAACTGGCCGCTGCGGTCGCCGATGGCGACGGAGTAGGTCGGCGGGCTGCCCCCGTGGGTATCGCACAGCTCGATGCGGAGGGTGAAGAGCCCCTTCGGCTCGTCGGGGAGGTCGAAGCGAATCTTGAAGGGGTGCACGCGGTGCCCCGCCCAGGAGTCGGTGGGGCCGGGGTGAATCCACGGCCAGTCTTTCGCGGCGTCGCTCTTGCCCACCTCGAAGACGAGCGGCTTGCCGCCCAGGCGCGGCGGGACCGCCTGGTAGTTGCGGGCGGCGAAGAACTCGGCGTAGCTCCTGTCGGGCTTGCCGATCTGCCAGACGATCTGCTCGGCGGCAGAGGCAATGGAAAGGGCGAGAAGGACGACGCAAAGGGCGATTCGGCGCATGGGGGCGCTCCTGGAGGGGTTGGGACCGTACTCATCCTACCGGCGCTGGGGCGGCGGGTCAATGGGGATGGGACGGATAGGACCGACAGGACGGGTAGGGCCATGCATCCCCGGCGCGCGGTGGGTCCTATCGGGCTCGCCCGTCCCATCGGCCTTGTGAGCTCAGTTGCATTCCTCTCGGCCGTCTGCTATACACAGGGCCATAGGAGCCGCCGCCTCTTGCAGGAGATGCTGCCTTGCCGCTGCCTCCCGCCGACCTGGCCATCATCCTCGGCTACTTCGCGTTCGTGATCACCCTGGGCATCTGGGTGCACCGGGCCGCGGCGAGGGGCATCAGCGCCTACTTCCTCGCGGAGAACCAGTCGAAGTGGTGGATGCTCGCGGCGTCGGGCAGCTCGGCCTATTACGACATCACGGGCACGATGTGGATCGTGTCGCTCTTCATGCTCTACGGCGTGAAGGGGATGTGGGAGCAGTGCATCTGGGGCTTCTTCTACGCGGCGTTCTTCATGACGTTCATGGGCAAGTGGATTCGCCGCTCGGGCGTGGTGACCGGTGCGGAGTGGATGAAGACGCGGTTCGGCGGAGGCGCCGCGGGGGAATCGGCCCGGGGCGCCTACGCCTTCCTCGCCGTGGTCACGACCATCGCCTTCATCGCCTACGGCTCGGTGGGCATCGGCAAGTTCGGCCAGAGCTTCCTGCCCGGCTGGTCGCGCAACACCTGTGCGCTGGTGCTGGTGCTGATCACGTCGCTCTACGCCATCGTGGGCGGGTTCGTGAGCGTGGTGCTGATTGATCTCGTGCACACGATCGTCCTTTCGGCCGGCGTGGTCATCCTGTGCGTCTTCGCGTTTGCGGAGGCCAGCGGGTCCGCGGCGGTGCAGGCGCTGGCGTCGGGCGAATGGGGCAGCTTGGTGCCGCCCTGGCGGATGACGGACCCCAGGGCCGTCGAGGCGGGCTACTCGATGTTCGGGCTGTTGGTCGTCTTCTGGCTTCTGAAAGGCTTCGCTCTGGAGTTTGGCGGCCCGGGACAGCTCTACGACTTCCAGCGGTTCCTGGCGGCGCGGAACAGCCGCGACGCCTGCAAGATCGGCGCGCTGTGGGGCGTGCTGCACACGCTGCGCTGGCCGCTGGTCGCCGCCGTGGTGGTGCTGGCCATTGCGGGTGTGGCCGGCACGGCGGACCCCGAGATGGTGCTGCCGCTCGTGCTGCTGAAGCGGCTGCCGATGGGGCTCCGCGGCCTCACGCTGGCCGCGCTCCTGGCCGCCTTCATGTCCACCTTCGACGCCACGATCAACGCGGGGGCATCGTATGCGGTGCGCGACCTGTACCAGCGCTATCTGCGGCCCAGAGCCAGCGACAGGGAGCTGGTGCGGGCGAGCTACGTGGCGTCGGCCCTGGTGGTGATCGTGGGCGTGGTCATCGGCTTCGGGGCCGAGAGCATCGCCCAGATGTTCCAGTGGATCATGCTCGCCTTGGGCGGCGGCGTGATGGTGCCGTGCATTCTGCGCTGGTACTGGTGGCGGTTCAACGGCTGGGGCTTCACAGCGGGCACGCTCTCGGGCATTGTGGCCGCGCTGGCCCAGGCCCAGTGGTTCCCCAAGGCGCCCATCTGGGAGTACTTCCCCATCATCGTGGGGATCAACCTGGTCGCCTCGGTGGCGGCCACGCTCCTCACGGAGCCGGCCGACCGGGAGACGCTCAAGCACTTCTACAAGACCGTGCAGCCCGGCGGCTGGTGGGGGCCGATCGCCCGCGAGGTGGCCGCCGAAGACCCCGCCTTCCGAAAGGAGTCCTTCGCCCGCGATCTGGTGAACACGCTGATCGCCGTGCCCTGTGTGGCGGCGCTCTACATCTTCCCCATCTACCTGATGCTGCGGCAGTGGGCGACGATGGCCTGCTGGCTCGGCGTGGCCGTGGGCCTGGGCGTCGTGCTCTACTTCACATGGTACAAACACCTCCCCGCGCCCGAGAAGCCGGCCGGGGAAGGTGCTAGGTGTTAGGTGTTGGGGGTTGGGGTACGAAGAGAGGAATGCGAGGTCGCGCTCTGGTTCTGTACCCCAACACCTAACACCTAACACCTAATACCCAACACCGCTTCCGCGTGCGAGGGCAGACCAATGACTTCCCGCGAACGTGTGTTGATGTCGGTTCACCACGAAGAACCGGACCGCGTGCCGATTGATTTCGCGGCCTGGCGCTCGAGCGGCATTCAGGCCCCCGCCTACGCCGCGTTGCGGCGGCACGTGGGGATCAACGCGGACCGCCCGTTCAAGCTCTATGATCTGATGCAGCAGCTCGCCGAGCCGGAGTTGGAGTTGATCGAGCGCTTCCACGGCGACGTGGTGCAGATTCACCGCCTCGAGCCCTCGTTCGGCATTCGCATTGACGCCTGGAAGCCGATGGCCCTGCCCGGCGGCACCGAATGCCTCGTGCCGCGCGACTACAACCCCGTGCCGCGCCCCGAGGGCGGCTGGAGCCTGTTCGCGCCCGACGGCACCGAGGTGGCCCGCATGCTCGCCAGCGGCGGCTACTTCGAGCCGGTCTACTTCCCTCTCGCCAACGCCCGCACGCCGGCGGACATCGAGGCGTTTGCCTGGCCCGTGATGACGGCCGAGGAGGCGGCCTTCATCCGCGCCCAGGGCGAGCGCTGGCGCCGCGAGACCGACTACGCGACCCTCGCCTGCTTCGGCGGGAACATCCTGGAGAACGGCAACTTCATGTTCGGCTTCGGCGAGTTCATGATGCGTCTCGCCGCCGACCGCGACCTCGTCGAGTGCTTCTTCGACCGGCTGGCCGCGTGGCACATCGCCAACCTCGAGGTCTTCCTGCCCGCCGTGGAAGGCGTGGCCGACATCGTGGCCGTGGGCGACGACCTGGGGACCCAGACCTCGCTCATCATCTCGCCCGCAACCTACCGCAAGCTGGTCAAGCCGCGCCAGGCGAGGGTCTACGACTACATCCGCCGCCACAGCTCGGCCCGCCTCTTCCTGCACTCGTGCGGGGCCATCGAGCCGATCCTGGGCGACCTCATCGAGATCGGCGTCGAGATCCTCAACCCTGTGCAGATCGGCGCCGCGGGAATGGAGCCGGCGAAACTGAAGCGGAGGTACGGCAGGCACCTCACCTTCTGGGGCGGCGGGTGCGACACCCAACACACCCTGCCCCTGGGCACCGTGGCGGATGTCGAGGCCGAGGTCCGGCGCCTCGTCGAGACCTTCAAGCCCGGCGGCGGCTTCGTCTTCACCCAGGTGCATAACATCCTGGCCGACGTCCCGCCCGCGAAGATCGCTGCCTTGTACGACACGGCCTTTGCCTGCGGCGGGGGCCGCGCCGCATAGGGGCGGCCCCGCCGCCCCGCGCTCACCGTGCACGCCCACCGGGCAAACCACGCCGTGCACACGCGGGCCGCCTCTGGCGGCGGCCCCGTGGGGACGCCCGAGATCTCTGAGCAGCCGCGGGCTACTTCTTCTTGCACAGCTCCAGCATCGCCTCGCCCATTGCGTGGCCGATGCGGGTGAACCAGATGGCGCTGCCCAGATAGTGGTAGCCGTGGTCGCCGCCCACCTTCTCCCAGGCCTGGATGTCCTTCCGCCAGTTCGGGTACAGCTCTTCGGCCGCCTTGTCCACCAGCACGTCGGTGCGGAACGCCTTGACGTTGCCCTTGAACTCCGGCACGTCGTTCATGGACATCTGGGCCTCGCGGATGATCAGCATGGCCCCCGTGGCGGGCTTCGAGCCGTTCTGGCCCATCGCGGCGATCACGAACGGCAGGTTCGGCGCCCCCAGGTCCTTCCGCACGTCGTTGATGAAGTGCTTCATGTTCGAGGCGTACTCGTTCTCCGCCCCGCCGTACTGGTCGTTCCAGCCCTGGAACCAGACGAACCCCGTCAGCTCGAGCTTCCGGCCCTTGAGCTCGGGGAACAGCGTCTCGTACTTCTCGAAGGTCTCCTTCACCTCGGCCATCATGGTGCGGTACGACGAGCCGTAGGGCCTCTTGATGTCGTCCATCGTGGGCAGCGGCTCGTTCTTCTTCTGCTTCTCGTTATTCTTCTTCACGCGCTCCTGCGCCTGGGCGAGCTCCTTCTGGAGCACGTCGTCGGGCGGCAGGCCCGCCGAGGGCGGGCGGAAGGGCTTGGCCAGCGAGTGCCCGCCCCAGGCCGTCTTGATGAGCAGCACCGGGTCCTCGAAGTGATCGCCCATCATCGTGCCGAACTCCAGCTCCACGCCGGTCCGGCCGGGCGAGCCGTAGCCGATCGTCAGCGGCCCTTTGCGGTCGAGGTACTTGATGAATACGTCGTCGCGGACGATCCACTTCCCGTCCTTGCGCAGGTGCTTGAACAGGTCCCTGGTCTCCGGCGCCTCGGCCTGATAGTCGAACAGTTTGTTGGGGGCCTTGCCCTCCATGTTCGACTGGCCGGCGAGGATGAATACCTTCACCGTCCCCTCCGCCGCCCGCCCGGCAGCCGGCGCCGCCGCGGCCACAGCCGCCAGAACGGCGAGGGGGGCCGCCCAACCTGACCTGGAACGCTCGCTGATCATGGCACATTCTCCTTCCGCTGGATGGGGCTCGCGTCGTGTCGGCCGATGGCTACAGTTTCCACGGCCCGCGCATTGGCCGGTCGAGCCTGCGATTGGCCTCCTCGTCGTTGACGAACTGCTCGGCAGCCGGGTCCCAGCGCAGCTTGCGCCCCAGCCGGGTGGCGATCTCCTGCAAGTTGCACAGGAGGTCGGTGCTCACGGCGATGTCAATGGGGGCGGCAGGCTGGGTGCGGCCCTTCACGGCGTCAATGAAGTTGCCGTGGTGGTTGTCGCTGCGGAAGAGCTGGACCTCGTTGGGGCCGGGCTTGGCCTTGAGCAGCGCCTTGTCCTTGGCGTCCAGGCGCGAGCGGTCCACGTGCACCCAGCCTTCGGTGCCGAGGAACATCACGCCGTGGCCGTGCCCTTCCTGTTGCAGCGGGTGCTTCGCCGCGGTCGCGTCGTCCATGTGCACCAGCGTCACGCCGTTGGCGTAGCGGTTCTCCACCTGCCAGTGGGTCGAGCAGTCGGTGAGCATGTCCTTGGGGAACGTGGCGGTGCCCTCCACCTCGGTGGGGCCGCTCCGCTCGGTGTTGTTGCCCCACTGGGCGATGTCGAGGTGGTGGACGCCCCAGTTGCCGATCATGCCCAGGCAGTAGTCGGAGATGCAGTACCAGATGCTCCAGCCCTTGCCTTGGGTGTAGGGCCGGCAGCGCTCGAAGCAATAGGGCGCCATCGGGGCCGGGCCGAGCCACATCTCATAGTCCAGCTCCTTCGGCACAGGCTCCGTGGGTTGCTTCGGGCAGGTCCAGCTCCCGGGCACGCCGACGAGGATGGTCTGGAGCTGGCCGATCTTGCCGTTGCGGACGAGTTCGCAGGCGCGGCGGAAGTTGCCGCCCGAGCGCTGCTGGGTGCCGAACTGGAAGACGACCTTGCTCTCCCTGACGGCCTTTCGCAGCGCCTGAGCGGCGCGGACGCTCCAGCCGATCGGCTTCTCGCAATACATGTGCTTGCCGGTGCGCACGGCCTCGAGGGCCATCAGCACGTGCCAGTGGTCGGGCGCCGTGATCTGCACGGCGTCAACGTCCGGACGCGCCATCAGCTCGCGGAAGTCCTTCGTGGACGCGCAGTCCTGGTTGCCGTAGTACTCGTCCACCGCGCGTTTGCCCTGGCTGCGCTGGTGGTCGTGCACGTCGCAGACGGCGGCGACGCGGACCTCTCGGTTGCCGAGGAAGGTTCGCATGTTGCCCATGCCCTGGATGCCGAGGCCGATGACGCCCAGCCCCACGCGGTCCGAGGGGGCGGGGGCGCCCTCCCGGGCCAGGGCGAACGGGGCGACCACGGCTGGGAGCGCCAGGGCGCCAGCGGCCGCCGCCGTACGCTTGAGGAAACGCCGCCGGCTTGCGGAGCGGCGGCATGCAGCGTTGTTCGCGAGCATGAGGATACCTCCTTGCGGCCGGGGCGGGCAGCGCCCGTGCCCCAAGCCCTCATTCGTACCCGAACTCCCAGCCCTTGCGCGGCGTGCGCTTGACCAGGGCGTTGGCCTTGTCGCTATTGGTGAAGCGGCCTTCGCGGAAATCGTAGGTGAGCTTCTCGCGCACCAGGTTGGCCACATTGCCCACCAGCATGATCTCGGTGAGGCGGGCCGAGTAGTCGAAGTCGGCTGACGACTTGCCCCCCGTGCGGATGGCATCGAGCCAATCGGCCTCGTGGCCCTTCGAGCGCGGGAGCACCGTCTTCGGCTTGCCCACCTCTTTCATGAAGCTCTCGGGGAACAGTCGCGTGCCGTTCATCCACCAGCCGGAGACGGCCATGCCCTTGGTGCCATAGTAGGCGCTGGGCTGGCTGGCGGCCGCCTTCACCTTCTCGGGGTCCACCGTCGGCGGCATCGGTTTGGCGGTGTAGTCGTTGTAGATGCCCGAGCTCCACCGCAGGATGCACGGGACCATGTCGCCGCGCTTCGGGAACTTCCAGGTCACGCGGACCTCGTGGGGCCAGTTGAAGCCGTTTGTCTCCTCGCCCTCGCACTCGACCTCGCAGGTGTCGGCCTCGTAGAGCTTGAGCGCCCACACGGCGCCGTCGCCGTTGTGGCAGAACCAGTCGCCCAGCAGCCCTGTGCCGTAGTCGAGCCACCCGCGCCACTTGGCGGGCACGATGCCGGTGCGGAACTCGCGCTCCTTGGCCGGGCCTTGCCAGAGGTCCCAATCCAGACCCTGGGGCACGGGGGCCGGTTGGCCGGGGTCGCGCGAACCGAAGTCCATCGTGTTGTACGGCGGGCGCACGTGGGCCTCGGTCACGTCGCCGAGGCTGCCCTGCCAGACCCACTCGCACAGCAGCCGCACGTGCTCGCCCGAGTGGCCCTGGTTGCCCATCTGGGTGGCCACCTTCTTGGCCTTGGCCAGCTCGCGCAGCTTGCGGGCCTCGTAGAGGTCGTGGCACAGCGGCTTCTCACAGTAGACGGCGCAGCCGGCTTCGAGGGCGCGGATGGCGGCGGGGAAGTGGTGATGGTCGGGCGTGGCCACCCACACGGCGTCGATGCCCTTCGACTCGTCGAAGAGCTGGCGGTAGTCGGTGTAGATCTTCGCGTCAGCGAACTTGTCCTTGATCCGTTTGGCTGCGCCGGCGGAGTGGTTGGCATCCACGTCGGCCGCGGCGACGATCTGCTCGCCCGAGGCCACGCCCACGCCCTTGCCGCCCATGCCGCCGATGCCGATGCAGGCGAAGCGGATTTTCTCGTTGGCCGCGAACGTGCGGGCCAGCGCGGCGGGCCCGACCAGCAGCGAGGCGGATGCCGCCGCGCCCACGCGAAAAAGGTTCCGACGGGTGATGGTGTTGCTCATGATGTGCCCGGGCTCCTGACGAAGGGGAGTGAGGCTTACCCGCAGGCCAACCGCCCGCGCGGCCTTGAGGCTACCACAGACGGCCCGGGCCAGTCAAGGCCGCGGAGGGGACGAGACAGCGGATGGCGCGGAGGGGCGCGGATGAAGACGGGGGCATGACCGCGAATCGAGCGAAGCCAGGCGAATGCAGAACGCGGGACGGGGCCTGGCCCGAGCGACTTTGAAGGCGTGTCCCGGCCACCGGCACAGGCGGGGCAGTTGTGGCAGGCCGGCGACGGAGCGGAAGTGTGGGGGCGTCACCTCGCAGCGCTCGCACGCATCTTCGGGCTTGCCTTCGAGGGTGGTTGTGGTATCCTGCTGTGGACGGCCGGTGGAGCAAGCCCTGCGGACTATGGTGTGGTGGGCAAGGGATGGTGCGATGACGCGAGGGGAGCGTGTGACGCGTGGCCGATTCCTGAGCGCCGCGGCGGCAGCCGCCGGCGCGATGCTGGTGCCCGGCACGCCCGAGCCGTGTGCAGAGGAGATGATGCCCATGCCTGAATGCGCCTCGACCGAGCACTTCTGGTACCGCCTTCAGCCGGCAGGCAAGTACATTGATTCGCAGCGCGGCAACATGGCGTTCGCCTACGCGGCCGGCACGCTCTTCCTGTCGGAGGACAACGGCCGCTCCTGGCCGCACAGCCTGGCCTTTCCCGACGCCCAGCGGATCACCTTCAGCCACATCCTCCGCAACGGCAACGTCGTCTTCGCCACGGGCTCGAGGCTCTATGTGAGCACCGACCACCTGAAGACGTGCCGCCCCGTGCCCGTCAAGGCGGCCGATGGCTCCGACTATGCGCCCCACACGCCCCGGAACCCCGCCAACCCCGGCTGGTACTTCCACACCCTCCCCGGCGTCGTGTCGTGGGACGTCAAGGGCCGCGAGACGATGGTGTGGGGGAACTACTGCAACGTGCTCGGCGGCGCGGCCCCCGTGAACATCTACTATTCGACCGACGGCGGGCTGACGGTGAAGATCGCGTACTCCTTCGGGCAGCACCCGAACTTCCGCGACAACGGCTCCCCCGGCGGCGGCAAGGAGGGCACGCTGCTGGGCGACCCCGACAACCCGGTGCTCTGCCGCCACGTGCACGCGGTGGCCTACAATCCCGGCGAAGATGCCTTCTACGCCTGCACGGGCGACCACGATATGGCGCCCGGCCACTACGAGTGCCACTGGCTGCGCGGCACCTATGACGCCGCGAAGGACCGATGGGACTGGAAGGTCGTGGTGTCGGCCCGGCTGAACACCCGCTACAAGTCGGGCGGCATCACCTTCGTGGACGGGCAACTCTACTGGATCAGCGACGCCAACGGCCCACCGCCGCACGACCGAGGCATCTTCCGCTGCGACCCCGCCGACCTCGCCAACCCCGAGAAGCACACGATGCTGTTCAACCCGGGCGTCGAGTCGGGCAGCATGATCATCCAGGACGGCGTGATCCTGGCGTCGCACTGCTGCCCTGCGTCCCCGATGGCCACCGGCTTCATCATCTCCACAGACCTGGGGAAGACCTGGGCGCAGTATGACCTCAAGGAGCTCGGCCGGCACTCGCCCACGCGGTTCCACGAGAAGAACGGCGAAGGGTGGTTCCGCGTGGACTTGAGGACCGGCTGGATCCAGCACTCGGGGGTGTTGTTCATCAAGCCGAAGCAGCCGCACGGCGCGTCGTCGAGGTGAGAGCGAAGGCAGGCGCGTCAGAACTCCTGGGGGAGTTGCGACAGTTCGCTGCACCGGAAGACAGGGCCGTCCTTGCACACATATTTGCTGCCGACGTTGCAGCGGCCGCACTTGCCGATGCCGCACTTCATGCGGTTCTCGAGCGTCGTAATGACGGAGTCCATCGGGAACCCGAGCTGGGTGAGGCTGGCGAGCACGAACTTGATCATGATGGGCGGGCCGCACGTGATGACCATTGTGCCCTCGGCCGCGGGCTTCATCTCGCTGAGCACGGTCGGCACGAAGCCCACCTTGCCGTCCCACCCGGGCGCCTCGCCGCCGGGGTCCACGGTGTAGACGGTCTGGACATCGGGGCGCTCGCGCCATTCCCTCAGCTCATTCTTGTAGACGAGGTCGCCCACGCTGCGGGCGCCGTAGAGGATGGTGATATTGGCGAACTGGTCGCGGAGGTCGAGGCAGTTCCAGATGAGCGAGCGCAGGGGGGCCAGGCCGATGCCGCCGCCGATGAAGAGGAGGTTCTTGCCCCTCATCGCGTCAATGGGGAACCAGTTGCCGTAGGGGCCGCGGAAGCCGATGATGTCGCCCTCGTTGCTCTCGTGGAGGTCGGCGGTGACCTTGCCGGCGCGCTTAACGCTGCACTCGATGTAGCCTTTGCGGGTGGGGGCCGAGGCGATGCAGAAGGTGGCCTCGCCGGCGCCGAACACGGAGTAGAGGCCGAACTGGCCGGCGCGGAAGGTGAAGCGCTCGCCCTCGGCCTCGTCGCAGAAGTGCAGGCGGAAGGTCTTGACGTCGGAGGTCTCCGGCGTGATGGCGACGATCCGCATCTTCATCGGCACGTAGTTCATCGGGATGAGGGTCGGGGACGCGGTAAGGGTCGCGGTTTCGGTTGCCACGGGGTCAGTCTCCCGTTCCTTGCTTCGCTTCGATCTGGGTGAGGACGCTCACGAGGCTCTGGCCGACGCCGCAGGTGCGCACGCAGCGCCCGCATCCGACGCAGGCGAGGCGGCCGAAACGCTCGGGGAAGTACTTGAACTTGTGCATGACGCGCTGGCGGTAGCGCGCGGCCTGGGTGGCGCGGGGGTTGTGGCCCGAGGCGTGGAGGGTGAAGAGGGCGAAGGAGCAGCAGTCCCAGTTCCGCCGCCGCTTGCCGCCATTCCAGGTCGCCTCGTCCACGATGTCGAAGCAGTGGCAGGTGGGGCACAGGTAGCTGCACGCGCCGCAGCCGAGGCAGCGCAGGGTGGCCTCGGTCCAGAACGGCCCCTCGAAGTTCGCGTCGAGCCACGTCTTGACCCTATCGGGGTCGAACCTGGGAGCGAGGTCGGCCGGGGCGGGGGGCCGGGCGCCCTCGGGCGCCGGCTGAACGATACTGCCCAGCCGCTCGATCAGCTTCTGCCCCTTTTCGGTGACGACTCTGAGGAGCGCCCCGCCGTTCTCCGCGGCAAACACGAGGATGTCGCTGCCGCGCTCGCTGTGGGGGTTGCCGCCCACCGAGGTGCAGAAGCACTCGGGCTCGGCCTCGGAGCAGGCGAAGGCCACCACGGTGGTGTGCGCGCGGCGGGCGCGGTAGCGCACATCGTCGTAGTCCCACTCGAAGACCTGGTCGAGCACGTCGAGCGCCGCGGCGTCGCAGGGGCGCGGGCCGAAGACCACGGTCTCGACTGCCGGCAGCGGCTCGGGCTCCAAGGCCACGTCGCCGTCGTCGCGTTTCGCGTAGTCGAGCAGCACCTCCGTCTCGGGGAAGAAGAGTTGCTTGAGAGGCACCAGGGTCTTGCCGTTGCCGAGGATGGCCGCCTCCAGCGAGGCGACGGGCGCCAGGTCCACGATGCCCTCCTCCTTCTGGACGGGGGCGATGACCTGGATGCCTGCCTTGGCCAGGGCGTCGGCGACGGCCTTCAGCCAGCCCGGGGCCGCCTGGTAGAGGGGGTGTTGCGCAGCGGTCGTTGCCATCAGAGGATGCCCTCCTCGGGGTCATCGGGCGCGTAGGTGGTGAAGGGGGCCTTCTCCTCCGGCGACCGCCCCGACTCGAAGCCGAACCAGTCGTGCACGAGCTTGGCCATCTTCTGGTTGATGGCGCCGAGCGGAATGCCCGCGGGGCACACGCGTTCGCATTCCCCGCAGCCCACGCAGCGCCCCGTGAGGTGCAGGGCGCGGGCGACGTTCCAGGCCACGTTGCCGCGCAGGTGCGAGCTGGTCTCGACCCACTGCGGCGTGGACTTCTCGACGATGCATCTCTTGCAGTAACACAGCGGGCACACCTGCCTGCACGCATAGCATCTCACGCAGCGGTCCAGGTGCCGCCGCCAGTAGGCCCACCGCTCCTCCATCGTCTTGGCCTCGATGGCCTCGGCGGCGGCGAAGCGTTGGTCGGCGGCGGGGTTGGCCTCGACGGGCGGGCCGACGACCACGTCGCAGCCCTGGGGATCGTGCACGCCGCACGCCTGGCACTTGCCGAGCGGCGGCTCGCCCACGCCGGCGCAGCGCACGCCGATCAGCACCACGTCGTCGCGGGGAATCACATGCTCGCGCAGCAGCACGTTCACGGCGCGCAGGTCGCAGCCCTTCACGACGAGGGCGATCTTGCGCGAGGATGCGGCGGCCTGCCCGCTCTGGGGGGCGGCCGCGAGGTCGCGCACCTCTTTCTTGGTGAGGTAGACCGCCAGGTTCGGGAAGCAGAAGGCGTCGAACAGCAGGCGGGCGGCGTCCTCGGCCCGCCGCACGAACACGGCGGCCACCGTTGGCGTGCCATCTTCGCGGCCGTAGCCGACCACGAGGCCCACCTTGCCTTCGGCAAGAAGCTGTGCGGCCGTCTGCCGCAGGGAATCGGTTGCCGCGTCGCTCATCGTCCGGCCCCTTCTCTCGGGGTGATAGCCAATGGGTCGTTCGGCCTCAGTGTGGCCACCAGCAGTCGAAGAGCACGACCAGGGCCGCCATCAGTGCGAGCGCTACCCCAAAGAGCACCCAGGGGATGGCCTCAGTCGCCTTGCTCACGCGTTGTTCTGCCATTGCCGTTCTCGCAACTTGGGTAACCTGTGAACGGCCCGAGGCGGCGCGCCTCCTCGGTGATTTCGTTGACGAGCGCCGACCACTTGCCGCCCTCGGCGGCCGAGACCCACGACATCTTGAACCGCCGCGGGTCTATGCCCAGGAAGCTCATCAGCTCGCGGAACGCCTGGAGCTTGCGCCGCGCGTGGAAGTTGCCGCTCGTGTAGTGGCAGTCGCCGGGGTGGCAGCCCGATACCAACACCATGTCGGCCCCGCGCTCGAAGCTCTTGAGGATGAACATCGGGTCCACCCGGCCCGAGCAGGGCACGCGGATGATGCGGATGGCGGCGGGATAGCCGAAGCGGCTCATCCCGGCCAGGTCGGCGCCCGCGTAAGAGCACCAGTTGCACAGGAAGGCCACGATGTTCGGCTTCCATTCGGCCGTGGCGGCGGCCGGGGTCGCGTCGTGTTCGGTGGCGGTGTGGCTCATTTCTCACTCCCATTGCCGTGGCGGCCCGAGGGAAGCGCCGCCACGAGCGGCGCCGACGATCCGATGGCGTTGATCTCGGCGTAGAGCTGGTCGTCGCGGAAGCCCTGCACCTCGATGCTCTTGGAGCGGCACGTGACGGCGCAGGCCCCGCAGCCCTGGCACAGGCCCTCGTTGATGTGAGCCACGACGGCCAGCAGCGTGCCGCGCCGGTCGCGGATCTCGCGTGGCCCGATCGCGCCGTAGGCGCACACGGTCTGGCATTCGAAGCAGCCGTTGCAGGTGGCCTGGTTCACGATGCCGATGGTGGGCTCGCGCGTGAGGCGGTCGTGGGTGATGAGGCCGAGGGCCTTGCTCGCCGCCGCACTCGCCTGCGCCACGGTGTCGGGAATGTCCTTCGGGCTGTGCGCGCAGCCGGCCAGGAACACGCCGGCCGTGTTGGTCTCGACGGGCTTGAGCTTGGGGTGCGCTTCGGAGAGGAAGCCGTGCTGGTCGTAGCCGATGCGGAGCTTCTGCGCCAGCTCGCGCACACCGGCCGAGGGCAGCAGCGCGGGGGCCAGCACCACCATCTCGGCGGCGATCTCCACCTGGCCGCCGCCCAGCGTGTCGGCGCCCATCACGATCAGCTTGTCGCCGCGCGGGAACACCTTCGACACGCGCCCGCGCAGGTACGTGGCGTCTTTCTCCTTCACCACGCGGCGCACGAACTCCTCGTAGTTCTTGCCCGCGGAGCGGATGTCCATATAGAAAATGAAGGCCTGGCCGTCGTGCACCTTGTGTTTGTAGAGGATGGCATGCTTGGCGGTGTACATGCAGCAGATTTTCGAGCAGTAAGGCTTGCCGCCGGTCTGCTCCTCGCGCGAGCCGATGCACTGGAGGAACACAATGGTCTTGGGAGGCTGGCCGTTCGAGGGGCGGCGCAGTTCGCCCTCGGTGGGGCCGCTGGCGCTCACCATGCGCTCGAACTCCAGGCTCGTCACCACATCGGGGTAGCGGCCGTAGCCGTACTCCTCGTAGATGCTCGGGTCGAGGAGCTGGTAGCCGGTGGCCACGATCACGGCGCCGACCTTCTCCTCGACGATCTCGTCGGTCATGTCGTAGTCAATGGCGCCGGCGGGGCAGATGGTCTTGCAGGCGCCGCAGCCGCCGGTCTTGAAGTGGATGCAGTTCTCGCGGTCAATGAGCGGCTTGTTGGGCACGGCCTGGGGGAAGGGGATGTGGATGGGCGTGCGCACGTCGTAGCCGCAGTTGAACTCGTTGGGGATCTGCTCGATGGGGTGCGAGCAGAACTCGGCGGGGTCAATGGCCCCCGTGGGGCAGAGGAAGGCGCAGGCGCCGCAGCCGATGCACACGTCGGAGAGCTGCTTGTAGGGCGTCGAGATCTCGCGCCCGCGCCCGCGCCCGGCGAAGCAGGTGGCCGACGGGCCGATCACCTCAGCGCACACGCGCACGCACAGGCCGCAGAGGATGCACTTGGATGCAGCAACGGCCTGCCTCGTCTTCGCGGTCCCCGTCGAGCCATGGGAGTGTTGGGTGTTCGGTGCGGGGGGTTGGGGGGTGGGTGAAGAGAAGAGGGGCTGGGCGTCGTACTCCTGCGCCAGTTTCACGAGCACCTCGCTCTCGGGGCTGCGCGAGAGGAGCAGGCTGAGGGTCAGCCGGCGCGAGGCCCGCACGGCCTTCGAATTGGTGTCGATCACCAGTCCGTTCTGGGCGGGATAGGCGCACGCGGGCATGAGGCCGGGGCGGCCGCCGCCGGTGATCTCGACCACGCACACGCGGCACGCGCCCGCGGGCGGCACGGCCTTGTGGTGGCACAGGGTGGGGATCTCGATGCCGAGGGTCTTCGCGGCGTCGAGCAGCGTCTGCCCGTCCTGAACTTCGGCTTGCCGGCCATCCATCGTCAGAGCGATCATCGGGGGGTCCTTCAGCTTGTCACCACGGCGCCGAACGGGCACGCCTCGTAACACACGCCGCACTGGACGCACTTGGCCGCGTCAATCACGTGGGGCTGCTTCTTCTCGCCGGCGATGGCGTTGCTGGGGCAGTCGCGCTTGCACAGGCCGCAGGCCTTGCAGACCTCGGCCTCGATGCGGAAGCGCACGAGCGCCTTGCACACGCCGGCGGGGCACTTGCGGTCGCGGATGTGGGCCTCGTACTCGTCGCGGAAGTAGCGCAGGGTCGAGAGCACGGGGTTGGGCGCCGTGCCGCCGAGCATGCACAGCGACGAACTCTTGACGTACCCGGCCAGCTCTTCGAGCTGCTCGATGTCGCCCTCGCGGCCCTTGCCCTCGGTGATGCGGGTGAGGATGCGATGCATCTGGTCCACGCCCTCGCGGCAGGGGGTGCACTTGCCGCACGACTCGTCGGCGAGGAAGGCCAGGAAGTAGCGGGCCACGTCCACCATGCAGGTCCGTTCGTCCATCACGATCAGGCCGCCTGAGCCCATCATGGCACCGGCCTCGGTGAGCTTCTCGTAGTCCACGGGCAGATCGATCAGGGCCTCGGGGATGCAGCCGCCCGAGGGGCCGCCGGTCTGTACGGCCTTGAGCTTGCGCTTCTTCTGGATGCCGCCGCCGATGTCGAAGACGATCTCGCGCAGGGTGGTGCCCATGGGCACTTCGACGAGGCCGGTGTTCTGCACCTTGCCGACGAGGGAGAAGACCTTGGTGCCCTTCGAGCGCTCGGTGCCGATGGAGGCGAACCAGTCGGCGCCGCGCTCGATGATCACGGGCACGTTGGCCCAGGTCTCGACGTTATTGATGTTCGTCGGCAGCCCCCACAGGCCCGCCTGGGCCGGGTAAGGCGGACGCTGACGGGGGCTGCCGATGTCGCCCATGATGGAGGCGATGAGCGCGGTTTCCTCGCCGCACACGAAGGCGCCGGCGCCGCGCACGATCTCGACGCCGAACGAGAATCCCGAGCCGAGGATGTCGTCGCCCAGGAGGCCCATCTCGTGGGCCTGCTCGATGGCGACCTGGAGGTTGCTGACGGCGAGGGGGTATTCGGCGCGGACGTAGAGGTAGCCCTGGTGCGCGCCGATGGCATAGGCGCCGATGACCATGCCCTCCAGCACCGCGTGCGGGTCGCCCTCCATGATGCTGCGGTCCATGAACGCCCCGGGGTCGCCCTCGTCGCCGTTGCAGATGATGTACTTCTCGTCGCCGGGCTGGGCGCGGCAGATGGCCCACTTCTTGCCCGTGGGGAAGCCGCCGCCGCCGCGGCCGCGGAGGCCCGACTTCGTGATCTGGTCAATCACGCCCTCGGGCGTCATCTCGAGCAGCGCCTTGGGCAGGGCCGCGTAGCCGCCGGCGGCGATGTAGTCCTCGATGCTCGTGGGGTCAATGGTGCCGTTGTGGCGGAAGACGATGCGCTGCTGCTTGGCGTAGAAGGGCACCTCCCCCTCGAGGCGGCACTTCTTCTTTGTCACAGGGTCGCGGTAGAGCAGGGAGTCCACCACCTCGCCTTTGCGCAGCGTCTGCTCGATGATGGCTGGGATGTCGCTGATCTGGACGCCCTGGTAGAAGACCTCCTGCGGGTGAATGACGACGAGGGGGCCTTTCTCGCAGAAGCCGTGGCAGCCGGTGGCGCGCACGTCCACGCCCGTGAGGCCCTCGGCGTCGAGCTGGCGGCGCAGTTCCTCGAAGAGCTCCATGCTGCCGTTGGCGCGGCAGCCGGTGCCGGCGCAGATGGCCAGGCAGGTGGCCTTCTCGTCGCGCTCCGAGCGCAGGTAATCGCGGAACTCGGCCAGGTCCTGTGGCGAGGTGAGGCGTGTGGCTACGGCCATTCTCGGTCCCTTCCGCGTGCGGGGCACGCGCTAGGCGGTCACGGGCTCCTTCTCCTTCGCCTCGGCGCACTGCTCGATGATCTGCATCATCTTGCCCACGGTCATCTTGCCGTGGTACTTGTTGTTCACGGTGACCACGGGGGCCAGGGCGCAGGCGCCCAGGCAGTTGACGCGCTCGAGGGTGAACAGCATGTCCTTGGTCGTCTCGCCGTGGCCGATGCCCAGCTCGCGGCTGATGGCGTCGGCCACGCTGCCGCCGCCGCGCAGGTGGCAGGCGGTGCCCAGGCACACGCGGAGGACGTACTTGCCGCGCGGCTTGAGGCTGAAGGCGTGGTAGAAGCGCGCCACGGCGTAGAGGCGGCTGAGCGGGAGGCCCGACTTCTCGGCCAGGTAGGTGAGGGCGTCTTGCCGGAGGTAGTTGAACTCGTCCTGAATGTCCTGGAGCAGCCCGATGACCATGCCGGCGCGGTCGGTGCAGCGCTCGAGGATCGCATCCACCTTGGCGGCCACCTCGGGCGGCGTGTGGGCGGCCACCGAGCGCGGCGCGGGGACGGCGATCTTGTTGCGGGCCATGCAGTGGTTCCAGCAGTCGCCGCAGCCGGTGCACTTCTTCATGTCCACGCTGCGGGCCTTCTTGCGGATCTTGATCTCGAAGTTCCCCACGTAGCCGTCCACCTGCTCGATCTCCGAGTAGGTGAGGAGCTTGATCTTCTGGCTCTGCATGATCTCGACCATGCGGGGGGTGAGGATGCACTGCGAGCAGTCGAGGGTGGGGAAGGTCTCGTCGAGCATGGACATGTGGCCGCCGATCGAGGGCTTGCGCTCGACGAGGACGACCTCGTAGCCGGCGTTGGCTACGTCGAGCGCGGCCTGGATGCCGGCGATGCCGGCGCCGATGACGAGGACGCGCTGGGTGACGGGCACCTCGATCTCGGCCAGGGGCGCGTTGCGCTTGACCTTTTCGACCATGAGGCGCACGAGGTCCTTGGCCTTCTCGGTGGCCTCGCGGCGGTTGGTGTGCACCCACGAGCAGTGCTCGCGGATGTTGGCCATCTCGAACATGTAGGGGTTGAGGCCCACGCTGGCCACGGTGCGCCGGAAGGTGTTCTCGTGCATGCGCGGCGAGCATGAGGCCACCACCACGCCGGTGAGCCGATGCTGCTGCACGGCGTCGGTGACCAGTCGCTGGCCGGGGTCCGAGCACATGTACTTGTAGTCCTTCGCGATCACCACGCCGGGAATGGTCCGCGCATAGCGGGCCACCGCGCCGGAGTCCACCGTCTCCGCGATGTTCGCGCCGCACCAGCAGATGAAGACGCCCACTCGAGCCACGGGCCAGACCCCTTTGCATCACAGATAGACCGCTGTCTCGACGAGCCCCTTCTCGGCGAGCAGCGGCATCGGGTCCACGATTACTTTGTCGAGGCACAGGTCCCCGGCTTCGAGGCCGAGGGCTAGGCCGAGCATCTGGGTGAAGTAGAGCACGGGCAGGCCGAACGCCTCGCCGAACTGCGCCTCGGCGTTCGACTGGAAGAGGTCGAGGTTGGCCTGGCACAGGGGGCAGGCGACCACGAGGGCGTCGGCGCCGGCGTCCCTGGCGGCCTGGAGGATGCCGCCGCTCAGGCGCACCACGGTGTCCTGCATGGCCAGCGTCAGGGCCGCGCCGCAGCATTCGGTCTTGCACGGCCAGTCCACCGGCTCGGCGCCCGTGGCGGCCATCAGGTCGTCGAGGAGCGTGGGGTACTCGATCTTGTCAATCCGCAGCTCCTCGGGCAGGCGGGCGAGCAGGCAGCCGTAGTAGGAGGCGACCTTGAGGCCCTTGAGCGGGCGCGTGACGCGGGCGCGCAGGGCGTCGAGCCCGACCTCCCGCGCCAGGATCTCGGCGATGTGGAGCACGCGGATGCCGCCCTTGTAGTCCTCCTCGATGATGCCGTTGACCTTGGCGAGGAGGGCGGGGTCCGCCTGGAGCTCGGCGTTGGCCTGCTTGAGGCGGCTGTAGCAGGCCGAGCAGCAGGTGAGGATGTCGAGGCCCTGCTTCTCGGCGGCGGCGCACGAGATGGCGGGCAGGGCCACCGAGAGCAGGTGGTTGGTGGCGTGGGCGGGCGTGGCGCCGCAGCAGACCCAGTCTTCGATCTCCTCGACGGCGACGCCGAGGGCGGCGAGCACGCCGCGGGCCGAGCGGTCGTATTCGGCGGCGCCGGAGAGGAGCGAGCAACCGGGGAAGTAGCCGTATTTCATCGGGGCGCGACCTCCTCCTCGCAGCGCTGGAAGACGCGCTCGAGGCGCTCGATGCGGTGAACCTTGTGGGGCGAGAGCGTGATCTTGCCCTTCAGGAAGTACCAGGGCGCCTTGGTGAGGTTGGTGAAGAGGCGGCCCGAGTTCATGTTGTAGCTGGCCATCAAGGCCACCTCGCTCAGGCGGCCGAACTCGCGCACGCAGTCCAGGAACGCGCGGTAGAAGGTCCACACGCGCTCCGCGCCGTTGGAGGGGGGCACGCGGCGCTCCTGGGCGAGGCCGCGCAGGACGTCAATCACCCGCACGATGTCCACCCCCATCGGGCAGCGGCTGTTGCAGGTGCCGCAGGCGGCGCAGCACCACACGGTCTCGTTGCCGAGGGCCTCGGCCTCGAGGCCGAGCTGCACCAGGCGCAGCACGCGATTGGGCGAGAGCGCCAGGTCGGCGGCCACGGGGCAGCCGCCCGTGCACTTGCCGCACTGGTAGCAGTCGCTGAGGTTCTGGCCGCTGCGCTCCTCGACGACGCGGAGGAAGTCGGAGTGGAGCGCCTTGTCGGCGAGTTGCCATTTCATGGGGCGGTCTCCGGAGCCTTGGCCTGCGCGTTGAGCAGGGCGGCGGCCTTCTTGAGGTCGGCCGCGGCGCGGTCGAGCAGGGTGGAGGTGTACGAGTAGTTGTGGGCGCCGTGGCTGCCGTCGCGCTCGATGCAGGAGAGGCGCCCCTTGGCGGCGGCGACGAGCTGGCGGGCCTGGTCGCGGTTCTCGTTGCCGGGCTGGCTCGTCTCGCAGGCCTTCTCGAGCGCGGCCACGCGCGGGGCGAGGGCGGCGAGGCGGTCGCGCGTCTCTTTCTGCCAGTCGGCGAGCATGTCGCCGTAGCCCTTGTCGCCGTGGCAGCCGGCGCACGGGCGCGGGCCGGCGGCGCGGGTGACGTAGCTCGCGTCGCCCACGGCCACCGTCTTGTCCTCGATGTGGCAGCCGTCGCAGGCCACGCCGGCCTTGTACATCACGTCGGGCTCGGCCGGCAGGTCGGCCACGGCCTGGCCGGCGTACATGCGCTCCTGGATCGAGTGGCGCTCGCCGCCGTGGCAGGTGCCGCACTGCGACGAGGCCATCATCTGGTGCGGCTTCATGCCCTCGCCGTGGCGAATCTCGTCGTGGCACTGGAGGCAGTCGAAGTGGCCCTTGGAGACGTGGGTGAGGTGGAACTGCTCCTGGTCCTTGACCTCGGGGGTGCGGCGCAGGTGGCAGCTCTGGCAGCGGGTGGCCGACACAGCGCCGGCGCCCTGGGTGATCTGGCTGTGGCAGTGCTCGCAGCGCACGTCGTTCTTGCCCTTGAGGAACTTGGCGTGGTTGAAGGGTTGGCCTTCGAACGTGACCGTCTTGTCGGGCAGCGTGTGGCACGTCTGGCACTCGCCCGCGGCCACGGGCTTGCTGCCGCGGCCGTAGAAGTGGCAGGTGAGGCAGGTGGTCTCCGCCACGCTGATGTGCTGGCCCTCGACCATCTGGCCGTGGCAGCTCACGCAGTTCAGCTCCTTGCCGCGCGGGTGGCCGCTGAGGTGCTTCTCGTGGCTGAACTTCACCTTGCCGTGGAAGAGCACGGTCTCCTTGTTGTGGTCCATGCCCGCGTGGCAGCCCGAGCGCATGCACGACTTATTGCTGATGAGCGCGTGCGGCTTGCTGTCGTAGGCGTGCGACATGTACTTGACGAGTTGCACGAGGCCGGCCATCTTGCCCTCGAGCTCGGCCTCGACGCCCGGCTCGTAATGGCACTCCACGCACGCCACTTCGCGGTGCGACGAGTGCTGCCAGCTCTCGTAGTAGTCGCCCATGTAGTGGCACGAGATGCAGAACTTCGGGTGCTCGGTGATCTTGATCGAGTAGGCCGACAGCACCACGAAGCCGCCGAAGCACACGGGCACCGCCGTGATAGCGGCGCCTCGCCAGGTGAAGATCGAGAACATCGGCAGCGTGCCCAGGCGGTCCACCAGCCGCTTGAGATAGGGCAGCAGGTAGAACGTGCCCAGCACGCCCGTGCCGATCACGAGGTAGAACAACACGTCCTGCGTGAAGCGGCTCGTGCTTGCCTTCACCCAGTCGTAGGCCATGAGCGCCAACGCCAGGGTGAGCAGGAACGCAAAGAGGTCCTTGCGCAGGATCAGGAAGAGAGCGGCGAACACGATGCCGTTGACGAGGAACACCACCCACGTGCCCTGAGCGGCCGGGGAGAAGAGGCTCACGAGGCCGCAGAAGGCGGCGAGCAGCGCGGCGCACACGTAGAGCGGCGGCGACCAGGCCTGGCCGCGCCCGCGTTGCACCGCGAAGCCGATGGCGAGCCACGCGAGCGCCAGGGCGCCGAGCAGCGGGGCCTGGGCGCGGTAGGGTGTGCCTTGCGCCGCGGCGAGGGCGAACAGCGCCGCCACGGTGAGCCAGCACACGGTGCCCACGCGGAACCCGTGCGATGCGTGCAGCCGGGGCATGAGCCCGTACAGCAACACGAAGAGGCCCGCTGCGCCTGCCACCCGCGCGTCCACGCCCGGCCAGCCCTGGATGAGCGCCGCGCAGGCCAGGGCAATGCCGGCGAGGTGCCCCGAGAACGCCCAGCCGCGCGACTCGCTGGGGAAGCGCCCCCTTGCCAGCGCCGCCGCCACGAAGAGCGCGGCCACCACGCCCGCGCCGGCGGCCAGCCGCGCCTCGAGCAGGGGCATTTGGCCGAAGATCACCAGAAGCGTCCCGAGCGCGAAGAGCGCCCCCGCCACCCGCGCGAGCCGCACGCCGCGGCACATCGCCCATGAGGCCAGGCACGCTGCCGAGAGCGCCAGCACGCAGGCGCCGGCTCCCGCAGGGCGCAGGCCGCTCAGCGGGCCCAGCACAACGGCAGCCGTGGCCGCCAGGATGCCCACGCCGGTCACCAGCCTGTCGAAGAGGTCGCAGTTCGTCTGCCGGCCGCGCCAGCCGGCTATCAGAATGGCGAGGCAGCCGACGGCGGTGGTGGCATAGAGGGCATGCGCCGCGCCCGATGCAGCCGCAAGCACCACCGCGGCCGCTGACAGCACGAGCCACGCCAGGTTGGCCGCGCCGCGGAAGACCTTGCGGCCGTCGGCGCTCGCCACTGCGAAGGCCGCCCCCGCGGCGAGCGCCGCGGCACCACAGGCTACCCAGGCCAGCGGCAGGCGCCCCGAGAGCAGCACCGCCGACACCACGGCCCCCGCACTCGCGGGGCCTGCGGCATACAGGAAGCTCTGGCTGCGAGTCACGCCCGCCATCGCAACACACGCTGCCAACGCCACGGCGGCCGCCGCGAGCGCCGCTAGCGGCCCTGCCACCGCCAGCGCCACGTACCAGGCCACGAAGGCAGGGAACACGGCCGCCTCGGCCAGAGCCAGGCGGGTCGGGGCCGCGCTCTTGTCAGCCAATTGCTCGTGCAGCAGGCCCAGCCCGAGGACGAGGGCGGCCGGCGCCGCCACGAACAGCCCCGCCGCCAGCCCGGCAGGCGCATGCGCAGCAAGGCCGAGCACCCCGGCAGCCAGAAAGTAGACGGCCGGCAGCACGTGGACGTTTCGCGTGGCCGACGCGGCGCCACGCCGCAGGGCCACCCAGCCGAGCGTCAGACCGCAGGCCAGCGCCGCCGTGGCCGCATAGGGGTTCACGGGCAAGGCCAGGGTCACCGGGATCAGCGGCAGCGTGAATGCGATGGAACCCAGGAAAAGCCACTTGGCAACGGCGCGCTCGGCTTGCGTGGCGCGCCGCACGTCGCCCACCGCCTCGGCCAGCCAACCATAGGCCAACCACAGCGTGAACGACGCCAGGGTGAGGTCCAGCAGCAGAAACCGCCACTCGAAGGCGGTGGAGGCCAGCGACAGGAGGATCGCGCCCGCTGCACAGAAGAAGAAATGGCGCGACCAGCCGAGCGTGCGCGCGCGATGGAGGCGCGTGGCCACCGAGAGCAGCAGGAGGGCAGAGGCCGCGCCGGCGAGCCAGCAGAAAGACGCCGACCACACGGCGGCGCTCAAGAGCATCGCGCCCAGCACGAGGAAAGCGGACAGTACATAGGTATAGCCGGCAGGCGCCCCCGCCACGGCGTGCGCCAGGTACAGCGCCGCGTAGCCCAGGAACGCGATGCCTGCCACGTAGCGCCCGAACCCAGACTGCCCCGCGAGGCGCGGCGCCTGCGCGAGCGCCCACGCCGCAAAGATCGCCACGGTGATGTTCATGGCGCGAAACACCGTGGTCGGGAACGGCGCCAACTCAGGCGAAAGGCGCCTTCCCAGGTGCCGCCCCACGACCCACAGCGCAACCACGAGCGGCACCGAGAGGATCGGAAACGACTGCGCCGGCGCGCCCAGCGCATAGCAGGTGAGGAAGTAGGCCACCGCGCCGAGCAGCATGGTTGCGTAGAGGAAGTGCGCCCGCCGCGTCACCACGGCCGCCATCAGGTAGGGCAGCGAGAACGCGAAGACCAGCCCCGCGGTGAGCCCCGGACGCTCCCCTGCGAAGTCCTTCGCGGCGATCACGAGCACGAGGGCGATCAACAGGCCGAGGTGCTGCAAGGCCTCGGCGGGAAAGGCTGTCAGTCTCCGGCCCACGGGTGCGTCACCCTCCTATGTGCGGGGACACGAATCACGCCCGACCCCGGCCCCCTCCTGCACAATCCGTGCCAACGCGGTGCCGCCGTGCCACCCCCGCGTTCTTCGGGCATCAGGGGCGGATCGCCGTGGCGCGCGGCGCGTGCGCGCGGCCACTGTCTTCCAGGAACTGGGAAAAAGAGCGGGAACATTTCCAGCGGCTGCCGGACCCCGGGGGGACACGACGGAGGCAGATGCCGCCCTCCGGCGAAGAACCGCCGTGTGCCTGGCGAGGCGGGGTCGTGGGCGCGGGGGCCGCGCGCCGGGGCGTTTGGGGCAGGGCGCTCACGCTCGGCGGCCGGCGCGGGAGAAAGGCGGCGGGGACAGTCTCCGGCAGGTTCTGGCCTTGGACGCCGGCCGGCAGTTGAAACGTGGCACACTATTTGCCATGCTACTTGGACCGCTGGGGCAGGTTCTGCGCCCGGAGAGTTTGAAACAACAGGTTCCTGTGCCCCAGAGGGCCCGACCACTGCCGCCGCGTGTGTCGTGTGGCCTGCACGGAGCGGAGCAACCAGGCGACGGCGGCAGAAGGAGAGCGAGAGCGATGAAGCGAAGCGTGCGGTGGATGGCGCTGGCGTGGATGCCCGCAGCGGCCGCCCTGATGGCCGGCGCGCAGGGCGAGGAGAAGCCCAAGTGGATCGGCGTGGAAGCCTGCGCCAAGATGTGCCACAAGTCCCAGGCCCAGGGCAATCAGCTCGGCATCTGGGAGAAGAGCGAACACGCCAAAGCCTACAAGAAGCTGCTCACCCCCGAGGCCAAGGAGGTGGCGAAGAAGCTGGGCATTGACGCGCCCGAGAAGAGCGACAAGTGCCTCAAGTGCCATGCCAGCGGCTTCGGGGTGCCCAAGGACATGCTTGAGGAAGGCTTCACGGTGGAGCACGGCGTACAATGCGAGACCTGCCACGGCGCCGGCGAGTTCTACAAGAAGCAGACGGTGATGAAGGACCGCAAGAAGGCCGAAGCCCTGGGCCTGGTCATCGGCGACGAGAAGACCTGTCTCCAGTGCCACAACGATACGTCGCCGACGTGGAAGGCCGACCGCTATACGACGAAGGATGGCAAGAAGGTGGGCTTCGACTTCGAGCAGATGTGGCCGAAGATCGCCCACCCCAAGCCGAAGGACACTGAGTAGGGCCGCAGGCAGGAAAGGGCTCGAATGCTCCGTACGTTACTGTGGGTGCTCGGCATCTACCGATCCGAAGAGAACGAGCGACGCCTTCGGTTCCGCCGACGATTCTACGTCTGGATGGCCGCGTTCGTCGTCCTCGGCGGCGGCGGGGTCTTCATGTGGCAGAGCACCAAGTCCTGGTTCTGCAAGACCTGCCATATCATGGAGCCGTACTACGAGTCGTGGAAGACCTCGACCCACGGCCAGAAGGGGGTGGAGTGCATCGAGTGCCACTTCCCGCCCGGCTTCCAGAACGCCCTGGCGGCCAAGTTCCGCGCCGCCTCGATGCTCGTGTCGTACATCACCGGCACCTACGCCACCCAGGCGCGGGCCGAGATCGAGGACGCCTCGTGCCTGCGCTCGGGCTGCCACGACACGCGGCTGCTCGAGGGCAAGGTCCGGTTCAAAGGCGTGCACTTCGACCACAAGCCCCACCTCTCCGACACGCGGCGCGGCAAGAAGCTCCGGTGCCAGACCTGCCACTCCCAGATCGTCCAGGGCCTCCACACCACGGTCACCGAGTCGGTGTGTTTCACCTGCCACTTCAAGGACCTCAAGAAGGGCCGCGTGGAGGAGCCTGTGGCCGGCTGCACCGGCTGCCACGACGTGCCCTCGAAGCCCATCAAGCTGGCCAGCGGCGACGAGTACAACCACGCCGACTATGCGAAGGTGCCTTGCTTCAAGTGCCACTTCGACTCGGTGGAGGGCGACGGCCGCGTGCCCCGGCAGGTGTGCATCGGCTGTCACAGCGAGCCCAGCCACCTGGCGAAGTTCGACGACCACGAGTTCATGCACGAGAACCACGTCACCAACCACAAGGTCGAGTGCTTCCACTGCCATAACGAGATCCGCCACGGGCGCGCCCCCGAGCCCGAGCCGATGGACCCCATCTGCAACCGCTGCCACGTGGGCAAGCACGACTATACGGCCCAGCTCTACCGCGGCACAGGCGCCCGCGGCGTGAAGGACAAGCCCAGCGCGATGTCGCTGGCCAAGGTGCAGTGCATCGCGTGCCATCAGATTCTCGGCGGCCTGCCCGGCCACGCGCCCCTGGCCACGTACGAGGCCGGCGAGAAGTCGTGCATCGAGTGCCACGGGAAGCAGATCGAAGGCACGCTGGCCTCATGGAAAGAGGAGGCCGCCGACGCATTGAAGAAGGCCGAAGACGCCCTCGCCAAGGCCGAGGAGGCCGCCAAGGCCCTCACCGATCCCGATGCGAAGCAGAAGGCCGAGGCCCTGCTCGGCGACGTCCGCCACAACCTCAACCTCGTCCGCTACGGCAAAGGGGTCCACAACCTCGAGTACTCCCAGAGCGTGCTCAAGGCCGTGCGCGCCAGCGCCGCCGAGGTCGCCAAGCTGGGAGGCGGGAGATGAGCGCCCCGGCCGAGCAAGCCGAACCGAAAGCCGCCTCCGCCCTCCAGCGCGCGCTCAGGCTTCTGCGCTCGGTGCGTTTCGCCATCGTGCTCATGGCCATCATCGCCGCCGCCTGCATCGTGGGCACCCTTGTCAAGCAGGAGCCCTACGACCCCACGAAGGCCATCGCTCACTATGGCCGCGCGCTCGGGCTCCTCGTGGGCCTGCTGGGCCTTCACCAGCTCTACCACACCTGGTGGTTCATCGCCCTGCTGGGGCTCTTCGCCCTCAGCACCACCGTGTGCGCCCTGTCGCGGCGCCGCTTCCGCCTGCACACGATCGGCTCCAGCGTCGTGCACCTCAGCGTGCTCTTCATCGTCGCGGGCGCCATTGTGCGCGGCGCCGTGGGCATCGAGGGCGTGGTCACGATCACCGAGGGCCAGACCGTTGAGGAGTTCGACACCGACCAGGGCAAGCTCCCCCTCGGCCTCCGGGTGCGGCTCGACGACTTCCGCGTCACCCGCCGCGCCGACAAGGCCGAAGTCATCGTCTTTCTCCCCGGGGAGGAACGCGGCCGGGCCTACCCCGCGGCCGTGGGCAAGCCCGTCACGATTCGCCCCGACGGCACGACGCTGGAAGTCCTCCAGTACCTGCCGCATTTCATGATGGACGGCTCCCGCGTCTACTCCGCCTCGGAGGAGCCGGTGAACCCGGCCATCCAGGTGAAGCTCAGCGGCCCGGGCGGCGAATCGAGGCGTTGGCTCTTCGCCCGCTTCCCCGACGTGCACAGCCGCGGCGCCAGCGAGAACGACCCCATCCTCCGTTACCAGCAGCCCGTGCGCACCTTCGAGAGCCACCTCACCGTCCTCGACCCCTCGGGGGCTGAGCTGCGCAAGGCCGTCGTCCTCGTCAACAGCCCCTTGCGTGTCGGGCGCTACACCCTCTACCAGCTCAGCTACGACCAGCAGACCGAGCAGAGTTCCACCCTCGAGGTCGTCTACGACCCGGGCGTTCCTATCGTGTTCATCGGCTTCCTGCTGATGCCGCTCGGCATCGCCTACGTCTTCTACATTCAGCCCATCCTCAGGCGGAGGGCCGCCGGCCATGTATGAGCAGTTCTGGCGCCTCTCGTTCATCGTTTTCGCCGCCGCGCTGCCCCTGAGCGCCGCGCACGCCATCATCCGCCAGGCCCGCCGCAAGACCGGCGGCGCCCACGACCCCGCCTGGCTCGTCTGGTTCCGGCGCCTCGCCAACCTCGTCATCGCGGCGGGCTTCGCCGCCCTCACGGCCACCATCATCGCCCGCTGGAACGAGGCCGGCTACCCGCCGTTCTCGAACATGCCCGAGTCCCTGATGTGGATGGCCTGGGGCCTGTGCGCCGTGTACTTCGTCGCCCGCTGTTTCGCGGATTTCTCGGGCCTCGAGGCCGGCGCGTGCGTGGGCGTGCTCGCTGTGCTCGCCGTCTCGGGCCTCTTCGATCACGCGCCCAGGCCCCTCATGCCCGCGCTTCAGAGCAACTGGCTCATCTTCCACGTCCTCACCTGCATGATCTCCTATGGCGCCTTCTTCGCCGCTTTTCTCATGGCGCTGCTGTGGCTCGCCTTCTGGCGCCGGCGCGAGTCGGGCAAGGTGGTGGACGCCCTGTCGTACCACACCATGGCTTTCGGCTTTCTGCTGCTCACCGTGGGCATCATCAGCGGGTCGGTGTGGGCCAGGCAGGCCTGGGGGCGCTACTGGGGCTGGGACCCGAAGGAGACCTGGTCGCTCATCACCTGGTTCGTCTACGGCATCTACCTGCACTACCGGCTGCTGGGCGGCTCGCGGGGGCCTCGGCAGGAGCGGCTGCCGATGCTGAACGCGCTTTTCGCGGTCCTCGGCTTCGCCGTCACGCTCTTCACCTACTTCGGCGTGAGCTACCTGCTGCCGAGCCTCCACTCGTACTCGTGAGCCGGCCGCGGAACTCCCAGCCGCAGCCGTGGAGGGCGTGTGCCGCCGCCGCTGCGCCGGCGCAGGCGGGCCGCCGGCCTGCCCGCCTACGTCCCGCCAGCCGTGTCTGCCGCCTGACCGTCGCCTCCTGGCTCGGGCTCGGGCTGTTCGAGCTTGCGGTAGAGGCTGGAGAGGCTGATCCCCAACATCTTGGCCGCCTTGACCTTGTCTTGCCCCGTGAGGGCGAGGACGGCGCCGATGTGGTCCAGCTCGGCGCGGCGGAGGACGCTGCGGAGGTCGAGCGGGCGCTCGGCGGGGCCGGCGGCGAGGGCTTGGAGGCTGTGGGGCAGGCCGTCGGGGGTGAGGTGGTCGCCGTCGGTGAGGATCATGGCGCGTTCGATGGCGTTCTCGAGCTCGCGGACGTTGCCCGGCCAGTGGTAGGCCATGAGGATGGCCATGGCCTCGTCGGTGACGCCGAGGACGCGCTTCTTGAGCTCCTGGCTGAAGCGCTCGACGAAGTGGGCGACGAGGACGGGGATGTCCTCCTTGCGCTCGCGCAGCGGGGGCATGTGGATTTCGAAGACGTTGAGGCGGTAGTAGAGGGCGTCTATGAACTTGCCCTCGCGCGAGGCGGCGGCGAGGTCGGTGCTGGTGGCGGCGAGGATGCGCACGTCGGCCTTGACGGAGGCGGTGGTGCCGATGGGCACGATCTCCTTGGCCTCGACGGCGCGCAGGATCTTGCTCTGGAGGGGGAGGGGCATGGCGCCGATCTCGTCGAGGAAGAGGGTGCCGGCGTCGGCGGCGAGGAAGAGCCCCTCCTTGCTGCGGACGGCGCCGGTGAAGGCGCCCTTGGAGTGGCCGAAGAGCTCGCTCTCGAGCAGGGTGTCGGGCAGGGCGGCGCAGTTGACGGTGACGAGGCGGCGGTCGTGGCGCTCGCTGAGGCGGTGCACGGCGCGCGCGACCACCTCCTTGCCGGTGCCGCTCTCGCCGCTGATGAGCACGTTGCTGGTGGTGGGCGCGACGCGGCGGATGAGGTCGCGGACGCGCATGATCTTGGGGCTGTTGCCCACGAAGCTGCGCGGCTCGTAGCGGGCGAGGAGCTCGTCCTGGAGGGCGGCGTGGCTCTTCTCGAGGGCCAGGTGGCTCAGGAGGCGGTCAATGCGCAGGATCAGATCGTCGAAGAGGAACGGCTTGGTGAGGTAGTCTACGGCCCCGAGCTTGACGGCCTCGACGGCGCTCTCGATGTCGCCGTAGGCGGTGATGATGATGAGCTGGAGGCCGAGCTTGCGCTCGGCCACCTGGCGCAGGAAGTCGAGGCCGCTCATGCCGGGGAGGCGCAGGTCGCAGATGGCGAGGTCGAAGGGCCGCCGGTCGAGCAGGGCGAGGGCGTTCTCGGCCGTCTCGCTGCCCTCGACGAGGTGGCCCTGCTTGCGCAGCACGCCGCAGAGCACGTCGCAGAACGGCTGCTCGTCGTCAATCACGAGGATTCTGGCCTGGGGCATGCTTCTCTCCGTCGGGCGGGCGGATCGGCAGCGAGATGACGAAGGTGGAGCCTTTGCCCACCTCGCTCTGCACGCGGATGGCGCCGCCGTGCCGCTGGACGATGTTGTAGCTGACGGCGAGGCCGAGGCCCGTGCCCTTGTGGCCCGCCTTGGTGGTGTAGAAGGGCTCGAAGACGTGCTGGATCTGCTCGGGCCGCATGCCGACGCCGGTGTCGGTGATCGCCACCTCGATGGTGCCGTCGGCGCGCCAGCTTCGGACGGTGAGCGTGCCGCTGCCGCCCAGGGCGTCGAGGGCGTTGATCATCACGTTGACGAAGACCTGCTGGATCTGGTGCTCGATGAGCAGGGTCTTCGGCAGGTTGGGCTCGATCTCCGATGTCACCTGGATGCCGCGGGCGCGCCGGTCGTAGCGCAGGAGACGCACCGTGTCGTCCACGATCTTCCCCACGTCGCCGTACTTCCAGTCCTCGTCGCGGGCCGGGCGGCCGAAGTCCACGATCTCCCGCACGGTGCGCGAGATGCGGTCAATGCATTGCTGCATCATGGCGAGTTGCTGGCGCTCCTCGTCGCCCCTGGCCGAGAGCTTGAGCACCTGCACGAGCGAGAAGAGCGAGGCCATGGGGTTGTCAATCTCGTGGGCGATGCCGGCCGCCATCTGGCCGATGGTGGCCATGCGCTCGCGTTGGACGGCGTGGTAGCGGAGCTGGCTGAGCTCCTGGGCCTTGCGGCGCAGGAGGAACATCATGTTGTTGAAGCCCTCGGCGAGTTCGGTGAGGCGGTTGGGGCAGCTCCGGAGGAAGACTTCGCACTCGCGGCACTGGATGACTTTCTCGGCGAAGGGGACGTTGCGCCGCTCGTCGCACAGGGTGCCCTCGACCTGCCAGCAGCGCACGCCCCTCTTGCCGTAGCAGGGGCAGCGGGTGTTCGTGCAGGCGCGCGCCTCCCAGCAGGTGGCCAGGTGGGGGTTCGAGTAGTTCAGCTCGAGCGTCTGGTCGCGCGCGGCCGTGTTGATCAGCTCGGCCACCTGGCGGGCGGCGGCGTCGAGCTGGTTGCGCGAGTTCTCGATCTGCGCGACGAGGTGGCGAAGGTGCTCGTTCGAGACCTCGAGCTCGGCCGTCTTCTCGTGCACTCGGCGCTCCAGGATGCGGTTGAGGCGCGAGAGCAGCAGCGTGGCGGCGCCCGAGGCGCCGAGGACGACGAGGATGATCAGCGCGAGCTGCACCCAGTGGGCGCGGCGGGCCGCGTGCAGCAGCCGCAGGGCGTCGGCCCTCGGCGCCCACACGGCCACCGACCAGGGCTCGTCGGCCACGTGCACGGGAGCGAAGCCGGCGAGCTTGGGCTGGGTGACGGCCGTGTCGTAGCGTTGGGTCGCCGCGTCCAGCGCGTAGTAGTCGAACTCCGCCACGCCGGTTTCGCCCGCCAGCATGCGCTTGGCCAGGCGGCCCAGCGAGGGGAACCGGCCGCTCTCGTGGAGGATGTTCTTGCCCGGGCTGCGCGGGTCCACGCACCAGAGCACGCTGCCGGTGCCGTCAATGAGGAAGGCGTAGCCGCTTTCCGAGGAGTGCGCCGTGGCGAGGAACTCGCCGCCCAGGTAGTTGATATCCACCACGCAGGCCACGAGGCCCGCGAACTGGGCGGGCGTGTCGGCCGACCCGTCCACCATGCTGCCCGTGAACATCGGCACGCCGATGAGCAGGCCCTGGGCTCCCTGGCCGCGGCTCTCGAGGACCGCGAACTCCACGATCCGGGCGTCCGCGGAGGCCGCGGCGCGGGCCTTCTGGAAGTAGCGGCGCGCCGAGAAGTCCGCGCCCTCGACCGGGGCGTCGGTCGCGCTGTAGCGCAGGCGCCCGTCGGGGCCGATCACCCCCACGTCCCACACGCCCAGGGGGGCCAGCTCCTGGCTCTTCAACCGCAGGTCGCGGCGGGTCGTCTCCTCTTCCAGCCGCTGGACGCCCGGGTCGTGCGCGAGAGGCCGCAGGGCCTGGAGGAGCGTGCGGACGTAGAACTCGATCGCGTGCGCCGCCTCCTGGGCCAGCACCTGCTGGCGGCGCTTGAATTCGGCGAGGGTGGCCCTCTCGGTCTCGCCGAAGGCCAGCAGGTCCAGCCAGAACAGGAGGGCGATGAGCGCGGCGGCGCCTCCCGCGATCCCCCAGGGGAGCCAGCGGCGTGGCCATTGGGCGGGTGGGGCAGGGGGGAGGGTCATTTGCCCAGCTCCCGGAGCGTGCGGCTGGGGGCGGGCGCGTGCGGCGCCGGACCCCGGCTCAGCCCGAACAGCCGCAGAGCTGCCGCCAGAAGGCCGCCGCTGTGGTCCTCGGGCGGCGACGCCTGGAGGGCGGCGATCGGCTGGTGGAGGATCTTGTTCACCACCCGGTTCGCCATGCGCTCGATCTCCGCGCGCGCCGGCTCGGGCAGATCGGGCAGCTTGTTCCAGAGCAGGGCCAGCTCCTGGTTCTTCAGGTCGTGCAACCGCTGCGAGAGCTCGGTGATCGTGGGCGCCAGCGCCAGCTTGGCCAGCCAGGACATGAACTGCCCGACCTCGGCCTCGACGATGGCCGTGCAGTGCTCGACTTCGCGCTGGCGGAGGGCGAGGGTCTCGGCGACCACGGCCTGGAGGTGGTCCACGTTGTACAGGTAGCAGCCCTCGACCTCGGAGGCGGAGGGCTCGACGTTGCGCGGCACCCCGATGTCAATGACGAACACGGGGCGGCCCCGCCGTACGTGCAGGGCCTCGGCGATGTCGGCCCGGCGGATCACGTGGTGGGGGGCGTCGGTCGAGGTGATCACGATGTCGGCGCGCGAGAGCGACTCGCCGAGCCTGTCGAAGTGCACGGCCGTGCCGCCCCACGCGCGCGCGAGCTCCTCGGCGCGCGAGAAGGTGCGGTTGGCCACCAGCAGCGCCGAGGCCCCCGCCGCGTGCAGGCTGCGCACCACGGCCTCGCCCATCTCGCCCGCGCCCACCACGAGCACGGTGCGCCCCGCGAGCGACTCGAAGATGTGCCCGGCCAGTTCGACGGCCACCGACCCTATCGAGGCTCGGCCCGCGCCGATCTCGGTGCGCGTGCGCACCTGCTTGGCCACCGCGAGCGCCTGCTGGAAGAGCCTGTGGAGCACCACGCCCGATGCCCCGTGCCCGGCGGCGGCCTCGTAGGCCTGCTTGACCTGCCCCGTGATCTGCGCCTCGCCCACCACCAGGCTGTCCAGCCCGCTGGCGACGCGGAAGAGATGCCCCACCGCCTCGGCGCCCACGCGGTGATACAGGTGCGGGGCGAAGGTCTCGGGCCATACCCCGTGGAACTCGGCCAGGAAGGCGGGCACCACGCCCTCATCCAGCTCGCCGCGGCCGCAAACGTACACCTCCACGCGATTGCAGGTGGACAGGAGGACCGCCTCGTCCACCCCGCGGCGGTCGCGCAGGGCGGCCAGTGCGTCCGGGATTCTGCTCTTGGGGAAGGCCAGCGCCTCTCGCACCTGGACGGGGGCCGTCTGATGGTTCAGCCCTGTGACCCGGATGGTCATGATGCGCCTCGATCGGCGGCAGCCTGCGCGGGGTCCTCTGGCGTAACATCCGATGACGTATAGACATGCACTGTGGCGAAGCTCACCAGCGTGAGCAGGAACCCCAGGATCGTGAGCCAGGCGGCGCGCCGCCCGCGCCATCGGGCGCGCAGGCGCACGTGCAGCACCGCCGCATAGAAGAGCCACACGACAAGGCCCCCCACCACCTTGGGGTCCGCGTACCAGGCGTGGCCCAGGGGCGCCGTCGCCTGCCGCGCCCAGAGCACCCCGGCCACCAGACCCACCGTGAGAGCAGGGAAGCCGAGCGTCAGGGCCGTGCGGTCCAGCCGCTCCAGCGACTCCAGCGGCGGCAGCCGGCGCCACAGCGCGGCGCGCGACGGGTGATGGAGCAGGCGCTCCTGGACCAGGTACGTGGCGCCCGCGGCCGCGGCCACCGCGAAGCCCCCATAGCCCAGGTAGACGGGCACCAGATGAAGCGCCAGCCAGAAACGCGCCAGCGAGCCGCGGCTCATCGGCTCCGAGCCGGCCGCAGCCCACATCACCCCGAGGCCCAGCACGAAGGCCGCCCAGAACACGGTCCCCATCCCCTGGAGCCGCGCAGGGCGTTCGCACAAGCCGAACACCGCGCCGGCCACCCACGAGAAGAGGGCCACCGAATCGAGCCGCGTGTCAATCGGAAGGCCGCCGGACGCGAGCCCGCGCGCCGCCAGGAACCAGGTGTGCAGGACGAGTGCGGCGGCCAGGCTGCCCCACTGAAGCCGCCGCCAGGCGCGCCCGCGCCCGATCATGCCGCGCACCCTGACGAACGCGTGCACCGCATAGAAGGCCGTAGCGCATTGGAGCACCGCGAGTTGCACAGAGGTCATAGGCCACCCGGAGGCATGGCCAGCCGCCGGTAGAGACCCGCGACGGCCGCTGGCGTGGTGCCGCTTGCCCTTTCGCCATACCCGATACGTTCAGTGTACAAGCCTGAGCAACCATTGTCAAGGATGGGAATCTTCGTGGACATGCCCCCTAATCCTGATGCCTGCGCTCTTCTCGTCCCTACGCTCAGCCCCCCTTCCTCGTCCCCACCCTCAGCCCCTTTTCCTCGTCCCTACGCTCTGCGTGGGGACGGGCCTCTGGGCCGCTCTGCGGCCTCTTCGTCCTCGGAAAAGAATGGTCGCGGGATTCAGGAACCTCCCGCGGGCTGAGAACCCGCGGGAGGTTGGGGTTGGACGCGGGAGCGTCCGGACCTCCGCCCCCACGCGGAGCGTAGGGGCGAGCGGAACCTCCCGCGGGTTGCGAGCCCGCGGGAGATTACAGGACGGGGAGGTCGGACGCGGGAGGGCCTGTGCCGAGCGGCTGGCGGGCACAGCCCGCCCATGCTGTATCAACCCTGTGAGGAGGAGAGTGATACAGCATGGGTAGATGGGCGAGAATGGGCGATTCGCGCGGCTCCGGCCATGCTCGGTCATCCGCGGGACGAACAGGTACGGAAGGGACATGGCCGCAGGGCGTAAGACATTGCGGCATAGAGGGTTATGTGGCGGACCTCGCTGGATCCGCAGGGTCGGTCTCAGGCTCCCCAGTGGCGGTCGCGTTAGGAGCGCGAGACCCTGATGAGCCTCAATCCCGTCCCCCCTCTGAGTTGAGGAAGTATGGCGCCTCTTGGGAGCCGACCCGCCTCCGCTGGCTGCGCGCTGTTCCCGCCGTCTCCAATGAGTTCGGCCTTGTTCTGCAATTCTGGGAATGGCCGCAATCCGCGATCGTACTCGGGTGTGCGCCGGTGCGTTGGTGGCCTTTGCAAGTCATTGTGACGACGAGAGTTAGCAGAAAGCTACTGGCTGGATTCCACCGGGAGGCCGTTGGCACGGAAAATGCTATGGAACTACTAGCAAGCGTGATTGGAAGCACGCAGACTACCCAGGACACCGGCCGAACATGAGGCGTCTGGCCATCGCGAGAGAGGAGGTGAAGCTCAGAGAGGCGCCGCAAGTCCAAGGCTTGTGAACTTCGCTCGCGAAACAGAAGTCGAAGGAGAGTGGTATGAGGTTCCTGAAGGCAGCACTCGGCGTGCTGATGCTGATGGCGATGGCGGGCTTCGTGTTCGCTGGATCGGCGGACGGCGACCGCACGAAGGGCGGTCTGGACGGCACGGATCACGACCTCCGGACGCGCCTCGGGATCAACCAGATCTGCCTGCCGTGCCACGCGCCGCACCACGGCGTCGAGGCCGACGAGGGTCCGCTATGGAACCACGCCGTGACCAGCCAGACGTTCACCCGCCACGGCGAGAACGTCACGCTCGGCCACAGCAGCAAGCTGTGCATGAGCTGCCACGACGGCGTCACCGCCGTGAGCAGCTACGGCGGGAGCATCGGCAGCGACCCGATCACCGGCGGTGCCAACCTCGGCAACGACCTGACGGACGACCACCCGGTGGGCGTCGAGTATCCCACGAGCGGCCCCTACGAGCCCAACAGCAGCGCCGGCACGAACGTGGCCAGCTATCTCGAGGACGGCAAGGTCGAGTGCGCCTCGTGCCACCGTGCGCACGGCGGCCTGGATGGCAAGTTCCTCCGCGTGACCATCGTCAACAGCGAGCTCTGCCGCGTGTGCCACACCTTCTGATTCGCGGCGTCGCACGCAGTGTCTGAGCGCGGGGGGACTGGACGCGCCAGTCCCCCCGCCGCATTCAGGGGGAGCGATTCAGCGAGGCCGGGCAACGTCGTGACCAAGACGGCTCACATCGTCCTGCGTCTGGCCGCATTGGGCTCATCGGCCCTTGTGCTGGCCGCGTGCCAGCGGGTTCCGGGCGCCCCCCGGGACGCGAAGCCCGTCTTCTACCCGCTGCCGCCCGATCCACCTCGGATTCAGTTCCTGACCTCCATCAACACGGCCTGGGACGTTGTTCCCGAGCGGGTGGGCCTCGCCGGCTTCCTGCTCGGGCCACGCGACCCGGGCGCCCGGAACAAGGCCCTCGTGAAGCCCTACGGCATCGCCGTATGGAACGAGCGGATCTACGTGTGCGATCAACGCGGCGGCGATGTGGAGGTGTTCGACCTCGCCAGGGGCGAGCACCGCTCGCTGAGCGGCACACGCGGCCTGATGAAGTCCCCGACCAACATGTGTGTGGACTCCGAGGGCTACAAGTTCATCGTGGAATCCATGCGGGGAGTCATCCACGCCTTCGACCCGCAGGACGCCCACGTGGCCAGCTTCAAGCTCCAGGAGGGGCGCCCCGGCGGCATCGCGGCGGTGGGCAATGAACTCTTCGTCACCGACGTCACCGGCGACCGCATCCTGGTCCTCGACCGCTCGACGGGCCAGGTGCGGCGCACCTTCGGCAGCAAGGGCAATGAGCCGGGCCAGTTCATCATGCCCAACGCCATCGCCGCCGACGCCGCGGGCAACCTCTACGTCAGCGACCAGATGAACTTCCGGCTCCAGAAGCTCGACCGCGAAGGCAAGCCGCTCCTGGTCACCGGGAAGGCCGGCGATGCCTACGGCACCTTCGCACGGCCGCGCGGCGTGGCCGTCGGCCCCGACGGCACCATCTACGTCGTCGAGTCGGTCTTCGAGATCGTCCAGATGTTCAACCAGGAGGGCAAGGTGCTCATGGGCTTCGGCAACTACCACGGCGCGCCCGGCTTCCTCGAACTGCCGGCCGGCGTGGCCATGGACACCTCGTGCCTTAAGCACTTCGCCCGATACGTGGACCCGCGCTTCGAGCCCGAGTACCTTGTCTTCGTGGCCAGCCAGGTGGGGGCGGCCCGGATCGGCATCTATGCCTTTGGCCACCTCAAGCAGGGCGCGGAAATCCCGGCCCTGAGCATCCCCAAAGCGGCGCCCAAGCCGGCCGAGGCCCCGCAGCCGGCCCCCAAGCCCCCGGAAGGCCCCCAACCGGCCCCCAAGCCCGAGCCCCCCGCGCCCCCGAGCAACCGCCCGTGAGGCGCGGCGTCCTCGTCCCTACGCTCTGCTCCCGTCTCTCGTCCCTACGCTCTGCGTGGGGACGGGCCTCTTGGCCGCTCCGCGGCCTCTTCGCCTTCTGCGCGCGCCGGAGCTGAAACCTCCCGAGCTGGAACCTCCCGCGGGGTGCGAACCCGCGGGAGGTTGGGGTTGAACGCGGGAGCGTCCGAAGATTCGCCCCCTCGCGGAGCGTAGGGGCGAGAAAGAGAAGATGACGGAGCGTAGGGGCGAGAGGGGTCAAGAGGTGTGGAATCGCACCAGAGAGGATGCCACATTCAAGAGAGGGCCTGAATTGCCATACGGCCGGGGTGAGTTGGGGGCACTTCTCGGAAGGCGCGCGCAGGAGACTGGCGCTCAGCAACTTCAGACATCGCAACCGCCTCCTGGGCAACCAGCGCTTCCCGCCCGATGGAACATTCCGGCACGCTTTTCGCATGGCTTGGAACGGCGCGCCTCCGAGCCCCGCCCATCACGGTTGGGGCTCTCCGCAAATGACCGTTCCGCTCGCGTTTATGCCACCCTGCGCCCGTAGCGCACGGCAAGCTTTTCATGCGGGCTCCGGCACGCGGTTAGCTACGTGAACACCCAGAGGGGCTTGCATCGGGCGGTGACCGGCGCCGCTCGGGCAGAGGGTGTTGCAGAGGCCGTTCGATGGTTGTAAGATGCGCACTCGCCGTGGCGCTGGTTGCGAGCCTGGCTGCCGCCCGGGTATGCTCGGCCGGCATGGCGGCCTCCGCCCACGACTTCAGCAGCCAGGGCTGGTCAAGGGGACAGGTGTGCAACGCCTGCCACACGCCCCATCACGCCGACACGAGCGTCCCCGGCGCCCCGCTGTGGAACCACCAGACCACCACGGCAAGCTACACCCTCTACTCCAGCCCCACCCTCGACGCCACCGTGCGGCAGCCCGAGCACTACGGCTCGAAGCTCTGCCTGAGCTGTCACGACGGCACCGTGGCGGTGGACAGCTTCGGCGGCGCCACGGGCACTACGTTTGCCACCGGCAAGGCGCTGATCGGCACCGACCTCCGCGGCACCCACCCCATCGGCCTCACCTACGACGCGGCTCTCGCCAGTGTGGACAAGGGGCTGTTCAACCCCGACTCGAAGACCACAGCGCTGGGGGGCACCATCACCAAGGACCTGCTCTTCGGCACCGGCAACCTCGAGTGCGCCTCATGCCACGACGTCCACAACTCCGTGAGCGCGGGCAACTCCCACCTCCTGCGGATCACGGTGGATGGCAGCGCCCTTTGCCTCACCTGCCACAACAAGTAGCCGACGGCCCGGTAGCTGCGGTCCCGCGTGCCACACTCCCGGGAGCCGCGCCGGCGCGGCAGGAGGCGGCGCCATGAACACCCCGGCACCCCGTCGCGACAGCTTCCTCGGGCGACCCGTCGGCGCGGCCAGATGTCGAAGGGCGATAGCGCCCGCCCTCGCCCTGGCGCTCGCCGCCGGGTGCGGGGCGCCCAGGCCCACGCCCCAGCCCCCCGTCTTCTACCCCCCTGCGCCCGAGGCGCCGCGCATCCAGTTTCTGTGCAGCCTGAACTCCTCGGCCGACGTCACGCCCACCCCGGGCGCGTTCGCCCGGTTCCTCCTCGGCGACGACCGGCTGCGGAGCGCCACCCGCCTCGTGCGCCCCTACGGCCTGGCCTTCTGGGAGCACCGCCTCTATGTGTGCGACTCCGGCTCGCGCCAGGGGGTGGTCTTCGACTTCGCCCTCCGCGAGTGCCGCACGTTCGGCCGCGAGGGCCTGTTCCGCTTCGGCCAGCCGATCAACATCAGCGTCGGCCCCGACGGCGAGAAGTACGTCACCGACACGGTGCGCGGGCAGATCGTGGTGTTCGACCGCGACGACAAGCCCCTCCGGGCGCTCGGCCGCCCCGGCGAGCTCAAGCCCTGCGACGCCGTGTGGCACCAGGGCGAGCTCTACGTGGCCGACCTCAAGAGCAACTCGATCCAGGTGCTCGACCCCCAGAGCGGCCGCGTGCGGCGCCAGATCGGCGCCAGCGGCAGCGGCCTCGGGCAATTCGCACAGCCCACCAACCTCGCGTTCGGCCCCGACGGCCTCCTCTACGTCAGCGACACCCTGAATGCCCGCGTGCAGGTGCTCGAGCCGTCGGGCCAGGTGGTGCGCTCCGTCGGCACGCTGGGCCGCGGGCTCGGCCAGATGGTGCGGCCCAAGGGCATCGCGGTGGACCGCCAGAGCCGGCTCTACGTGTGCGACGCCGCCGCCGAGGTAGTGCAAGTGTTCGACGCCGAGGGGCGGCTCCTGATGTTCCTGGGCGGCCCCGGGCCTGGGCGCGGCACCCTGGCGTTGCCCGCGAAGGTGGCCATCAGCTATACTGGCATCGAGCACTTCGTGGGGCACGCGGCGCCCGGATTCCAGATCGAGTACCTGCTCTTCGTGGGCAACCAGCTCGGCCCCGACAAGATCAACGTGTACGGCTTCGGCGCAAACAAGGGCGGGGCGCCGGCCGCGCCAGCCCCCGCGGGGCCGGCCGGGCCGCCGCCCGTGCAGGTTCCGAGGTAGCTCCGGGCGCGCCCGCGCCTTCTTGAGGCCCGAGGATGACGCACCGCCCCCCCCATCTCCTCACGCTTCTCGGGGCCATCGCCGCTGCCGCCGCGCTGGGGGCCTTCGCGTGCACCCCGGAGTCGCGGCACCGGGTCCTCACGTTCTTCTTCGACGGCGTGCCGCCTCTTCACCCCGAGCCCGAGCCGGGCGCCGCCGCGGGCGCCGCGGCCAAGGCCACCACCGCCCAGGGCGTGGCGCAGGCCGCCGAACCGCCGCGCGTCACCTGGCCCGAGCACAAGCCCACCCTCGACAAGAAGCTGTGCGGCACGTGCCACGACCGAAACGCCTCCTTCGCCATCGTGAAGCCGCTCACCGAGCTCTGCGTGTCGTGCCACGAGCCCACCCTGCGCGAGTTCCCCCGCATGCACGGCCCCGTGGCGTTCGGCGACTGCGCCGTGTGCCACGTGGCCCACGCCTCGCGCTACAAGCACCTCCTGCGCGAAGAGGCCCCGGGCCTCTGCTTCCGGTGCCACGACCGCACCCCCGAAGGCGCCAAGCCGCACCCCTGCCCCAGGCCCTCCGACCAGGCCGCCTGCCTCACTTGTCACGACGCCCACGGCGGCACCGACGTGCACTTCCTCCTCGACCGCCAGGGCAAGGGCCCGCGCGGCGGCGCCCCTCCTGAGCCTCCCAAGCGGGAGGGCAGCTAGCCGTGCGGCGACTCGGCACGACGCTCCTACTCCTGGCCCTCCCAGCCGCCGTCTCCGCCGGCGCGCGCGGCGCCCAGGAAGGCTTCCGCCTCCTGGGCATCCGCAGCTTCGAGTCCGATCTCGAGCTCCAGACCCTCTACGAGAACCGCCAGTACACCGAGAAGGCGGGCAACACGACCCGCGAGTTCACCCAACTGAGCTTCCACGAAATCCTCACCCTCGGCTGGCGCGGCTACGTCTACCACCCCCGCCTGCTCGAATTCGCCGCCACCTTCGCCTTCGACGTCGAGCAGAGCCAGGCCGTAACCAAGCTGCCCGGCGACACCCAACGCGACTCGATCAACGACATCTCCCCGCTCTACTCGATCAGCGGCACCTTCCTGCCCCAGCACCCCGTCTCGCTCAGCTTCGCGCTCCAGAAGAGCCGGGCCTACGCCGCACGCGAATACGGCGGCTTCACCGTGGTGGACACCGAGTACCAGCAGGCCCAATTGAACATCAAGAACGACCTCTTTCCCACGCAAGTCTACGCCTCGCACCAGCGCACCGACGAGGTCACCCGCGGCGCAGACGAGAACCGCACCGACGAGGAGAAGACCGCAGGGTTCGTCATCCACAACACCTTCGGCAACTCCAACTCCACCCTCAGCTACGAGCATAAGGACAGGACCCAAACCATCGGCCGCCCGATGACGGCACAGCCGGAGTTCAAGGGCCACTACGTCACCGACCAGTGGGACTTCGATAACCGCCTCCAGTTCGGGCGCGACGGCTTCCACTCCCTCGCCTCGCACCTCAGCCACCGCGAAGAGACCGGCACCTCCCCCTCCACCCGCTCCAGCATTGACGAGGGCCTCCACCTGCGGCACGCGCCGAACCTCGCCAGCGACTACTCCCTGCGTTACTCCCGCGACACCGTCGGCTCCACCCAGTCCGACATCCTGTCAGGCCGCGCCGCCCTCACTCACCGCCTTTTCAAGAGCCTCACCACCACCGCCGAAGTCCACGGCTCCGACGAGAGCTTCGGCAGCTCGGGGCGCGACATACGCGGCGGCTCCCTCACCCTCAACTACGTCAAGAAAATCCCCCACGGCACCCTCTTCCTCGACCTGGGCGCCGGCCGCGAGTACACCGACGAAACCGGCGGCGGCACCATCCGCCCCATCCTCGACGAGGGCCACACCCTCACCGACGGCGTGCCCGAGTTCCTCAACAACTTCGACGTGTTGGCCGGCACCGTCTTCGTCACCGACGGCACCAACACCACCATCTACCTGCTCGACGTGGACTACCGCCTCATCCCCCAGGGCCGCCGGCTCGAGATCCGCCGCATCCCCGGCGGCCTCATCCCCAATGGCGGCACCGTGCTGGTAGACTACTCCTACCAGGTGGGCACGCCCATCTCCTTCACCACCCTCGACCGGCGCGTCAACCTCCGCCTCGACCTCTTCGGCTTCCTCTCCCTCTATGGCGGCGTGCGCGACCGCGACCAGAAGCTCCGCTCGGGCATTGACCAGGGGCGCCTTGAGAACCTCCGCGACACCCTCGTCGGCACCGCCATCCGCATGGGCCCCGCCACCCTCACCCTCGAGCACGAAAACTACGACAGCAACCTCTCGCCCCACGTCACCGACAGCGCCCAACTGGCCGTGAGCCAGGCGCTCGGAAGAACCCAAACGATCAGTGGCAACGCAACGGTGCGCAGGGTATCATATGGAAATGAGGGCGGCGACTCGAGGTTCCGCACCGTGTCGGTCACCTACACCTCCGCGCCCCTGCCTCAGACCTCCTACACCCTCACCCTGGGCCGTGATATGCAGGACGACAGGGGATTCTCGTCCAGCTACACCTATGCCCGAGCCGAGGTCAGCCACCGCATCCGCGCCGTCGAGATCGCCCTCTCCCTGCGGCTCAGCGAGCGCGACGACGATTACTCCAACGAGCGAGTCAACTACATGTTCCTCACCATCCGCCGCCGCTTCTGATCAGTCAGGAGGCCTGCCTATGCGACTCTCGACTCGATTTCTCACCTTCGTGGTGGGCTTCTCGGCCCTGGCCGCTCTGGGCGCTCAGCCCGACGCGCCCCACGGCAACGCCCCCGGCACCACCATGCAACGCATCCACCAGCGCATCCAGGAACTCCAGGCCGTATGCAAGCAGGACGCCAAGTCCTGGGATGCCCGTGTGGAACTGGCGCAGATCTACCTGCGGTTCGGCTACGGCGAGCGCGCGGCGCCTCTGCTCGAGGAGGCCATCGCCCTCAAGCCCGACCACGCCGCCACCCTCGCCCTCTCCGCCGAGGCCCTCTGCCAGCTCAAGGAGTACGACAAGGCCATCGAGCGCTGGAAAAAGGCCCAGGAACTCGACCCCACCAGCAAAGAGATCCCCTCGCGCATCGCCTGGGCGCAGAAGCGCCGCCAGGAAGACGCCCGCCTGGCCGAGCTGGACGCCATCCTGGCCAAGACGCCCGGAGACCGCGACGCCCTGGTGGCCCGCGCCACGGCACGCGTCGTGCGCGAGGAATGGCCGGCCGCCCTCGCCGACGGCGAAGCCCTGCTCAAGGCCAAAGCCAACGACCCCGACGGCCTGGGCATCGCCGGCCTCGCCCACTACCGCCTGGGGCACGTGGACGATGCCATCCGCCTCTGGACCGCGCTGGCCAGCGTGGACGCGGCCCACGCCGGCCCCTACCTGGTCTGGCTCGAGCAGGCGAAGGCGCAGAAGTCCACCTACGACGAGTTGGCGGCCGTCGAGGCGAAACTCCGCGATGCCCCAGGCGACGGCGCGCTGCGCTTGCGGGCAGGCCAACTGAACTCGAAGCTCAACAAGTGGCATGACGCCCTCCGCCACCTGGCCGAGGCCGTGCGCCTGATCCCCAAGGACCCTGCCGCCCACCGGGCCTATGCCATCGCCCTCTCCAGGGCCGGCATGATGGACGAGGCGGTGAAGGAACTCGAAATCTGCGTGAAGCTGGAGCCTGGGAATGCCGAACATGCCAAGCTCCTCGCCTCGATGAAGAACCTGCGCGACATGCACCGCTCGATGAAGAAGGGCACCGAGAAGTGATGGGGCGCGGGCGAGCCACGCCGTCGAGGATGGGCTCGCCGGCACGAGAATTGCTCTGTACACGGCACCGCGTCTCCGATTGGCAGGGGCACATAGCGATGGCCATGCGCGTGGCAACGCACCTGCGAGGGACCCTGCCAGGGCGCTGCGCCCTGGGTGTGGCGGCGGGCCTGGCGGCGATGCTCGGCTGCGCGGCCCCGCCGGCTCACCCGTGGGCCCCGCCGAAGCGCCCCCTCGTCTGGCCGTTGCCGCCGGACCCGCCCCGGATTCGCTACGAAGGGGCGATCACGGCGGGGCAGGCATTCCGGTTCGCCACCCGCACGGGCTGGCGCGTGTTCGACTGGCTGGCGGGCGCGCGACGAGTGGAACTCTCGACGCCGCACGGGCTGTGCGTCGGGCGCGGCCTGCTGGCCTTCACCGACTCGGGGCGCCCGGCCGTGCACGTGGTGAACCTGGCCGAGAGGCGCTACAAGGTGATCGAGGCCGTGGGCGACACGCGGCTGCGCTGTCCGATCGGGCTGGCGATTGCGGAGGATGGGGCGCTGTTCGTATCCGATTCCGCACTGGCCCGGGTCTTCTGCCTGTCGGCCGATGGCCGGCCGCTGGGCGAGGTAGAGGCCAAGTTCGTGCGGCCCTCGGGCGTCGCCTACGACGCGGCCCGGCGGCGGCTGCACGTGGTGGACTCCGGCGCCCATGTGGTGAGCACCTTCGAGCGTGCGGCGGAAGGCTGGCGCCTGGTGCACACGCTGGGGGGGCGGGGCGAGGAGGCCGGAACGTTCAACTTCCCCACGCATGCGGCCGTGGACCGCGCGGGAACGCTGTGGGTGACCGACTCGCTGAATCATCGCATCCAGTTCTTCGACGCCGAGGGGAAGCGCCTGGGCGCGTTCGGCCAGGCGGGCGACGGCACGGGCGACTTCGCCAAGGCCAAGGGCATCGCCCTGGACTCCGAGGGGCACGTCTACGTGGTGGACTCCCTCTACGACGTGGTGCAGGTGTTCGACCGGCAGGGCCGGTTCCTGCTGGCGTTCGGGGGCAGCGGCAAGGAGGAGGGCCTCCTGTGGCTGCCGACCGGGCTGTGCACCGATGACGAGGATCGCATCTATGTCTCTGACACAGGCAACTCGCGCATCCAGGTGTTCCAGTACCTGCGCGCGGAGCCGGCCCAGGGGCCGCAGGCTCCGTGAACGCGCCAGTCTGACGCTCGCGCTTCTGCTCGGGCTCGTCTCGACGGCCCTGGCCGGCAGCATCGTGAACACCCCCCACAACCTGTCGGTCACGGGGCCGGGGCCGATCAAGTCGCCCACCGAGAAGCAGATCTGCATCTTCTGCCATACGCCGCACAACGCCGACCCGCGCGCGCCGCTGTGGAACCGCGACCTGGACGCCGTGCGCAACTACGTGATGCCCACCAGCCCCACGCTCCAGGCCTACGGGGCGGGGGGGCTTCAGCCCGATGGCTCGTCGAAGCTCTGCCTGAGCTGCCATGATGGGACGATCGCCCTCGGGGCCGTGCGCAGCCGGGACACCGAAATCCCCGTCAGCGGCGGCCCGATGCTTCAGCCAGGGCAGAAGGGCTACCTGGGCACCGACCTCTCGGGCAGCCACCCGATCTCGTTCGTCTACGACGATGCGCTCGCGAGCCGGAACAACGCCGCAGGCGACATGCCCCTGCGCTTCCCCTCGACGCTCACGGACCCCGACGTCAAGCTCGACAAGCAGGGCAAGATGCAGTGCACGACCTGCCACGACCCCCACGACGACAGCAACTTCGGCGCCCCGGGGGTGCCGCACTTCTACGTCAAGCCATCCTGGAGCGGCACATGCCTGACCTGTCACGACCACTAGGACCACGCAGGACGCTCTTCCTGGCGCTGCTGGCCGCCGCCCTGCTCGCCTGGGGCGGCGCCGCCCAGGCCGGCGCCTTCGCCCAGGCCGCGCACGGCAACGCCACCCTGCTGCCGCGGGCCTGCGGCAGTTGCCACGTGGGCCACGGCCCGCCGCGCAGCCTCATGCTCCCGAGCGGAGCCGACGGCACCTGCCTCCAGTGCCACGGCGACGCCGCCGCGCGCGACGCGGCCAGGGCCAAGGGCCTGCTCACCCAGACCGAGGGCCTCGGCAATGTGGGCGCCGAGTTCCTGAAGATTTCGCACCATCCGCTCGGCAACAGCACGCAGTCGCTCCTGCGCATCCCGGTCCAGCGCGTCGCGGGGGGCGCTCCCGCCGCCCTCTCGACCGTGGCGTGCGTGGACTGTCACGACGAGCACTACCAGACCAAAGCCGCCAACGGCGGGCAACTCGACGTGACCAAGATCAGACAGATCGGCAACTCACGGCACGGCGACCGGCCCGAATACGAGCTGTGCTACAAGTGCCACGGCACGGGCGCGGCCAGCGCCGGGCGCGTGGACATTCAGCGCCTCGTGAACCCCGGCAACGCCTCCTATCACCCCGTGCAGGCCATTGGCAAGAACCCCAGCACGCCCAGCCTCATTCAACCCTACACCACGCAGAGCTACACCGCCTGCACCGATTGCCACGGGTCCGACCAGGCGAACGCCCCGCGCGGCCCCCACGGCTCGCTCTTCCGCCCGATCCTCAAGGCCAACTACAGCACCCAGGACGGCCAGGCCGAGAGCCTCAACCAGTACGCCCTCTGCTACCGGTGCCACAACCGGGCCACGGTGAACAGCGAGAGCCAGTCCAGCTTCCGCTACCACAAGAAGCACCTCGAAAAGCGCGCCTCGTGCCGCGCCTGCCACAACAGCCATGGCAGCGAGCAATACGCCCATCTGATCGACTTCGACACCACGATCGTCACCCCCAACAGCAACAACCAGCTCAACTACCAGAGCTCCGCCGGAAACCACGGCTCCTGCAACCTCCGCTGCCACGGCAAGAACCACGTGAACCTGGGGTACTAGCTCATGCGCCTCATCGCCCTGATCGCCGCCGCCCTGCTCTCGCTCGCCGGATGCGACTCCACCAGCACCCCCCAGTTGCCCGCCAAGGGTGTGCCGCAACTGCCCCCTCTGGCGGCCAAGGCCCAGGAGCTGGCGCTCCGGGAGATCGGCCTCCGCCAGCACCTCGCCGCCCACCCCGACGACACCAACGCGCGGCTCGCCCTGGCCAACCTCTACTACGACATGGACCGCCCGCACCGTGCCGTGCCGCTTTACCTGGCCGTGCTTCGGGAACGCCCCGAGGATCTCAGCGCACGCACGGATCTGGGCACCTGCTACAAGGAGATGGGCCACCTCGGCCAGGCCCGCATCGAGTACGAGCGCGTCCTACAGAAACACGCGGGACACGTCCAGGCCACCTACAATCTGGCCGTCGTGAACGAACTGACGGGCGACCGGGCCAAGGCCGCGGAGCTCTGGGAGCGGGTGGCGACACTGGCCCCCGGCACCGAGATCGCCAAGACCGCCGCCGCCCATGCCGCGGCCGCACGCCGCCCCGACCCCGAGACCGCCACCAAGGCCGCCAACCCCGAGGAGAAGGAACCAGGGAAATGACGACCCCGGTCCGCCACCCCCTGCCCTCCGCGCCCCTGGCGTTTGCCCTGGCCCTCGCGGCGCTGGCGGCGCGCGGGGCCGAGCCGCCCAAAGAGCTTGTGCCCAAGGCCCCGTGCATCAACGCCACGTGCCACGCGGGCTTTCCCCAGAAGAAGGAGGTGCACGGGCCCGTTGCCGCGGGAGAGTGCGCGAGCTGCCACGTGTGGAAGGACAACAAGCATGAGTTCAAGCTCGCCCGCAAAGGCACGGCCCTCTGCACCGAGTGCCACGACGACCTCATCTTCGCCAAGGACAAGCCCAAGGAGGCCGAGAAAGGCAAACAGGCGCTCGGCCCCGAAAAGGGCAAGGAGGAGTCCAGCTCCGAAAAGGGCAAGGAGGAGCCCAAAGCCGCCAGGAAGCAGGTCGTCCACGAGCCCGTCAGGGACGACTGTGCCACCTGCCACGACCCGCACGGCGGCGACACGACCAAGATGCTCACCGCCGGCGTGGTGAAGCTGTGCGAGACGTGCCACGACGAGGTCGTAGCCAAGGCCAGGGCCAAGACCAGCCGCTCCGTCCACTCGGTTGTGTTGGAGGGCAAGGCCTGCATGAGCTGCCACAAGCCGCACGTGAGCGACTTCGCCAAGCTGCTCAAGGCCAAGCCGATGGACGCCTGCCTGAGCTGCCACGACAGGACGCTCACCGTGGCGGCCGCAGGCCCCGCCGGCGCCGAGCCGGCCACGCGCACGATCCCAAGCATCAAAGAACAGCTCACCGCGAGGAAGCACGTCCATCCCCCTATGGAAGACAAGGACTGCGGCCTGTGCCACACCGCGCACGCGTCGAGCCACGTGTCGCTGCTCCTCGAGGAATACCCGCCCGGCTTCTACGCTCCGTTCGACCTCAAGTCCTACGCCCTCTGCCTCCAGTGCCACGAGAAGAAGCCCTTCACCGAAGAGAAGACCAAGGTGGCGACCGGCTTCAGGAACGGCACGCTGAACCTTCACTACCTCCACGTCAACAAGCCCGTCAAGGGCCGCACCTGCCGCGCCTGCCACGCCAGCCATGCCAGCGACCAGCCGCTCCAGATTCGCGACGCGGTGCCCTTCGGACGCGGCGGCTGGATGCTCCCGGTGCGGTTCGAACAGACCAAGACCGGCGGCTCCTGCGCCTCCGGCTGCCACGTGCCCAGGGCCTATGATCGCGAGCACCCCGTGGATTACACCGCTCCCGCCGCGCCGCCGAAGGGCGAGGCTCCGCCACCCCCGAAGGGAGCGCCTGAGGAACTGCCCAAGGAGACCCCCAAGGAATCCCTCAAAGAACCCCCCAAGGAATCCCCCAAGCAGGGGGCCCCGAAGGGGGAGCCTGTGAGTCCAAAGTAGGGCCGGGAGACACTGCCGCTTGTGGCCGGTCCACGGACGCGAGCCGACCTGGCCGCGTGTCAGGAGCGTCTGCCATGGCCTTTGCCGAGGGCTCTCGCCCTTTCCCGCTGATTGACGCCCACGACTGCCGCGAGGCTCTGACCCTCATGCTCGCTGCACGGGGCCGCGCCGTGCGGCGCGCCGCCAACGGGCGCGGGGGCCTGCGTTTCGCGAGCGAGGAACCGCCCGACGCGATCCCGCTCGGCCTCCACCTGCCCGCGGCGCACGGTGCCGAGGCGGCCCGCGCGGGTTCCGGCATAACACCCTTGGGAAGGGATCGCCTCCCATGACTGCCCCGTCCTCAGACGCCAGGGTCAGTTACGAACTGCCGTTGGTGGCGGACGGCGGGCCTGCGGCCCGGAGCGACGAACGCGCGTGCCTGCCCGAGAGCCTGCTGCTTCGACATGTGATGTGGGTGTGCCGCCTTCGCTGGATCGTCGTAGCCATCCTGGGCGTCTTCGGCGCCCTGGGGCTCGCATTGGGCAGCCTGGCCGAGCGCCTGGGGCTTCGGCCTCAGGGCTCTTGGCCGCTGGCGGCCGCAGCGGTTCTCGCACTGGCGAACCTGGCATTCGTGGCTCATGCCCGGCGAACTGCCCGGTCGCCCGGCTCGCGTGGAGCGCGCACGAATCTGTGGAGCCAGATTGCGGTGGACCTCCCTGTCCTGACCGTGGTCGTCCACCAGATGGGCAGCCTCGAAACCTACGTGCCTTTCGCTTATCTCTTTCATATTGTCCTGGCCTGCATCTTCTTCCCGCGCTCGTGGTCCCTGGCGGTCACTGCTGTGGCATGCGGACTGTACATCGCGTGCGTGACCCTGGAGGAGGCCGGCATCCTTCCCGCCGCGGGCCTCTATGCCGACGCCTCTCTGCGCGGCCTGCTGGACAACCTGCCCCACGTGCGCCTCTTCAACGTCGGCTGGGCCGTGCTCACGTGGCTCGTCGTGTGGTACCTGGCGTCCAGCCTGTCAGCGATGGTCCAGCAGCGCGACCACGAGCTGGCCGAGACCAACCGCCGCCTCGTGGTGGCGCAGCAGGAACGCATGCAGCACATGCTGCGCACCACCCATGAGCTCAAGGCCCCGTTCTCGGCCATCCACGCCAACGTGCAACTCCTGCTCCGCGGATACTGCGGCGAGATGACCCCGGCCGCACGCGACGTGTTGAGCCGCGTGTCCAGGCGATGCCAGCGCCTCGCCAGCGAGATCAAGGAGATGCTGCAACTGGCGAACCTCGAATCGAAGGCCCAGGAACCGCTGCCCTGCGCCGACCTCGACCTCGCCGAGGTGATCGCCGCGTGCATCGAGCAGGTGGGCCCCATCGTGGCGGAGCGCCAGGTGACGATCGAGGCCGACCTCCAGCCCGCCCGAACCACCGCCGCGGAGGAGCACCTCCAGATGCTGTTCGGGAACCTCCTGGCCAACGCCGTGGCCTACTCGCACCCGGGCGGCCCTGTGCGCATCGAGTGCCGGCCGCTAGGCAATGGCGGAGCCCAGGTGGTCGTCGAGGACCATGGGATCGGCATCCGTCCCGAGAAACTCGCCAGGGTCTTCGAGCCCTACTACCGCACCGACGAGGCCGTGCGGCACAACCGCGAATCCACCGGCCTCGGCCTCGCCATTGTGCGAACGGTGGCGCAGACCTACGGCATCCGCCTGCGAATCGAGAGCGCGCCGGGTGAAGGGACCCGATGTGTTCTCGCCTTCCCACCCACGGGCCGCCGCCTCGCGCCGTCGCGTGAGAGAAAGGAGTCTGACCATGGCCTACCTGCTGATCGTGGACGATGACGAGGATTTCGCCAGCGCTGCCGCGATGACCCTGCGTGCCTCGGGCCACGAGGTGGACATTCTGCTGGAGACCACCGACGCGCTCAGCCGCATGAAGGCTCGCACGCCCGACCTCGTGGTCCTGGACGTGATGTTCCCCGAGAGCAGTTCGGCCGGCTTCGACCTCGCCCGCGAGATACGCGACGCGGGCCAGCCCGTCGCGAAGGTCCCCATCCTCATGCTCACCGCGGTCAACCAGAAGTTCCCCTTCGGGTTCAGCGCGAGCGACATTGACGACCACTGGATGCCCGTGCAGGACTTTCTCGAGAAGCCCGTGGACATTGCCGTGCTGTGTCGCAGGGTCAATGACCTGTTGGCCAGGGCAACCTGACGGGGTTGTTGGGCACTCCCTCGTGGATGGAACGAGGCTCCGGCCGCCGGAAGCGCCCGCCGCGCGGCAGGGCAGGGGTTCTCCACTTGATTCCCCGGGCCTAATATAGACAATGAGAGCGTCGCGCGAGCCGTACGGCGCGCGCGGGTACGCCCGACGGGTCCCGTGCATGTGGAGAACCTCACCGCCATGACCGAGTCGCCCAAGGCGGCAATGGCAGACCCCGCCGAGACTGAGCGGGTGCTCGCGCGTGTGAAGGCGGCGCGCCAGACCATCGTCGCGGAGCTCCGCAAGGTCATCGTCGGCCAGGACGACCCGATTGACCAGGTGCTCGTGACGATGTTTGCCGGCGGCCACTGCATGATCCAGGGCCCGCCCGGCACAGCGAAGACGCTCCTGGCCACCTGCGTCGCCCGGGTGATGGACCTCTCGTTCAAGCGCATCCAGTTCACGCCCGACCTGATGCCCAGCGACATCTCCGGCACGGAGATCCTCGAGGAGGACCAGACGACCGGCCACCGGGTGCTGAAGTTCGCCAGGGGCCCCGTGTTCTCGAACATCGTGATGGCCGACGAGATCAACCGCACGCCGCCCAAGACCCAGGCCGCGCTGCTCGAGGTCATGCAGGAGCGGCAGGTGACCCTGGGCGGCCGCACCTATCCGCTGCCCGAGCCTTTCTACGTGATCGCCACGCAGATCTCGCTGGAGCAGGAGGGCACCTACCCGCTGCCCGAGGCGCAGCAGGACCGGTTCATGCTCACCATTTCGATGAACTACCTGCCCGAGAAGAGCGAGGCGCAAGTGGTGCGACGCTCGACGGGCGCCGAGGCCGTCGAACTCCAGAAGGTCATCGGCGCGGCCGATCTGCTGGCCTTCGCCCAGGCGGTGCGGCAGGTGAAGCTGCCGCCGGCGCTGAGCCGCTACGTGGTGGACCTCGTGGCCTCGAGCCGCCCCACGGTCGAAGGCTGCCCCGATTTCGTCAGAGAGTACGTGGCCTGGGGCGCCGGCCTGCGCGCGAGCCAGAACATCGCCCTCGCCGCCAAGTCGGCCGCCGCGCAGGACGGCCGGGCCACGGTCGAGCCGCGGGACATCCGCCAGGCCATCGTGCCGGTGATGCGCCACCGCATCGGCCTGTCGTTCCGGGCCGAGGTGGACCGCGTGTCGGTCGAGGACGTCATCCGCAGGCTGATCGAGGCCTGCCCCGAACCCCCGAGCCACTGAGGGATGCTATGGCAACCGAAGCGACCGCGGCCCCCGCGCACGCCCACCTGCTGGCGACGCTCTGCGAAGGCCGCGAGAAAATCCTCCGCGAGATTCGCAAGGTGATCATCGGGCAGGACGCCGTGGTGAACGACGTGGTGGCCGCGTTCTTCGCCGGCGGGCACTGCCTGATCACCGGCGTGCCCGGCCTGGCCAAGACGCTGCTCATCTCGAGCCTCGGGCGGGCGATGGACCTCACCTTCCGCCGCGTGCAGTTCACGCCCGACCTGATGCCGGCCGACATCACGGGCACCGAGGTGTTGGAGGAGGATCGCGCGACCGGCAGCCGCAAGCTCGTCTTTCGCCCCGGCCCCATCTTCACCAATATCCTGCTGGCCGACGAGATCAACCGCACGCCGCCGAAGACCCAGGCGGCGCTGCTCGAAGCCATGCAGGAGCACCAGGTGACCGTGAGCGGCTCCACCTATCCGCTCCAGGAGCCGTTCTTCGTCCTGGCCACGCAGAACCCCATCGAGCAGGAGGGCACGTATCCGCTGCCCGAGATCCAGCAGGACCGCTTCATGTTCAGCCTGCTGATTGACTACCTGCCGAAGGCGCAGGAGATCGAGGTCATTGACGCCACGACGAGCGCCGCCGGGGCGCAGCCCGAGGTGTGCATGACCGGCGGCGAGTTGATCGAATACCAGCGTCTCATTCGCCGGATCCCCGTGGCCGAACCGGTGATCGCCTATGCCGTGTCGCTCGCCGCACGCAGCCGCCCGACCGAGGCGGGCGCGCCCGACTTCATTCGGGACTATGTTTCGTGGGGCGCCTCGATTCGAGCATCGCACTACCTGGTGCTGGGGGCCAAGGCGCGCGCCGCGCTCGCCGGCAGGCCCCACGTGTCGGTGCAGGACGTGCAGTCGGTCGCCTTCCCCGTCCTGCGCCACCGCATCATCACGAACTTCCGCGCGGAGTCCGAAGGCATCAGCTCCGAGGAGATCATCCGGCGGCTGCTGGAGGCCGTGTCGCCGCCGAGATCGGGGCTGTGAACGACCTGCCTCCGGCGGGCCGGTCGCACGTGCCCGACCCGTCGGACGCCTCTGACGGGTCCGTTGCTTCGACGGGTGGTCCGGGCTAGGAACTGAGCGGGTGCTGCGATGGCCAAGAGCCCGTATCTCGATTTCGACGTGATCGCGCGGATCAGCAACATGCAGCTCCTCGCGAAAGTGGTGGTCGAGGGATTCATCCTCGGCCTGCACCGCAGCCCCTATCGCGGCTTCTCCGTGGAGTTCGCCGAATACCGCCAGTACACGGCCGGCGACGAGATCAAACACATTGACTGGAAGGTCTACGGCAAGACCGACCGCTACTACATCAAGCAATTCGAGGAGGAGACGAACCTCACGTGCCACATCCTGCTCGACTCGTCGGGCTCGATGGCCTACAAGTCGCGGGAGACCGGCCTCTCGAAGCTCCAGTACGGCTCGTGCCTGGCCGCGTGCCTTTCCTATTTCATGATGCGGCAGCGCGACGCCACGGGCCTCACGGTGTTCGACACGAAGGCGCGGTTGATGCTGCCGCCGCGCACCCGCCAGTCGCACCTCCATCGCATTCTCACCGAACTCGACCACCTGGCGCCGGGCGGCGAGACCAACGTGGCCGGCCCGTTGCACGACCTGGCCGAGAGCCTCAAGCGCACCGGGCTCATCATCCTCATCTCCGACCTCCTCGACGACCCGCAGAAGGTGCTCTCGGCCCTCCAGCACTTCCGATTCAAAGGCCACGACATCATCGTGTTCCAGGTGATGGATGACGCGGAGCTGACCTTCCCCTTCGACACGATGACCGAGTTCACGGACCTGGAGACGAATGAGAAGCTACTCGTGGCCCCCGAGGGCATCAAGCCCGTCTACATGGCCGAGTTGAAGCGCTTTCTTTCCTCGTATGAGAAAGGCTGCGCCGACCTGAAGGCGGATTACAAGCTGTTCGACACCCGTACGCCGCTGGAACTCGGCTTGAGCGAGTACCTGCACCGGCGAAGCCAGATGAACTGAGGGAATGGACGAGATGGACGGTGTGGACAAGATGGATGGTATGGACAAGATGGATGGTCACGGGATTCCGCCCCACGTCTATCGTGTCCATTGTGTCCATCGCCCCTTGTCCATTTCTTCTAAGCCGGAACGAACCTCATGGATTTCCTGAACCGCTACTTCCTGATCGGCCTGCTGGGCGCGGCAGTGCCGATCCTCATCCACCTCCTGACGCGCGACCGCGTTCGGCGGGTGGCGTTCTCGACGTTGCGGTTCTTTGCGAACGTCTCGCGCAACGTGTTGCGACGCAAGCGAATCTACGAGATGATCCTGCTGGCCATGCGCACGGCGGCCTGCGCCCTGCTCGCTGTCGCGTTCGCGCGGCCGTTTCTCGCGTCGGGCGACGGCGGGGCCGGCGCCCTGTTCACGCCAGGCACGGCTCGAGCCATCGTTGTGGACCTCTCGGCCTCGATGGGCCGCGAGGGGCTGCTCACGCCCCTGCGCGAGGAGGCCCTCACCGCGCTCAACTCCCTGAGCGAAGGCAGCGACGCGGCGGCGCTCGTGACGTTCGCCGACGCGCCGCGCGTCGAGGCGCCCTTCACCCGCCGCCTGGGCGAGGTGCGGGCAAAGCTCGAGGGCATCGCGCCCACGCACAGCGGCACGCGCATCGCCGCGGCCGTTCAGCAGGCCGACACGCTGCTCCGCGCCGTCAAGGCCCGCGCCAAGGAGGTCATCCTCATCTCGGACCTTCAGCGGACCGGCTGGACCGACTTCGAGGGCGACTGGAAGCTGGCGCCCGGCGTGCGTCTCATCGTGCGGCCCGTGCAACCGAAGGAAGGCTCGGGCGGCGTGGCGATTGTGGAGGCCGACACGCCCCAGAGCGTGGCGCTGAGCCGCACGCCGCGCACCCTGGCCGCCCGCGTGGCCAACTTCTCGCGGGCCGAGGCGCGCGACGTCGAGGTCGCCCTTTCGATGGGGGGCAAGGAGGTCGCCGCGCAGAAGGTCAGCCTGCGCCCCGGGGCACGAATGCCGGTGCGCTTTCGCCACGTGTTCGACACGGCGGGCGACAACCCCGGCTCGATCCGCATCAAGGCTGATGCAGCCCCGACGGGAGGCCAGGAGTTCTGGTTCAACGTGCGGGTGATCCCGCGCATCCCCGTGCCGATCCTGAACGGGCGGCCGACCACGAGCCCGATGACCGATGCGGCGTGGTTTCTGGCGAAGGCCCTGGCGCCGGGCGACGACGCGCCCTTTGTGGCCAGGAGCCTGGACGCGGGGAAGGCGCTGCCCGAGGAATTGCAGGACGCCCGCGTGGTGATCCTAGCCAACGTGGGCGAGGTGGCGCCGGCCATCCACAACGCACTGGCCGCGCTGCTCCAGCGGGGCGGCGGCCTGCTCTTTCTGCCGGGCGACCGCGTGGACGCCGAGACGTTCAACCGCTCGCTCGGCGACCTGGCGCCCTGCAAGCTGCGGCGCATCATCGCCCCTGCCGCCCGCGCCGACGAGCGGGCAGAGATTGGCATCGCCCGGGTGGACTATGACCACCCGATCTTCGAGATCTTCCAGCGCCCGCATCACGGCGACCTCTCGACCGCGCGGTTCACCCAGTTCTGGGAGGTCACCGACTCGCAGCTCTCGCGCGTGCTCGCCCGGTACGACGATGGGCGTCCCGCGCTGCTTGAACGGTCGATCGAGGCGGGCACCTCGATGATGCTCACCAACCCCGCCGACCTCCAATGGAGCAATCTGCCCCTGCGGGCGATCTTCCTGCCGCTGCTTCACCAGGCAGTGCGCTACCTGGCCGTGCGCACGGAGGGCCGCACCGCCTTCCGCGTCGGCGAGCGCCTGCCGGTGCCCGAGGGCCACACCCTGCGAGGGCCGGACGGCAAGCCCGTGGCGGCGGCCGATGCCATTGCCGCGCGGCCTGGCCTCTACTCGGTCGAAGCGAACCTTCCACAGGCTTCGAACCCGCGGGAGGTTCGCCCCGTCTTCCAGTTCGCTGTGAACTGCGACCCTGCGGAGGCCGACCCGGCGGCTGTCGAGCCGCAGGAGATCATCGCCGCTCTGGAGCGCGTGCAGGGCGAGGTGGTCGCCGGCGAAGAGGCGGCCGAGACGGCCAGGCGGCCAGGTCGCGAGGACGAGGCGGGGTTGTGGTGGTATGTGCTCCTGGCCGTTGCGGCGCTCTCGGTGGGCGAGTTGGCCCTCGGGAGCCGCGCGACGCGCCATTAGCCAGCCGGAGTAAGCAGAGATGAACGACTACGCTCACGTGGCCAAACGGCTCCACACGGTGCGGCGCGCGTGGAAGCGCGCGGCGGCGCTTGCGGGGCTGGCCGTGGTGGTGCTCGAGTCCACAGGCATCTTCACTGTGGCTCTGCTGCTTGACGTGTTGTACCGCCCACGCCCGCCGGTGCGGGTGGGCATCTTCGCGTTGGCCGCCGCGGCGCTGGCCTATCTGCTGGCTCGGAACGTCGTGGCGCCCCTGCTGCGGCGCATTGGCGATCCGCAACTCGCGCTGTACGTGGAGGAGCACGACCCACGCTTCGAGGGCGCGCTCGTAGCAGCGGCCGAATTCCGCGACAGCCAGTTCCTCTCGGCTCAGGAGGCGGGCCTCGTGGAGGCCATCATCGCGTCGGCCGCCGCGCGAGCCGAGCGGCTCGATCTGCGCCAGGTGATTGACCTCGGCCGCTTCCGCAAGTACGGCGTCGCCGCCGCGGCCGCGCTTCTCAGCTATCTCGTGGCCGGCATCAGCTTCCCGTCGGCGGTCGGCCATCACGCCGTCCGCGTGCTCAAGCCGTGGGAGCCGACGCAGGAGGATCGCCCCGCGGTCGAGGCGCCGCCCGAGGTCCGGCCGCCCATCGCCTTCACCTTGTCGCGTCAGGACACGAGCCTGCTGCGAGGCACGCCCTTCGACCTCGAGGTGACCCTCTCGCGGGCCGCCGATGCGCCTGTGTTCCTGCATTTCCGTTCGCTGGCCGAAGAGCAGGCGCAGACCCGATGGCGCCACCTGCCCATGGCGGAGATCGAGAAGCTCAACGGCTTTCGCATCGTCATCCCCGACGTTAATGAGGAGATGGAGTTCTTCGTCGCGGCGGGCGAAGATCGCTCGGCGACCCACCGCATCAGCGTTTACGACCCGCTGGCCATCGAAGGCATTGAGGTGGTCACCCGGTTTCCCGATTACCTGAAGCTGGCCGAGCGCAGGGAGGTGCAGGTCACCGGCGATGTGGCGGCGCCGATCGGCTCGCGGATCACCGTGCGCATCCTCACCAACCGGCCTCTCGCCGAGGGGGTCCTCGAATGGGAAGGTGGGCCGAAACAGCCTCTGGCCATTGACGGAGAGAAGAAGACTTCGGCCTCCGCCACTTTCGAGCTGACCAAGGATGCCTCCTACGTGTTCCGCGTGCGCGACATTACGGATCAGCGGGGCGAGAGCCCGGCCCCCGCCGTGGTGAAGGCCCTGCCCGACAAGCCGCCGACCGTGGAACTCACGCACCCGACCGAGACGGTGGACCTCATTCCCCTCGGTGAGATCATGGCGCTGGCGACTGCGGCCGACGACTTCGGCATCGAGGGCGTGGACTTTGTGTACATGCGAGCGGGCGAGGAGAGCCCCAAGGAGATCCGCGTGCCGATGCAGGTGGACGGGGGCGCAGGCGTCCCGCCTGTGGCCGCCAGGGCCACGCTCAACTTCCGCCTGGAGGATATTCGCCCTGCGGCTCAGCCCGAGGAGGTCATCGCCTACTACCTCGAATCGCGCGACCGCAAGGGGCAGAAGGCTGTCTCCGACATCTACTTCATCACGGTCATCCACTACGAGACGTGGGCCACCTGGACCACCGAGCCGATGGAGGAGGGGCAGGAGGAGACCCGCAGCCTCGAGCCCATCTTCCGCGCCGCCTGGCACATTCACACGCAGAGGGAGGTGCTCGCTCCCAACGACTACAACCGCCAGACCGAGGAACTCGCGGCGGCGATGGTGGACCCGCAGACCAACCAGCTCTTCACCTACGCCAAGAGCCACGACCCCGCCAAGCAGGAGAACCTGCGGCGCGTCGCCGAGTACGTGGCCAAGGGCCACCAGGCCCTGCTCGCGCACGACACGGGCAAAGCGGTGGACGCCTTCCGAGTCGCTCTGGCCGAGATCGCGAAGATTGACGTGACGGAGGAATTCGCCCAGGTGGTGCCCCAGGGCGCCGTGCCGATGTCGAACGAGCCGCTCAAGCAGCTTGCGCTCATCGAGGCGGCTCGCGTGCAGGCCGAAGCGGCTCAGATGCAAATGAACGCTCCGCCCCAGCAGAGTCAGGAGAACCAGCGCGAACTGGCCCGCCAGGCCGAACGGGTGGCCGCCGAGGCGCGCGACCTCGAGCAGCGGCAGGCGGAGATCGTGCGCGAAGCTGCCGAGCAGGCGCAGGCGGCCACGCCGCCCAAGGAGGGTGAGCCCCAGCCCAAGGGCGGCGAGAACCGCGAAGCCGGCGGCGCACTCGCCGAGAAACAGGAGAACGTCGCGCGGGAGGCCCGCAAGGCCGGCCAGGAGGCCACGCAGGACCCCGCCGCGCAGACCGACCCAACCCTCGCCGAGATGGCGCGCAAGCTCGGCCGAGCGGCCGCCGACATGCAGGCGGCCGCGGCCAAGATGCGCACGGGCCGAATCGAGCAGGCCGTGCCCGAGGCCGAGCGCGCCCGCCAGACGCTCCGCGAGATACGCGACGCCGCTGACCGCGTGTCGCAGACGAAGCTCGAGCGCGCTCTGGACGAAGCGGAGGCGCGGCTCGAACGTCTGGTGGACCGCCAGCGGCAGGCCCGCGCAGCCAGCGAAGCGCTCGACCGAGCCGCGCCCAAGGACCAGCAGCCCGACGCCGCCCAGCAGCGCGACTTCCGCGCGGCGGCCTCGGACCAGGTGCGCCTCAAGACCGAACTCGGCGAGGCCGTGAAGAACGTCAAGGAACTGCGCGGGTGGGCCGAGGGCAGCGCCCGGCCCGAGACCGCGAAGCACATTGAGCAGGCCGATCGCGAGCTGGTGCGCGGCCGCGCGGACCAGAAGATGGCCAACGCGGTCGTCGAACTGGCCGCCCAGCGCGCAGCCAAGGCGGCCGGCGAGCAGAAGCAGGCCGAGGAGACCCTCCAGAAGGCCCTGGAGGGCATCCGAGCCGCCAACGACAGCCTGGCCTCCGACATCGAGAGCGAGCTGCGGCGCGCCCGGAACGAGGCCCAACGGATCGAGAAGGCCATCGAGCGAATTGACCCCAAGCAAGGCGCCGAGGCGGAGCCCAAGGGCCAGGGCGATGAGCCCAGGGAAGCGGCGTCGCGCGAGGCGGCCGAGCAGGCGGCGCAGGCCGCCTATGAGATCAAGCGCTTCGCCAAGCACCTCGAGAACCGCGAATTCGCCGAGCCGCAAGACACCGAGTTCCTCAGGCAATCGGCCCAAGACCCCCAGAGACTCGGCCAGAGCCTGGCGAAGGACGGCGAGAGGCGGGGCGAGGTGCTGCGCGTCGTGCGGCGCGTGCGCAACAAGCTCGAAGCCGAGTACGAGGCCAAGGTCGAGGCCAAGAAGCTCTTCGCCGCCCAGCGCGAGGAGTGTCCGCCGCAGTACCGTGAGCTGGTGAACAAGTACTACGAGGCCCTCTCGGAAGCGAGGAAGTGAACCTGTTCGAAGCGCTCCTCAAGTACCCCGCTCACGACTACGCGGTCGGCCGGCTTGTGTTCCTCAGCCGCATTCCGGGCGAGGTGCGGCTGTTCGTGCTGGCGGGCCTCGTCGCCCTGGCATGGGGGTTGTACCGCAGAGTGGCCGGGCGCATGCCGAAGCGCATGAACCGCCTTCTCCTCGGCCTGCGCGTGGCCGGTGTGGCGCTCCTGATGTTCCTGCTGGGAGTCCCTGCCCTTCGCTTCCGCAGCCCCAGGCCGAGCGGGGTGTTCACGGCGGTGATGGTGGACACGTCGCGCTCGATGTCTATCGAGGACATTCCGACGGCGAAGGGCAACCAGAGCCGCCTCGCCGCCGCGCAGCAGGTGCTCCTCGCCAGCGGCACGCCCGACGACCCCGGCCTGCTCCTCACGCTCGAACGCGGCTCGAACGTGCTGGCGTATGCCTTCGATGCCCAGGCGACGCGGGTGGGCGACGTCGAACGCCTCAAAGCCCAGGGCCAGCAGACCAATATCTTCCGCTCGGTCCGGGACGTGGATTCGGACCTGCGCTCGGTGCCGCTGGCTGCCGTGGTGATGCTCACGGACGGCTGCCGGAACACGGGCGGCGAGCCCGACGAGGCGGCCCGCCTGCTCGAAGCGCGTGGCACGCCGCTCTACATCGTCGGCCTGGGGAACCCGAACCCGCCCAGGGACTACGAGGTCATGCAGGTGTTCGCCCCGCGCCGCGTGCGGCGGAACGCCGAAGTCGAGGTCTACGCCACCGTCCGCCACACCGATCTTGCGGAGCCGTTCGAGATTCGCATCAGCCGTGGCGACACGCCGCTTGTCTCGAAACACGTTGAGCCGGCCAAGGGCACCGACCTCACGAGCCTTCGCCTCGCCTTCACCCCCGACCACGAGGGCACGGCGACCTACCGGCTGGCTGTGCCTGCCGCGGAGGGCGAGAGCATCACCGACAACAACGCGCGCGAGTTCACGATCCAGATTCAGGACGATCGCCTGCCCGTGCTCTACATCGAGGGCAGCCCGAGGCTCGAGTACCGGTTCCTGCGCCGCGCGCTCTTCCGCGACCGCGACTTCCGCCTCGTGGGGCTCCTGCGGCTGGCGTCCGACCGCTTCTATGTGCAGGGCGCCAGCGAGGCCGAGGCGTTCCTCGAGAAAGGCTTTCCCGAAACCCGCGAGCAGCTCTTCCGTTTCGAGGCCGTCCTCCTGGGCGACATCGAGGCGAGCCATTTCACCGTGCCCCAGCTCGAACTGCTAGAGGACTTTGTGCGCGAGCGCGGCGGCGGCCTGCTGATGCTGGGCGGGGTCAACTCGTTCGGCCTCGGCAAGTACGCGGGCACCCCCGTGGGCAAGGCCCTGCCGCTCGAGATTTCGCCGGCCGACCCTGCCTACTCGGAGGAGCGCTTCAGCGCCATCGTGACGCCGGAGGGGCTGAAGCACCCGGTGATGCGCTTGTCGCCCGACCCCGATGCGAACCGCCGCCTGTGGGAGAAGGCCCCGCCGCTGCTTGGCCTCACGCCGGTGCGCGGGGTGAAGGCAGGCGCCCAGCTCCTCATCGCCAGCGGAGACGGCCGCCGGCCCGTCCTCGCCGTGCAGAACTACGGGGCGGGACGCGTCGCCGCCTTCACCTCGGGCGGGTCGTGGTACTGGCAGGTCTCGAGGCCGGCCGACGACGAGTTCCACGAGAAGTTCTGGAAGCAGCTCGTCCGCTGGCTCGCCGTGGGTGCCAAGGAACAACTGACACTGGAGACTGATGCCGACATCTACGCGCGGCGGAGCCCCGTGAATATCCGCGCGACCGTGCTGGGAAGGGACCTGCGCCCTGTCAACGACGCAGCGGTCGTGGCCGCTGTCACAGACCCCTTCGGCAACACGGAGGAGGTGCCGATGGACTGGGTGCTCACGCAGGAGGGAGTCTACCAGGCGCGCTACGTGCCGAACGAGGAGGGCGAGCACCAGGTGGCCGTTCGCGTCGAGGGCTGGAAAGACCGTTCGGCCACGGCCGGGTTCCTGGTGAGCGAGCCGCTGATCGAGTTCACCGACGCGGGGCTGAAGGAGCCGCTGCTGCGCCAGATGGCGGCGACGGCCAGAGGCCGCTATTTCACCTTGGCCGAGGCGCGCGATGTGCCCAAGGCCGTCGAGAGTGCCGTCAGTGCGGCCCGCCTGGCCGGCGTGAAGCCGCACGATCAGGAGATCTGGGACGCGCCGTTCTTTTTCATCGCGCTCTTGGCTATAATGGGGAGTGAGTGGTTCCTCCGACGCCGATCCGGTCTGGCTTGAGGCGACTCCGATGCGCAAACCGATCATCCACACGAGACATGACCTCACCCTCGGACGAAACGCGGAAGGTTTGGCCGGGGGCATGGAGGCCATTCGGCGACTCTCGCGCCGGCGGTTCCTCGCCGCGGCGCTCGGCAGCGTGGCAGGGGGAATGGCCACGGGGACCGCTATCGCCGACAAGGCGGTGACAACCGGGCAGTTCATCTTCCCGCGCCTCCAGTTCTCGGTCTACGACAACACGCCGGACATCTGGAACGTGCACCCTGTGGGCGACGTGAACCTGCGGCTGAAGCTCCGCGAGCTCACGAACATCAACGCGAGCCAGGAGCCGAAGGTCGTGCGCCTCGACGACTTCGAGGACATGGTGCTCAACCCCTTCGTCTTCATGACCTCCGAGGGCTACTTCAAGCTCAACGAGAAGGAGGAGCGGAACCTCCGCGAGTTTCTGGAGCGCGGCGGCTTCATCCTGGCCGACGACTGCGTCTACGCGGCCCGCGAAGACCGCTTCTTCCGCACCTACAACAAGCTGATTGACAAGCTCTTCCCCGACAACCCGTTGCGCAAGATCCCCTACGACCACGAGGTCTTCCACATCTACTACCATTTCAAGGACGGCTGCCCGCACATGCAGGGCGTGCCGCACGGCGCCTACGGCCTCTTCGAGCGCGGCACGGGCCGCCTCATGACCGTGAGCTGCCCCGGCGACATCCACTGCGGTTGGGTGAACCGCTACTGGAGCGACGGCCGCAACCTCGAAGCCATCAAGATGGGCATCAACATCATCCTCTACTTCCTCAGCCACTAGCGCCTGAGACATGGGCACACCGGATACCGAATATCGAACACGAGACGGCGAGTGTCGAACGGGGCAGAGCCTGACCAGCAGCGTCCCGTCCCGCGTTCGATATTCGACATTCATCGGGCGGCATTCGGTTTGCCTTGTCTGCGGGTTCGCGCTTGCGGCCTCGGCGCTCGCGGCCGAGCCGGCTCCCGAACCCGCCTGCCATGCTCTTCTCGTGGGCGGCATGCCCGGCCCGGCCGTCTATGCCCGCCGATACGCCGACTGGCTCCGGCGCTTCCACGCTCATCTGACCCAGACGGCGAAGGTGCCCGCGGCAAACGTGGTGGTGCTCTCGGGCGACGACGCATTCAGGGACCCCATCCTCTCGGGCAAGGCCACGCGCGACGCGATCCGCCAGTCCATCGCCGGCATTGCCAGGAGGGCTGCGCCCGAGGACCAATTCATCCTCATCCTCATTGGCCACGGCACCGTTGCCGAGACGCTCCCCTCCATGGTCCTCCCGGGCCAGGACATCAATGCCCAGGAGCTGGCTGATGCGCTCGCCGCGGTGCGCGCGCGCAACCAGGTGCTCCTCAACTTCACCTCCAGCGCGGGCGATGCCGTGCGGTTTCTCGCCCGTGGCGGGCGCGTGACGCTGGCGGCGACCAGTCCCGCCGAAGTCAGCGAATCGGTGCTGGCCGAGTTCTTCCTCCGCGGCCTGGAGTCGAAACGGGCCGACGGCGAGGGCGCGCCCCAGGCGGGCCTACTCGACGGCACCATCACCCTCCTCGAGGCATCGAACTGGGCCAGCTACCAGGCCGCCATGTGGACGGGGCGAATGAAGTCCACCGAGGCGGGCTGGAAGGTGGACGGTAAAGAGAGTGTCGAGATCTTCCAGAAGCTCTATGGCAGCCCCGAGGGCGAACCGGCCACGCGCAAGCTCTCGCCGGCCAGCGACGCCACGGCTGCCGACGAGCCGGTGCCGCTTCGCCCGAAGGGCGGGCTTGATGACTTCTGGTTCGGCCGCCGTATCGTGGCCGAGCATGCCGTGCTGGAAGACTGTGGCCAGGAGCGCGGCGTCTCGCCCCTCGGCGGCGACGGCTACAAGCCGATTGCCGGCGTCAAAGAGGGGGAGCCCGGCGCGCTGGCCCGGCGCGTGGTGCTCGGGAAGCCGGGGCTGCTCGCTGAAGGAGGCAAGTAGCCTTGGCCTCGAAGGCGAATGTCGCATATCGAACGCCGAATGCTGCATGTCGAACTGGGGCGGAGCAACCGAGAAGGCATCGGGCTTTCCTTCATCAGTCGCCATTCCTGATTCAGCGTTCGACATTCTCTCTTCCCCCCTTCCTCTTGCTCGCCACGCTCCTTTCCTTGTCTCGCGCTGGCGAGGAAGCCCCTCCGCCATTCGAGGCCGTCGAGACCCACGGCTACCCCCAGCACGAATGGCGCCACGCCGGCAAGTACCCGCCCTTTCGCGTCACATGGGTGCGCGAGGCGCGGTTGGCGGATGTGGCGGGCGTCTTCCCTCACCCCACGCTGCCGCAACGCGTCGTCGCCGCCACGGCCGCGGGCCTGCATCTCTCGGACGACGGGGGCCGCACCTGGGCGCCGCTGCCCGAAGCGGCGCCCGCCAGGGTCGGAACGGTCCGCCATGTGGCCTTCGACCCCGTCTCGCCCGGCGTCTTCTATCTGGCCACCGACGGCCGGGGTGTGTGGGGCACCACCGATGGCGGCAAGACGTTCCGCCAGGCAGGCTCGAAGGCGAACGGCCTGGCCGCTGACGCGGTGCTGGCCGTGCATCTCTACCCGGCCGACATGCGATTCCTCACGTTCCTGGCCATTCACGGGGCCGCCGCGCCCGGCATCTCGGTGACAGAGGACGGCGGCCGCACCTGGCGCATCACGTCGCCCGACCTGCACGCGTGGAAACTCCTGTGCAGCGGGCCGTCGAGTCTGCGCCTCTACCTGGCGGCCTCGACCCGTGAGAAGCCCGACGTGCGGAACATCCTGTCCGCCGCCTCGCTCGGCGAACCGTGGTACGTGGTCGTGCGCGACGTGGTGCCCACGGACGCGGCCCTGCCCGTCCTTCGAGGCGACGTCTACTGGGCCACCGCCGACGCCGGGGTGCACGTGGTCACCAACAACGGCGCGAACTTCGCCAAAGCTGGTTCGGACGAACTGACGCGCCTGGCCAGCCTGGGCGTGGTGCCGGGTCCTACCGCCGACAGCCAGGTCTTCTACGCCTACGAGCCTACGAGGCTGGGGATGGTGGCTTCGCTGGACGGCTTCAGGACGCTCACCCCGTGCAACCAGGGCCTGCCCCTCAGCCCCTTCGTGGCCGAGGGCGCCCACCTGCGCGCCAATGCCAACGGCACCATCTTCTACGCGGCGGCCAACGGCGCGCTGGCGAAGGGTTTCCGCTTCGACGGGGCGCTGAAGGTGAGCAACGTCGTCGTATCGCCGCCGGCCTTCTCGTTTGCCTCGGGCGCCTGGAGCGAGGGCGCGTCGAGCCTTCAGCGCTGCCTCAGCGTCCTGCCCAGGGCGCCCCACGCGGCAGGCATCGCGCGGCAGATCGCCCGCTTCGCGCGCGACATGGAGGCAGCCCTCGCGCCCACGCAACTCGCTATCACCGCCCTGGTCGTGGATCAGAGGGGAAAGCCGAAGTCGGTGACCGTGGACCTCAGTCGCCTGGGCGGCTCGCCCCGCACACCCATGGCCGATGATGGCCAGCACGGCGACGGGGCGGCGGGCGACGGCATCTACGGGGCGCCCATCATCCTCAGACCCCGCGAAATCCACCACGACGGCCGCGACTGGCGCCGCGAGTGGCCCGGCTCCCTCGACCTCACCGTCACTGCCGTTGGCAGCGACGGCGCCCTCGCGGGCGCCGTGGGCATCCTCTTCGGCGTGCGACGGGCCGAGAGCTTCTACTTCTGGGGCGAGGACTACGCCATCTCGGTTCGCAACCCCACGGGCGACGTCACGGTCGCACTCGATCGCCAGGTGGCCCCGCTGCCCACCAGCCGCTCGAGCTGGCGCATCACGGCCGGCAAGGGCCCCTGGACACTGCCCATCGGCAACCCCTATGTGCCGCGCGACATCACCGGCTTCCACGCCGTGTCGCTCTGGGTGAAGTCCGACGGCACCAGCGCCGACGAGCTGCGCGTGCAGCTTCGTGACCAGCCCGACTACATCGCCCCCACCACCACGCCGCCCGTGGGCCTGGGCAAGACGTCTGGCGAGTTTCGCCGCGTGGACATTCCTCTCGAGCCGCTGCTGGCGAGGACGCCCGGCTTCCTCTCGCGGCTCTTCTGTTGGGTCATCTTCTCCGGCGAAGGCACAGCCCCCGGCACGTGGTGGGTGGACGACATCCGCCTTGTCCGCAGCAAGGACGAACTGGATTCCGACGCGAGGCCAAGGCCGTGATGAGGAGCCGAAGCCCAATGTCCAATATCCAATCCACAATGCTCAATGTCCAAGCAGAAACGAGGGGCGGCGGGCCGGTTGGGCTTCGCTCCTCCTGGGGCCGCTGGGGGCTGATCATTGGCTGCTGGGCACTGGGCCTATCGGCCTTCGGCGGCGAGGCGCCCGCCGCCGACCCCGTGGCCAGGCTCCTGGAACAGGCGAAAGCCTGGAGCGGTGACTCGCGGAAACACGAGGAGGCCCTCCGCGCCTGCGAGGAGGCCGCTGCCAGCCCCCTCGCCAAGAGCGAGCAGAAGGCTGCCGCCCTCGGAATCATGGCCGATATCTACCGCCAGAAGCGCAAGTTCGCCGAGGTGATCCAGACCCTCGACCGCCTGCGTGCCGCCTCTCCCGACGACAAGGCGCTCGGCCGCCAGGCCCTGCTCGACCAGTGCGCCGCCATGTGGGAGTGGAACAAGGCGAAGGAAGCGGTTGACAAGGCCAACGAACTCATCGCCGCCAGCGCGGGCGACGCGGCGAGCGAGGCGGCGGGCCGCCTGTGGCTCGCACGCTTCCAGCTTCACCGCGCCCGCAAGCTCGACGAGGCCTACGACGCGGCGAAGAGGGCCGCGGAGCTGGCCCCCGCCGATGACAAGCTCGTGGCCGAAGCCCTGCTCGTGATGTTCGAGGCCGCGTGGACCAAGGGCGAGGCCGAGAAGGCCCTCGACGCCGCCACGCGCCTGCTCGAGGCCAGGCGACTCGACACGCGAGCCGAATGGGAACGGCCCGTCCTGCTCAAGCGTCCCGGCGAGTGCCTCCTCCGCCTCCAGCGCTTCGACGAGGCCGCCGCCTGGTTCCTCGATATCGAGAAGAAGGCCGGCGATAACCGCCGGTTCGCCCAGGAATGCTGCATGCTCGCCGGCCGCGCCGCCCTCGATGGCGGCAGGCCCGATGCCGCCGCCAGAACCCTCGAGCGCGCCTTCACCGATTACCCCGAACTCCCCGACCAGTGGTATAGCGCCCAGTCCATGATCGTGGACGCCTTGCGACGGCAGGCGAAGTTCGTCGAGGCCCTTCAGGCCGCGCGCATCTGCCTCGACGCCTCGGGCGACCGCGGCGCCATCGCGGGCAACACACTGGTCATTGCCGAGATCCTTCGCTCGATTGACGGCCACGTCGCCCGCGCCAACCAAGTGATCAACTTCCAGCGCTATGGGCCCAACGGCGAGGACGGCAAGCCCGGCACCCCCGACGATCTCCAGGACCAGCTCGCCGCTGTTCCGCGCCCCGCGTACACCGAGCGCGAGCGAGCCTTCGCGGGGGCGCGCAAGGCGGCCGGCGACACGGCGCAGGCCTCTCGCTTCCGCGCCCTCACCTACATCTACACGGGCCACCCCAAGGAGGCCCTTCAGTGCTACCTCGACGCCTTCGCGCGCGCCACGGGCGATGACTACAAGGCGATTGCCCAGGACCTGATCGTCATCGGAGCACGGGCCGTTCGAGGCCACGCGGTGGGCCTGAAGGGCTTCGCGGACTACATGAACTTCGGCCCCGCCGGCGAGGACGGCAAGCCCGGCACCCCCGACGACCTCAAGAACCCATTCGAGCCGCTGATCCAATGAAGCCCCAGGACGCCCATTGCCGAACGTCGAGTGACGAACGCCGAGGGACGGCTTCCCTACGGCCATTTGTGCGCCCGCTGGTTCGTCATTCGACATTCCGCGTTCGGCTCTCGATATTCGCGTTTCTGCTCTCCGCTTCCCTCGTGCCCGCTCTCGGCCAGGAGCCCCACGGCGATGGCGATGGCGGCCTGGCCGGCCTGTCGGCGGACGACGTGGCCGCCCTCCGCGACGCCCGCGACGCGCTCGAGCGCATCGTCGCCGACGAAGGGCAGAGCGAGCACCTGCGGCGCGACGCCGCTCTCGGCCTCACCCGCATCCACGAGGCGCTCAACGACTGGGGGAGGGCGGGGCAGCTCGAGTGGTACCTCTCGCTGCTGGCGCGGCCCCAGCCTGGCGGGCTACAGGCAGCCCTTGCCGAAGCCGCGCAGTCCGCTGCCAAGGCCCGCGAACCGCATTTCGGCCGCACCCGCGACTTCTGGCGCACCCTGGATGCCGTTGCCCGTGAGAAACAAGTTGGCATCTCAGCCGAGACCGAGCGCGTGCGCAAACAGTTCGAGTCCGCTGCCGACCACCTCTCAAAGCTGAGCTGGATCTCTCCCCCCTTGCGCGACTTCGAGGTCAAGGTTCCCCTCATAGACCTCCACGGGCTCAAGCCCCTGCCTGAGCCCGGCAGGAAGTAGCGTTCAATCCCCGGCTCCGCCCCGCAGACGTCCTCAATGCGGCTCATCACGGTCTGGCGATCCGGATGCAGCCGCCTTCTGGGAGCGTGGGGCCGGGGCTGCGACGCCAGCGATGAACACTCCATAACCATCTATGCCCCAATGCCTTACGCTCTCCGGCCATTCCCGCTCACATACTTGCTCATCCCAGAAGTGAGCGAGTATGGCCGGAGCCGCGAGAATCGCCCATTCTCGCCCATCTACCCATACTTGCTCATTCCCCCCTCTCAGGGTTGAGCAAGTATGGGCGTAGCGGGGCGGTTGCGATGTGAACTTCGGCCTTCGCCAGGGGCGCTGTATGCGCCTGTAGCCGACCAGCGAGCCCCCTCCCGAACGTTCCAATACGTTCGGGAGGGCAAGCCCAGCAGCGCTCGCCCTTCCTGTTCCCCTCCCGAAGGTGTTGGAACCTACGGGAGGGAGGTCTCTGCTCCCCTTCATCCATCTCGCCAGTACGTATAACCCTTTATGCCCCATTGCCTTACGCTCTTCGGCCATGCCCCATACATGCTTGCTCATCCCGCAAATGAGCGAATATGGCCGGAACCGCGAGGATCGCCCATTCTCGCCCGTCTACCCATGCTGTATCACTCTCCCCCTCACAGGGTTGATACAGCATGGGCAGGCGCCGGCCCCCAGGCACTCGACACGGCCCGCCCGAGGAACCGCCAGCGCCGCGGGGAGCAGGCATGCCGACGCCTCGCACCAGGCCACTCGGACCAAGATCGCCAAACCGTGGACAGGCTGCTGGACCACGGGATTGTTTGATGCATCGAGGGGAGGCGGGGGGAGGGCGTCGCGGGGCATTCGGCATGTCATACCGGCCGGTAGGTTCTCGTTGCAAGGAACGTACCGGACGGTAGGCACATCCTGCCCGATGAAAAACCGCATTCACCCAGCATGGACGGCGTACGCTGCCGAAGAACCCGCCGATTGCCCACTTCGGGGCAGGAAGCCGCCCTATTCACTATCTCGGTGCGGCATGTGGCACGCAGATTGCTGTCGCCAGAAATCTGAGAGGCGACCCGTGTCCTAAGCACCTCAATCGCAAAGGGGTCCGGCGATGGCCAACGGCGACAGCACGACCAATGGGAAGGGCTCTGGCGTCCCCGCGGTGTACGGCTCGAATGTCTTCAACGATGCCGTGATGCGCGAGCGTCTGCCCAAGAACGTCTACCGCCGGCTGCGGCGGACCATCGAAGGGGGCGAGAGCCTCGACCCCTCGATCGCCGATGTCGTGGCCAACGCGATGAAGGATTGGGCGACGGAGAAGGGCGCCACGCACTTCTGCCACTGGTTCCAGCCGATGACGGGCACGACGGCCGAGAAGCACGACTCCTTCATCTCGCCGATGGCCGATGGGCGCACGATGATGGAGTTCAGCGGCAAGGAGCTGATCAAGGGCGAGCCCGACGCCTCGTCGTTCCCCTCGGGCGGCCTGCGGGCGACCTTCGAGGCGCGCGGCTACACGGCGTGGGACTGCACTTCCCCCGTCTTCGTCAAGCGCGACGGCGCCAATGTCACGCTCTTCATCCCGAGCGCCTTCTGCAGCTACCGCGGCGAGGCGCTGGACAAGAAGACGCCCCTGCTTCGCTCGATGGACGCCTTGAACCGCCAGGCGCTGCGGGTGCTGCGGCTCTTCGGCAACACGACGACCAAGCGGGTGGCCGCTACCTGCGGCCCCGAGCAGGAGTACTTCCTGGTGGATCGCAAGTTCGTCGAGAAGCGCCTCGACCTCCTGCTGTGCGGCCGCACGCTGTTCGGCGCGCCGCCGCCCAAGGGGCAGGAACTCGAGGACCACTACTTCGGCGCCCTCGACGAGCGCATCGCCTCGCTCATGAATGAGCTGAACAACGAGCTATGGACCCTAAGCGTCGCGGCCAAGACCCAGCACAACGAGGTCTCCCCCGCCCAGTACGAACTGGCGCCCGTCTTCACCACCGTCAACGTGGCCACCGACCACAACCAGCTCACGATGGAGACCCTGCGCAAGGTCGCCCGCCGCCACGGCTTCGTGTGCCTGCTGCACGAGAAGCCGTTCGCCGGCGTCAACGGCTCGGGCAAACACAACAACTGGAGCCTCGTGACCGACGACGGCATCAACCTGCTCGACCCCGGCAACACGCCCCACGAGAACGAGGTATTCCTCGTCTTCCTGTGCTCCGTCGTGCGCGCGGTGGACAAGTATGCCAAGCTCCTGCGCGCCAGCGTGGCCACCTCGGGCAACGATCATCGCCTGGGCGCCAACGAGGCGCCGCCGGCTATTGTCTCCATCTTCCTGGGCGAGCAGCTCACCGAGATTTTCGGGCAACTCGCCAGCGGCGGCAAGCGGACCTCGAAGGCCGGGGGCGAACTCAAGCTCGGCGTGAGCACCCTGCCGCCGCTGCCCAGGGATACCACCGACCGCAACCGCACCTCGCCGTTCGCCTTCACGGGCAACAAGTTCGAGTTCCGAATGGTCGGCTCCAGCCAGTCTACGGCGGGCCCGAACTTCACCCTCAACACGATCGTGGCCGACGTTCTGCGGGAAGTGGCCGACGAGCTCGAGGGCGCCGGCGATGTGAATGCGGCGGCCCAGGCCCTGCTCCAGCGCTTCGCCAGGGAGAGCGCGCGCATCATCTTCAACGGCGACAACTACTCGCAGGACTGGGTGGCCGAGGCCGAGCGGCGCGGTCTGCCCAACATCCGCAGCTCGGTGGACAGCCTGCTCACCCTCGCCGAGGAGGAGAACATGGCGGTCCTCGAGCGGCACTGCGTGCTCTCGCGCGGCGAGCTCCACGCCCGCACCGATCTGCTCCTGGAAACGTACGCCAAGCAGATCAACGTGGAGGCGCGCACCGCGCTCCAGATTGCGAAACGCCAGGTGCTCCCCGCAGTCATCGGACAGACGGATGCCCTGGCGGCCGCCGTCAGCCAGGTGAAAGGAGTGGGCCTGGCGGCCAAGGCGCAGGGGGCCCTGCTCGAGCGAACGTGTGGGCTCGTCGAGGCCCTCGAAGCCCGCATCGCCGGCCTGGAGGCCGCCGTGGCCGCCGCGGCGCCGGTCCACGAAGCCGTCGGGCGCGCGAAGGCCTACCGCGACGTCGTGATGCCCGCGCTGGTCAGTCTCCGGGAGACCGTGGACCAGCTCGAGCAGATCGTGGACGCGCGGCTTTGGCCGCTGCCCACGTATGCGGAGATGCTCTTCGTCCGCTAGCGGCCCGGGACAACGGGGAGCCGCGCGAGCCCGGGCCGTCGGTCCCGGCCTCAGGAGATGCGGTCATGGGTGCCCTGCGCATCGCGATGGCGCAGATCAACCCCACGGTGGGCGACCTGCCGGGCAATGTGGCCCTGGCCGCCCAATGGGTGCAGCGCGCGCGCGACGCCAAGGCCGACCTGGTGATCTTCCCCGAACTCGCCCTCTGCGGCTATCCGCCGGAGGACCTTCTCCTGCGCGCCCATTTCCTTCAAGACTGCCGCGCGGCTCTCGACGAGGTGGCGCGCTCCACGCGGGGCATGACGGCGCTCGTGGGCTTCCCCGAGGCAGCCAACGGCAAGGTCTACAACGCGGCCGCTCTCCTTCACGAGGGCGGCCTGCTCGGCATCTACCACAAGCTCGAGCTCCCCAACTACGGCGTCTTCGACGAGAAACGCTACTTCACCCCCGGCTGCGGCTGCCTGGTGTTCGAGATGAACGGCGTGCGACTCTTCACCACCATCTGCGAGGACGTGTGGGTGCGCGACGGCATGGCCGAGCGTTACGCCCAGCGCAACCAGGCCCACGTGGTCCTCAACCTCTCGGCCTCGCCCTTCCATGCCGGCAAGCTCGCCACCCGCCGCAACGTGCTCGCGGCTTTCGCCCGGCGCACCGGGACGACGCTGTGCTATAACAACCTCGTCGGCGGCCAGGATGAACTGGTCTTCGATGGCGGCGGCCTGGTCTTCAACCCGGCCGGCGAAATGGTGGCCTCGTCGGCGCGGTTCCGCGAAGACCTGCTGGTGTTCGACATCGTGACCAACGGCGCCGGAGAATCGGTGCACCCGCGCCAGACGAGCGGGCGTTGGGAACGCCGCATCGTGCTCGAGTCGGCCAACTCCGCCGGGGCGGCCCCCGCGCCGTTCACCGTCGCCCGCCCGCTGGAGCCTATCGAGGAAATCTACGAGGCCCTCACGCTGGGCACCCGCGACTACGTCCTCAAGAACGGCTTCCGCAAGGTGGCCATCGGCCTCAGCGGCGGCGTGGATTCGTCGCTCACCGCCTGCATCGCCGTGGATGCCCTGGGCGCCGACAACGTGGTGGGCGTCACGATGCCCTCCCACTTCACCTCCAGCGAAACCCTCGCCGATGCCACCCTGCTGGCCCGCAACCTGGGCATCCGGCTCCTCACCCTGCCGATCCGCCCCGTGTTCGAGCGCTACCTGGAGTCGCTGGCCGACGCCTTCGGCCCTGGCGAACCGGGCATCGAGTGCGAGAACCTTCAGGCCCGCGTGCGCGGCAACTTCCTCATGGCCCTGTCCAACCGCTTCGGCTGGCTCGTGCTCACCACGGGCAACAAGAGCGAAACCGCCGTCGGCTACTGCACGCTCTACGGCGACACGGCCGGCGGGTTCGCGGTGATCAAGGACGTGCCGAAAACCGTGGTCTACGAACTGAGCCACCACGTGAACCGCAAGGCGGGGCGGGCCATCATCCCGCCGAGCGTCATCGAGCGCGCACCCACGGCCGAACTCAAGCCGAACCAGAAGGACGAGGACTCGCTGCCGCCCTATGCAGTGCTCGACCCCATCGTGACCGCCTACGTGGAAGAGGACAAGTCGCCCGAAGCCATCATCGCGGGCGGCTGCGACGCGGCCGACGTGTGGCGCGTGGTGCGCCTGGTGGACAGCAGCGAGTACAAGCGCCGCCAGGCCCCGCCCGGCGTGAAGATCACGCCCAAAGCCTTCGGGCGTGACCGCCGCTTCCCCATCACCAACCGCTACACGGGCGCCGCCCGACCCCGCCCTGCCGCCCCTCCGCCCTCCGCTCCCGCGCCCCTTGTGCCGGGAACGGCAACCAGGTAAAATAACCCCTCAGAGGTCCGCACTGTGAACAGCGATGACGGCCAACGACGACCTTTCACCCCCTCGGGGCTTCCCCGCGCCTTCGGCCTCTACGACCCAGCCTTCGAGCACGATAGCTGCGGCGTAGGCTTCGTCGCGCGGCTCGATGCGCAACGCGACCATGCCATCGTGACCGCGGCCATGCAGGTGCTCGTGAACCTCGAACACCGCGGCGCCCTGGGCGGCGACAAGGCGACGGGCGACGGCGCCGGCCTGCTGGTCCAGATCCCGCACGAACTCCTCGCCGCCGATTGCACGGCCAAAGGCCTGCGGCTGCCGGAGGCCGGCGCCTACGCCGTGGGGATGGTCTTCCTGCCCAGCCAGCCGGCGCTGGCCAAGCGCGCGGCGGGCGCGCTCGAGCGCATCGCGCAAGCCGAGGGAGCCGAGGTGCTCGGCTGGCGCGACGTGCCGGTGGATGCCGCACCCCTGGGCGACTTCGCACGCCGCACCATGCCCGCCGTCCGCCAGCTCTTCCTCCGGTGCGGCACCGCCAGCCGCGAGGCGTTCGAGCGCAAGCTCTACGTCATCCGCCGCGTCGCCGAGAAGGAAGCCGCCGCCTGGGGCGACGAGGCCAGCCAGTTCTACCTCGCCAGCCTGTCGAGCCGGACGATCGTCTACAAGGGAATGCTCGTCGGGTCGCAACTGCCCGTCTTCTACCCCGACCTGGCCGACCCACGCTTCGCCAGCGCCTTCGCGCTCGTGCACCAGCGCTACTCCACCAACACCTTTCCGAGTTGGCAGCTCGCCCAGCCGTTCCGCATGCTCGCTCATAACGGCGAAATCAACACCCTGCGCGGCAACACCAACCGCATGCGCGCGCGCGAGGCCACCCTTCGCTCGGCCCTCTTCGGCGACGACATCGCGAAGCTCAAACCGATCGTCGTCGAGGGCGGCAGCGACTCGGCCATGCTGGACAACGCCCTCGAACTCCTCGTGCTGGCCGGCCGCTCGCTGCCCCACGCCATGATGATGCTCGTGCCCGAGGCCTGGGGAGCCAAGTTCACGATGGGGGAAGACCAGCGCGCCTTCTACGAATACCACGCGGCCTTCATGGAGCCGTGGGACGGCCCGGCCGCTCTCGTCTTCACCGACGGACGCTACATCGGCGCCACGCTGGACCGCAATGGCCTGCGGCCCGCGCGCTACACCATCACGCGCGACGGCCTGGTCGTACTGGCCTCCGAAACCGGCGTGCTCGACATCCCACCCGACCGCATTCTGTCCCGGGGGCGGCTTCAGCCCGGCAAGATGCTGCTGGTGGACCTCGAGCAGCACCGCATCATCCCGAACCAGGAGATCAAGGCCCGCATCTCGCGCCAGAAGCCGTACCGCCACTGGGTGAAAGACAATCGCATCGAGCTCCGCGGCCTGCTCATGCCTGCCGAGCCGCCCCCCGCCGATCCCAAGGTGCTGCGCCAGAAGCAACACGCCTTCGGCTACACGGAAGAAGAACTGAAGATGGTCCTCGGACCCATGGCCGCCAACGCGCAGGAGGCCGTGGGCTCGATGGGCAACGACGCGGCTCTCGCCTGCCTGTCGCAGCGCCCGCAGCTCCTCTTCGCCTACTTCAAGCAGCTCTTCGCCCAGGTGACCAACCCGCCCATTGACCCGCTGCGCGAAGAGCTCGTGATGTCGCTGATGAACTTCGCCGGGCGCAAGCGCAACCTGCTCGACGAGACCCCCGAACACTGCCGCCAGCTCAAGCTGCACCACCCCGTGCTCACGCCCGAGGACATGCTCCGCCTGCGCGGGAGCAAGCACCCCGACGTGGCGGTGTTCGACCTCGACATCGTGTTCCCCGCCGGCGGCGGAGGGGCCGAGCTCGAGCGGGCGCTCGACGCGCTCTTCGCCCAGGCCGAGGCGGCCATCGCGCGGGGCGCAACCCTGCTCATCCTGACCGACCGTCAGGTGGACCGCGACCACGCGCCCATCCCCGTGCTGCTCGCGGCCAGCGGCCTTCACCACCACCTCATCCGCAAGGGCCTGCGCGGCTATGCCGACCTCATCGTCGAGACGGCCGAGGCGCGCGAAGTGATCCACTTCGCCCAGCTCATCGCCTACGGCGTCACGGCGGTCTGCCCCTATCTGGCCTTCGCCACGGCCCGCCAGCTCGCCGAGGAGGGCTTGCTCGAAACGGCCGTGACGCCCGAGGGGGCGCTCGACAACTACATCACCGCCGTCAAGAAGGGCCTGCTCAAGACCTTCAGCCGCATGGGCATCTCGACCATCCGCAGCTTCCAGGGCTCGCAGATCTTCGAAGCCCTGGGCCTCGGCCGCGAACTGGTCGAGCGCTACTTCACCGGCACCGCCTCGCGGCTGGACGGCATCGGACTCGACGAGCTGGCCGCCGAAGCCATGGCGCGCCACCGCCGCGCCTTCCCCGAGGCCGGCGACCCGCCCCGCGTGCTGGACCCCGGCGGCGTCTACCACATCCGCATCGGCGGCGAGAAGCACCGCCTCACCCCCGACGCCATCTATCTGCTCCAGCACGCCGTCCGCACGGGCGACTACGCCCTCTTCAAGCAGTACTCGCGCCTGGTGGACGAGCAGTCCAGCGCCGAGGTCACCCTCCGCAGCCTGCTCCGCTTCACGCCGGGCACGCCCGTGCCCATCGAGGAGGTCGAGCCCGTCGAATCCATCGTCACCCGCTTCACCACGGCGGCGATGTCGCACGGCTCCATCAGCCTCGAGGCGCACGAGGCGATGGCCATCGCGATGAACCGCCTGGGCGCGCGCAACAACTCGGGCGAAGGCGGGGAAGACCCGGCCCGCTACCGGCGGCTGCCCAACGGCGACAACCGCTGCTCGCGCACCAAGCAGGTGGCCAGCGGCCGCTTCGGCGTGACCACCGAGTACCTGATGAGCGCCGACGAACTCCAGATCAAGATCGCCCAGGGCGCCAAGCCGGGCGAGGGCGGCCAGCTCCCCGGCCACAAGGTGTCGAAAGAGATCGCCCACGTGCGCCACACCACGCCGGGCGTCACGCTCATCTCGCCGCCGCCGCACCATGACATCTACTCGATCGAGGACATCAAGCAGCTCATCTACGACCTGAAGATGACCAATCCCGCGGCGCGGGTCTCGGTGAAGCTGGTCTCGGAGGTCGGCGTGGGCACGGTGGCGGCCGGCGTGGCCAAGGGCAAGGCCGACATGGTCCTCATCGCCGGCCACGACGGCGGCACGGGCGCCTCGCCCCTCACGGCCATCAAGCACACCGGGCTCCCCTGGGAACTCGGCCTGGCCGAGACCCAGCAGACCCTGGTCAACAACCACCTGCGCGACCGCATTCGCGTGCAGGTGGACGGCCAGCTCCGCACGGGCCGCGACCTGGCCGTCGCCGCGCTGCTGGGGGCGGAGGAGTTCGGCTTCGGCACCATTGCCCTGGTGGCCCTCGGGTGCATCATGATGCGCAAGTGCCACCTCAACACGTGCCCCGTGGGCGTGGCGACGCAGGACAAGACCCTGCGCGCCCGCTTTCCCGGCCGGCCCGAGCACGTGGTGAACTTCATGCGCTTCATCGCCCAGGAACTCCGCGAGCACATGGCCGCCCTGGGCTTCCGCACGCTGGACGAGATGATCGGCCGCACCGATCGCCTGGAGACGGCCGACCTGGCCGGCCGCTGGAAGGCCGGCAAGGTGAACCTGCGGGCGCTGCTCGCCGCCGGCGCACGGGAGGGCGGCGCCGCCGTCCGCTGCACCCGGCCCCAGGAGCACGAGGTGGCCGAGCACCTCGACCAGGAGCTGATCCGCCTGGCGCAGCCGGCGCTCAAGAACAAGCGGCCCGTGGCCATCGAGAGGCCGATCCGCAACACCCACCGCACCGTGGGCGCCATGCTCAGCGGCGTCATCACGAAGCAGTTCGGCGCGCGGGGCCTGCCCGACGACACCGTGGTGGCGCACCTCCGGGGCTCGGCGGGCCAGAGCCTGGGCGCCTTCCTCGCCCCGGGCGTGACTCTCCGGGTCGAGGGCGACGCCAACGACTACCTGGGCAAGGGGCTGTGCGGCGGCCGCATCATCGTCGTGCCCCCGCGCGAAGCGACCTTCGATCCAGCCGAGAACATCCTGGTCGGCAACGTGTGCCTCTACGGCGCCACGGGGGGGGAGGTCTACATCCTGGGCATCGCGGGCGAGCGGTTCGCCATCCGCAACAGCGGCGCCCGGGCCGTCGTGGAGGGCGTGGGCGATCACGGCTGCGAGTACATGACGGGCGGCACGGTGGTGGTGCTTGGCCCTACGGGGGTCAACTTCGCGGCCGGCATGTCGGGCGGAATCGCCTACGTCTACAACGAGACCGGGCTGTTCGACACCTGCTGCAACCTGGACATGGTGGACCTCGAGAGCGTGGTGACGGCCGCCGACAAGGGCGAGCTGGGCCTGCTGCTGGAGACCCACCACCGGCACACCGGCAGCGCGCGGGCCAAGCGCATCCTGGACAACTGGGAGGCCTGCCTGCCGCTCTTCGTGAAGGTCATGCCGATTGACTACCGGAGATCGCTCGAGCGCATGCGCCTCGGCGAAGACACCGACCGCGAGACCGTGTCGGCGACCGAGGAGGTCTACCATGGGTAAGCCCACCGGCTTCCTGCTCTACGAGCGCCAGGACCCGCCCAAGCGCCCCGTCGTCGAGCGTGTGCACGACTACCAGGAGATCGAGCTCCGCCTCCCCGTGCCGCAGCTCGAGGTCCAGGCCGCCCGGTGCATGGACTGCGGAATCCCGTTCTGCCACTCGTTCGGCTGTCCCGTGCAGAACCTCATCCCCGACTGGAACGACATGGTCTACCGCAAGCAGTGGCGGAAGGCGCTGGACCTCCTGCACGCCACGAACAACCTCCCCGAGGTCACGGGCCGCGTGTGCCCCGCGCCCTGCGAGGCCGCCTGCACGCTCTCGATCAACCAGAAGCCGGTCGCCATCAAGCAGATCGAGCTCCAGATCATCGAGCGCGGGTGGGAGCGCGGCTGGGTGCAGCCGGAGCCTGCGCCCGTGAGGACGGGCAAGAAGGTGGCCATCATCGGCTCGGGGCCCACCGGCCTGGCCGCCGCCCAGCAGCTCGCGCGCCGCGGCCACGAGGTGGTGGTGTTCGAGAAGGCCGACCGGCCCGGCGGCATCCTCCGCTACGGCATCCCCGACTTCAAGCTCGAGAAGTGGGTGATTGACCGCCGCATCGAGCAGATGCGTTCGGAGGGCGTCGTGTTCGAGACGCGCGTGGAGGCGGGCAGCGACGTGTCCGTGCGCTATCTGCGCCGCACGTTCGACGCCATTCTGCTCGCTGCCGGCGCGCGCACGCCGCGCGACCTCAAGATTCCGGGCCGCGAGCTCGGGGGCATCCACTTCGCCATGCGGTTCCTCACGCAGCAGAACCGCCGCAACGCCGGCGACACGATCCCGCCCGACGAGGCGATCTCGGCCGCGGGGAAGAGCGTAGTCGTCATCGGGGGGGGCGACACCGGCGCCGACTGCATCGGCACGGCCCGGCGGCAGGGGGCCCGCGACATCGTGCAGATCGAGCTCCTGCCCGAGCCGCCGGCCGAGCGGCCGCCCGACAATCCATGGCCCACCTGGCCGCGCACCTTGCGAAGCTCCAGCTCTCACGAAGAGGGGTGCCGGCGCCTCTGGAGCATCGGGACGCGCGAGTTCGTCGGCGAGGGGCGAGTGCAGAAGCTCCGCTGCGTCCGGCTCGAATGGTCGCCGCCCGATGCGAGCGGCCGCTCCTCCTTCAAGGAGGTGCCTGGCTCCGACTTCGAGCTGCCGGCCGACCTCGTATTGCTGGCGATGGGCTTCACGCGCATCGAGCACGGCCCGCTCATCGAGGACCTCGGGGTGGAGGTGACGGACCGCGGGGTCGTGAGGGTGGACGCCGACTACCGCACCAGCGCCGAGGGGGTGTTCGCGGCGGGCGACAGCGTGCTCGGCGCCTCGCTCGTGGTGCGGGCCATCTACCTGGGCCGGCAGGCCGCGGCGGCGATGGACCGCCACCTGATGCGCTAGCCGGACGGCCGGCACCGTTCGCGCAGGGTGCGCCGCTTCGACGGGCGCGATCATCTGCCAACCACAGAGCCCACGCCGGAGCGGCTACTGGCGGACGCGGGGGGCCGGTGCGCGCTTGAGCAGGGCCTTCGCCCGATTCACCAGTTCGGGGGTGGCCGCCGCTTCGACCACCTTTTCGAGCGGGCCGGCCACCTTGGCCGCGTTGGCCTGGGTCTGGCGGCCCTGGAGCAGCTTCTCCGCGATGCCCAGGATGGCCAGGCTGGCCTCGGCCTTGGTGGCCGCATTGTCCAGGTGCGGCACGATCTCGGCCAGGGCCTCGGGCGTCTGGATGCCGCCCAGGGCGCCGAGGAGCTGCTTGCGCTCATCGTCGCGGGTGATGAGTGCGGCGGCCTGCTTGCAGAGGGCCAGGCGCTGATCGGGCGGCAGATTCTGCCGGCCGGCCAGGCCCAGGAGGCCGCGGAGGCAGAGCAGCTTGTCGGTGTCGTTGGCCGCGGTCCTGGCGAGCTCGGCCAGGGTGGCGCCGGCTTCGGCGTCCTTCCACTCGGCGAGGGCGCGGAGGGCGGCGCGCTTCACGTCAGTGTCGGCGTCGGCCGCGGCGGTGCGGACGGCCTTGAGGGCGGCGGGGCCGCCCACGGCGCCGAGGGCGCGGAGGAGTGCCGCCTTCGTCTTCGCGGGGGAGGCGGCCATCTTCTCGGCGATCCTGGCCACGAGGGCGTCGGGCTGAGCCGCATCGCGGCAGGCGGCCAGGAGGGCCTGGAGGGCGGCGTCGGCCTCGGCACCCGCCTCGGCGGCGGCGAGCAGGTCGAGGAGGGCGGGCACATCGGCCTCGGTGGCCAGGTCGCGCAGCGCGCCGAATGCGGCGGTGCGTACGGTGGCATCGGGGTCTTTGGCGGCCTTGAGGATCGCCGGCATCACGCCCGCTATCCTGCGCCGGTTTGCGAGCTGGATGCCCAGGACCCGTCGCGGGGCCTCCTTGGCCTCGAGGAGGGCGAGGATGGCCTGGTCGGCCTCCTGGCCGGGCACGCTGGCCAGGGCCTCTTGCGCGGCCTTGGCGATCTCGGTGTCGGCATCCTCGCACAGCTTGGCCAGCGCGGGCACTACGGCGGGCTTGCCGATGGTGGCGAGGGCGAGGATGGCGGCCACGCGCATCGGCGGGTCGCCGGCCGAGGCGAGGGCGGCGAGTGTGGGCAGAGCCGCCTCGTCGCGGCGCCAGCCGAGCGCCTGGATGAGCAGCAGCTTCTTGTCGCCGGCCGCCTTCTGGGCCTCGGCCATGAGGGCCTGGGTGATCTCTTTCTCGGGCAGCTCCTGCTGCACCAGGTGGATGAGGGCAGCGAAGAGCAGGTAGTCGCCGGAGCGGAGCTGCTCGGCGAGGAACGCGGCGCCCTCGGCTCCCTTGGTGCGGACGATGCCGCGCACGCCGGCAGCGCGCTGGAAGGGGGCGGCCTTGGAGGTTCGGACGAGTTCGTAGAGGGCGAGGGCCTCGGCCTTGTAGCCGGCGGCGGCGAGCGCGTCGGCGCAGCGGAGCGCGCCATCGGCCACGGGGACCGAGGGGGTGGCCATGGCGGCCGTGAGCACCTTGGCCGCCTCGGGCGTGCCGATGGTGCCGACGGCTCGGACGGCGATGGCCGCCACGTCCCGGTCGGGGTCGCCCAGGAACTTCGCGATCGGCCCGACGGCCTTCGGGTCGCGCCGCACGCCGAGCGAGTTGATCACGCCGGCGAGCTGCCGCCCCTTGAGCGAGGGGAGGGCGGCGCGGAGGGCGTCATCCACCTCGGGGAACGGCATCGGCTCGAGGGCGTAGAGGGCCATGTGCGACAGCTTGGCGTCGGGCAGGAGCGCCACGAGGGCGGGGATGGCCGCCTTGGTGCCGACCCGCTGGAGCAGGCGGCAGGCGCCGGCCTTGTCGGCCTGGGGCGCGTCGGATTTCAGGACGGCGAGGGCGTTGGCCAGGGCCTCTTCGGGCGAGGGAGGCGGGAGCTCGGGGATGGCGATGGTCTCGCCTTCCCTGGCCGTGAGGACCAGGGCCTTGCCGTCGAGGGTGTACTCGAGTTTGAGCTGCTTGACGTGGCCGTTGGCGGGGTCGCCGCCGAGGGCGTCGTTGCTCACCTCGACCACGAGGCGGCCGCCTTTGAGCATGGCCTTGACCTTGTCGGTGACGTCGGCCTTGCCGGCGCCGTCGGTGGCCTCGTAGGTGGCGCGCTGGATCTCCAGCTTGGGCGCGCCGGCCTCGGTGCGCCGCGCGGCGAGGCCGAGCGCCAGGGCGGCAACGGCCAGAAGAATCCACTGGGTTTTGAACACCGTTCGGTCTCCTTCCGGAAGCGGGGGCCTCAGATGACGTAGGGGGCGCGCATGGCGCGCGAGCGGAGGCGGTTGGCCTCGTCGTCGTTGACGAATTCCTCTTTGGCCGGGTCGTACTTGAGGTTGCGGCGGAGCCACATGCAGATGTTGGCGCAGTGGACGGTGGTCATCGAGCGGTGCATCACTTCGGGGTCGGCCACGGTGGGCCGGCGGCTCTTGATGCAGTCGAGGAAGTTGCGCATGTGGTTCATCGGGCGCTGGGTGCGCTCCATGTAGTCGCCCACCACTTTCCTGAAGTCGGCCAGCAGGGCGGGGGAGGAGACGTCGGGCTTGGAGTAGCCGTCGGCGGCGGCCACCCAGCCCTTCTCGCCGTCGAAGCGCTCGCCGCACGAGCCGTGCCAGTACCGGTCGCCGCGCGAGAGGATCAGGCGGACGCCGTTGGCGAAGTGGGTGACCATGCCGTCGCCGGTGGAGTTGTTGATGTATTCGTATTCGACGGGCGAGGTGTGGAGCATGTCGAGGCCGGCCTGGGCCTGGGCGAAGGTGTGGGCGCCCCACTCGCCGATGCAACTGGTGTGGAAGTCGTAGTGGCCGCGCCAGCCGCCGCGGATGTAGGCCGAGTTGAATGGGCGCCAGGGGCAGGGGCCGAGCCAGGCGTCCCAGTCCACCTCGTCCTTCGGCGGCTCGGGCTCGGCGGGCAGCCAGTCGTGCTTCATGTAGGCGTCGTCCCACGGGGCGATGTGGGCGTAGGCGGTGTGGACCTTGCCGAGGCGGCCGGTGCGGGCCATCTCGATGCAGAAGACGTGGTTGCCCTCGCTGAGGCGCTGGGTGCCGGTCTGGTAGACGCGGCCGGTGCGCCGGGCGGTTTCGACCACGGCGCGGCCCTCGGCGATGGTCATGGCCGAGGGCTTCTCGGTGTAGACGTCCTTGCCCGCGCGCATGGCGAGGATGGACATCAGGGCGTGCCAGCGGTCGCCCGTGGCCATGAGGATGCCGTCAATGTCGGTGCGCTCGGCCAGGAACTCGTTGACCTCCGGGTAGGTCTTGCAGTCGGTGTTGCCATAGCGCTGGTCTACGAACTTCTTGCAGTTTTCGCGGGCGGAGCGCTGCGCGTCGCAGATGGCGACGAACTGGACGTCTTTCTCAGGGAGCATCCAGCCGAGGTCGCCCATGCCGCGGCCGCGCAGGCCGATGCCGCCCATGATGATCCGCTCGCTGGGCGGCACGGCGCCGTCCTTGCCCAGCGCGCTCGGGCGCACGAGCGCCAGGGCCGCGCCGGCGAGGCCGGCCGAGGTGAGGAACTCGCGGCGGCCCAGGCGGCGGGCCGGCCTTGAGTTCGATCCCAGAGCTTCAGTGTGGGGCATTCCAGCCTCCTTTCGCTTGCACGGATTCCGCGCTGGCGCGGGGGTGTCACTGCCCTATTCATACGCATCGAGCCGCCCGCTGTCAAGTTCGGCGCCGGGTGTGGGCCGGAATTGTAGGTGGCTGCGGGAGCTCCGAAGGAGCGAAATAGGATAGCCCAGGGCAACGCCCTGGGAACAAGACCGCCCCGCGGCAGCCCTGACAGGGCGGAATCGAGAG
>Ga0116146_1000079_pt1 | contig 116959 bp, 72 predicted proteins | sample AD_JPNHG2_MetaG_FD_89748 | JGI IMG/M metagenome (GOLD analysis project Ga0116146, IMG submission 89748) | Active sludge microbial communities of municipal wastewater-treating anaerobic digesters from Japan - AD_JPNHG2_MetaG | ecosystem: Engineered > Bioreactor > Anaerobic > Digestate | place... | reverse complement strand
GCAATAGCTTGACCTTATCCGCCGCCGCGAAATGCTTCCGTTGCTTCTCCATGACTCCTCCTCATTGGCTGTCTACACATTCTTGCCTCCGGAGAAGTCCAATTCCAGCGCGGGCGGGACAGGCGCGACATCAAAGTCCAGGGCAACGCCCTGGGAAAAGCAACAAGAATAAGCAGAACAGCCCTGAAAGGGCGTAACCGAGCTGGCCACGGTCGTTACAACACATTGTTTCGCTCTTTCAGAGCTCAAATACAGAGAATACCTTCTTTCCCAGGGCGTTGCCCTAGGCTATCATATCTATGGCCTTTCAGGCTTTCAGAGCTCAAATACAGAGAATACCTTCTTTCCCAGGGCGTTGCCCTGGGCTATCATATCCATGGCCTTTCAGGCCGAAATGTAGAAACTCCAGCGGTGCGCGAGGACGCGCACCCTTGGAGTTTCTACATTTTCCATGTTGAGTTGACGCCCTGAAAGGGCGCGACATCAAAGCCCAGCGGCGCGAAAACTCCGTCCGTCCGTGAAGAGCACGGTTGAGTTGACGCCCTGAAAGGGCGCGACATCAAAGCCCAGGGCAACGCCCTGGGAAAAGCAACAAGAATAAGTCGAACAGCCCTGAAAGGGCGTAACCGAGCTGGCCACGGTCGTTACAACACATTGTTTCGCTCTTTCAGAGCTCAAATACAGAGAATACCTTCTTTCCCAGGGCGTTGCCCTGGGCTATCATATCCATGGCCTTTCAGGCCGAAATGTAGAAACTCCAGCGGTGCGCGAGGACGCGCACCCGGCAATTCTTGGCATGCCGCGCGCTGTCAGGGCATGGAACCTCCTCGTTTTCCCGTCTTCTCCAGTAGCCCGGCCCGCGGTGTAGATGCATAAGTGCAATGATCGCAATCGGTTCCGGCGTTTCGCGGAAAAGAATCCCATAGGGAAAAACGTCTTTGTGAGGCATCGGCGGACGCCTGTTTCGACAATTGGATACACTTCGGGAAAGATGCGAATCCTTGCAAGCGCTTCACTCACCGAGGCCAAGAACCGTTTTCCGAGGTGTTCTTGCCGCGATTCATCGTAGACTGCGGCATCGAGCATCTCGGATCGGGCGTCGGGATGGAAGCGAATGGGCTTCATCCGAGCAACGCGTATCCCTGTTCTAACACGGCTTGTGCATCAAGCAATCCGACCCGTGCTTCATCAATCTCGCGACAGCGTCTACGAATTTCCTCAGTCCATTCGGCGCTGAGTCCCGGGGCCGGCTCGCTGTCCAAACTTTCGATCAGTTTCTCGGCCAACAGCGCACGGGCCTCCACGGGAGGTCCCAAGGCCGCCGCGATTGTAGTTTCCACGCTTGTTTGCATATCAATAACGTATCACATCCTTTTGCGGCGGTCAATTGCATATTGAGGGGCCACGATCCGTCTTACCGGGCGCGGGCGGCGGCGATGTCGTCCGAGGGGAGGGATCGGCGGAAGGCGTCCCTGTAAAGGCCTATTTTTCCGAAGGGGATGGGTTTGATGGCGCGGGATTTCAGTGTGAAATCGCCGCGTGTGACGTTCGTAAAATGCGAGGCGTCGCCGGTGACGATGTTGTCCGCCTGGATGGTGCAGCCTCTGTCGCGGCGGAGGAATTCCTTGCAGTTCCATACCAGATTGCGGAGAACATAGTTGGTGTCTGCGTCTTCGACGAGGCGGTCGAGTTCAGGGTAGCGCTGCCGGTACAGGTCGGGGTCGATCGCGGGAGATTCGAGGGCCTTGGCGATGAACGCCTTCCAGCGTTCGGGACCCCAGGGCGAAAAGCTGATGGCCGAGGTGCAATCGGCGAAAATGTTGTTGGCGAGGACATTGTCCTTGCCGCCGTGGATTTGCACGCCGCCGAATCCCGCGCCGCCGGAGGAGGTCTTGTAAAAAACGTTGCCGTAGATAAACACGCCGGAGATGGCATCGTCGAGGCGTATGCCGGCCTGGCCGCAGGCGAGATCCTTGCCGATGCGCCGCCAGTTTCCATTGTGATGCCAGTAGTTGTAGCGGTAAACGTTGCCCCGGTAGGTGGCGTCGCCCCACATGTCCGCGCCGCCCTGATCATCGGATTCGAGGAGCACGTCGTGGACTTCGTTGAATTCGACGAGGTGGTCGTTTCCGCCGAGGCGGATGGCGCTCGAATTGATGTGGTGCATGCGGTTGTGGGCGATTCGGTTCCCGACACCGTCCACGAGAACGGCCGGCGTGTAGGTGTGGTCAATGCGCGAGAGATTGTGGATATGGCAATTCTCGACGAAATGGCCTCCGGGCGACAAGGTTTTGCGGTCGCCGCCCGAAATGACCGTGCCGCCGCGGCCCATCGAGTAGATGTCGCACGAGAGAATGCCGTGCGATGTCCCGCCCCGGACGACGATGCCGTCCCCGCCGAAGCGCCGCACCGTGCAGCCTGCGAACAGGCAGTGCTCGCCCCCGTTTACATGGATGGCGTCTCCGCACCCGAGTTCCCACCGAATGCCCTGGAACCGGACATGGGAAACGTTTTTCATTTTGAGCATGGGCGATTCGAACAGGGAGAGTTCAATAAATTCAGGGACAGACACCTTATTTCCCTCGGCCAAATACCGCCGTGCGTGATTGCCGCGCCCTGGGGAAATAAGGTGTCTGTCCCTGAATTTCCACAGGTAGAGCACGGCGTTCGCGCGGTCGAGATACCATTCGCCGGGCATGTCGAGTTCGGAGAAAAGATTGACGGCATAGTAGCGGGCGCCTTTTCGGTAGCCGTAGGTGTGGTAGGGCGGGGCGAAGGCAATCTCGCGGTTGGCGGTGTCGATGGATTCGATGCGTTCGTAGGAATCGGCCCAGTCGAAGAACCAATACCCGTATAGCATGGCGTCTTTTTCGTCTTTCCAGCGGCCCGGCCGGTCGCCGTCGTAACGGATACGCCCGGTCTTGCTGCCCTTCATGCCGTGGATGGCGTGTCCGTCGTCCACGACGATATCGGCGACATAAAGGACGCCGTCGTTCGGATAGCGCGCCATGGGCAGGGCTTCACCGTTGTAAAAGAGTTCGTTGACGGGATGTGTCTTGAATCCGCGCCCGCTTGAAAATCCGCCGAGTTCGAGCGGCTTCAGTTGGGCGACACCGTACTCCTTGAGGTTCGCTTGCACGACTTTGCCGCGGGCTTCTTCGGGCAAGCGGGCCAGAATCGCCGCGTCGTCCACGGGCGTGAAACCGGACAGGCGGATGCCGCCGCAAAACGTGGGCGCTTCACGGCGATGGGCGCGATAGACAATGGGTGCAGCTTCCGTGCCCGAATCTTCCTCTGTCAGCGTAAAGGTCTGTTTGATGGGATACGTTCCGCCGCGAATTTCGACGTCTATGCCGCCGGCGGGAATGCCGCCGCGTTGCCTAATGGCGCGGATCTCGTCGCGCGCCCGTTCGAGCGTGGCGAAGGGGCGTGTCTTCGTGCCCTCGTTGGCGTCGGAACCGTCCGGGGCGACATGGAGCACGATCGCCGGTTTCGGACGTTTCGGGATTTCGACGCGGACATCCTGCCCGCCGCCGGCGATTCGCTCGATTTCCGCGAGTTTCGCGGCGGCTCCGCGTTCAGCACGGGCGGTTCCCGCAAGAACAAACGCGGCGAGAACGAAAAGAAACGGAATGCATACGCGAAGAACAAGGGTCATGACGGCAATCCTTTCGTTGAATGCAATGGACGGCTTGGACCACATGATTATCTACAGGCGAATTCCCGATACCGCGGCTCGCCTTGTTCCCAATCGGCCTCGACCCGCGCTACCGCCGCGAATCGCGGTCCCTGCCGGCACCATTCGAGCATTTCCTCCAAGGCGGGTTTCGGTCCCTCGAACTCGGCTTCGACACGGCCATCGGGCAGATTACGTACCCAACCGTACAGACCGAGCGACCGGGCGCGATCTTCGGTCGAATAACGAAACCCGACCCCTTGGACGCGTCCCGTGACGAACACATGCAGGCGATCGGTCATCGGATTCAAGCCCTTTTGCGTGCCGGCCGTTCGGCGGGCCGTGGAACGGTTATTTCAACGATGCGATGTATCGCTCCTGGAATTCCGGCCGGGCGATGGCCAGCGCGGCGCCGCAGGCCGTCAACGACACGCCCACCCGTGAATCCTCGATGAGCGGCTGCAGAATGGGCAACAGTTTTCGCCGGCCGGTTTCGGCGATGAGATTGGCGATGCCCTGTTTCGCGATAGGCAGATTGGCCGTCAGTAGTTTCTGCAAATGCGTCATGGCGGTGGGATCCACGCTGTGCATGAGCGCAAGGGCCGCCTTCGCCCGGAACATCAGCACTTCGGGTTTCTCGTCGTACAGGCCCTGCAGACGGTTCGACAGATATTGGGCGGCTTCCCGGTCGCCGTCCTTGGCAAGCAGGGGGGCCGCTTCGGGCTGCAGGGTCGGCGTGGCGAAGATTTCCGTCCGCATGAGTTCCTTGCCGGTCGGATCGCCGAGTTTGTACAGCAACAGCACCAAGCGGTAGCGAAGTTGTCCTTCCGTTTGCGGAAGCAGCGCCTTGGCCTGTTCGATCACATCGGCGCCGCCGAAACGCGACAAGGCCTCGACGGCCGAATCGCCCTTGACGGGGTCGTTCAACTGAAGCATCTTGAAGATGTCGGGAATGGCGTTTCGCACGCCCAGCATGGCCAACGCCTTGGCGGCGGGACCGCAAATGTCCGCGGCCCGATCGCGCACCATGACTTGCAGGGTGGAAACCGCGCCCTGATCGCCGGTCAGGCCCGCCAGCAACATCGCCTTGGCGCGAACGGTCCGGTCGCCGCTTTTCAGACCCTGCGGAATGATTGTCCGGGGAATGTCTTTTTCACCTCCCACAAAAAGGCACAGAGCCGCCTCGACTTCCGTCGGGAGGTCGTTGCTTGTGGCCAGTTTCATGAGATATTCGGCGGCGTCTTTCTTGCCGCCCGCGCAAAGAAACGTGGCCGCGCGCATCTTGACGACCTGATTCGAACTTGCCGCGTCAAAAAATTCACGACACCGTTCTAACGCCCGGTCGAGGATTTTCTGTTCTTCAGGACGGAGCGCCCGATTGGCATCCAGATTGAATTCCTGTGATTCGACCTTGCCTTCTTGCACGCGAATCTCGGCCACTGAGGAAAACAGGTAGGCGGTTCGTTCGCCTTTGGCGGACATGACCGAAAAAGTGGCCGGGCCGACATCGAGCACCCGAAGATTGCGATCCATGGCGTTGCTGCCCTTGAGAACCACCGTGACGAGCCGGTCCATGCCGGCCAGATCCTTGAGGGTGATACCACCGCCGTTTACGATGGGCGGCGGTTCGTCCGCGAAGGCCCATAGGGCAAACAGCGCCACTGTCATCACTGCCGTTATCTTGCGCATGACCATGTTTCCTTTCCCCTTGCCGGCATCGTGGCCCGGCGCATCCACGCGCCACGCCGTCCGCAGCTCAAAGCGTACCGCATACGGCGGTCCGGCCGCAATATCAGGGCCTTTGCCGTTTCAATGCAATTCAAGACCGTCTTCCTTTGCCAGATAATCGAGAAATTTTTTCGCCGACCGCACGGAAGGGACCAGCGGATGAACGGCAAGCGCCTGTAATGCGCATTCGTAACTCTTGTGCCGGGCCGCCTCGATGACCAGCCGGTCGCTTTCCTTGACCGCGATGCAAAGACCCCGCATGAACCGCGGACAACTGCCGATCGGTTTCGTGCGCCATTCTTTTCTGCCGACCCATACCGGCGCCTCGATGCTGCTTTCCTCGGAAAAATCGCGAATGGTTTCGCCGTTGCGCACGCACAGCACCATGCACCGCCCGGACTTGCTTTCCAGGGCTTCAATGAGCGGCACGATACATTCCTCGTACCAGACAGCGTTCCGTTCCCGGACGAGTTCCGGAATTTCGTGCAGGTGTTCGTCCTGATAGGATCGCAGGATTTGTTGTTCGGCCTCCTGAAGAACCTCCGCACGGGACGGTTCGTGATTATGTTGCTTTTTCAGGGATTCCAACTGATGGTAAAAAAGTCCGACCGTCCGGGTGGGAATCATGCGGAACAATCCGATCAATTCATGATCGAAGCCTTCTGCTCTCGATTGGCCGAGTTTGTCCAGCAGATACGTCATATAACTGCGCCCGTCAATTTTAACATCTTGGATCCAGCCAAGGTGATTGAGTCCCACGTAATCCACCGCGATCTCGCCGGGCGGACACCGTAACACCTCTGCAATCCTCTTGACGGTCAGGGCCGGCAGATCACAGACGCCGATCGCGTTGACTTTCGTGTAACGTCCCAGCGCTTCGATGATGATGCCGAGCGGATTGGTTAGATTGATTAGGATTGCCTGGGGATTGACCGATTCGATGACGCGCGCGATGTCGAACACGACCGGCAGGGTGCGCAGGGCATTGGCGATGCCGCCGGCGCCGAGCGTCTCGTCGCCCAACATGCCGAACTGGGGGGGGATTTTCTCGTCGCGCGCGCGGGCCGGCATGCCGCCGACACGCATGGCGTTCACGACATAGCGCGCGCCGCGTATGCCGGCTTCGAAATCGGTCGTGTGATGGATGGCCAACGGAAAGCCGGTACGGGCGATCATGCGCTGGCAGAAACGCGCCACGATGGACAGTTTCGACCCCGAACGCCCCACCAGGACCACTTCCTTAACGGTCAGGTTGTGCGAAACGAGCGATTGAATCAACTCGGGCGTGTAAACGCTGCTGCCGCCGAGAACCGTAATCCGTTCTATCATAAATCTGCACCGCCTCCAAGCGGAATCATTATAGTGTACTGAATCATACTTGATCCCATTCAATCAATCCGGCCAAGCAATTATTCGTCCCATGCGGCCGCTTCCTCGCGAAGACCGCCCAGTGTGCGCACATGATAACTGAAGTAGAACGTAAACATGGACATGATGTCTTTCAGGGGGCGTGGACTGGTTTCCACCTCGACGCGCCCGGCGCGGATGGCGCGCACGATGCCCGCCACCGACGCCTCCTCCGCGTCAATCCAGGTGAACGTGTGCGCGCAGTGCGGCATGGCGTGGATGTCCGAAGAACCGATCATGGGAAGGCCGAACCGCCGGGCCGTCCGCACGGCCGGCCAATTCGGATTCAGAAGCCGCTTGTAGGTTGCGCAGTATTCGACGGCGTCGAAAAGGTCTATATTTTCGACGAGCCGCCCGTGCAGACAGGAAGGGTCGGGATAGTAGGGATGCGGCGCCAGCACGACGCTTTCACGGCGATCGGCGGCGCGCAACTCGGCGAAGGTGGAGGCCCGCGCGGCGGCTTCGCTGGGATTGAGCACCACGATATGTTTGCCTTCGACCATGAGTTCGATGGCGGGCATCAGCAACACCCCGCGACGCCGGGCGTATTCCACCAGCGCCGGCGTATGGACGAGGCGCACATGGCAGGCGATCGCCAGCACGTCGTACCCCTGTTCCGCAACCGTGTCGATCAACGTCTCCGCGGAAAAGGCGACGCGGTCGTAACGGTCATCGGCACAATGCGTGTGCAAATCGGCTTTCAATCGCGGCATGGCTGCCCGGCTCCTGCGGCCCATCCTTCGCGATGTCCCGCGCAATCGGGCCGCATCAACAGTACCACGCCTTCCGCAGGCCGGGCAATGCCAGGCTCTCGCCATTATGACAGGCATGGGATTTTGTGAATTTTCTCGCGCCGTCGCACGTGTAACGCCGAATACCGATTCGTCCGATCCGCCCATGCCCATGCTGCGGATAATCACGGGGCGGGGGGCGATTTCTTCGGACGTGAGGTCGTAGAGTTCGTAGACGAGGTGGTCGATTTCGGTGGTGGCGGCGGCGATTTGCCGTTCGAGCGTCGTGCGCTCGTGGTCCGCCTTCACCGTTTGTAGACGCTTGTGCAGATCGAGTATCCGTTGGACAAGCGAGACCATCTTGTCGTGGCGAATCTTTCCCGTTGAACCAAGACATGTTGTTGAAGGGATGGGAATCTGAGCAACGTACATCGGCTTGTACTCGTAGTAGCCGCCCTGTTTGGTCGAAGCGATACTATGTAGCAGGACATCGGGTACAGGAAAATTCAAGATGCCAAGCAGATAGAGATCATCCGATACGACAATCGAAGTCTTGTCGTTTGAATAATGGCCATAAGAATCATGGCAACAAGAGGCCCTTTGTATGAGCGCCGGGACAATGATCTTCGGCTTACGGTGTCTGGCGCTTCCGTCCGAATCTCCCCGCATCGGCTGCAATCGGCAATGGAGCGAACAACCTGTCATCGGCCCGTTATACCCAAAGCGTCGTGACACCCCGCAAGCAATTCGGCAAATCGCCGGGGCTTGTGCTTCGATATCCGCGTGTTTATCATGGGCGGCGCAAGGGGTCTTTTTTGGGGGCTGGATCCTCGCCTGAAATAGCCCGCGCCGGTTTTTTGTTACCAGGATGTCGTTCGACCATATCGTTCAATGGCGATTTGTAAAAGTCGGTGGAGCCACAAGACCGGTCGCTCCAAAATGGGAAGGAGATTTCCAATGGCCGTGAATGTTCAAATCGTTTTCTACAGCATGTATGGCCATGTCTATCGTCTGGCCGAGGCGGTGGCGGAGGGCGCTCGCGAGGTGGAGGGCGCCGTCGTGACGCTTTACCAGACGCCTGAACTGGTTCCGGACGAGGCGCTGAGGCGGGCGGGCGCCCTGGATGCGCGCGCGGCGTTTGCCCATGTGCCCGTGGCCACGCCCGAACAGTTGGCGGACGCGGACGCCATCATTTTCGGGACGCCGACGCGTTTCGGCAACATGTGCGCGCAGATGCGGAATTTCCTCGATCAGACCGGCAAACTCTGGATGGAAGGCAAACTCATCGGCAAGGTGGGCAGTGTGTTCATCTCGACGGCCACGCAGCACGGCGGCCAGGAGACCACAATCGCGAGTTTTCACACCACCCTGCTGCACCACGGCATGGTCGTCGTCGGTGTGCCGTATTCGCAGGCCGCCCTGTTGAACATGAATGAAATCACCGGCGGCACGCCCTATGGCGCCTCGACGCTCGCCGGTCACGACGGTTCCCGGCAGCCCTCGGAGAACGAGTTGGCCATCGCCCGGTTCCAGGGCCGGCATGTGGCCGGGATCGCCAAAAAACTCGCGGCGCGATAAGTCGAAGCAACGGTCTGTTCCTGTCCAAGGGCTTCAACGCAATGACGTAATGCGCGGGAATTCGGTTGAGCCTGTCATTTCGGTCCAAAAAAAGATTGATCGAGGAAACTTCTTGAGACAAAGGGATGAGAAGTTCCACGAAGATAGCCATTCCGGGCCATTTCATGTCGGAGCAGGTATCGGGATCTTGTGCGAAATTTGAAAATGGCCGCCTTGTAGCGCCGATTTCCAAATCGGCAGTTCGTATTTCATCGAACCGATTTGGAAATCGGCGTTACATCCCGGGACGTTCACGACTCCGAGAGCACGGTGCTCTCATGGAAACTTATTTTCTCGCGGAAAAGAAGTTTTGCAAGACTGCTCTCCCGGGAACGCCGTTGCCCGGCTATTCGAAATCGCTTCCTGCGCCATTGAACAAAAATGGGAACGGTTGATCTTTCCCGGCAGGCCGTCGTATGGTCTTTTGCGCAGAGGAGAAGGACCGCATGACTTCCCGGGAACGGATACTGTTGACCCTCCGCGGCGGCCAAGCCGACCGCGTGCCGATTTCGACCTACGAATTGGTGGGCTGGAACAGCCGGGCCTTTGAAAATAACGATCCGTCCTATCGCGCGTTGATGGACGTCATCCGTGAAAAAACCGATTGCCTGGCCATGTGGGGGCCGGGGTCCAACGCGCGATTTCTCGAATCCGCTTATCCCGTCGAGATTACGGGTTCCGAGCGCCGCGAAGGGAATGCCACCGTCTATTATCAGACTGTTCACACGCCGAAAGGTCCGCTCACGCGATCCTACAAGGTTTTCGACAACGTCCATACCACGTGGATGACGGAGCATTGGTGCAAAAGCCTCGACGACGTGGACAAGGCCCTGTCGGTACCGTATGAACCGGTTACCTACGACGCATCGGACCGCGCGCGGATTGACGGCGAAGTGGGGGATCGCGGCATTATCATGGACGGTCTTGCCGATCCGTTGTGGATGGCGGCGGACTTGATGGAATTTGGACAATACACGGTGTGGGCGCTTTCGGAGACGGACCATTTCGCGCGAACGGTCGAGATTCTGCACGAACGCTGCATGGAGAACCTGCGCCGCCATTTGGCCGCGAACGTTTCCGACCTCTATCGCATCTGCGGTCCTGAATACGCCACGCCGCCCTATTTGCCGCCGGAACTGTTCGATCGCTTCGTCACGCCTTACGTGAAGGAAATGGTTGAACGGCTCCACGAAAAAGGGGCGCTTGCGCGATTCCATTGCCACGGACGCATCGGGCAGGTTCTCGACATGATCGTGGCGACAGGGGCGGACGCACTTGACCCGTGCGAGGCGCCGCCGGACGGCGACATCGAGTTGGCGGAGGTAAAACGGCGCGCGGGAGATCGGCTTTGTCTCTGCGGCAATCTGCAACTGAAACTGCTCGAACACGGTTCGCGGGAAGAGGTGCGGCAGGCCGTCATCGCCTGCATGGACGCGGCGAAACAGGGCGGTGGCTACATCATCCTTCCCACCGCCGCGCCCATCAACACCCCCCTCGCCCCAAAAACGGAAGCGAATTACATTACGTTCATCGAAACCGCCCTCGAATGCGGCGCCTATGCTTGAGATATTCGGCAGGGAGGTGCGGACCGTTCATTCCATAACGTATAATCAGCCGATTCAATGGAGGTTCTTTCCGCATGAACAAAGATCGCGTCGCCCAGTTGATTCGTGAGTTGCTGGTGGAAATCGGCGAGGATCCCGAACGGGAAGGATTGCTCAAAACGCCGGATCGCGTGGCGCGGGCCTACGAGTTCCTAACGGCTGGTTATCGGGCGTCCCTCGAGTCCGTCGTCAACGACGCCGTGTTCGAGTCGGAATCGAACAACATGATCATCCTTCGGGACATCGAGGTGTACAGCCTGTGCGAACATCACATGTTGCCCTTCTTCGGACGCTGTCATATCGGTTACATCGCCCGGCATAAAGTCCTCGGCGTGAGCAAACTGGCCCGCATCATGGATTGTTTTTCGCGGCGCTTGCAGATTCAGGAACGGCTTACGGCGGAAATCGCCCGCGCCATCATGAAGATGACACAGGCGGAGGGCGTCGGCGTGGTCATGGAGTGCCGCCACCTGTGCATGATGATGCGGGGCATCGAAAAACAAAACGCGCTCATGACCACCTCGTCGGTGCTGGGTAGTTTTCACTCCGACGACGCCACCCGCGCCGAATTCCTGAACCTGGTCGGGCGTCATGTGCAATAGCGGTCCGCCATGTCCGTAGCGGCCGGAGAAAAGGCGCAAAAGCGAATTGCCCTGCTTGCCGCGGGAATGATGCGCCGCGCCATCGAGGAAACCGGCGGGCGCGAAGTCTTTTTCGCGGGATCGCTCGACGCAAGGGGAATGGTCGAACGCGTGCGCGTCTGCGCGCGCGGAACCGAGGAGGCCGTGCCGGCCTTTCTCGACATGCTGGCGCCGCGCGACGTGTTGATCCACAACCACCCCTCCGGCGGGATCGAACCATCCCGCGCCGATCTCGAAATCGCCGCGGCCTGCGGCAACAACGCGCACGGCGTCTATATCGTGGACAACGAGGTCGAGCGCGTTTACGTTGTCGTCGAACCATTCGTGGACAAGGAACTGCGCAAACTCGATCCCGGCGAAATGGCGCGCGTGTTCAATCCGGCGGGCAACCTAGCCCGTGTCGTGCCGCGTTTCGAGGTCCGGCCCCAGCAGCGGACCATGCTCGAACTGGTCTCGCGCGCGTTCAACCACGACGGCATCGCGGTCATCGAGGCGCCGACGGGCGTCGGCAAGACCTTCGCCTACCTGCTGCCCGCCGTGTATTGGGCCGCGCGCAACGGCGAGCGCATCGTGATTTCGACCCGTACCATCAACTTGCAGGAACAGATCATGTTCAAGGACATCCCGTTGCTGAAGAAGGCCCTGAAGGCCCAGTTCAACGCGGTTCTTGTCAAGGGTCGATCGAACTACGTATGCCGGCAGAAACTCGCGCGCACCGTGTCGGAGACCACGTTGTTCGACGACGAGAAAATGCAGGAATCCATCAAGGCGCTGGCCGAATGGGCCGCGAACACGCAGGACGGCAGCCGTTCGGATCTCCCCTTCATGCCGTCGCGCGAGTTGTGGGAGCGCATCTGCGCCGAAACGGACATGTGCGCCGGGTCGCGGTGCCCGAACACGAAAACCTGTTTCGTCACGAAAGCGCGCCGCGAAGTGGCCAAGGCGGACATCATCATCGCCAACCACCACATCGTCTTCTCGGACACGAGCCTGAAGCGCGAACTGGGCGACTTCTCGTCGCTGGCGGTTCTGCCCGCGTACCGTCGCGTAATTTTCGACGAGGCCCACAGCATCGAGGACAGCGCCACGGAGTATTTCGGTTCGGAAACGTCGCGGCTGGGTCTGTTGGCGCTGCTGAACCGCTTCCAGCGCCACGAACACGGCCTACTCCCCTTCATCAAGACGCGGCTCATCAAGGATCGCCGGACGGCGGACCGCGAATACCGCGAAACAATTATTGACATCGTGGACAACCGTCTGCTGCCGTCGCTGGCCGGCGTCCGGGAGGGGGTGCGATCGGCTTTCGATGCGTTGCGCGAACTGACCGCGATGAAGTGCAGGCAAATCGGGCGCGACATCAAATGGCGGCTGACGGAAGAGGCCCTGGGAGACCATGCCGTCCGCGAGGTTCACGCCGTTTACGTCCTTCCGCTGGTCGAGGAAATCGCGTCGTGCGTGACGCAATGCCGGACCCTCCTGGAATTGCTCCGGCGCGCCAAGCCCGACGACGATTCGTCCGAGCCGCCGTTTCTGGCCGAAACGACCGAACTCGACGCGTATCGCGCGCGCCTCGAAGGACACGGGAAGGTGCTGGCCGAAATGACGAGGCCGGAACTCGAACCGAACACGGTCCGCTGGATTGAAATAGACAGCCAGAATCCGAAATACGTGCGGGCGGTGCGCTGCTTTCTCGACGTCGGCCAATGCCTGGCCGATTGGGTCTATGAAAACCTCAAAAGCGTCGTCATGGTTTCCGCCACCCTGAGCGTGCGCCAGTCGTTCGATTTTCTTTTCGAGCGGATCGGCCTCAACCGGACGGAACCCGCCCGCATCGAGACGGCCATCCTCGACACGCCCTTCGATTTTTCCCGGCAGGCATTCCTTGGCATCGCGATGGATATCGCCTCGCCGGACGACCCCAAATTTCTCGAAGAAAGCGTGGAAAGCATCCGGCGCATCCTCGCCATCACGCACGGCCACGCGCTGATCCTGTTCACGTCTTTTTATGCCCTCGATTACACGCATAAACGGCTCGAGGAGGAACTGCGGGGAACGGGCATTACGCCCCTGAAACAGGGCGAAGCCACGCGAACGCGGCTGCTCGACCGGTTCCGGTCCGACGTGTCGAGCGTACTGTTCGCGACGGACAGTTTCTGGGAAGGCATTGACGTGGCCGGCGAGGCGCTGCAATGCGTCATCCTGCCCAAACTGCCGTTCCGCGTGCCGACCGAGCCCATTCTCGAAGCGCGCGCGGAGGCCATTGACCGCGCGGGCGGCAACTCGTTCATGCAATACACGGTCCCGCAGGCGGTCATCAAGTTCCGGCAGGGATTTGGACGGTTGATTCGCCGCCGCTCCGATACCGGCGCGATCATCGTGCTTGACCGCCGGATTGCCGCCAAATACTATGGTAAGGTATTTCTTGATTCGCTGCCCGGCGTGCCCGTGATGCGAGGCACGCGGGCGGCAATGTACGATGCGCTCGAACGTTTTTTCGCGGAGAAAGACCATGAACAAATCCAGAATTGACGAAATTCGCGTGGATGTAACCCGGTGCATGGCGGATGCCGTGGGCGCGGAGCACGGCATCACACCGGCCGAGCTGAAGGCGATCGCGCCGCGCGTGCGCGAGGCGCACACAATTTTGCGCAGGGAACGCCGGGACAAGGTCTACGGTTTCTACGACCTGTACAAGCACGACGCCGTCTTTCGGAATGTCAAAAAAAAGGCCGCCCAATTCCTCGACAAAGGCGCCGAGAATGTGGTGGTGCTCGGCATCGGCGGCTCCGCATTGGGAACGACCGCGCTGTTGACCGCGCTCAAGCCGCCGTACTACAACACGCTGGATCGCAAGGATCGCAGCGGCTATCCGCGGCTTTTCGTGATGGACAACATAGACCCCACGACCTTCGCCGCCATGATGCGCCTGTGTCCGCCGGAAAAGACGCTGTTCAATGTCATCTCGAAATCGGGCGACACCGCCGAAACGGTCACGCAACTGTTGATCGTCATTGACGCCCTGAAGAGGAGTGTCGGCGCGGCCCGCATCAAGAACCATCTCGTCGTCACGACGAATCCCCCCAACGCCCCCAAGGCCAGCCTGTTGCGCCCCGTCGCGGACTTGTACGGACTCGACGTGTTTGAAGTGCCGCTGAACGTCGGCGGCCGTTTTTCGGTCTTTTCACCGGTCGGCATGTTTCCGGCGGCCCTGCTGGGCATGAAACTCGACGCCATGCGCGCGGGATGCGAAGCGATGGACAAGCGGTGCGGCGCGGGGGACTTGAAAACCAATCCGGCTTATCTGCGCGCGGCCATCCATTACTTGGCCGACACGAAAAAAGGCAAGTGCATGTCGGTGATGATGCCGTATGCGGATGGGTTGCGGGACGTGGCCGACTGGTACCGCCAGTTGTGGGCGGAAAGCCTCGGAAAACGTAAAAGCCTGGACGGCAAGGACGTCTATGCCGGCCAAACGCCGATCAAGTCCCTTGGCGTGACGGATCAGCATTCGCAGGTTCAATTGTACCGGGAAGGTCCCAACAACAAGATCTTCACGATCATCGAGGCCGCCGCATTCGATGTCACGCTCCGGATTCCGAATCTTCCGGATGTGCTGAAGGCCGTGCCGCAATTCGCGTATTTGTCCGGCCACAGCATGAACAGCCTCATGGCGGCGGAACTCCTCGGAACGATGGATGCCCTGAAAATCAGCCGGCGCCCCGTCATTCACGTCACCCTGCCCAGAATCAATGCCAACACCGTCGCGCAACTGCTGTATATGCTTGAAGTGGAAACGGCCATGGCAGGCCGCCTGTACAACGTCAACACGTTCGATCAACCCGGTGTCGAGGAAGGCAAGAATATCGCCCGGGCCTTGATGGCGCAAAAAGCCTGAACGGCCGGGCTTGCGGGCTACAGGCCCCAGGAGACGACAACTGAATCCGAATCTCCCTTCATCCGCCGCGCGCCCCTGCGGACCTTCACCATCGGGCGGTTTCCCCGAATTTGGCAGCGGCGGCGATCTGGCGGGCGGCCGTCGTTCGCGCCACTCGTTCCGCTTGTGCGTCTTTGCGGCCGTCGCCATTACCGCCATGCTCTGGTTTTCGGAACGCTATCTGCGCTACGAACTCGTCGAAAGCCAATATATCGCGGCCTTGACGCTTGAACCGGAATCGGCCCGGGCAATGCTCCGCCAAGTGGTCAAACGCGACGCGGCGATCCGCGAAACCCCTACCCCAAAATACCTGGCCGCGCTGGCCGAGCGAGAGGAATCGGATCTAATCCTGCCCACCTACGAACGGGCGTGCAAGGCCGACCCGAACAATCCCTTCACCGCCCTGCGTTTTGGATGCCGCCTGTTCGCGGCAGACCGTTTTGCCGAGGCGCAGGCGCAATTTCAGCGGGCCGCCGCGTTGCTTTCGGACAATACTTGGCCCCTGTACCTGTCGGCGGCGACACAGCCATTTCTAAAGCCGGATTCCGAGGCCGCTCTGGGCGATGCGCTGGCCCTGTTGGCCAAGGCCAACAACAACAATGCCCCCTTGGTCGTTCCACGCCCGTTGTGGACTTCCGCCATGCCCGAACGCGGATACCGGTACGAAAAACTGCGCCGCCAAATCGTGGACGAATTCTGCGCGCCGTTGTACCGTTTCGCGGATCTGGCTGTAAAACAGGGCCGCCAAGCCTCCCTGCAACGCCAGGCGCCGTATTGGGACAGCTGGCTCGAAACGTTGCAACATGCCGGCGAGCGCATCGCCATGGGTTCGGTAATGCCAGACCCATCCCCCGCGTCGAGTTCGTTTGCACGCCATGCACAGGCGGGCGGGGGCAGCGTGCAGGCCACGGCCGGCATCCACATCGCCTTGATGGCATTGGACGAACGGATTGCCCTTCACGCCCAACAAGGCGCCGCCGCCAATCCTGCCTTTGAACAAAAGCGCGCCCGGTTGGCCGATGCGCTCGAACAACTGAATGCCTTTGAGGAAACACGCGATCGCCGGATTGCAGCCAATCGGCGCCGCTACGCCCTGCCATTGCACTTGTGCTGGCAGACGGCCGGCGTGTTCTTTCTTGCCTATGCAGTGGCATACGGCTTGAACGGATTGATGCGTGTCGGGCGCCGATCATGGACGCTCGATCATTCCCGCTTGGGCGTGACCGCCTTGGCTGCCGGCCAGATCGTGATGCTGTTTTTGCTGGCGCTATTGGCATTTTTACAGGGACAACCGGCCGTGTCCCTGGCGCATCTGGAAGGATTGCGCACCGTCTGGTGGGCCTTTGTCTTCCTGTTGATCCTTTTCGGCTGCATCTATCCGCATATTCGCCTCCCTTCGAGCGGTGCCGCCGTGGCCAACTGCCGCCGCCGCCTGAGGCAAATCGAGCAGGAAAATGGTTCTCGGGAAGCAAATGCCGTTCCTCCGGTAAGCGACGCTTCGCTGCCCGAGGCGCCGGAGACCGAGACCGGCATGCTGCGCGCGGCGCGCGGCGCGCGGCGAATCGCCTTTCTGGCATTCATGCGCCGTTATTTCGGCGCGCTACTTGGCCTGTTTCTCTGCACCCTTTCGGCATGGGCAATCGGGTATCGCATCGCCACCACGCTGTATCCCTGGCAATTGGATGTGCTCGCAACGGGGCTGGGCCGGGAAGAGGCCGCGCTGGTGCAACAGGTTGTCGCGTTTCTCGCCAAGGCCGCGTCATGAGAGGATCCTAACGTCCATGCCCGCCTCGACATCCGAACTGGTGGCCGGATGCCTGCGCGGCGATGACGGCGCCAAGGCGTCGTTCTACGTCGAATTCAGCGGATTGGTCCGGCGCGCGGTGGCTCGCCGGCTGACCGCAATGGGCATGGACCGACAATGGCGCACGGAAACGGAAGACATCGTGAATGAAGTCTTCGAACGCATCTTTTCCAACGAGTGTCGCCTGTTGCGCCGACTGCATCATCCATCCCGCATTCATGCGTGGCTGGTGGCCGTTGCCGCCAATTACACCGTGGATTACCTCCGGCGACTCGAAACACGCGGATACGGATGGCTCCAATCCCGCACGAATCCCGCCGGGGAATGCGTCCCCAATACGGACGCCCTTCCCTGTTCACCGGACTGTGCGCTGGAACACAAGGAACAAAAAGAACGGCTGAATCGGGAATTGGAGAAACTTTCCGGCCAAGAACGTTTGATCCTGGATTTATTCTATGTGCAAGGCATGAAATACGTGCAAATTGCCGGGATGTTGGCCTTGAATGTCAATACGGTCTCGGCCAAACTCCGCCGCGCACGCGAAAAACTGCGACGGGCCCTCAAGGAGAGAAACCATGATCTCGCCTGTTGAAAACTTCGGCTCGCATTGTCCGGATCCCCGGCTGCTGGAGGAATATGCCGTCCGGCACGCCAAGGGTATGGCGCCGGATTCGCCGGACCTTGACGATCATCTATCCGCTTGCAAAAAATGCCGGGACCAGTTCAAAAAAAACGTCACGGAAGCGCTCGGGCTGATACCGCTTCTAGCCACCCCGTCAACGGCTTTCGGAATTTGCCTTCCCCTGGAAGAATTGGGATGTTATCTGGACGGCACGCTTTCTCCCGCCGATCGGATTCATGCGGAATCGCACCTTGCGCATTGTTCGCAATGCAAGACCGCTTTGACGGAGTTATCCCAGGAGACCTCCGCCCTTTTAGAGGAAGAGGCCAACGGCCTGCCAGTGATGGCTGTCGAAGCGCCTGACGATCTCCGAAACCATCCGACCGTTTCAGCCAAAAGCGGAGCATCCTCCGATATGGACTTCAACATGGAAAAATGGCTGGATACGCACGAATCACCACAGGAAAAGGCCCCCGCTGAAATGACCGAAAGCACATTGAAAGACGGCCTTGACCGCCGGATTGGCCGTCATAAACATTGACCTGCCGTACTAAAATTACACGGTACCTCGTCCGCTGATCTTCGCAATTCCGGGTTGACACCCATGAGGCCGTGGGTTATAATGCAATCACAAGATGCGTAATCTATGAATTATAGGACTCTTTGCGGGTTGAACTGTAATTTTTTAAGCATGCGTTTTTGAACCTTGATCTGAACCGGTAACGGAGGATACGACTGTGAGCGAGCGTGAACAGAAAGCCTATACAACATTTGAAGCAGCCAAGATTTGCCATGTGACCCATCACAGTATCAAGAACTGGATCAAACAGGGACTGATCAAGGCGTCGCGCACACCCGGCGGCCATTACCGGATTTTGGAAAAAGATCTGGATGCATTTCGCGAGCAATACGACATGTTTCCGCGCGACAAGGGCCCTTCCCGCAAGCGGGTCATGGTGGTGGATGACGATCCGGACGCCTTGGCGATGATCGAGCGAATTCTGACGGATGAAGGCTTTGAGTTGATCAAGGTCAGCAACGCAACGGAAGTGGGTCTGAAGGCCGCGCAACTGTTGCCGGATCTCATTTTACTCGATTTTCTCATGCCGGATATCAACGGTTTCGAGGTGACCAAGGCCCTGCGCGCCAATGAGGCGACGCAAAGCATTCCCATCATGGCGGTGACCTGCCTGACCAAGGAAAAGGACATCGAGCGGATATTTTTATGCGGGGCGGACGAGTATCTGGCAAAGCCCTTCAAGATTGACGATCTACTAAAGAAGGTAAGGGATTTGGCTGGACGCGAGCACGCTGTGGAGTAACTGACAGGGCCGGGGCCCGTGCCGGAGCGTCATGCGCTGGAGTCAACGTCGAGGCGGAATCGAACGCAAGATCCTGACCCCTATCATCTGGGTGGGTATCATTCCGATTACCATTGCACTTATTGTCGGTTACGGTGTCACCCATGAAGGTCAGCGCAAAGCCGTGCAGCGCACGCTTTCCACCGCGGCCCAAACCACGGCCCGCGGGCTGGTGTTGGCGCTTGAATCGCGATTGCGCACCGTGCGATCGCTTGCACACGACCCGGAAATCGTCGCCGCGTTGGCGACACGCGCCGGCGTGGAGCCGGAAACCGCGGACAAGCTCCTTCAACGCTTGAAAATCGAGGCGCGCAACGCGGGGGACGGTCCGTCGGTATACAGCCTTTATGATGCATCGGGCCAACTCGTTTTCAGCACGGAACAGGCGCCCGAGTCGGATCTCTCGCATCCTGAATGGCGCGAGATGTTCTCCCAGGCCGCATTTGTCGGGGAACTGTTCCGGTATTCGCCCGAACGCAACCGGTACGAGGCGCGGTGCGTGGCGCCGGTCGTCAATCCCGTAACCAACGATCGCGTTGGTTTTCTGTGCGAGGATCAGGGCGTATCGGCATTGATGGATTTCACTTTCGGCCATGCGGGACGGCGCCAGGATGACGAGTTCGGCACCGACGGATACCAGATGGCCCGGGTCGGCGAAAACGGCGGCGTGCTGATGTCCTATCTGGACCTGAACGCCATGCCGCCCCTGAAAACCGAAGGCGCCGCCCCGAGACTGCAACAGCGTCTGGCCGCGCCCGACGCGCCCGAATCGGGCGTCATGCGCGTCATGAACTACAAAGCGCACGGAAAAACGCAAAGCGTCCTCCTGGCTTTTCACCGATTGCAGGGGCGCGAGGCTTCCTATCGCGAGTACATCGTGGTGTATCGCCCCGCCGTCGAGGTTTTCGCCAACATCAACGCATGGGCAATCTACTCGATTGTCGGGGCAGTGCTGATCATCGGCCTGTTTTGCATCATCGCCTATCGCAATGTACACAACAATATCGTCCGCCCGGTCATGCTGCTCAACGAAGGCGCCCAAATCATTCGGCAGGGCGACCTTGAATTGAAACTTAAAATTGGAACCGGCGACGAAATCGAGGAACTGGCCTCCTCCTTCAACAAAATGGCCCAGGCGCTCAACCAGAATATCAGCCAGTTGGAGGAGTCGGAGGAAAAATACCGTACGCTCATCACCTCGATGCGCGATGGCATTTACCAGACGGACGCCGACGGCAACCTGACGTTCATCAATCCCGCCGGCGCGGAAATCTTCGGATTCAATTCGTTCACGGAAGCCTTGGGGCTCAACCTGCGCGAACTGTTTCTTGAGGAGATTGACTTGGCGCGCATGGCGCGGGAACTGTCCATCAAGCACTTCATCGAACGCACGCGGGTATGGATGAAGTGCAAGGACGGGCGATCGATCTGCATCGAATTGTCGGGCAACCGGATAACGGATGAGGATGGCAATTTCGCGGGCGCGGAAGGCATCTTTCGGGATGTAACCGCCAGCGTCCGCCTGGAACAGCAGGCCCGTGAGCGATCGGAACGCATCAGCGCGATCAACCAAATCGCAAACGTCATCAACTCTAGTCTCGAGGCAGGGCGTCTACACGAAAGTCTTATTGTCGAACTCAAGAAGATCGTCAATTTCGAATATGCCGCCGTTTCCTTGTTGAATGAAAAGGGCGAGAGTTTCGAAAAACGCCTGTTATGGCCCGAACAACGCGAACTGGAGGCCGCGCCGGCGACCGCGCCCAGCGTGGCGGCCTGGGTCGTCCGCCACCGAAAGAGTCTTTTCCAAGACGACATGAACGAGCAGACGTCGGAATTCACTTCGGAATTCCCACCCGACACGCGCAGTTGCCTTTGCGTCCCGCTTTATGCGACGGGGCGGATTATCGGCACGCTGGATCTCGCGTCGAACCATGCTTTCGCATTCAGCAAGCACGACATGGACGTGCTCGAGGAAATGGGTCCCCATATCGCGATTGCCCTACGCAACGCCCGCCTGCTGGACAATCTGCAACAATCCCTCGACGAAGTGACGCGCGCCCGGGAGAAATTGCACGAGGTAAACGAGGAACTCAAGACGCTCGACGAGATGAAGACCAATCTCCTCTCGAACGTCTCCCACGAACTTCGGACGCCGCTGGTCGCCGTGATGGGTTACACGGACATGTTGTACAACGGCAAGGTCGGGGCCATCAACGACACCCAGCGCGAATACCTGGGAATCATTCTGCGCAATGTCGAAAAACTTGTGACGCTCATCGAAAACCTGCTCGACTTTTCGCGCCTGCATCGCGGCACCGAGAAACTCGTGTTCGACATGTTCGATTTGGTCGAATGCGCGCGCGCCAGCATTCAAAATGTGCAGCCCGTCGCCGACAGCCGATCCATTCGCGTGGAACTGGTCGCGCCCCATGAAAAGGTCATGGTCGAAGGCGACAAGGGCAAGATGGGCCAAGTGTTCAACAATCTCTTGTCGAACGCCGTGAAGTTCAACCATCAGGGAGGCTGCGTCACAGTCGAAATTCACGTCCGGGAGGATTCCGTCGAGGCAATTGTCAGCGACACGGGCATCGGTATCCCTCCCGAGGCGCTGGACAAGGTGTTCACGCGGTTTTACCAGTACGACGGGTCGTCCACCCGCAAATACGGCGGAACCGGCATCGGCCTGTCCATCGCGCAGGACATCGTGCGCCTCCACGGCAGCCGGATTACGGTCACAAGCGAATTGGGCAAGGGCAGTGTTTTCCGGTTTGCGCTGCCCCTTTACAAGCCTTCCCAGTACGCGCAGGGAACCTTGTCGGACGAAATGCTGCTTCCGGCCCAGACCCATCTCCTGATGGCGCTCCTCACCCAGGATCGCGGTCTCAATTTGCAGATCCGCGACTTTTTGATTTCGGAGGGCATGGATGTCGTCCATGCCGCCCAGACGGACCACTGCCTGCAACTGGTCGAGCGCCACCACCCCGATTGCATCATGGTGGATGCCGACGGCATGGACGAGGGCGCGGACGCGCTCGAACGGATCCTTGCCGATCCCGTAGCCGGCGCCCTGCCGGTGATCCTTCTGGCCAACGATCCCGAATTGCACAACCGGTATCACACTCGCGTGGCGGCGCATTTGAACGGCGGATTTCGCAAAAGCGGCCTGTTGAGCGCAATCCAAAACGCCATGAGCCAAAAAACCTCCGGCGCGCGCCCCCCGGAACCGAAACATCTGGGAAACAAGATCCTCTGCGTGGACGACGATCCCGAGGTCATCATTTTCATTTCGCGCTGCCTCCAGACCGAGGGATACGCCGTGGATTCCTGCACATCGGGCCAGGAAGCGCTGGCAATGGCCGCCTCTCGGCAGTATCAGTTGATCCTGCTCGACATCGCAATGCCGGGATTGGACGGATGGGAGACGTGCCGCCGCCTCAAGAACGATCCGGGATTGGCCGGCATCAAGGTCTATTTTGTGACCGCCAAGCCCATAGAACGCTATGGCGCCCGTATCCAGGACGTATTCGCGGACGGCTATCTGATGAAACCATTCCGTCCGGAAGACCTTATTGATCTTGTCCGGGGCATCATGCCCATGCCCGACGAAGTCTAGCCCCGGCCCGATGCTGCCGCCCCGACACGTCACGCCCACGCCCCTCCCGGCGCCGATCCGCTCAATTCTGCGTTACACGCGCCCCTATTGGCGCATTTATGTCGCGGGATTGTTGCTGGCTTTGGTTTTTGTCGGTGTCGGGTTGGCGATGCCGGTGGTTCTTCGGCTCGTCGTCGCGGAATTTCAGGCCGGCACGATGACGCAGCGACGCCTGGTGTTTTTTTTCTTTGCGCTGCTGGCCATGTCCCTGATTACCGGCATTGCACGGTTTTTCGAGCGGACGCTGATTATCGGCGCTTCGCGCAAATGCGAATACGATCTTCGCAACGCCTTCTTCGCGCACGTACAAACGCTTTCGCGCGACTTCTTCAACCGGACGCCCACAGGCGACATCATGGCGCGCGCCACCAACGATCTCAATTATGTGCGGATGTTTCTCGGCCCCGGCATCATGGGCGCGATTGACATGGTCCGGTTGCCGATGGCCCTTGCCCTGATGCTTTACCTGAGTCCCTGGCTTACTTTTCTTTCGCTTGTCCCGCTTCCGCTGATCACCCTGCTCGTCTATCTCTTTATTTCCTTCATTCACCGGCAATCCGAACGCGTGCAGGCCCAGTACGCCGCCGTTACCGCCCGCGCCCAGGAAAATCTGGCCGGCATGCGCGTCGTGCAGGCGTACGGCATCGAGGATCGCGAGGCGGAATCGTTCCAATCCGAATGCATGAAGTATCTGCGCGAGAATATGCGGCTGGCGGGGGTCATGTCGCTGGCATGGCCGATGATAGGGCTGACCGTCGCCCTGATGATTCTGCTTGTGCTCTGGCGTGGAGGCGTCATGGTAATTGGCGGACAGTTGACCATCGAAGACTTCACGGGGTTCATCGTCTGCATGCTGATGCTCGTGTGGCCGCTGGCCGAATTCGGGTGGATTTTGACCCTGTACCAGCAGGGCGCCGTGGGCATGAACCGAATCAACGAAATCCTTGCCGAACAACCGTCCATTGCGGATGGTCCCTGGACGCGCCCCGAACTCACGATAACGGAAGGCGGCGTCCGTTTTGAAAAGGTCTCCTTCGCGTATGAAGGAAGACCGATCCTCGATGCCATTGACTTCGACATTCCGGCGGGAAAGACCGTGGCCATCGTCGGGCCGACCGGGTCGGGCAAATCAACCATTGCCGCCCTGTTTGCGCGCGAATGCCACCCCGTATCGGGGCGTATCCTTTTGGATGGACAGGAGATTCAGGCCTATCCGTTGAAAACCGTGCGGAACGCGCTCGGTTACGTGCCGCAGGACACATTTCTCTTTTCCGCCAGCATTCGCGACAACCTTTGTTTCGGACGCCCGGACGCCCCCCGTGAACTCATGGACGCGGCCTGCGACGTCGCCCAATTCACGGAGACGGTGCGCCAACTCCCGCAAGGGTACGACACATTGCTGGGCGAGCGCGGCGTCAACTTGTCCGGCGGCCAGAAGCAGCGCCTCGCGATTGCCCGCGCGGTCATTCGCGAACCGCGGATCTTCATCCTCGACGACGCGTTGTCCAGCGTGGACACTCACACCGAAGAGGCCATTCTGCAAGGGCTGAAACGCGTCATGGCCGGGCGAACCAGCCTGATCATTTCGCACCGAATCTCGACGATTCGCCACGCGGACCTGATCCTTGTGATTGACGGGGGACGGATCGTCGAACGCGGCACGCATGGCGATCTTGCCTCGCGGGGAGGACTTTATGCCCGCATGTACGAACATCAACTGCTCGAAGAGGAACTGGAAAAAGCGTGAGCGAAGGCTATCACATCGGCGATGAACTGGAGACGCGTCCGTACGACGCCGGCTTGATGCGGCGCCTGCTCGGCTACGCCCGCCCCTACCGCCGGCTCCTGATCCTCGCGACCATGCTGCTCCTGCTCACGGCGCTGCTCGGCAGCATTGTGCCCTGGCTCAACTGGAAGGCCATTGCATGGTACATCAACAGTCCCGAACGTCTGGCGTTGTCGCATTCCGGGGACGCCGTAACGGCGCCCGCGGCATTCCCGGAATTAGCGGCGCGGGAAGCCCATGATCGTTCGCGGTTGCTCCTGTTGATCGCCGCAACGGCGTTGTTGCTCCTCGTCGAAGCCGCAGCGCATTACGGCCAGATGCTGATCGTGGCCCACGTCGGCCAGCGGGCGATGCTCCGGATGCGCATGGATGTCTTCACGCATTTGAACCGGATGTCGTTGCGCTTCATGGACCGCAATCCGCTGGGCCGCCTGATCACGCGCGTCACCAATGATGTCGAAAAGTTGCAGGAAACCATCGTGAGCGGCGTCGTGCAGGTCGTAAGCGACCTCTTCGTTTTCTTCGTCGTCCTTGGATTCATGGCATGGAACAACTGGCAATTGACGATCATCGCGCTCGCGCCGCTTCCTGCCGTGTTTGTCTCCAGTGCCGTGTTTCGCAAATACGCCCAAGCCTCGTACCTCGAAATCCGCAAACGGATCGCGCGTCTCAATGCGCACATGCAGGAAAGCATCGGCGGCATGCGCATCGTCCAGGCCTTTGTCCGTGAAAAAGCCCGTTTCGACGAATACGATCGCCGCAACAAGGATCATCGAGACGAATGGCTCCGCCAGATTCGCTACTACGCCTATTACTTTCCCGTGGTTGATTTCCTCGGAACCCTTTCGCTGGCCCTGATTGTCCTGTACGGCGGCAGCCAGATTCTCGCGGCGCAGCAGTTGCTGGGCGGACCCGCCGACATCGGCATGTTTTTCGCCTATGTGCAGTGGTCCGAGCGTCTCTATGGCCCCATTCGCGCGCTTGCGGACCGCTACAACCTCCTGCTCGAAGCCATGGCGTCCTCCGAACGCGTGTTCGGATTGCTCGACACGCCGGAAGACCTGATTGACAAACCCGGCGCCATGACGATTGATCGAATCGAGGGGCGTGTCGAGTTCGATCGGGTGTGGTTCGCATACGATGACAATCAATGGGTTCTCAAGGACATCAATCTTGCCATAGCCCCCGGCGAACGCCTCGCCATCGTGGGCCACACCGGCGCCGGCAAAACCACGTTTACAAACTTGCTGAGCCGGTTCTATGATGTCCAGCGGGGACGCGTCCTTATTGACGGACTCGACGTGCGCGATTATGCGAGGATTCCTTTGCGCAGACAGATCGGCGTCGTGCTGCAGGACGTCTTTCTGTTCTCCGGTTCGATCGCGCACAACATTCGGCTGGGCAATCCCGACATTGACGATGCGCGCATCCGCGCCTGCGCGGACTATGTCAACGCGGCGCCGTTCATCGAAAAACTGCCCGGCGGCTACGAATACAACGTCGGGGAACGTGGCTGCAACCTCTCGACCGGCCAACGGCAACTGCTCGCCTTTGCGCGCGCCCTTGCGCACGACCCGCGCATCCTCGTCCTGGACGAGGCGACATCGAACGTGGACACGGAGACCGAGGCGCTTATCCAGGACGCCATTGCAAAACTGATGCAAAACCGCACCTGCATCGTCATCGCGCACCGGCTGTCTACCATTCAACATGCCGGACGCATCGCCGTCATGCACCACGGCGAAATCCGGGAAATCGGCTCCCACCAGGAACTTCTCGCCCGCCGCGGACTTTATTACACGCTGTACCGTTTGCAGTACACCTGACCGGCGGATCCCGATCGCATGCGGCGAGGCATCCGGCAACAAGCCAAAATGAATGGGGGCTTGACAAAACCGGTCCATTCATGGTCAAATATAACTGAAGAGAAATTCAGTCATCGAAGGAGGCTCGTCTCATGGCGCACGGACTCACCCGCCGGCAGGCCGCCATCCTGCATTTTATCGTGGCGTCCATCCGGGATCGCGGCTTCCCGCCGACCCTGGCGGAAATCGGCGATAAATTCGGGATTGCATCGCTCAACGGCGTGAACGACCATCTCGCGGCCTTGGAACGCAAAGGCTATATCGAACGTTCGTCGAAAGCGCGGGGGATACGCGTAAAGGATTGCGCCGCGGCGGGCCTGTATGAAAGCGCGCCGGGCGTGTTGCCGCTTCTGGGCCGAATTGCCGCGGGCCAGCCGCTGCTGGCCCAGGAAAATATCGAGGGCCATGTGCCGGTGTCGCGGGAACTCGCCGGACGCAAGGCCTATTGCCTGCGCGTAAACGGCGACAGCATGATCGAAGCCGGCATTCTCGACGGGGATATCATTGTGGTCGATCAGGAACGGCCGCCGAAACCGGGTGATATCGTCGTGGCGCTTATCGGCGACGAGGCAACCGTCAAGCGGTATTATCCGCACGGGAAACATATCGAATTCCGCCCCGCCAATCCGGATATGCAACCGTTCACCGTGCCCGCGCAGTCGGTTCGGATGCAAGGGGTCGTCGTGGCCCTGCAACGGGCCATTGCCTGATCCCGAATTCACCGGGAACTCCCTTGCTTGCGGCCCGCGGGACAGACTGTCCAGTCTGTCATTGCTGGAAAACCGGGCCGGTTGCATGTAGACAGACTCGACAGTCTGTTCTCCGGACGTTCCGCGCGCGCCTTCAAGGAATGATGCGTTGCAGCGCCTCCATCATGACCGGGCCGGCTTTTGGCCCCGGCGACATGCTGGTCAGATATTTCGCGTGCGGAATTTTCGCGTCGCCGAAATAGCGTTCCGGGCAGATATAGCCGAGATGATCCAATCCCAGGCCAAGAACGAATTTCGGTTTCGATTTCATCCGTTCTTTGGTTTGAAAGCCGTATTCAGGGGCGGTTTCGCCGAAGTGCGTGGCAAATTGCGCCGAACCCACCGCGAACCATGCCACTTCGGTCTCGACCGTTTCGGTGAAGGGACGCGACACCAGCCCCAAGGCGCTCATCAACTGGAATTTTGGATTTTCCACGGGCACGCGGACGACCGCATTCGCGAACCGGATCGCCGTTTCCGCGATCGGCACGGGATTTTTCACGGCTTCGAGAACCTTCGCGGCGAGATCCTCGCCGTATCGTTGGGCAAGGGGATAGGAGCGTTCCGGGGTTTTCGGCTGAACCCAGCACCCGATGGCCCCTTGCAGGAACAAATGGATGCCGGGGCGAACGCCCATGGCCTTGTAGAAGTATCCGACCCAGTCGCTGCCGGCAAGCGTCTCGTCCTCGAGGACGGTCGGGTGGCACGCGAAATGGGTCAGCGTCGCCAGCGGTTTGCCTTCCGTGTCGTTCACGAGGAGAACGGTGACGGAACTGTCGAGGATATCCGGTTCGCTGTCATTGTCCACCCATCCCTTGCATTCGGTTTCCGCATAGGCCAGCCGGACGGGCCGCAGCGCCTTTGCCGCCGCCGCTACTTGAGCAGCCGCCGTCTCGACGAGTTTGGCCATATAGGCGGCATCGCGCCCGCATTGGATTTCGTCGGCTCCGTAAATGCCTATCGTGTCCGGCGCGCAATGCGTATGGGTGGCTTGGACGATGACGCGTTCGGGCGCCAGCGGGATGCCTGTGGCCTGTTTGGCGGCGGCCTCGCGAATGGCCTTGGCCGTGTCGTATTGGATGCTGATGGCGTCAATCACGACCAAGGCCACGGTTTCCTTGCCGTCATGGAACACGGCAGCCTTTGCGAAGAGATCGTCGTGAATCCCCGTGCATTTGCGGTTGTAGTCGTATCCAGCCAGAAACACGCCATCGGACGGATTGACCGTGTCCATGGAAAATCCGGCCAGCAATTCCGGCTCTGCCGAAACAGTCGAACCGCCCAACGTCGCAATGAGCATAACCGACACAAGCATACACCTCGTCATTGAAAGAACCTCTCTTTTCGCGCCTGGAGAACGATTAGACCGCATGCGGATTCATGGGATCAAACCCGCACGCGCATTTTTCCCGCCCGGACCGTTGAAGAAAAAAGACCGGGCACATACAATAGACACGTGAATCGAACAGGAGGTTTCCGATGCAGATCGTCGTGAATGGGACAACCCGAACGGTTGCCGATCGCTTGCCGCTTTTGGACTTGTTGTCGTCGCTCGGCCTGAAGCCCGAATCCACGGTGGTCGAATACAACGGCGCCGTGCTTGAAAGGCCCCGTTTTCCGGAATTGTTGCTGAACGAGGGCGACACGCTGGAATTGGTGCGGTTTGTGGGAGGCGGTTGATGACGCACGCCGGACGCATGGCCCTTTTCCGCGCGGGCGATTTGTACGTCGTCATTACCGAATCGTTCTGCGGAGGCAGGAGCGCGATCGAAGTGCTCGACGCCGTGCTCGATGCCGGCGTGCGGCTGATTCAGTTCCGGGAAAAGGATCTGGATGATGCCGAACTGTTTCGCCGGGCGGAGTTGTTTCGCGCCCGGATACCCGAAGGCCGGGCGTTGCTGATTGTAGACGATCGCGTGGATGTGGCGCTGGCCGTGGGCGCGGACGGCGTCCATCTGGGCCAAAGCGATTTGCCGGTCGCGGCGGCGCGACGAATTGCGCCTGAATTGATTATTGGCGCCTCGTCGCATAATCCCGGCGAGGCCCTTGCGGCGCAGGACGCCGGGGCCAGTTATGTCAATATCGGCCCCATTTTCGCCACGCAGACCAAAACCGTTCCCACGGGGGCGATCGGACCGGATAGCATTTCCGTAATCGCGCCGCGCCTTCACATACCCTTTACGTGCATGGGCGGCATCAAGGCGCACAACATCGGCGAGGTGACGGTGCGCGGGGCGCGGCATGTCGCCGTCGTGACGGCCGTGACGGAAGCGCCGGATGTGCGCGCGGCCGCGATCGAATTGCGAAAGGCTATTCGAGGGACTGCACGTCCTTGAACAGGCGCGGAACGAGGATCAACGGATGATCCGCCGTGAAGGGATCTATCCCGTCGAATACGAGTTGCCGGAAAATGTCCGTTCCCGATGCGGTCGCCATGGCGTTGGGCACGTGAACGGCGGCCAGCCGTCCCTCGGAATCGTACTCGGCCCGAATGCCGCCCTCGGTTTCATGCGAGTAGACGCCCGTGTCCGCAAACACGAAATGTAACACATCCGACTTCGCTTCGTAAGAAATCCGCATGTCGTCCTGTCTGTTGACTCGCTCCACGCGATTGAATGAATCGTTCGCGCAACGGTGTCGCAGGTTGAAAGCTACGCCAGCGCAAACCGCGGCGCTTGCGTTTTCCATTTGCCGCGCGTGAAGTCCGGACATTCGACCGGCGCGCTGCCCAGCGCAATCGATCGCTCGGACAGCGCAATGATGGAACACATCGTTACCGAATCGTACACATCAATGGGCGTCTGGGTCCGGTTTCGAACGGCGTCGAGAAATTGCGCCAGTTCGAGGTCGTCCGTGCCGCCGTGGCTGCGCGCGGCGGAATCGCCGAGCATCGCCTTCCACCACGGGTGCTCGTACTGTTCCTGGTATGGCGCGAACGGCTCCCACTCGTGATATTTTGGACTCCGATCCACGATGTACACCGAGGCCTTGTCCTCGTCGTACAGGCCCAGCGTGCCTTGGATCATCCACCGGTTGTCGTAGGGACGCGGCAACTGCATGTCGTAGTTGATTACGATTGATTTTCCGAGATGCGTCCGCACCACGGTCGTCACAATGTCGCCTTGCCTGTATTTGCGTTTCGCGTTTGGATGGTCCGCGCCGAACTTGCGCGTGAAATAGGCGTTGATGGCGCGCGAGTCGGTGGCGGTCGAGGTGGCCGTGGCGAAGGCGTCGCCGCAGTTGATGTTCATCCAACTCAGGACCGGCCCCATGCTGTGTGTGGGATACTGGTCGCGGTTGTAGCGGACAAGAAACTCGCCGCCCCAGCGGATATTGCCCTGCGGGTCGAAGAACCAATGGTCAATACAATCGTGCGAATGCGCGCAATGGCAGTGGACGATTTCGCCGAGGATTCCCTCGCGAATCATCCGCAGCACGGCTAGGTTGTCCCGCCGGAAACTCCAGTTTTCGAGCATCATGCAGGGGACTTTCGTCTCCTCGTGCGTGTTGACCAAAGCCCAGCATTCCTCGAAGGACATGGCCGCGGGCACCTCGACGCCCACGTATTTCCCGCATTTCATGCCATGCACCGCCATCGGCGTGTGCCAATTCCAAGGCGTGGCGATAATTACCGCGTCGAGATCCGAACGCTCCATCAAGTGCTTGTAGGCCTCTTCTCCAGAACCGTACCCTTCGGGTTTCGGCTGGCCGGCCTTTTCCACCATGCCGAGGGCGCGGTTCAGATGGGTCTCGTTGATGTCGCACACGGCGGGAACGGCCACATCTTTCCTGCCGAGCAGGATGCCCAACAAGCCCGTCCCCCGGCCGCCGACTCCGACCACGCCGACACGCAAAACGCGAGCCGCGTCCGGCGCGTTCTGTCCGAATGCCATGTTCGTTACCGCCGTGCCCAGCGCCGCCGCCGTGCTGGCCTTCAAAAAAACCCGCCGATTCGTTTGCACCGCCATGGCGTTGTCCCTCCATACGTTTGGCAAGAACGTGCACGGAAAATCCCTGGAACGCACACCGCAGGCCAGACCGTCCAGTCTGTCCACACGATCGAAGCCAGTCTACACACATGGCCGGCGGCCTGTCCACTTTTTCGGCTGCGGCGTTCGGCCTTTTGCCGCATGTTTGCGTGCGCGCTATACTCGTACGCCGTCGAGGAAACGCGCACAACGCGGCGAAGGAGGAGTACGACATGAACCGGTTGCATTTGATCTGTAACGCGCATTTGGACCCCGTTTGGCTGTGGGAGTGGGAGGAGGGCGCGGCGGAGGCGCTTTCGACGTTCCGGACGGCGACGGACCTGTGCGACGAGAACGAGGATTTCGTTTTCAACCACAACGAAGTGACGCTATACCGTTATGTCGAGGAATACGAGCCGGCGCTGTTTGAGCGGATTCGGAAACTGGTTGCGGCGAAGCGCTGGCATATCATGGGCGGATGGTACCTCCAGCCCGACTGCAACATGCCGGCCGGGGAATCGTTCGTGCGGCAGATCCTGATGGGCAAGGCCTATTTCAAGGAAAAATTCGGGGTAGAGCCCACGACGGCGATCAATTTCGATCCGTTCGGCCACAACCGGGGACTCGTCCAAATCCTAAAAAAATCGGGATACGACTCCTACCTGTTTTGCCGTCCGTTCCAGAACGATTGCGCGCTGCCGTCGGATGATTTCACCTGGGTGGGTTTCGACGGTTCGGAAGTGACGGGACACCGCGCCTCGATGTTCTACAACCAGCCGCTTGGGCAGGCCCGCGAAAAGGTCGAGCGATGGATGAAGGAGCATCCGGGCAAATCGTCGGGTCTGGTGCTCTGGGGTGTCGGCAATCACGGCGGCGGACCGTCGCGCGTGGACCTCGAACGGCTCGCGCAACTCAGGGCGGAATGCGGCGAATACGACATCCTGCATTCGACGCCGGAAAATTATTTCCGGGAATTGCGCGAAAGCGGCATTGAACTGCCGCGTTTCGAAAACGAGATCAATCCATGGGGGCCGGGATGCTACACGTCGCAGGTGCGCATCAAGCAAAAGCATCGCCTGCTCGAAAACACGCTGTACCAATGCGAAAAGATGGCGTCGTCGGCCGCGATTCAAGGCCTGATGCCCTATCCGAAAGAGGAACTGCGCGAGGCGCTGCGCGACCTGCTCGTGGCGGAATTCCACGACATCCTGCCCGGTTCCTCGGTGCAACCGGTGGAGGACAACGGACTGCGGCTGATGGATCACGGCCAGGAACTGCTGACGCGCGTGCGGGCGCGGGCCTTCTTCGCATTGTCCGGCGGCCAGCCGAAACCGAAGGAGGGTGAAATTCCGATTCTCGTGTTCAATCCGCATCCCTTCCCGGTGCGGACGACCGTCGAGTGCGAGTTCCAGTTGCCGGATTTCCAGTGGGGCGAACAGTTTACGATCCCAATCGTCCAGCAGAACGGCGCACGCATCCCAAGCCAGTGCGAACAGGAACTGGGCAACCTGAACCTCGACTGGCGCAAACGCGCGGTGTTCACGGCGGATCTCGCGCCGTTCCAAATGAACCGGTTCGACTGTGCGCTCGAAGTGCTGCGCGAGCGACCCAAGCCGGCGTTGAAAGCCTCGAACGGGCGCCTTGTGTTCCGTGCGGACGACCTTGACGTCGAAATCAATTGCGCCACCGGCTGGATTGACCGACTGGCAGTAAAGGGCAAATCCTATCTGCAAGAAGGCGCGTTCAAACTGCTCGTTATCGCCGACAATGAGGATCCATGGGAGACACGCTATCAGAGTTTTCGGAACGTCATCGGCGTGTTCGAGTTGATGGATCGCGGCGAAGGCACGCGGTTCTCCGGAGTCACGCAGACGATCCTCGAATCGGTGCGCGTGATCGAAGACGGCGAGGTACGGACCGTTGTCGAGGCGCTGTTCCGGTATGAAAATTCATTCGCTATTCTTCACTACAAACTGCCGAAGCAGGGCACGGAAGTCGAAATTGCCCTCCGCGTCCATTGGAACGAAAAGAGCAAGATGCTCAAACTGGCCGTGCCGACCCTCCTCAACAATCCCAAATATCTCGGCCAAGTCGCCTATGGCGTGCAGGAATTCCCAACGACCGGCCGCGAATGCGTGGCGCAGAAATGGACGGCCGCCGTGTCGGACGAAGACGATCGTGCGCTGACGTGCATCAACGCGGGGACGTACGGCTCCGACTTCGCGAATGGCGAACTGCGGATCAGTCTGTTGCGCGGCCCCGCGTATTCGGCGCATCCGATTGGCGATCGGCCGTTGGTCCGGCAGGATCGATATTCGCCCCGCATAGACCAAGGCGAACGCCTGTTCAGGTTCTGGTTTAATTGCGGCGGCAAAACGGAGCGCATGAAATCGGTGGATCGCGAGGCGCTTGTGCTGAACGAACGCCCGTTCGCATTGTCGTTCAATCCGTCCGGCATGGGCCAAACGCCCAAACCGATGATCATCGTCGAAGACGACATCGTGCAATTGGCCGCATTCAAGCAGGCGGAACAATCCGAAGACTATATCGTGCGGCTCTTCGAACCGTCCGGCGCCGCGCGGACCTTCTGGTTGTCTTTTCCCGCGCTGGATTTTTCGCGAGAAATCACGATAGGCGCGTTCGAGATCAAGTCCTTCCGTCTCAATCCAGAAATGCGGACGCTGGTCGAGTGCGATCTGCTCGAACGAACCGCATGAAAAAACACGAAAGGCATTCCTTTTGACGGGAATGCCTTTCGAACAAGTGCAAATGGGTATGGCCTAGCGCTTCGAGAACTGGAAGCGCTTGCGCGCGCCGGGACGCCCGTACTTCTTGCGTTCGACCTCGCGCGCGTCGCGCGTCAGGAGCCCGGCGCGCCGCAACGGCGTGCGGTGTTCCTCATTCAATTTCGTCAACGCCCGCGCAATGCCCAGCCGCAACGCGCCGGCTTGGCCTGCAAGGCCACCGCCCTCGCAAATGGCCCGGACGTCGTATTTGTTTTCATTTCCGGTCACTTCAAGCGGCTGTTTTGCCATCATGACGAGCACCTCGCGCGCCATATAGGCTTCGATGGCCCGCCCATTGACCATGATTTTGCCCGTGCCGGGTGAAACGCGCACGCGCGCGCTGGCCGCCTTGCGGCGCCCGACCGCCACCACTTCTCCCGCTGCATCTGTCACGTTACGTCACTCCCGTATTTATTTGCCCAGCGTGTATGGCTGGGGAGTCTGCGCTTCCTGGCGATGATTCGGCCCCGCATAAACACGGACATGCTTGGCCAGTTTCCGGCCCAGCCGGTTGTGCGGCAACATGCCCTGCACCGCCGCGAGCATCGCCCGCGCCGGATGCTTGGCCAACATTTCCTTGTACGAGGTCTCGGAAAGACCGCCAAAATACCCCGAATGCGAGAAATACTTCTTCTGGTCCCCCTTTTTGCCTGTCACGATCGCCTTCTCGGCATTGACGATGATTACATAATCGCCGCAATCCATGTGCGGCGTGAAATTCGGCTTATGCTTACCCCGGATCAACCGCGCGGCTTCCACCGCCACCCGGCCCAGCACTTGGCCCTCGGCATCAATCAAATGCCATTTTTTCTCGAATTCCCCCTGTTTGGGGACATACGTTTTCACCTTGCAATCCTCCGGATTTTCTGTTGCGCGGCAGCGCCCGCGCCCTTGTTTCACGAGGCACGAAAAGGAAGAATACCAAACGCCCATCCCGAAGTCAAACTCGCACTCCACAAAGCGAATGGGTCACAATCGGTGAAATAATGCCGCCAAGATCCGGGTGGAGCACCCGGAATAGCCACGATCCGATTCATTCAAAAATTCTCACGGTTTCAAAAACACCGTGAGAAACTGGGTCAGCCACGGACGGTCGGCGATCTTGCCGGCGCGGATTTCCCGGACGCCCCCAATCCATTTCATGATCGCGCCGCGGCCGGCGATATCGAAAACCGTCAGTATGGAATCGAGATCTTCCGGGCGTGAAGCATCGAGCGAGATCAGGGATACAATGGCCTCCTTCCTGACGGGCGGATCGAGCATCTCAATAAAGGAAATGCCGCCCCCCGCCCGCACACGGTCCCGCATAGAGGGTAACTCCGCTTCCAAACTCGTGCAAACCAGCGTGCTACCCTCCAGTTGTCCATACAACTTCACGGGTCCGGCGGACAGCGCCCACGTCTCCCGGCCCGAATCATCGCCCCGGGCCTTGTCCAGGAACGGCCCGAGCAATCCAAGGGCCGCCGACTCGTTCGAAACATGCGTGAACAATCTGATTACCGGCGGCGCGCCCGGCCCGATACTGAACACGGTCTCCCCACACGCGAAAACCTCCAGCGCATGGCAGATCGGATTCCAATAACTTTCCCGCAGTTCCACGGGGACGACTCCCAAACATCCTCGGGCCGTAACAACCAGGGAATCGCCCCACTTGAAATAACCAGACAGCACGCTTCCCGGACCAATGAAGCCCGCCAGTTCCGGCGCATGCGAGGCGTCGTGCACACGCGCAAGCCAGGGATGTTTGGACACGTCCACGCGCGAAGCCAGTTCCACCCGATCCTGTGCGATCGATAACGTGGCCATGATCGCTTCCGCGCCTGCTTCCGGCGAGTAGAAATCGCGGAATTCCCGTTGGGTTTCAGCGGTTGCTGTCGGCCATCGGATCGTGGGATACACCTGGCTGGCGTAACTTCCCACCGCGAGTAGGTTGATCGGGTCGGGGGTGGCCTTACCGGGCCGCGTCAGCAGCACGATGTCGTCGGGAGTGGCGCCGGGCCATGCTGCCAACCCGTAGTTCACGTCTGCCGACGACGCTTGTCTGTCCAGCACTGCGTGGAACAGCGACTCTGAATTTGTCACATACAGCCAGCCATCCTTGGTGGAATAACCCCAGCCGTTTTGCAGACGGTGCAAGTATGAGTCGCTGCCGGACCCGGTGTTGACCGTTTTGGGCGAGTCCTGCGAACCGCCCACGATGCGCGGGAGGAATTCGCGAACAGTGGACTCCGCCAAATCCGATTGCGACACGCCGGCCATGACGAGAACGGCGGGGGGGTGATAGTCCATTGCCGGCGCCAATACGCGCCCGCGTGTGGCCCCGGCAAGCTTCCGCGTCGCTTCGGACGCATCGGAGGCCGTTTCGCCCAGATCGACGAAAATGCCCCAAGGCGAGTCCGGCGCCAACCCTTTGGAATCCAGGAAGACTTCGATGTCGCGAAGGCCAGGCGAATCGCCAAGGCCAAGCGACGCACTCAATAGGGCGCTTGCCTGCGCCAACAGTTCCGCGCTGCCCGCGAATTTTCCGGAAAGAGCGAACAGTCGATCGCGTAGTTTCGGAAGGGGGGGGAATGCCAGCACAAATGCCGCCGAATCGGGCATCGCGCGCAGTATCGGCCATGTGGGCGGAGCCGCGGAAATCGCCGGCGTCTCCACGCCGGCGGCCAATGGCGGAACGGCCCGCGTTGCAGCCGGATCGGGCGTGGCCGCCGGAACGGTTTCGATCGCCAGCGCGCCGGGGAGGATCGCGCAGAGGATTACGGACAGCATGCAGTACTCTCGGGCCATGGCGTTCAGAATCTCCCCTTGGTCCACAGGTATGCGCGCTCCGCCCATGAACCCCGCCACGCAGCCAGACGCGGCAGTTGATAGCACCGCCTCATCCCGGCGCCGTCGCCTGAAAGGCACACAGTCAGGAGGATCGGAAATTTCTCCGCGTTGCGGACCCGATAGATGTTCTTCACTGAAGCGTTGGGGCCCAGCGCAACGCCCTGGAAGGCAAATGCGTTGAACGACGGCTCGAACGCCGTGTAGGAATCGGCATACTTGAAAACGGGAACGAATACCCGCACCTCCGTCGAAGCCTGAGAATCGGCCCGCTCCGGACACGGCAGCGTGACGGGGCCGCCCTGATACCCAATCTCGAACGAACCGCCCCGCACCTCCATTTCCAGTACCATGTACTCCGTTCGGACAATCGGCTGCGTAACGGCGGGAATTCCGAAACTCGCGAGAAACTCCTGCGACTTGTCGAAAAGCGTTTCGCGAAATGCGGGAAACTCGCGCGGCATGACGAAGGTCTTGCCGTCCCGATTCTCGACATCAAAGGGTATCGGTTCGAGCGCCGCATGCTCATACCGTCCGCAAATCTCTTCGATGCGCCCCGCTTGAAGGAGCCGGGCCGCATACAGCGGGACCGACAGTAGTAAAGCGGCCCCCGCGGCAAACGCAATCAGGCCCGCTGCCCGCATCGCGCCCCGGCGAATGCTCCATTGACGGTTGGCGCGGTTCGTATCCGGCGTTTTCATAAACCGCTTCAAACTTTCCGCGATCAATCCGGCCAGGAACAGCGGACTCCAGAAAGCGAATAGGGCAAGGTGGAAGGCGTGCCGGACTTGAAACTCCAGACTCGTATAACCGGCAAAGTACAGCAGTATCGCCAGCACACAGATCGCAATCCATTTACTTCGCGTGCTTATGGCCACAATCGCCGCCAGCGCGTACCAGTGCCCCCAACGGTCGAGATGCGCCGTCAACGGGCCGTGCAGGCGTTCAGCCGTGCGGAAGCAGTTTGTGGCCTCGTTTCGTCCGGGAATGGCCCCCAAACCCCGTATGACACGCAATACGGCGCCATACCATCGCGCGATGGCATCGCCGGGAAACGTCAGATACAGATCCCGGACCATCTGCCGGCCAACCTGCTCCACCTTAAACGCGCCAAGGCTCAGATCCTGAGCGAGAAACAGTCCCCGCGCCATGAACAAGTCCGGGAGGGCCCGCGTGGGCGCACACTGAAGCATGGCCGCGAAATGAGCCAAATTCATCGCCTGTATGCTCGAGAAGTCGCTCAGGGGAACGGCATCTTGCTTCATCGCGTAGTCAGCCATCAAACCGTGGATGAGGAAATCATCGGTCGTGCTGCACAAGGTGTAGAACGGGGGAAGCAGGCCGGCGTCTTCGAAGCATTTCGCGGCGAAACCCTGCGTCAAATAAACTGAATTGTTGCCTCCCGTTTCCCGGGTCATACGCAAGGTAGGCCATGCGGCGGCGGTAAACGTCGCTACCATGAGCAAGCAGGCCGCACAACGAAGCGCCAAGTGCCTCGCCGAATCAATTCGCGCGCCAATCGCAATAGCGGCCAGGACCGGCGGCAGGCAGATCACGGGATCCTGCCGAAAACCGAAGCCGAAGCCGATGATTGCGCCGGCCAACAACGCCAGCCCCAGCACGGCCCGCGGACGCAGCCGGTGCGTCAGCAAATACCCAATGATGAGAATGCTCGCAAGTATGAAGGGCGCCTTGCACATGCTGCGCAGCCACGGACCTTCTCGCAACACCACCGGCGACGACATGACGGCGAGCGTTCCCGCGACGCTTAACGCGCGGTTCATTCCCAGCCGGAAAATGCCGTAGGTCAAGACCGAGATGATCGCAAAAAGAACGGCAAGAATCGTTTTCATGTTCGACCACGAAATGCCGAACAACCGCCACACGATGCCGACCAGGTAGTGGAGGTTCTGTCTATCCTGCACAAATTTGGATACCGCCGGAAAACAGTGCAGATTCCCTGGAATGGCATCGGATTCAAGCCTGTCCGTTTCCTGTTTCAGGAACGGTTGGCACCGCGGCAAGGGATCCAGGGTAAACGACAGGCCGTGGCCTGCCGCCCAAAGCATTGCGGGAAGGACACTGTAATCATCGGGAGAAGAGTCCGGGCAGACTTTGATGGCCTCGTTTCGCAAATAAAGCCATGCGGCCCCCGTCGCCACCAGAAATACGAGGAACGCAAGAAGGAATTCGCCCTGATTGCGCTTCTTCGCCGGGTTCATGCCGTTCCTCGGCCTCCGCGCGCAAAACGCCCCGCGTATCCTTTGATCTTCACATCGTTCGGCCGTATTTGCATGGAATGATTATCGCCTAAGAGTACCATGTTCCCGGAATCGTAAAGGCCTCGGAATGTAACGCCGATTTCCAAATCGGCCTGCTGAAACACGACATGCCGATTTGGAAATCGGCGCTACAAAGCGGCCATTTTCAATTTCACCACAAGATCTCGATGCCCGATCCAACCTGATATTGCCCGGAAATGCCAATCTTTGTTGATCTTTTCATCCTTTTGTTTCAAAAATCCGGTACTCTCAAAATTATCAATTTGAAGCAAGTAATCTGTGGGCCACCCAAGAAGCCACTATGTGCATTGTACGTATTGTCGGACAACTTGAGTCATGCGGATCCCCAAGTTGAGCAGGATTAGTATCGCGCACCTCATGCGATCCCTTTCCGGTCGGGTTCCGGGGCTGGACGGCTAAAACATAATGCGTGAACGAGTTTCGATTTCACAATCTCAATCGGGAATCGGCGTGCGCCCGGCCTTGCGGCAGGCATTTCGCCGGGTGGCGCGCCGGATCCGTTCCAGTTCCTCCAGCGTGATATTCATCATTTCCGCCGTGCGGCGGCGCTTCTCGGGTGACGAAAAGTTGATCCGATCCCACTCGAAAGCCCGCAGGATGCTCAGTTCAGCAGCCGAAAATTCCGGCGTGTTCAAGTTTCCATAGTTCCAGTTCAAACGGTCGTCGGTCATGTCCTGCGGAATCAGTCCGCATTCGACGCACGTGTCCCATACCTTCGTGTGGCGTAAAGGCACCAGCGGAAAAAGTTTCACGTAATCAACTTCGAGCAACTCGACCACCCGGAGCGATTCGCGAATCTCTTCCCAAGTCTCGGTTGGAAATCCCATGATAATGTTGGCCGCGACAAAAATGCCCTTTTCCCGCAGGTATCGGATGATGCGGGCCGCGTGATCAAGATCCAGCGGTTTCCCAACGAAATTTCTGCGAATAGCCGGTGTGCCTGACTCGATCGCGATGTCCACGTAGACACAGCCGCTTTCCCGCATCAGGTCAACCTGCTCTTCGTCGAGTCGGAAAACGGCCGTGGCAATTGATTTCCACGGCATTGCAAGCCCCCGCTCGATCATCCCGCGGAACAGATCGATCGCGCGCTGGCGGTCCGTGTGCAGATTGTCGTCGTCGAACGTGAGCGACCGGATGCCATACTCGCTTTTCAACCAGGCGATTTCATCCAGGATGTTCCCCGCGCTGCGTCCGCGAAAACGGCGGCCGGAAATGGCCTCGACCTGGCAGAACGTGCAGCCGTACGGGCAACCCCGCGAGGTCGAAATCCGCGCGTTTGGGAAGACCGCCGGGCCGTCCACTGTCACGCGCGAGATCGAATTTGCGTACGAGGAGAAATCAATCAGATGATAAGCGGGGCGCGGCAGCACGTCCAAGTCGGCAATCAGGTCCGAACGTCCTCGGCGTTCGATCGCCCCATTGCGGCGAAACCATACCCCCCTTTCAGGAAAGGGGCCCTTGCCCGAAAGATGCCGGATCAGATCACGCAGGCTGTATTCCCCTTCTCCCACGAAGGTGTAGTCAACATGGGGATCTTGCATGGCATGGTCGGGGTTGACCGTCGCGTATACACCGCCGATTGCCGTCCGGCAATCCGGCAATTCCTCCTTGACCAGCGCCAGCGTCTGATGGCCCGCCGAGGCGCACTGGTTCATCAGGACGGTGACGCCGACCAGGTCGGGCCGTTCGCGCCTGAGGATGGCGCGAATATCGTCGGGCGACAGGTTTCGTGCGAACGCATCCAGGATGGAAACCTCGCACTCGTCTTCGATCATCGCCGCGAGGAGACAGAGATTGTAGGGAAGGTAATGCCATAGAAACTGGGCGTCAAGCGAGGTCCAGTGGAAATTGGGCACCATGAGCAATACACGCATCAGGCGCCTCGCATTTCGGCGGAAAATGGTTTTCGACAGGACCACACACCCGCGGACGTCTCCCCTGTTCTGCTGGATATCAACCTTGTCGAAACCACAACGCCTACTCCACGCTGAAATAGAAAGAATCCTCGGCATTCAACCGCCGTAGTGGATACTGATGCCTCATCTGCAAGCCCGATCACTGGGATCAAATTTATGATAGTCCAATCCCCTGCTGATTTCAACCCGACCTTTGACCGGCGCACATCCCGATAAGCGCGTCAAAGCAGTCTTTCCGGGCCGGCGGTGCTGAATTCTGAATCGGTCAAAATCTTGTCGGCGGAACCGGAACCGGCATTCGGCGCCACGCTTTTTTCAGCACGAATGGACGCGAACGCCCTCAACCGATGGTCACGCGATTGCGGCCACGGCGCTTGCTTTCATAAAGCAAAGCATCCACGCGCTTGATGACCGAAGCCGGCGTATCGTCGGCGCGGGAGAGCGTGGCCCCGCCTGAAATGGTGACGGCCAAACGATTTTCACTGATCTTGCGGCTCGATCGTTCGACCAGCACGCGCAAACGGTTGGCGGTATTTTCCAACTCTTGCCGGGACAGATGGGGCATGGTCAGCAGAAACTCTTCGCCGCCCCAGCGTCCGACAAAATCATAGACGCGCAGATTGGTCAATAACGTTTGCGCAACCATTTTCAGCACGATATCGCCGACGGGATGGCCGTAGGAATCATTGATCTTTTTAAAGTGATCCACATCGAACATGACAAATGCGCACGCGGTATGGTTGCGCTGCGATTCGGACAATCGTTTGGCAATCGTTTCCTCGGCAAAGCGCCGGTTTCCAATACCGGTCAACGGGCATATCAGCGCAAGTTGCGAAAGCCGTTCCGCCTCCGCCAACGCCGCAACAAGCGACGAATCGTCGTGAAAGGTTTCCAAGCCGCCGATGACGTTTCCCGTATCGTCCCGGATAGCCGCCGTGGAAACACAAACCGGCAGCCGATAGCCTTCCTTGTGCCGGAGATAAACGCGGTTGACGCGATTCCGGCCGTCTTTCATCGTGGCCGCCAACGGGCAAGCGCCCTTGCACAATGAAGTTCCGGCATCATCCACGTGGACCAGAATGTCGTCCGCGCACGACTTGCCTTCGATCTCCTTTTCGGAGAAGCCCGTGATGCGTTCTGCGGCCCGGTTCCAGTATAGAATGGTTCGCTGCGGATCGACAAAATAAACCCCTTCCGAAAGATTTTCCAGCAATTTCTGAAACAATGCATCGTCGAGAATCATCGCACGGCCCTTCCAACGACATTTTTATCTCAAACAGCCACTATTTTCAAACGGGCCATTGGCGCTTCTTGCACGATTTCTTCATGAATCCGGTCTATGCCGCGGCGCATGGATCCGACGTGCGGCCCACAAGGGCGGGCGGAACATGCGGCCCCATCTCTTCGCGCCAGATGCGGAAGTAGTGCAGTTCCTCGGGGGAACGCAGGCCTTGTTTGGCGGCTGTCCGGCGCGCCTGCTCGAATTCCTCGGCGGTCATTGCCGAACGGATGCGTTCGGCAACGACATTCGCGGAGCCCGCGCCCTCCGAGAATTTCATCTTTTTCCGTGCGAGGATCTCCGGCGGCAGGATGCCCTTACAGGCTTCGCGCAACAGCCATTTCTCCGGGCGGTCCTCGCGCGGCGCGAGAAGATCGAGGGGAAGCCGCGAAACGAAACGCAGCAGGCCGAGGTCGAGAAACGGTACCCGGCCCTCAATGCCGTGGACCATCGTCATGCGGTCCGTGCGTTGCAGATTTGTATCTTGAAGCCGTTCAATGATATTCCACAATTCCTGCCGCAGTTCCATGCCTTGATCCAGGGTCTTGAGGTACTCGTATCCCGCGAACAGTTCGTCGGCCCCTTCGCCGGTCAGCACGACCTTCACGTGTTTGCAGGCCAGTTTCGATACGAAATACATCGGCGCCGCCGAACGCACCAGGGGCGCATCGAAGGATTCCAGATGCCGGATAACGTCTGGCAGCGCGTTTTCGATATCGTCTGCGGTGTATACCCGCTCATGATGATTCGTTCCGAGCCAAGAAGCGACATCGCGGGCCATTTCGAGGTCAGGCGCGCCTTCCATGCCCGCCGTAAAGGAATGAAGTTCGACCGTGTGAGGGCGCATCAGCGCGGCAACCAAGCTGCTGTCCAAGCCGCCGGACAAATAAACGCCGACCGGCACGTCGCTCATGAGGCGCTTGATGACCGCATGTTCCAGGCGCCGCCGTATCTCGGTGAGCACTTCCGGCAATGGAAGGTCCACTACCGGCCGTTTGGGCGGGAACGGCCGCGCGTACCGCCACGGCGTCCCGTCCGCGAACATGGCGTGCCCCGCCGGCAACGCGTGAAGTTCATCCATGGCGGGAAAGGCCCTGAGTTCGCTCGCGGCGATGAACGTTCCGCCTCGCCGCCCGTAATACAGCGGCTTGATACCCAGCGGATCCCGCGCCAGCATCATTCCACGCGGCCCGGCCAGCGCAAATGCGAACATGCCGTCGAGTTTGGACAGCATGTCTTCGGCATCGTCTTCATACAGATGTAGCAGGACTTCGGTGTCGGAGCGGGTCTTGAATCGGTGGCGGTCATCCAATTCCCGTCGCAGCGCGGCATGATTGTAGATCTCGCCGTTGAATGCGACGGCGAGATCCCCGCGCTCGTTGGTCATGGGCTGTGCGCCGGACGGCACGTCGAGGATCGCCAAGCGGACATGCCCCAGCAGCCCTTGTCCGATGCGCAGGACGCCCCCGCCGTCGGGTCCCCGGTGGCGAATGCGGTCGAGCATGTCCTTGAGCAGGTTTTCATCCGGATTGCCGTGCATGGCAACGAATCCACACATCGCTTTGTTTCCTTTTTTCCGGTTTCTACGCGGTTTTTATCAATGACTGGAGGCGTTCCTCCTCGCCGATGATGCGGCCCGTGGCCGGCTCTACCGCCTCCCAGCCGCCATTGACGCAGGCTGTCGCGATGCGCCCGCACAGATGCGGATTGCCCCGAAAGTGCGGCGTATCGAGCATGCCCGTGGCAATGGCGCGGGACAATACGTCCGGATCGCTCCACGGATCCGCGCTATTCGGCCCAAGACGGCGAATGCCGTCCAAGAGGATGCGCGCCTGTGAAACCAGGTGGGTTTTGCGCGCCAGGACCGCCGGATCGTGCAGGGGATCCGGCGCGCCCTGCAGGGCCAGGCGGACGGCTCCGCGCGCGATCCGGCAACTCTCGATGAGAATTTTGGGGTCCACGACCCGGTAGGCCTCGCTGAATCCCACGACATGCAGGATATGGGGCTTTAGGGCCATGGCGTACACCGCCGAAGCCGCCATGTGCCCCTTGGCCTCGTCGAAATCCGGCGGCAAACTGGCAATCCCTGCCCGCACCTCGCGCCAAGTCGTGAAGTCCGGCCCTTCAATTTCGCGGATTAGTTCAAGTTTGGCCAGCATTTTGGCGAGATCCATGGCCGGACTGGTGGACGGCGGCGTGTTGTGCATCATCTGAATGATATAGCGTTTCACGCCCTGGGCTTTCGCGTTGTAGGCGGCGAGAAACGCCATCGCGACGGCCAGCGCGTCGTGCGCCTCGCGTAGACTCCACTGATGCGACTCGTTGACCTCGACCGGAAGGCCCTGTTCGGCATAAAACCGCATGGCCTCCTGTTTTTCGACGATGGCCCCGGGAAACGGGATCGGGCTTCGCCCATCCATTACGCTGTACCAGCACAGCGGGATTGCGGCCCACGCGTTGTGAATCGTTTCGATGCTCATCCGGGCCCAGGCAATCAGATCCCGCGTGCCGCTGTAGCACCGCACGAGCGGGTAGTTCCCGCGGCGGGTGGCCTTATAAATGGCGGCCAAATCGTCCGGCGTGCGGACGGGCACGCCGCCGGCGCCGTGCTGGCCGGGATCCATCCGTTCCGGATGAAAGAAGTGTTCTTGGGCATTCTGGTCCGGTCCGATGGACAAGACGTCGAGAACCCCGGCGTTTGCAATGCGGCGCGCGCCGCGGATGGTGCGCGCCAGATCCGGCTCGCCGTAATGGTGGCGAATCAGGGGAAAGGGATACGACTGGTCAATCCGCGCGGCGAGATCCTGTGGGAAATCGCGTTGTTTCCGCCGCGGCGCCTGTCCGGCGGCAAACGCCTGAATTTCCTGCATGGATTCCGTCCCGTCGAATACCTTTTCGAAAAGTCCGCTGGCCTTGGCCACTACCGCCGCCGCGGGCGTGCCGCCGAACACCAGTTTCGGGCGGGGTCCCACAAGGCGATCCAAGCCCCGGCGCAAATCCTCGAGAATGGGCGCAAGGTCTTCGGGCGTCAGCCGGTAAGACAGGGCCACCCAGTCGGGCAGTTCCGCGTCCACAGCCGCCAGCACGTTCTGCACCGGAATCGCGGGGCCCAGAGCGATGGCGCTCCAGCCGTGTTTTTCACACAGGCGCAGAAAATGGTCCAGCCCCGCCACATGCACGCACGGGGCCAGCGCCGCTCCAACAATCTTCTTCATGGGTCAATTTCTCCTATGGCCATCATTCGCAACTGCTTGAGATCCATGTCCGCGATGCCCAACGACTCGACGGTCCTTCCTTCCGCGCGATAGTCCCGGTCGTGCATGGCGGACGCCAACGTGATGAACGAATCCATGAGCGGCGTGGGGACGCCGAATTTCTTGCCAAGAGAACTCATCGGAACCAGACTGCACGGCACGTCCTCGGTGAGATAGCGCATTTCCATGCGGTGGGGCGCCATGACCCCGCGGTAGCCCATGTTCGCGCGCATGGCGTCGCGCAGGTTCCGTCCCGCCGCATCGTACGCATAGTAAAGCCATTCGCGGGCCGTAGAAGCCTGAAACCCCATAGCCGCGGCCACGCTGACCCGTTCGGCATCCAACTGTTCCAGAATGCGCCCCACCGACGGCGTAACGCCCTGGTGATAGAATTCGAAGTCGGCGACATCCTCCACCCAGCCCGAATTCAGCAACATAATGGCCGGATGGAATACGGCGCCGATGTTGTTGAAACTGGTCTTCAGGACGTTGTCGCCGGGCACGAACTGGGGAAACGCTTCCCGCACAATGTTGAGACATTGCGGAATCCGGTGCGCCTGAAGCGTGGCCAAGGGAACCGAGTTCTTCACGCGGAAGATCTGCACTTGCGCCGGGCCCATGATGCGGCATGCGTACAGAAAGGTCTGCGCCTCGGCGATGAGCACGTCCGCCACGCAATCGCTGCGTTTCAACGCCTGGTAAAACGCCAGCGCGCCCAGCGTGCGGCCCGGATTGAGCACAATTATCTGGCCGGCCTTCAAGTATTTGGCGCAGGTCTCCGCCATGAATTCATGGCCCGTGGCCGGCACCACCACCATGATTACGTCCACGCCGTCGAGGGCGCGCTCGACATCGGTCGTCGCCAGCGCCACGCGGCCAAAACCATCCACCTCGTCGCCGGTCACGTCTATGCCGCCGCGCGCTTGAATGGCGTCTATCCGTTCGCCGCTCCGGTTGTAAATGCGGACTTCAAATCCCATGAAGCCCAAGTGGCCGGCCATCGCAAGACCGCCATGGCCCGCGCCCATCACGCAAAAAACAGGTTTCTTCTCGCACATGACACAACCTCCGTTGCTTTCCACAGCCCTGCCCAGGAAAAGATGCGTTATCACGCAAAGCGCGCCACCCATCCGGCCTTTCGACTCCGGAAAGAGAACACGCCGCAAAAAAGACATGGACGACATGAATCGGGAAAAGAAGCCGAACCGTGGGAATGCCGTCCCGTGACCTAATGGCCGCGAATTTCAGACATGAAACCCGGAATGCGCGGCGGATTCAAGTTCACATTCCTTATCTACTTTCAACGACCGGCGCTGGCCGGATGTTTACAGCATACCCATCTCAGACCCCAGTTTCAATCCTTATTATAAGAATAATAAGAATTTCTATTTGCGCGGGACGGATTATTTCAGTTTTTCTGTCATAAAATGCTTTCAATGATAAATTCAAGGCGCTTCGCAAGGGCGTTTTTCAATAAATGGTCCGGCTTGATCGCCGGTTTTCAACACTTCATAATAACGCCTCGACATACCATGGAAAGTAGCCAGAGAGGCCAACACGCGGAATGACGCCGTCCATTGAAGCCACCGGGATAAACCCGGTCAAGGCCCGGCCGTTTCTAAAATGGGCGGGGGGCAAATCGCAATTGCTCGAGGCCATCCGAGCCCGGCTTCCGGAGGGGATAGGGCTAGGGAAAATGACCCGGTATGCAGAACCTTTCGTTGGAAGCGGAGCGGTCTTTTTCGACCTGTCACACCGGTTTTCGTTTTCCGAGTGCCTGTTGATGGACGCCAACGACGATCTGACACGGGCCTACCAGGTCCTTCAGTCGTTTCCGGAAATGCTGATAAAGGCGCTGACGGCCATGGTGAACGAGTATCGGGCTTTGTCCTCCGAAGACCGCCGTGCCTATTTCTACATGGTGCGCAGGGCGTTCAATGAGCCTTGGCAAGGTTCCGGCTGCGATGCTTTCGGCCCGGAGGCGGTCGCGCGCACGGCGCGGCTCATCTTTCTCAATCGCACCTGTTTCAACGGCCTTTACCGGGTCAATTCCCGGGGAAGGTTCAACGTGCCCTTCGGCCGTTACGACAATCCGACAATCTGCGACGCGGCGAACCTCCGGCTTGTGTCGCGGGCCTTGCAAGGCGTCGAGATCCGGACCGGCGACTTCGAGTCCTGCGCGGACTTCATTGACGCGCACACGTTCGTCTATTTTGATCCGCCCTACCGGCCTTTGAGCAAAACCGCCCATTTTACGTCCTACGCCGCGCATACTTTCGACGATGCGTCGCAGCTTCGGCTGGCCCGTTTCTTTCGTAAACTGGACCAGCGCGGCGCGAAACTCATGCTGAGCAATTCCGACCCGAAAAACGAAAACCCGGAAGACGATTTATTCGATCGGGTCTATGAGGGATTCCGGATTGAACGGGTCAAGGCCGCGCGAGCCATCAACAGCAATGCGCGGTTGCGCGGACCCGTCAACGAACTGATAATCACGAATTATTGACCGCATGCCCTGCCCTTTTGGCATGCAAAAGGAAAGGAATCGCGCCATGCTGAAATTCGTTCTTGTCCTGGGCGTTTGCGCGGCATTTTCGATCCCCCGGCCCGCCGCCGCCGAATCCGGTTTCTTGCCCGGCATGCGGGTGTTGCCGGAAGCGCACAACTGTTACCCCTACGGCAACCGATATGCGGACCGGATCGATCGCGCGCTGGCCGCAGGCCTTCCTCTGGGCATCGAAAACGACTACGGATGGTATACGGATCCAACCACCGGACATTCGCGAATCATCGTCGTCCACGAGAAACCCTACAAGGGAACCGAACCCGGACCGCGCGAGTATTTTTTCGAGAAGGTGCGGCCCATTGTCGAAAAGGCGTTGAAGGACGGAAACCCAGGCGATTGGCCGCTCATCACACTGAACATCAACGATCTGCGCGGCTCGGAACCGGCTTTCTTCAAGGCTGTCTGGGACTTGCTGGGCGAATACGAGCCGTGGCTTTGCACGTCCGTCAAACAGCCCGCACCCGACCCGCCCGTCCCGCTCGACGTGAAACCGCTCCTCGTGTTGTGCGGCGGCGGCAACAACGAGACCCGGTTTTTTTACGACGAAGTCCCCGTCGGCGCGAAACTCCGCGTTTTCGGCCAAGCCGATGCCCAACCCGCCGGCAATTTCCGCCGCTGGATCAACCATTCTTGGCGCGACGTCGAACCCGAAGGACAGCCCAAGGCCGGTGAATGGACGCCGGAAAAGGCCGCACGATTACAAGCGCTCGTGGACGATGCCCACCAACGCGGCTATTGGATTCGGTTCTATGCGCTCAACGGCCATCCGGCGGCCAAGAGCCTCACGGACGGCCTTTCGCCGGCCTACAATTTCGGTTCCATCGAAGCCGTTCAAATCCGCTGGCAGGCCGCACTCGAGGCCGGCGTGGATTTTATCGCCACCGACCAGTGCGCCGAATTGTCCGCATTCCTCGACACAAAAAGAAAACCATAGCGGACTGTGGTAATCGTCACAATTGCCGCAACGCTTGTCAACCTCACATAATGAAAAAGAGCTCGCTTGCCCATTTATTTCATTGATGCCGAAAGGTCCAAGCGGCAATTCCGAAATGTTGAACAACCTTTGCCACAGGCAGCCGGGTATCGGTCGGCGAAAATGTTCGGTAAACGGCCGGGATTTCTTTCTTATTCCACAACTCATTATATGACAATGGACTGCGATTTTCTCGCATTGGGCGAGTTCGTGATACAATATTACGAAAAGCATGCGATCGTTTCGTTCGCTGAACTTCAGGAGGCCGTGAAGATGAAAATACGTGTTGTGATCTCGTTGTTTGTGCTGGCCGCGCTGGGAGTGGGCATGATTGGTTTCACGGGGCACAGCGCCGACGCGAAATCGAAGGAGCCTTCGGTAGCCGAACAGGCACGCGCCCAATCGGGCGCGCCGGTCGCCGCCCAGGTTGATGTGGTAAAAATTCCGGCGGATCCCAACTTGCCGAAATATGTCGTGGCCATCTTGAAGCCCTTCGAGTACAGCGCATCGGGACAGACGTCCGGCGGCGGGCAGGACACGCCCACCGGCGCCATCAGCGTGGACAGCGAAATGGTCACAACGGTCGGTTCCGACGGCACGGTCGTCAGCCGGGCCAGTGAAACCGCCGGGCCGGGCATCGGCAAGGGCATCGCGGCGCAACTACGGACGGTGTTATCGGGCTGGCCGAACATCGTAATCGTGCCCCCCGACACCGTCAAGAAAAACGAGGATGGCACCTATTCGTGCAAACTACAGCCGGGCGAAATCGGCCCCTTCGTAATCGAAGGCACCGTGACCGAATTCAGCGAAACCGCGCAGGCTTCCGGCAAGGGCAACAAGGTCAGCACGCGCCGGGTGGGACGGCTTGTCAGGGACATCGGTTTCATTACCGGCAATACCGGCGTGGCGATTGGCGGCGACGCCGCGGCGCTCGTCGGGCCGGAATTCAAGAACGAATCCATGAACCGCACCGGGATGGTGGGCATGGATTTGGCCATCATTGACGGGCGGACGGCGCGTTATGTGGGTAATGGAACGTTCTCCTGCCAGGGATCGTTCAGCACCGTGTCGAAGGCGTCGAACGTCAGCATCCTGTTTGTGGATTCGGGTAAGGGTGAAATGGCCGCGAGTAGTCTGGGACAGGCCACCCGCGCCGCGATGAACGATGCGCTCGTGAAAATCCACGATGCCTTGGCGGACGTACGATAGATCGCCTTGTGGTCAATGGGACGACAACGGATGTCCCCCTTGCACAGTGACACGGCCGTCTGACGCAAATTCGGACTCTTTTGGATAATCTTTTGTTTTTTTTGTTATCCAATTCTTGAGAGTACCGAATTCACAACCCTTGTCACAGGCTGCCATATCCCGAAAAAGTGTCCTTTTTCCCGATAGAACGGATTACAGAATCGTATTGATGCATTGACTGCGGTGTCCCCCCAGGAGCAGAAATAAAGGCGAAGGGGTAAGGCCGGCAACGCGCGCGTCCTCGCGCGCCGGGTCGGGTCATGCAAAATTCCGGTCGGCGAGGACGCTGACTTTCCCCGTTAGGTTCGGATTGTGGTCCTTGCCAACCTGTTGACTCGATGGACGGGAAAGGGTAGCATCAAGAGGTTTCGGGAGGTTTACAATGGACATACATTCGTTTCAGGTGACGCCGTTTTTCGAGAATTGTTTCGTGGTATGCGACGGCGGCGAGGCGCTGGTGATCGATCCGGGCGATGTGACGCCGCGCATGTTGCGGCTTTTGGCGGATTATGCGGTGCGCGGCATTGTCAACACGCATTGCCATTGCGATCATTGCGGCGGCAATGCGGAATTGAAGGCCAAAACGGGCGCGGACCTGCTTATCCATCCGGAGGATCTGCCGCTGCTGCGTTCGATGGACGTGCAGGCGCGCATGTTCGGCATCGGAACGGCGTCGTCCCCGGATCCGGACCGTTTTCTGAATGAGGGAGACGAGGTGGCGGTGGGCGCGGCGCGTTTCAGGGTTCTGCACACGCCGGGGCACAGTCCCGGCCATATCGTGCTGGCAGGCAATGGCGTCGCGCTGGTGGGCGACGTTTTGTTCGCGGGATCGATCGGTCGGACGGATCTTCCGGGGGGCGATTACCGCCAGTTGCTACAGTCAATCCACGATAAATTACTAACGTTGCCGGATGAAACCGTCGTGTATTCGGGCCACGGCCCCGAAACAACCATCGGGGCGGAACGGCGCACGAACCCGTTCCTCGCGGGCTTATGATTTCGTTAGCGTGCGCGGTCTGCCTACTGGCCGGCGCGGCGGTCACTGTGGACGTGGCGCCGGATCAGCCGGTGCCGCATGTATATGTTGATGATCCGGTGATTGTCGAATTGCGGTCGGACGCGGATGTGACGGTGCGCGCAGTCATCGAGATTGTGCCGGACACCGGCGGCGAACCGTTCGTGGCCCGGCTCGAACCCGTTTCGTTGCGCGCCCAGGGCGCCTGGTGGACACCCATCGAGGGCGTGCCATCCGAACGGGGCCGGTACTATCTCAAGGCCCGCATCGAAACAGAACCACCGGGCGGCGGCGCATGGGAAGGCTCGGCGGTGTTTTGCCGCATTGACCGTCCCAAACCGGACGCCGCGCCGCCCTTTTGCGCGATATTCAATGGCAACAACGATCGCTGTTTGAAAGTGCTCAAGGGGTTGTCGGTGCGCAGTGTCCGGCTGGACGGCGAAGCGGAGGATTTGCCCGCGCGCATGCAGACCGTGGCCGGCATGGGATTCCAGATTGTGCTGGGGCTGACGACGCGTTCGGTGGATACCTGCGAGTCGTTGGCCAAATCGGCGGGTGACCGTGTCGTTCGCTGGGACATAGACGCCGGCCCCTCTACGGATGCCGTCTTGGCCATTGCCAAGGGGCTTCGGCGCGGCGGCGCCAAATCACCCATCGCCGTGATCGTTGACGGGCCGCGGATGCTGCAATCCATGCTGGCCGCCGGTGTGGGCGCCCTGGTGAACACGGTTATTCTTGGCAAGGACTGGGCGCAGCCGGAGGATGTGGCCGCGTTGCGCGACGTCGCGGAGATGATGGGCTATGAAAACATGGCCTTCGCGGGACAACTGTCCGCGGCTGCGGTGGACGATCCGAATGTGCAGGTCAAAATCGCCCGGCAAGCCATCTGGAACCGCATGTATATGAACGGTCAGGCCGAAGTGGACACCGCGTTTCTGTACGGAAACGAGTTCGGCCCGGGATATGTCTGCCTCAGTGAGTTGCCCCGCCGCTTGAACCGTTATCAGTTTGTTGGCGAGATAATCGCAGGCGGCGTACAGACGGCAGTGTTCGCAAACGGCGCGCAGTGGGTGGCGGCGTTCTGGTCCGACACGACGAAAGACTTTACGCTGCCGGTCGAGAAAGCCGCCGGGATTGCCCTGTACGATGCGCGGGGAAACGCGTTGCCGACGCCGCAGGCCGCCGATGGCGCGGTGGCGCTGCAAGCCGTGGCCGAGCCGCGTCTCCTGGAAGGAACCGGCGGATCGCCAGCGCTGATCGCGGTCCGCGAGCGCATCAAGCGGCAGGTTGCGGCCTTCGAGGAAGGCGAAGATAGAAAAACGAAACTTCCGGCCGACGTGCGCGAAGCGGTCAAGCGGTTTGCGCAGGTGGATACATCCAGTTACACCCGCATGGACTTCTTCAACCTATTGAAGATGTTCCCGCGCGTGGAGGAGTTATGGCACGCCGGCGAAATCCCGCGCGCGGTGGCCGCGCCCGCGCTGGCAGACATGGCGCAACTGGCGCGCAGTCTTTGCGTGCTCGAACAGGAACGCGGCGAACCGTTCGTCGAACCGTTGCAGAATACCCTGGCCAACTGCGGACAGTTCCAATCGCGTTACCTGACCAGTTCGTCCGGCGCCACGGATGCGCACGATCGCCCCGACTGGCTCATGGAAGAAGTCGGACGCCTCATGGCGGAAGCGGAACGCCTGTCGAAAGACGCCCGGCACATCGAGGCAAGCGCCGTGGCGACCTTTGCCGAATGGCGGGCCCGTGCACTCGAAATCGCCGCCAAGGCCCAGCCGCTCGGTTTGCCGGAAAAGGAACTCAAACCGCCCGAACCGCCGCCCGTAAAGAAAGAAGAAACAAAAATCGAGGAGAAAAAGCCCGCGGAGGCAAAATCCGGCGCCGCCAAGAGCACTTCAAGCCGCACCAAATCCGGCACAACCACCCGCAGAAAACGCTGACATGGATCAATCGTCGTACAATACAATGGGTCTTGTCGTATCCGAGGGATCCCATATCGCAATAAACGACGAATCGAGAAGCGGCCCGGAAGACGATGAAATGCAAATCTTGTCGCCCGGATACAAAAAACAATTCCGCGTAGGGATAATCCAGTTCGTTGAGAAAAATATCCAGCAGGCTTCTGGCGAAATTGCTTTGCGTGTGTTTCAAAAGTAAGCGGAACAGGATGGCCTGTGTCAAGAAGTTTCTGTAAAAGTATCTCTCGGTGAATGTGAACTACCTCTTCTTGGTTGGGCTACCGTTCCCCTCCCTCGTGGGGAATGGGTGCTGTACTAGTACTAACACGCTTACGCCGCATCGCGTCTTGGGTTCTGGCGGCGTAAAGGTTCCGGTGCATGCTCGACGGTAATGTACCGCGCTCGCTCGCATTGCCAGGATTCGTGGATTTCCACGAGTTGTGCGCCGAAGGCGGGTGAATCTGATTAAGCAGGCTGAAAATGCAAATGGGCAAGCCGATTGCGTTTGATGAAAGACGGCACATTCGAGCCGCGAGGGCAGATGACCTTCCATCTCGAGGATTCTGGATTGCCTGTAGTATGGCGAATTGAGCGTCAGGCGTCATCTGCGGCTTTTCGGTTTGATTCCGGGCTTTGCTATACTGGAGCGCATTGCAAAGAGGCGTCACTATGATTTCGTTGGATGTTTTGCTGAAGGAACGCGCAAGGGTTCTTGCGTCATCCATTGCGGAACAGCACGATGTTCCCCGTGCCGCTCCGGCTCTAGCCGCAGTCGTGGAATCGCTGGCCGAGGGTTTTGATCGTTTGAAATCGGTTGACGTGAAGCCGTTGCGGGTGTTGGGTCTGGACGACTGGATCGTCGCGAAACTGCTGCGCGCGCTTGTTTTTGAACTTATCGAAATGTTCCGGCGCGAATTGCCCGGGGAGGAGGCCCGCGCCGCAATCGTGGCCTTGCGCAAATGCATGCAGGGCGCGATTCCGATTCCGCCGGTCCATCCAGACGATCGCCGGTTTTTCCGGCAACTGATGCAGTCGGACGATCCGCAGGCTGTGCCCGATCCGGCGCGGCTGCTGGAGCTGTTCCACGATTTGACGTTGACGTCGAATGATATCGTCTATGTGCACGACATGAACGGCACCCTGTTGTACGTCAGCGCACCGGGGCTTTCGCTGGCGCGCTTCGATTTCGAGGATGTATCGCAGGGTGTGACGGTGTACGACCTGATTGCCCCGGAATACGTCGCGCTGATCGAGTCGCGGCTCGAGGCGCCGGGCGCGGTATCGCGCGCGCCATACGTGAGCGAGGTGTACACGAAGGACGGCGACCGCATTCCGATCGAACTCACCACGCGCTGTCTGTGCCATCAGGGCCGTCCCGTCGGCGTGATTGGCCTTGCGCGCGATTTGCGCCTTGCGCGCCGCCTCGAAAAGGAGATCACGCGTTCGCGCCAGCTTATCGAGGCGATTTTCGAACATGCGCCGATCGGCATCCTGTTGCTCGACCCCCAGGGCATGGTTGTCGAGGCCAATCCCGCCGCGGTGGCCCTGTTCGGCGCGCCGAACATCCATGCGCTGGCCGGGCATTTTTTCACGACGCTTTGCGCAGAGGCGCCGTCCGGCTTGGCCGAAATGCTGGTTCAGGCCTTCGAGCGCCCCAGGGAAACGTGGCCCAATATCCGCCTCGTGTCCCAATTTGGGGCGAAGATGCATTGCGACATCACGGTGGTGCCGGCCCGGCTCGATTCGGAACAGCCCGATCGCCTGATCCTCCTGATGGTTGACATCAGCATGCAGGCCGCGTTGCAGCAGAATCTCATCCAGACGGAGAAACTGAGTGCGATCGGCGAGATTGTGGCGGGTGTCGCGCATGAACTGAACAACCCGCTGACCGGCATTCTCGGCTATGCCCAGCTGCTCAACAAGGGGAAGGTGGACCCCGCCGTCCGGTCGCGCTTGGAGCATATCATGTCGGAAGCCGAACGCTGCCGGCGGATTGTCCAGAACCTGTTGAGTTTCGCGCGGCATCACGATTCCGAGAAACAGATCTGCAACATCAACGATGTGCTCGCCGACACGCTGGCGCTGCGGGAATACCAGTTGCGCATAGACGGGATCACGGTGGACGTGACGCTGGCGGATGATCTGCCCAGCGTCCTCGCCGACACGCACGAAATGCAGCGTGTGTTCCTCAACATCATCAACAATGCGCAGCAGGCGCTCGCCACGGTCGAAAACGGCGGGAAACGCCTTGCCATCCGCACGGGCGTCAAGGGCCGCTTCGTCGAAATCATCTTCCACAACGACGGCCCGGCGATTCCGGAGGCCATCCAGTCCAAGGTCTTCGATCCGTTTTTTACGACAAAAGGCATCGGCGAGGGCACTGGGCTTGGGTTGAGCGTCTCGTACGGTATTGTCAGCGATCACGGCGGACGTATTCTGTTGAATTCCAGGGAAGGGGAGGGCGTGACCTTTACCGTTTTGCTGCCGCTGTCCGAAATGGCGGGGTGATCGCCATGCCGGAAATTCAGGGACAGACACCGAATTTCCAGCTCCCGCACTCGAAGAGAACCGGACATGTGGAAATTCGGTGTCTGTCCCTGAATTTCGTGATCTTGCTGATGTTGGCGGGATTCGCACTGCGCGCCTATAACCTGCCGGCGCAGTCGGTGTGGTACGATGAATGGATCAGCGTGTCGCACACCGGCGATCCCGACGTGGCCACCTGCATCCGCACCCAGAAACCCGCCAATTGGAATATGGTGCCCGTCTATTATGCCCTCCAATATTTCTGGGCCAACAGCGTCGGCGATTCGATCGTGACAGTCCGGCTGCTTTCCGTCCTGTTCAGTGTGCTGACAATTCCGCTTTTATATCTGGCGGGGCGGACACTGTTCGGTCGCCATGCCGGATTGATCGCCGCGCTTTGCTTCACCCTGTCCGGCGTCCACATCTACCAGGGGCAGGAAATTCGGAATTATGCGCTGACCATGCTTTTTTCCGCGGCATCGCTGTACACGTTTGCGATGCTGATTCAACGTCCTACGCGAACGGGATGGATACTGCATTGCGCGGCGAACGTCCTGCTCATCTGGACGCATCTGTTCGGTTGTTTCCTGTTGGTGGCCCAGGGGCTTTTCCTTCTGTTCGCGCGACGCCTTCGCAAACCCACGGTGGCCTGGTTCGTCGCGAACGGACTGCTTGTCCTGCCGAGTTTTCTGTGGATTCGCACCATCAAGGGCTCGACGCCGGATATTTTGCCGCCCGCTCCGTGGCAATTTGTCAACAACGCGGTTGCGGACTGCTGGTCTGGGATGCTGTACTACCCCATTTCACTGGATTGGACCGGACTTCACGTCGAAAATCTGCCGCCGCGCTGGACCAAGCCGTTCATTGATACCTACGTTTATGCAGACAACCTGCTGTTGGTTTTTTTCCTGCTCTGTGTGGCGTATCTGGGATTTCGTCTTTTGTGGCGAACGCCGGCGGCCATGCCGGATGCCACAGAGTCATCGCGGCGCGAGGGATTCTGGCTGCTGCTTTCATGCTGGCTTGTGCCCCCGCTGGTCTTGTTCGCCTTGGCGTGGATCTGGCGGCCCGACTGCTTTTCGCCCAAATACACGACGTACAGTTCGTTGAGTCTCTACGTGCTGGCGGGCGGCGCGTTGGCCCAAATCCCGAAAGCCCTGTGGCGCCGCGCGGCCGTCCTGGTGCTGCTTGCGCTGTTCGCCCACCGGACCGTGCTGACGGTGACGGAAAACCAGCGCACGGATTGGCAATCCGCCACGCGGCATGTGCGCGAACTTGCCGGAAACGACGATGTTGTCCTCGTTATCGGGGATGTCCAAGCGCCCGTCTGCCAATATCATCTTCGCGAAACGTCCCTTTCGGTGCGAAGACCGCTAACGTACGACGATCTCTGCATGCAAACGGAAGAAATCCTCGGGCAACACAAGGTGCTGTGGCTGCTTTCCATTGTGTTTCACAACGATGTATTCGAACCGTGGGAACGCTATTTGTGCCTGCGCCGCATCGCGTTCGATAAACGGATGTACTGGTCCGCGCAATTGCCCATGCTGGTTGTGTATCGCATCGGCCCCGATTCGGGGCACACGCCGGTGGCCGAGGAGGCAGCCGCCAGCATCCGGCGGAACGCGTCGGCGGACTACGAGGACACTCGGAAGGCCGTTACCGACGCCCGGGCCCTTCTATCCGCCGGCCAGAGGCGCCACGCCCTGGAGATTGTGCGGGCCGCGTTCGAACGCACCCCATGGGACAGCGAGATATTCGGACTGTATTTGACCCTGCTCGAACAGGATCCGAACACTTCGGGCGAGATCCCCGAAGTCCTACGCCGCACGATCGCGTATTTGACGAAAGACGGCCTGCCACCGCTGCCATCGAAAGACCGCAAGGCGATCGATCTTGGCGTTCTGCTGCTCGATGCCTACGATCGCGCTGTGGGATGGCACATCTGGAACGACAAGGACCCGAACGCTGCTTTGGATCTGGCGCGAATCGAACTGGCCTATGCGCCGGATCACGCGCCTGCTCATGCAAACGCCGGGCAGGCCCATGTTCTCAAGGGCGATCGAGTGCGCGCCATCGAATCGTTCCAGCGCGCGATAGCGATCGATCCGCAAAAATCGGGGGCCTGTTATGCCTCGCTGGCCCGTCTGTTTGCCCTTGAAGGCGACTTCCAGCGCGCGGCCGAAACGGCACGGCAAGGCCTGCGTCGTTATCCTGACGACCCGGCTCTTGCTCCGCTACTGATCGAAAACCTGGCGCGCATGGGCGATGTGAAGGGGGCGATCTCCGCCTTTCGTTCCGTGGTTACAAAACCGAAAGTGGCCGAGGCCGCCTACGACACGCTTGCCGTTACCCTGCAGGCAAATCCCGCCCACCGGGACATGCTGTTTGACGCCACGCGGATCTTCATGAAAAAACATCCCGATCATCCGGGCGCCTTGGCGCGTTTTGGCGAAGCCCTGTCTGCGCGGGGGGATTCCCGCCAAGCCGCCGCAGCATACGCGCGGGCCGCCGAATTGGATCCGGATCGTTTCGGGTGGTGCTTTCTGCGCGCCGCGGAAAATCTTGCCACCGCGAAGGCATGGGCGCGGCTGGCGAACCTGTGCCGGACAGGATTGAAAAAACAGCCCGAATCCGCCCCGTTGAACGGTTTTCTTGTTCAGTCGCTGGCGATGCAGGACAAAATGGGGGAGGCCCTCAAGGCGTTTGAAGCGGCGGTGCGCGCCGGGCCAGCGGGCTTGGCGGCCTATGACAGCCTGATAGGGATTCTTTCCGGCGATCGATATGACCCCGACACAATCATAAAAACCTCGCGTCTTGTTGTTGAACGTTATCCAAAAAATGCCAAGGCTCACCGGGAATTGGGCATTGCCTTGCGGGCCAAGGGGGATCGCGGGGGGGCCCTTTCGGCGCTGCGCGCATCCGTGGAACTCGACCCCGCCGATTCGCGGTGGACCTACGGCGCCCTGGCTTCGCTTCTTCTCGAAGAAGGGGACGCGCAGGCCGCCCTCGATGCCGCCACGCGGGGGCTCGCATTGTTGCCCGCCGATCCTTTGCTGCTGCAAACAAAGGGCCTTGCCCACCGCGCGCTGCGACAATACGGCGAGGCCGTGGCCTCGCTGCGGCAATGTGTCGAACAAAAACAGGCTGCCGTGTCCGTCTATTGGGACCTTGCGCTCGCGCAGACCGCTGCCCACGACAACACCGGCGCGATCGAATCGGCCCACCGGGTCTTCGACGGCGACCCCGGCCTTGCGGCCAGTTACCGCGCGTTGTTCGACGCCGTCGTCGCCAATCCCGACCCGATGCGCGCCGAGAACGAGCGCGCGCGCCTGCGCGCCGAACGCATTGCCATTCCGCACGAACTCTGCGCCACTAATGTCCGCGAAACCCGCCAGGCCAATCCATGATGGATCCGGAAAACGACATCGCAACGACATGTGCGGGCGATACGGAAAACGGGCGAAACCGCTTTTCCGCCTTTTCCGGTCTTGCGCTGGCGGCGATCGTGCTTCTGGCCGTTGGGCTGCGTGCATACAATCTCGACGCGCAATCGGTCTGGTATGACGAATGCCAGAGTATAAGCCGCCTGAATGAACCGGGGCTGATTGCTTTTCTCCGCGCGGAGCGCAGCCAGGACTGGTACATGGTCCCGCTGTATTTCGTTCTGCAATACGCATGGGCGCACACCGTGGGGGATTCGGCAACCGCCATCCGGTGGCTTGGCATTCTGTTCGGCGTGGCGTCCATACCTTTGCTGTATGCGACGGGGCGATTTTTATTTGGCCGGGCGGCGGGTCTGACGGCCGCGTTGTGCATGGCGCTTTCGCCGGCCCACCTGTTTCTCGCGCAGGAAATCCGGCCCTATGCCCTCATGAACCTGTTAGTGCTGGTTTCGGCGGGGGCTTTCCTTCAGGCGCTTCGAAAGGGCGGCCGCCGGTGGTGGATGTTGCATCTGGGCGCGAACTTCCTGCTGATCTGGACCCATCTGTTCGGGGCCTTTTTCATCATGGCGCAGGGCGCGTATCTGTTGGCGCGGCGGAACGGCAAACGCAAGGCGGCGGCATGGGCGGCCGCGCATGTCCTGCTGCTGCTGCCGACCGTATTTTGGGTGCTTTCCGTCAATCGTTCCTTCGCGGGGAAGGAAGAGGCGCCCGCTGCATGGCGCATTGTCGGCAATGCCTTCGGCGACTGCATGCCGCGCAATTCGCCCGCTTACATGCCGGAAGACCGCCCATGGGAAAACGCGCCGCCCGCATGGACGCGGCACTTGCGCGCGGCGTTTCCCTGGTTCGACCATGCCCTGTTTCTCTTTTTCACGACAAGCCTCCTTTGGTTTTTGGGGAAACAGATCCTTCGACACAAACGATCCGACGGGGCCTTTCTGCTGTATTGGCTGTTTTTACCGTGCCTTTGCCTCTTTTTTGTCGCGCGATTATGGCGGCCGGACGCGTTTGCCGCGCGCTACACATCGTACTGTCCGCTTGCCCTGTACCTGATCGTGGGCGCGTTCCTGGCTGGTCTCCCGCGCCGGACATGGCGCGTGGCGGCCATCGCGCTGCTTGTCGTCCTGTACGGGCATCGCCTGACGCTGGCGCTGGCTTCGCCGCAACGGACCGATTGGCTGGCGGCCCGAAAATGGATTCTCGAATCCGGCGCCCCGGCTCAGCCCATCATCGTGTATCCCCCCGGATACCATTTTGAATGCATTTACAATTGGCGTCCCGAACGCCGTTCCGTGTCTTATGCGGCCCATCTCGAACATTTGTGCGACTGGACCGAAAAGACGCTTTCGCGGGAACCGTCCGCATGGATCGCGTGCGTGGGGCTGGCCGGAACGGATGAACTGGCGGCGCGGTTCGAACGGTATCTGGCGGCGCGGACCATTCCCCATGAAACAAAGGGGTATTGGGCGTTTCAACTGCCCTATCTGATCGTTTATCGCCTCTTTCCGCCGGAAAAACCCGCCACGGCCGATGCAATCGCCTCGGCAATCCGCGCGGCTACCGAAGAATTCGATGCCGAACAGGCGCGATTGAAGGCGGCGCGCGACGCGCGCGCGGAAGGCTTGGCCTTGTTGCGCGCGGGTTCGCATGAAGCCGGCTGGGAGGCGTTCGACAAGGCCTTCGCGACCCTGTCGTGGGACGAGGAGGCCTACGTCGCGCTTGCGATGAGCGTCCAGAAGGCGAAACAAGGCTACCCGCGTCTCGTGTCCGCGGCCCGCGCGTATGCGGAAACGCATCCAAACGATCCGCGCCCGCACGCCGACCTCGGATTTGCGCTTGCCGCCGAAGGCGACGACGCCGGGGCGGAAGCTGCCTTTCGCAAGGCGATCGAACGCGATCCGGCGAACCAGCCCGCGGCCTGTCGCGCCTTGCTGGAACTCCTCCGCCGTCGCAAAGACACACGGGGATCGCTCGACGTGGCGATGGCGGCGGCGCGGAACATGCCGTCGGAATCCGTCTTCGCATCGCAAGCCGTCCTGCTGGCGTTGGAGTTGGAGGATTGGGACACAGCCACCGCCGCCTACGAATTGCTGTTGAATGCGCGGCGGAGCGATCCCTTCGCATTCGAACAACTGGCGCGGGCCCTGATGACAAAGAAACGGGACCCGCGACAGGTTATCGAACTGGCCCGGCGCACGATTGCCGTCGCGCCGAAACAGGCGGGCGCCCATGCCGCGCTGGGGACCGCGCTTATGGAAACCGGTTTGCGCGACGAGGCTTTCGACGCGTTCTGGAAGGCGGCCGCATGCGACCCGGAAATCGATCCCGCCATCCATCGTTACCTGGCGGATATCGCGTGGGAACGGAACGATTACGCGGCCGCCGCCAAGGCCGCCGCGAGGGGTTTGCGGCACGCCCAAGGCGATGCGGCGCTTGCCTCGCGGCTGGCCCAGGCGCTGTGCAAGCAGGGCAAGTGGAAGGACGCGCGGGCGCTTGTCGAAAAGGAAACGTCGCCGGAGACGGCCCCGATTCTCTTCGGCATCGTCGCCAACGCCCTGCTTTGGGAAAAAAAGGATTTTACAGGCGGAATCGCCTTCACGCGGGCTTATCTGGAGCGTTTTCCAAACGACGCGGGCGCGCAGGCGATCCTGGGCATGGCCTTGCGCCATGAAAACGACATGGAAGGCGCACTGGCGGCTTTGCGGAAGGCTATCGAATTGGCGCCCGGCGCCTCGCCGTGGACCTACGGGAACTTGGCGCTGGTTCTGCTCGAACGCGCCGATGCGGCGGGGGCTGTCGAAGCCGCCCGGCAGGGCATCGCGCTTCTTCCGACGGACTCGTTCCTCTACGATGTGCTGGCGCAGGCCCTGTGCCGCATGGGTGAGCATACCGAAGCCGTCGAGGCCGCCCGCAAAGCCGTCGAACTGAATCCCCGGATCGGAAGTCCGCCGTGGACGCTGGCCATGGCGCTGCTCGGCGCGGGACGGCAGGCCGAAGCCATTACCGCGGCGAAGCAGGCGTTCGACCTCGATGGCGGACTTGCGGACACCTACCGAACCCTGTTCACTCTTGCGTTTGAAAAACCCGACCCCGCCGCCGCCCGGCAAGAAATGCGGCGGTTACGGCGCGCAAACATCGCAATGCCCCACGAACTCATGAAAGCGGTCGAAAGGCTGCCGCGGGATATTTCCACGGGGCGATAAAACCCGGAACCGGCGGTCGAAAACGGTTCCTTGGGTCTTGCTGCTACGGCCGGTGTTGACGCAGCGTTATGTTCGTATTCGTTTTCTCCGGAACACTGCCGAGGCGGCGAGGGCCAGGATGACCGCCGCCGGCATGAGGGGATCGCCTTCGTGCGGCGGCGCGATCCGCGTCACATCCTGAAGAAATCCGCCGCAACAGCCGCCATTGATTGGGCCCGCCGCCTCAAGCTGCAATTCGACGGTCGCGACCGAACCGCCCATGATCGTCACTTGCCCGGTGGCTTCCTTGAATCCCGGCGCGGTCGCCTTGACCTGCGCCGTGCCCGTGTTCATGCAACTGAAGACGTAGATGCCGTCGGTGTTCTGGGTCAGCGCGAAGGGCGGCCCGGGCGACAACTGGACCGATCCGGTGCGGATGGGCGCGCCGGTTGCCTTGTTGACCACGGACACCACCGCCGCGCCGCACAGCAGGCTGTTGACCGAGAGCGTGCCGGCCGATTTCTCGACGCTGTTGTACCATGAAAGGTCGTCGCCGAATTCGCCCTTGAGTTTCGCCTCGTTCAGTGAAATGGGCAGTTCGATTTTCTTGGGCGCGGTGTCGGGCACGTTGAAATGCAGGATGGCGAGCGATTCGGTGGATTTGGCGGCCTTGGCGGCCTCGCTGTTGCTGAAAACAATCCGCGCCAGCCCGTTTCCGATGTCGTAGGCCATCGAATAGTTTTGCGTGGCCGTCCCGCGGCTAATCGAATTCAGCACCAGCATCGAGCTTTGCGCGGGGAAGGTCACGAACAATTCGCAGCCGCTCAGGCCTTCCGGATTGTCTATGTAGATGGGAATATCCACCGAGCCGCCCGGTCCCGTCTCCATATTCGGAATGTAGCAATGGATCTGGCGTCCCCGGACCGTCTGGCCGTCTTCTTCCGGATTCAGCGGGCGATCCTCCGCAATGCGCATGATCATGACCGCGTCGGCGCTATCCACCAGCGTGTCGCCGTTCATGTCGCCCGCAGTGAGCTGGCAGCCGTCCGGGATGACCTTTTTGACCACGATGCGCAGGACGACCGTGGCATCGAACATTTGCACGATCCCGTTGCCGTCCATGTCGCCCATCTTGCACGCGCCCGTCACGCACACGCGCGCGGTGTCGAAATAATCCGCGAGCACGTCGTTGCCGTTTTCGTCCCGGAAAAACACATCCGTGAACGACAGGTTGCCGCAGGTGTTGAGGGCCAGCCCCGGCTTGATACAGGCGCGGACGTCGAAGATGTGGCCTTCGCCCTTGAGCACCGAACCCTGGCTGGTCGTGATGACGAGTTTGCCCGGCGTAGACGTGTCTTGCGCCACCACTGCGTCCGCCGTGATGGCGGTCCGCTCGACTTGAATCGTGGCGGGATCGAGCACGTTGGCGTTGTAGGCCAGTTCGATCCGCAGTTCGTGCGGATCGATGCCCGCCGTGTTCGCCACGTTGAGCGGAATGCGGATGCACTCGCCCGAGTCGCCGTCAATGTCCGGCATCCAAATGGTGATTTGTCCCGGACGTCCCTCGACCTGTTCGGAATAATCGCTTTCGTTGTCCTGCGTGTCCACGGCGGTGACCATGTAAAAATACGAATGCCCCGGTGCGGCGGTGGTGTCCACGTGACGCAAATACGGTATCGCGATCGGCGTGATCGGCGCGGGCGTCCCCGTGGGCGAGTCCGACCGGTATACGCGATAGCCCTTCAGATCCGGCTCCGTGTTGGGTTCCCAGCGCAGGAGGATTTGGGTGGCGCCGGGGATGGCCGTCAGACCCTGCGGGGCATCCGGCGCGGAGGGAATCAGGGCGACATTCAGCCCGGCGGGCGCCTGGAATCGCGGTAGATCGTAGTTGTCGTAATTGGCCTTGGACACGTGCAGCGACAGGAAAAGATCCGCGCTGGGCGTGGACACGGCAAACTGCCCCGATTCGTCCGTCTGCGTCTGGTCCAACGAGGCGCCGGTTTCGAAGTTGAACAAGGTCACGGTGGCGCCTCCGATCGGCGAACCATTCCGGGCGTCGGTGGCCACGCCGGTTACCTGCAAGGTCTGCGCGGATGGCACGAATACCGCCGTGGCCTGCGAATCGTACATCACCTGGATCGTGGTCATTGCGGACAGCGTGTTGACCACCAAGCCGTCCCATCGCTTGAACTGCCAGCCGTTGGCTGGATTCGCCTGAATGGAAACGGTTGTTCCTTGTTTGACGGCCTGCGTTCCCTCGAACGGCTGCACCGATCCGCTGCCGATTTTGGAAAGTGTGAGCAGCGCACTGGGAACAAACACAGCCCGGACGGACTTGTCGGCATCCATGACCACTTGCGTGGACGGGGCCGCCGTATTCAGCACGGGGCCTTCCCACCGGTCGAACATCCAGCCGGAAAACGCCGTCGCCGCCAGGTCAATGGTGGCATTCACGCTGTGGGTATACTGGCCCGCGGCCGGCGTCGTTTTGCCGTTGCCTGTCACGGCGACCGTGAGGGTATACTGGGTGCGGACAAACACAGCCGTCACCGTCTTGTCGGCGTCCATAACCACCGTGGTCGGATTCGCGGTGGGATTGGCCACGGCCCCTTCCCAGCGATCGAAGGCCCATCCCGCCACCGGCAACGCCCTGATCGTGACCACTTCATCGGGTGCGTAAGAGTGAACGCCCTGCGCCGGGATCATCGTGCCGGTGCCGACCCGCGCCATCGTCAATTGACGGGCGTTTACCTGCAAGGTGGCCGGATCGGACGGCACGCCGCCGTAAGGATTGGACACGGTGCAGACATACGAACCCGCATCGGAGGACTGCGCCGCCGCGATGTTCAGCGTGGCCGATGTACCCGAGGCGATCGGCGTGCCGTTCCGGGTCCATTGGTAACTCAGCGGCCCCGCCCCTTCCGCCACGACGGAAAACGACACCGGCTGGCCCAGATTCACCGTGGCGGATGCCGGCTGCTGCGTAATCACCGGCAGCGCGTTCACCGTAAGCGTCGCGGTGTTCGATTCGACGCTGCCGGCCATGTTGCCGACCGTACAGGTGTATGAACCGGCGTCGGACGGCTGCACCGAGGCGATGGACAGGGTGGCGGCGGTGGCGCCGCCGACGGAGACGCCGCCCTTGGCCCACTGGTACGACAACGGGGCCGTGCCCGTCGCGGCGACCGTAAAGGAGGCCGACTCACCGGTTGCCACGGTCAGCGACTGCGGGTGCGTGGTGATGGCCGGCGGATCGTTCACGACCAGCGTGGCGGCGTTCGAGATGGCGCCGCCCGGATTGGCTACGTTGCTCACCACGCAGCGATAGGCGCCCTCGTCGGATTGTTGCGCGGAGGAAATGGTGTAGGACGCGAGCGTCGCACCGGCGATGTCCACCGTGCCTTTCTGCCAGCGGTAACTCAGCGGCGCGGTGCCGGTGGCCGCCACGGTAAAGGTCACGCTGGCGCCGGGATTGACCGTGGCCGGTTGCGGCTGCGTCGTGAACACCGGCGGATCGGTGACGGTCAGCGCCGCCGCGTTGGACGTGGCGCTGCCGACGATATTGGTCGCGACGCACGTGAAACTGCCCTCGTCGGATTGCTGCGCATTGGTTATCGAATAGGTGGCATTGGTGGCATTGACGATAGGACTGCCATTCTTTCGCCATTGGAAACTGATCGGCGGCGTGCCCGTCACGGTCGCCGAAAACGTCGCGTTGGCGCCGGGATTCACCGTCAGGGATTGCGGGTGCGCCGTGAATGCGACCGGATTGTTCACGGAAAGCACGGCCGCATTCGAACTGACAGACCCCGAAGCGTTGGAAACCTCGCACCAATACCGGCCCTCGTCGGCTTCGGCGACGCCCTCGATCGAAAACGTGGGCGAATCCGATCCCACCATGACGGGATCCTTCGCGGTGTTGTCGAACCACCACTGGTACGTGAACGGCTCCGTCCCGGCGGCTTCGACGGTAAAGGCGGCCGTGTCGCCCGGATTGACCGTCTGCGATACGGGGTGCTGGAGAATCACGGGCGGTTCGGCTTCATATTCATACGTAAAACCATCGTACAGGTAGGCGTGCGCTCCGCTCGGATTGACGACGACCACATCGCAGACGCCGGGTGTGAAGGCCGGGAACGTGCAGGTAATCGTTGTCGCGCCGGTATAGCCGCCCGACTGGACCACGACGTCCGTGGCGTATTCGAGTTCCTCCGTCGAGGACCGCATCACCTTCACCTGCGTCGTGCCGAACTCGTCGAAACGCTCGCCCGTGATCGTGACCATGAAGCCGCCGCCGACCGGCCCGCGATCCGGGTTGACCGCCCAAATGACCGGATCGTTGTAGTCCACATAGACGCCGCGCGAGCGAAGCGTCTCGATGGCGTTCAGGGAGGCGAGATTCAAGGGATTCCCGGACAGCCATACGGTATCGCCGTCTCCGATGCCTTCATTGGCCAGCAACGGGGTTATGTCCACAAGGAGATTGGCGTCAAGGTAAAGATATTGAAGATTGGTCAGGGATGCCAACGCCCCAATATCGGTCAGCAGGTTTTCGGACGCCACCAGTATGGACAGATTGGCAAAGGCCTCGATGCCATCCAACGACTCGAACGAGTTGCCGGGAATGGTAAGCGTTGCAAGGTTGGGAAGCACGGGAAGGTTCGCCGCCGAGGCAATCAGGTTGTAACCCAAATGCAGCGCATGCAAGGCAGTCAAGCCGGACAGCCCGGATGCGTCCGTTATTTGGTTGCTGCCGAGATCAAGGAGGGTCAATGCCGTCAGCGGCGCCAGCGGCGCCACGGATGCTATCTGGTTGCCGTCCAATTCAAGTATTTGCAGATTCGTCAAGCCCGACAAGGGCGATGTATCCGCAATCGCGTTTCCGTTCAGGCTGAGTTGCGTCAGATTCACGCAGTATTCCAGTCCGGTCAGGTCCGTGATGCCCCGGTACGAGGCATACAGTTCCGTCAACCGCAGCAGCGGATCTTCATAGATAGGAACGCCTACAAGTATGCCGGTGGCCTCGCGGATGGCGGCTTCGAGGTTCGCGTCGGGAAAGATTACTTCCGTCATGGAGGGCATGCTGAGCGGATCGAGCGGGTTCGAGTCGCCCGCGACTTCATGCAGGTCCGACGCCCAATCGCCATCCGTGTCCCACGACCGCGGATCCGTTCCATGCGTCACGAGTTCGTCGTAGTCGTTCAGCCCGTCGTTGTCGCTGTCCGCCTTGGTCAAACTCGTTCCCACCTCGGATTCATAGGCATCGAGCAGGCCGTCGTCGTCGGAGTCCTGCCCGCCGCAGGTTCCCGTGTACGAAACACCGACGCCGCGGCCTTGCAGCGCCGGGACATGGCTACATAACGAAGTCTGGTTCAACGGCGTGACCTCGAGGTTCACCGTGTCTTCGCTGCCGATTCCCGCGTTCGCCACGAGCGGACCGATGTCCGTGATGGGGTTCCAGGCAAGATCCAGATGGTAAAGGTTTGTCAAACCGGTCAACGCCGCGACGTCGCCTATGCGGTTGTTGTTCAGCGTGAGCTCATTGAGCGCCGTAAGACCCGAGAGTGCGCCGATACCGGCGATTCGGTTCTCGCCTAGGTAGAGATGGGTAAGCGTCGTCAAGCCGGAAAGCGGACTCAGATTCGAGATCCGGTTCTGTTGCAAATAGAGCGTGTTCAGATTTGTCATGGCCGAAAGGGGGGCGATATCGGCGATCTGATTGCCCTCTGCATCCAGCCTTTGCAGGTTGACCAGACCGGCGGCCACATCGAGCGAGGTCAATTGCAGCCACCAGATGCCGAGAAATTCGAGATTGACGAGACCCGCTATCGGACCGACATCGGCGATTTGATTGCCGCCCACGTCCAGGTAACGAAGCGCCGTCATGCCGCTTACAGCCGAGATGTCCGTAACCGCGCTTTGGTGCACATCCAGGGTTTGCAGATTGGGCATGTCGCTGACCGCGTAAATGGATGCCAGAGAGCTGCGGTCCACATAAAGCGCTTGCAGGCTGGTCAAGCCGCGCAGGGGTTCGATGGACGTAAACGGATTGATGGACAAATATAAATATTCAAGGTTCGTCAAGCCGGTGAGCGGTGTAAGATCCGCGATCCCGGTATCGGCAAGATACAGGTTTTTCAGATTGGTCAAACCGCTTAGGGGGGAGAAGAAGGTGATTGGATTGCCGTTGAAAAAAAGAGTCTCCGCGTTGATGAGGAACTCCGAACCGGTCAGATCCTGGATGTCGCTATAGGATGCATACAAGGCATTGATATGTTCCACCGGATCCCGCCAGATGGGGCCTTCGGGTTTGTTGATGGCGCTCCGGATGGCCGCTTCGAGATTGGAATCGGGAAAAATCACTTCCGTGAGCACGGGCGTGCTGGCCGGATCGAGCGGGTTGCGCTCCGAGGTAATTTCGTGCCAATCCGAGGCCCAGTCGCCATCGGTGTCCCAGCGGGTGGGATTGGTTCCGTAATAAACGAACTCGTCATAATCGCTGATGCCGTCATTATCGGTGTCCGTCTTGTTGGGGTTGGTTCCGATTTCGTTTTCGAGTTCGTCCTGCAAGCCGTCGTCGTCCGCATCCTCCCCGCTGCAGGCGCCGGTGTAATCCACGTCGGCGCCGCGCGCGGTCAGTGTGGGAATTTGCTCGCAGAGGGCATTGCTGCCCAACGGCGTGCGGCGCACGTCGAGATAATTTCCGGAGCCGAAGCCCGTTATCATGACGATGCCCGAAAGATCCGTTATCGGATTGTCGGAAAGAACGATAGATTCCAATCCATTCATCGCCGAGAACGGGGATGTGTCGGAGATGCGGTTGTTCGACAGATTCAGATGGACGAGATACATCAGGCTCGAGAGCGGCGATACCGAGGTGATGCGGTTGTTGGCGGCATCCAGCGTGTTGAGGTTGTAAAGGCTATCGAGATCGTCCAGGCCGGTCAGTCCGCACGAGCCGAGATAGAGATAGCGCAGGTTGTACATCGTGGCTAGGGGCGCGAGCGCCCCCAGCGGATTGGAGGAAACATCCAGATTCTCTAAGGAAGTAAGAGCCGATAATGGCGTTAGATCCGCGATATTGTTGTTTCTGGCTACGAGAAGTTGAAGATTGTATAGATTGGCAAGGTCGCTCAGGTCGTTCAATCCGCAGGAATCAATATAAAGAGATTGGAGGCTGTACACCGCGGCAAGGGGCGCGAGCGAACTCAGCGGGTTGTATGACACATCCAAGTCGTAAAGATACATAAGGTCCGACAACGGCGACAGATCGCTGACATGGTTGTTCGAAATGTGGAGCAGGAAAAGGTTGGGGAGCGATGCGAGGGGCGCTATCGAGGCAATCTGGTTGTCCGTCACGATGACATCCGTCAGATCGGTGCATTCTTCCAAGCCTTTTAGGGTCGTGACGCCCATGCCGCAAAGTCTGATGTAGCTGAAGCCCACGCCTTGTACGTCCGCGGGATAGATGGGACCGGTATATTTGTCTATGGCATGCCGCACGGCGGCCTTGACCATGGGATCGCCGAACACGATGCCGCCCCCGGCGTCCAGGGAAAGATCGATTGCCACGAGCGAGAAGTATCCTGTGGAACCATTGTTTTCCGCCACGCGAATCAGATACGTGTTCCCGGAAGTCACGCTTATGCGTATGGCCGACTTGTTATCGCAGTTGCTGTCGTCGTTGCAGGCGAGTTCCGTTCCGCCGCAGCCGTCGTAAACGGCCAGCGTCGAGTCGAAGACGTCGCTCTCCCATGTATCAATCAGTACCTCCATGTTGGTAGCGGGCGTAAACGAATACCAGACATCCAGCGCATCCTCGTATCCGCAGGAAGAGATATCTGTGCCCGTGGCGCCAACCGTGGTTCCAAATACGGGAGTACCGGCGAGAATGACTTCGGCATTGCCGCACAAGTCGTTGGGCGGCGGCGCCTGCGCCCCCGCAACGGAGGAAAGCAGGACCGCCATGCCGCAAGCCATGACAGCCAATTCCTTGGTAAAACGGTATTTATCGCGCATGACCCACTCCCCTGAACTGTTTTTCCAAGCCTATGGCCACTTCCCGCCTACAACCGTATACGAATGGTATCATAACTTGGACGAAATTCGCAAAGGTAAAAAGTTGGAGTGCGATCCGCATACAAAATGCGGCTGGATGCGTTTCATGCCGTGCTGGCCGCGTTGCGGTGGGAAAGGCATGGTCGCGCGCCGATGAAGTTGGGGAGTGCGCGCGTCCCCGCGCGCCGCATGGCATTGACCAACCCGGTCGGTTTTTTCAGGTTGCCGGGACGTCGTCGGGCATTTCGAAATAACGGTGGAAGGCCTTGGGTAATTCGTGGTAGTCCACATTGGCGATTTCGGCGCTGAAATCGCGCGAATTGTAGGTGTTCCAAAACAGGGCGGTTTTATTGCACAGACGGCCCGCGGCGGCATCGGCCAACAAGGCCGCGAACGCCTTGCCGGTGTAGGTGCCTTCGATGCGGATCCCTTCCGTATCGTTCAGAAGTCGAATTGCATCAAGGGCTTCCGGCGTTGGAACGCCGTAATCCTCCCCGTAACAGTCGTGGCGCAATATAAATTGCTGATCGTCGAATGCAACCGTGGGAAAGGCCGGATCGGCCTTGCGCAGAAGCCGCAGCGTGTGTCTGAAATAACGCCGCGCCTTCTCCATCGAAGTGAACTTTGCGGCGGTCACGCGGACCGCCACGATTTGCGAATGGAGTCCTGCCGCTTGCGCGCCCAAGTGAAGTCCCACCACCGTGCCCATTGTCCCCGAGGCGGCATAGATGCAATCCGGTTCCGGCAGATCGCCGCGTCCGATCTGCTGCCGCAGTTCGAAGGATGCGTTGACGAACCCGAACATGCCCACCGGCGACGACCCGCCGGGCGGGATCAAATACGGACGTTGGCCGTCGTCAATCCGGCGCCGGACCAACTGATACAGCGCATCGCGCGCCGAAGCCGCGTAATAGGGGCTGAAATGCAGTTCCGCGCCCACGCGGTGGCTCATGAGCAGATTCTTGCGGACCGACGGGGAATTGGGCTGCGGCACCAGCATCGAAATCGTGTGCAGGCCGGCCTGCCGCGCATAGATGGCCGTTGCCAGGGCGTGATTCGATCCCGCCGCGCCAAAGGTCAACGTCGCCTTGCGGCCTTCGTGCAACGCGCGCCCCAGCAGAAATTCCAATTTGCGGACCTTGTTCCCGCCGTAGGGCTGCCCGCTCAAATCGTCGCGCTTAACGAAGAGGCGCGCATCGCCGAGCCCATCGCCGAAACGTTCCCGCAACGCCGCCTCCAGCCGTTCCATCCGCTGCACCGGCGTCGGCCACTGGCCCAGTGCCGCATGCGGCAGCCGCTCCGCCAACCGCGGATATATCTCGAACAGGGCAATCATCGTTTACCTGTGGCGCGGGCAAACCCACCGCTGGAGTTTACGCCCTTCCCGCGATCCCTTTCCGGTTTTAGCGGCCTTTCCCGGCGGCGATGGATTGGGCTGCATTTTCGCGAATCCGCCTTTTGCAATATTGTCCGGACGACACCAAAAAAGCCCCATAACTTTTCCGTAAGCGTTTTAAAATGGTGGGCCTGGTAGGAGTCGAACCTACGACCAAGTGATTATGAGTCACCTGCTCTAACCACTGAGCTACAGGCCCATGAAAAGGGCGTTACAGGTTCAGGGACCATTCGAGGAAGGGCTTGAGTTCGCGTGCGCGGGTGGGGTGGCGCATTTTGCGCAGGGCCTTGGCTTCAATCTGGCGTACCCGTTCGCGCGTCACGTTGAACACGCTGCCGACTTCTTCAAGGGTTCGAGGATACCCGTCTCCGAGTCCGAAACGCAAGCGGAGCACTTTTTCCTCGCGTTCGGTAAGGGTGTTGAGGACGTCGTTGAGTTTTTCCTGGAACACGCTGAAAGCGGCGGAGTTGGCGGGGGATTCGGCGCTCTTGTCCTCGATGAAATCGCCGAAACTGCTGTCCCCGTCGTCGCCGACGGGGGTTTCGAGGCTGATGGCTTCCTGGGCAATTTTGAGGATGCTGCGGACTTTGTCGGCGGACATCTCCATTTCGCGGGAGATTTCCTCGGCGGTGGGTTCGCGACCGTAGGACTGGATGAGGCGGCGGCTGGTGCGCACGAGTTTGTTGATGGATTCGATCATGTGGACCGGGATGCGGATGGTGCGGGCCTGGTCGGCGATGGATCGCGTGATGGCCTGGCGGATCCACCATGTCGCGTAGGTGCTGAACTTGTAGCCGCGCTGGTATTCGAATTTGTCTACGGCTTTCATGAGTCCGATGTTGCCTTCCTGGATGAGGTCGAGGAAGGACATGCCGCGGTTGGTGTATTTTTTTCCGATGCTGACGACGAGTCGGAGGTTGGCCTCGACCAGTTCCATTTTGGCCTTGTAGATTTTTTCTTCTTTTGATCGGATTTCGTCAATGAGGACAGCAATCCGGTCGGTGGACAGGTGGGCGTCGGTCTGGATTTGGTCAATTTTTCGCTGGGCCAGCGAGAGGCGCCGGTCGGCGTCGAGGATCTGGTCGCGGTCGCATGGAATTTTCGGCATGGCGTTCGGCCGGCGCAACTGGGCGGCGAGCGCGTGGATTTTGTCGGTGGCCATGCCGACTTCGCGTTCGACGCGGTCAATTTCGTCGCGGGCAGTGGCGATGCGGCGCTTGAGCCCCTTGATTTTGCGGGCGATCTTCATTATTTCCTTGGGTTTGAGTTGGAATCGGCGAATGATTTCGACCTGTTCCTCGCGGAGTTCACGGATGTGCTCGGTGTTGGCCTCGACGGCGCGCTTGGAGAGGCCCGACCGTTCCAGGCGTTTTTCGATTTGATCAATTTGATGCGAGATCTGGCTGATTCGGTCCACGGCGGCGGGCAGTTTTTTGATGAACTGCTCTTGGGCCTTTGGGTCTTCGATGTCGCTGACCTGCGGCAGGACGAGTCGTCCCGCGAGCAGCCGCGCGGAGAGCATCTGCACTTCCTTGAGGGTGTAGGGGGTATTGAGCAGGACTTCGGTGAGTTCTTTCTCGGCGGCTTCGATTCGCTTGGCGATCTCGACTTCCTGTTCTTTTTTGAGCAGGGGCACGCGGCCCATTTCGCGCAGGTACATGCGGACGGGGTCGTCGGCGCGTTCGATGGTGCTGTGGGTGGCGTCGCGGCGAATGACGGCCTTTTTGCCGAGCGCTTCTTTTTTCTGTTGCGCCTGCTGTGTTTCGGCGTCCATTCGGAATTCGTCCACCACTTCGACGTTCATGCCGCCGAGTTTGACCATCAGTTCGTCCATGGCCTCCCAACTGGCGTCTTCCGGGAGGATGTCCAGAAGGTCGTCGTAGGTGATTTTCCCTCGTTTTTTCGCGAGTTCGAGGGCGTCTTCCTTTTTCTGCGTGTTTTTGTTCGGGATTTCTTTTTTCTTTTCCGTGCTCATTGCCATCCTCGATGTCACCGTTCGCTTGTTGAGTCTATTTTCATGCGCAAGCTCATGCCGCGCCCAAACCCTGGATTTGTCGATCGATGCCCGCCTTTTGCCGAAGTAATTCGGGAATGCTTTCCCGGTCCATGGCGCGTTCGGCCTGGAGAATCAAGCGTTGCACATTTTCGCTTTCAGCCTTGAGTAAGGCCCGTTTGAGGTTTTTGACATATTCGGCCACGATATTGGCCGCCGTTTCCGGCGTGATTTCATCCCAGTTCGCCGCCGCCGCGTACAACATGCCGGCGTCCTCATCGTTATGAAACACCGGCGAAGCGCCGTTATCTTCCCATAATGCCTTCAATACCTGGATTACGGGTCCGGGTTGCAGGGAAATGCCGTTGAGTGCTTCATGCGCGCGTTCGAGCAGGCCGGGATACTGTAGCAGGGCGGCAATGAAATCCCGATCCGGCATGGAGAAGGCGCGCCGTGGCGGTGCTTCCACGGTGGGGGGGCGGGCCTCCTGTTCGTGGCGGAGCCGGGCGAATTCGCTTCGACAGGCCCATTCGCCGAGTTGAAGGGCGCGGGCCATGTGTCTCAGATATTCATTCACGCGCAATTCGTCGTTGATGCCGGCCAGGATGACGAAGAGTTCCCGGGCGACAGCGGTCCGGCCCTCGATGGTGTCGAGGCGGTTTTCGCTCATCCGCACATAGAAGGTAACGAAATCCGCCGCGGCGTCGGCCAGCGCCCGGAAGGATTCCGGTCCGTGTTTTCGGATGTATTCGTCGGGGTCCTTGCCGTCGGGCAGCGTCATGGCCCGGACGGTCAGGCCGGCGTTGGTCAGCAGGCTTACTCCGCGGAGGGCCGCGCGAATGCCGGCGAGGTCGGCGTCGTAGACGATAACGACTTCCGGCACATACCGGCGGATCAGGGCGGCCTGCTCGGCGGTCAGCGCCGTGCCGCAGGTGGCCACGACATGATCGATTCCCGCGTCGAAACAGCGCATCAGGTCGAAATACCCCTCGACCAGCAAGACCCGCTTTTCGCGGCGCATGCCCTCGCGCGCCTCGAACAGGCCGTACAGGGTGCGAGTTTTCTTGTACAACGCGTTTTCCGGCGAGTTGATGTATTTCGGAACGCCATCGCCCAGGTCGCGTCCGCCAAACGCGACGGGGTTGCCCGAAATGTCGCGGATGGGAATCATCAGACGGTTGCGAAAGAAATCGAAAAGGCCTCGTTCGTTGCGCCGGGCCAGGCCGGATGCCTCGATGACGTTGTCCTTGAATCCCTTTGCGCGGGCCGCTTCCACGAACCGGTTGCCGCCGTCCGGCGCGTAGCCCAGTCCGAACCGCTTGACGGTTTCCGGCTTCAACTCGCGGGTCTTGAGGTACTGGCGCCCCAGTCCGCCTTTCAGCACGTCGCCGATGCAGTCCTGAAAAAAACGGGCCGCGAATTTGCCGGCCTCGACCAATTGCGCCCGCAGGTGATCTTCGCGGTCGTCGTAATCCGACACGGCGGGCAAGCGGACGCCGCCGCGATCCGCGAGCTTGCGCAACGATTCAATAAAGGTCAATCCCTCGAATTCGATCAGGAAACCGATGGCGTCGCCGTGCTTTTCGCAACCAAAGCAGTAATACTGCTGGCGGTCGCGGCTGACGGTGAACGAGGGTGTTTTTTCGTTGTGGAAAGGACAACAGGCCTTGAACCGGCCCGATCCGGCCGGTTTCAATTCCACGCAGGAACCCACGACGTCAACGATGTCGTTCGCCGCAAGCACCTGCGCCACCACTTCTCTTGAATACTTCGGCACTGGCCGTTTCCAGACACTCAATACAGCCCCTTGGCGTCCGCCGGCCAAGGAGCAAGCCCAATTTCTTTGCACCCTGGACCGGTGTAAGGTCCCCAAAAAGACGGACCTCCCCTCAGGGCTGTCAAATCGGGTAAAGTATACCACCTTTTCGCCCGAAACGTCAAGAATTGCTTGCAAAGCGGGACAGCCCGTCCAATCCCGTAAAAAAAGGCCTGAAAAATAAGACTTGACAAAATCCCCTTTTATTTGTATGGAAATAGCGTGGCCGGGCGAGCGGCAGGCCCGTGGGCCGTATCGGAAAGGCGCGCCGACGCGCGCAAAGCGGTTTGCAGACAAGCAGTGAACTGCTCTTGTATTGTTGTGGGAACACAGGTGGCCAATAAGGCAAGGAGAACGAACATGGCAAAGGCAATGACGAAGACGCAGATTGTGGCGAAGCTGGCGGAGAAGGCGTGCATCACGAAGAAGCAGGCCGGCGAGGTGCTGGGATGCCTCGTGGAACTGGCCTACAAGGGCGCCAAGGACGGCTTCACGATTCCGGGTCTGGGCAAGCTGGTGGTTGTGCAGCGCAAAGCCCGCACCGGCCGGAACCCGGCCACGGGCGCAACCATCAAGATTCCGGCGAAGAAGGTGCTCAAGTTCCGTATCGCCAAAGCGGCGAAGGACGCCATCGTCCCGGCGAAGAAATAAGTTTTCCATCGTGTTGCAAAACGCCGGCCCTGTTGCGCGGGCCGGCGTTTTGCATTCTTCGGAATAGGACGGATCGGACGGATTGGAGGGATCCGGCCGATGTTTCAGCGCATTTCTTGTCCGCCGGTGACGTTGATGGCTTGTCCGGTCATGTAGCCGGCCTCGTCCGAGGCGAGGAAGACCACCACGTTGGTCACGTCGCGGTATTGGCAGGGGCGTTTCATCGGCACCTGATCAATGTATTTTTGCCGTACCTGCTCAACGGTCAATCCCTGGTTGGCGGCGTATTGCTTGAACAGGCTGTTCACCCACAACGGTGAATCGAGGAGGTTGCCCGGGCAGACGCTGTTGACGCGGATGCCCTGTTCGGCGAATTCGAGCGCCAGGCTTTGCGTGACGCCGATGCCGCCGAATTTCGACGCCGCATAGGCGCTGTTGCGGAAACTGCCTTTTTTTCCGGATTTCGAGTTGATTTGGATGATTGCGCCGCCGCGTCCGCCGGCGAGCATGACGCGGGCCGCCTCGCGTGCGCAAAGAAAATATCCCACCAGGTTGACGTCAATCACCTTGCGCCACTTGGCCGCGTCGAAGGTTATCGAGTCGCCCGAAATGAGGATGCCCGCGTTCGACACGAGGATGTCCAGTCCTCCGAGCCATGCCGCGGCATCGTCCATCGCACGGCGCACGGCATCCGCATCGGTGATGTCCACCTGCGCGCCCATCGTGCGGCGCCCGGTCTTTTGGGCCGTCTCGGCGGCCGTGGCCTGTGCCTGCTCGATGTTCACGTCCCATCCCACGACATCGCAGCCTTCTTCCGCGAGCCGTTCGACAATGGCCGCGCCGAGCCCCTGCGCCGCGCCGGTGACCAATGCTTTCTTTCCAGCCAGACGTTCCATCACACAAACATCTCCAGGAGGGCCTGTTCGGCCTCTCGTGTCCATGCGCCTTCCGGACTGAGTTTGTCCGCCAGCGCCGGCAATCGTTTCGGAATGTCCTCAAGGCTCATCAACGGCAAATCCACCACATGCGGATAGATGACCGTTTTTCCGGGAAACCGCGCCGCCTTGACGCCTTCGAGCCCTTCGCGCGCGGCGTTGAGTCCGCCGATTGCCGCGACGCTGAGATTGGTGTTGAGCCGGCGCGTTTCGACCATGCTCAGCAGTTTGCGAAGGTCGCTGATGCGCGATCCGCTGCTGCCAATCAACTTGACGCCGCGGCACAAGTCGCGGAGTTCGATGTCGGCGAAACTGCCGATGCCCAACCCCGCAAAGATGTTCACGAACGCGTCGTCCGCCGCGAAACGGAGCGAATCCTTGACGAGCGCCGCCACGGGCGCCAGCACGATCACGTCGTCGTAGCCGTCCGGCGCCTGCGCGTGAATCCACGCGTCCATCGCGTCCTTGTTCGGGAAGTCCGACGGCGCCAGCGTGATGAAACGGATGCCGTTGCGATCCGCCAGGTTCTGGAAACGGTTTTGCAGGTGATCCAGTCGGCCGCGATCCAGATCGGTCACGACGACGCGCTTCGGCCCATTGGCGATTTCCAACGCGCGCTGCACGTGCATTTGCCCCATCGGACCGCCCGCGCCGATGAACAACGCGTTGCCGTCCCGCAGCAAATCATGCCGTTTGTTGGCTTTTGCAACGTCCCCGATGGTATCGCCGCCCCCATAATACCGGATATTTTCATAATGGATTCGCCCCAGATCAATCGAAACGACGCCGGGTTCCGCGGGATCGCCGAGCAGGAACATTACGCCGTTCTTGCGCAAGCGCGGCGAAAGATCGTTGACCATTTCCGGCGAGGGATCGGGAACGATGATATCGTCGAATTTTTCGTCCGCCAGTCCTTCGAGCGAACGCGGGACAATCCGCGCGCGGGGATTCGGTTCCCGCCACTGTTCCGGCGTGTCGCTTACAATCAGCAGGTCCCCGCCGCCCGGCGCAAGGCGATCGTCGAGGCTGTACGACATTTCGACGCATGCCCACGGTTCGGCGAGCGCCGCCTCGCTGTAGCCTGTTTCCGGTTGGACCGGCAACAGGTAACAGCCTTCGTCGCCGGCGAGCGCGCGTTCGTCGAGATAGCAATACTGTTGCATGCCGCCCGGAATCAGATAGCCAAAGGCAAAGCCGGCGCCCTTGTAATAGATGTCCGCCTGCACGATGTAGCGTTCGCCGGGCCGAAATGTGTCCTTCCACTGGTTGCCGGCCTTCACGACCGTTACGGCGCACTCGTGGCCGAGCACCGTCGGATCGCTGGCAAGGTCGCGCCCGCGCAGCCGGGGGTGAGCCCTGCCCTGATTGATGATTTTGATGTCCGACAGGCACAGGCCCAACGCGTCCACACGCAGCAAAATTTCATTGTCCGCCGGATCGCGCAGGGGCAGCGTTTGCGGCTTGCCGTCGCGTCCGAGATTGTCGAATCCGGCGCCAAACACCTGCCACGCCAAGTAAGTTTCCGGCAGCGGCAACCCGGCCTTGCGAAACGCATCGAAACGTGACACTTCCATCTCCTTCCGGTTCCTTGCCAAGGGTGCGACGTATTCGTGCCGCGGCTTATTCCTTCATCCCTCGGACGCCAGCCTTTTTTCCCGGTATTTTTCATCCGGTCGCGTGTAAATCCGGGCAATATCTTTTTCGGACATGAACACGGGTCCGCCGAGGCTGTATGTGCCCACAATGATCCGCGCGGCCTTTTCGGCCATGTCCGTGATGTTCATGACGGTTCGGGGGGAATCTCCGACCGCGATAAAGCCGTGGCCCTGCATCATGATTGCCCTCGGCAATGTTCCTTCCGTCTCGATAAACGCCTCCACCCGCGCGCGGATTTCCCGTGCAAGGACCAGTCCGGGGTCCACATAGGGAACAAACACCGATTTTGCGGCCATCACCACGACATGATCCGGGCAAATGCGGCCCGTCGAGGCCTCCTCGGCCTTTTTTGAACACAACAGCATGTTCGTGTGGATCGGGTGGGTGTGACCGACGAATTTTATCTCCGGATAACGCAACAGCAATGCGTGAAACAGCGTTTCGACCGATGGTCGCCGCGTTTCGCCGGGATCCACGCGGGCCTCCGTCAGCACACGCGACACCGCCGCGTCGTCCGCGCCGGGGTCGTCCAGCAGCGCGAGTACTTTCGCGCGCGATACGGCCACGAATCCGCCGCCGTCAATGTTGCCCAAGACGGATCCCGACGCTTTTACATAAAACGTATCCTCGTCAATCCGCGCTGAGGTATTGCCCTCGCCGAGGATTGCATACCCCCGGTCCGGATCGCCCAGATAACGCGACAAGTCCACCAATTGCTGCAGGATCGCATCACGCATAAAAATATACACATCCCTTCCATGTCATGCAGGTGATAGGGGAGTATACCATTTTCGCGCCGAACCCGGCAAAAAAACACGCGTTGCGAAAGCCAACACTATACGCATAAAATGACATTTGTTGAAACGCAAGCGCGCTGCTGTCGGCGTCCCGTTGGGCCGCTTTTTCCAATGTCTGAATTGGGGTGCGCCCGGGCAGGAAAACAATGCCATGAAACGTATCCTTCGCATGATTGTCAATTTGTTGCTGGCGATCATGGCGATTTATGCTGCGGCCAAAATGTTGGTGATACTGGATGCCGTTGCCGGATGGTTGCTTCCCGAACGGGTTTGGCCGGGGCCAACGGGGATTTATTTTGTTCCCGGCACGGAAGTCCGTTACGAGATGCACGACTACGTTTGCACGGATCGAATCAATTCCCTGGGATTCCGGGATCGGGACATTGCCCTGGACAAGAAAAGCCGGCGGCGCATTGTGGTCATCGGCGATTCGTTTACCTACGGCTGGGGGGTCAATATCGAAGACGCGTGGTGCAAGCGGGTTGAATCCCGTTTGCGCGAGCAGGGTTTCGACGTCGAAGTGCTGAACCTTGGCAAGCCCGGCGCCGGTCCCCGCGACTACGCGGGCATCGCGGAATGGGTTATACCCCGGCTGAAACCCGACATGGTGGTCGTTGGTTGTCTGGCCGCGGAAGATCTCGCCCAACTTGGCGACATCTGGAGCATCGAACCCGGGACATGGCTCCGGGAAAATTACTCCCATCTGCTCGATCTCGTGCAACATGTGCAACACGCTTGGCGGGGCTTGCCGCCTCCGCCTTCCCTCGTGCGAACCGCCGAGGATGTGCGCCGGGAATACGCAAACGTCGCGCAGGATATCGCCAACGGTTTTTCCGATGAGCAGCGATCGCGTTTCAATGCATTGGAAGAATCCGTCCGGAACGTCTTTTTCGAGGGACGTCTGAACCCGTGGATGATTGAGCATGCCATTGTTTCGCCGAATTATTTCAGCGACATGACCCATTTGCGCCTGCAAACGAGCCGACTTCAACAGCACCTTCGGCGCATCCAAAAAGCCGCCACGCGCCAGGGCGCCAAACTGGTGGTTCTTACCATTCCGGAAGGCTTCTATGTGAACAAGGAGGCGTATGCCAACATCGGACGCGTGGGTTTTCGCGTACACCCCGAAATGCTCCAATCCAACGCGCCCGACCGGGCCGTGGAAAAGGCGGCCCGGGGCGCCGGCGTATCCGCGTTTTTCAGCGTTACGGATGAATTCAGGAAACATCAGAACACGAAAGGCCTTTATTTCGAGTTGGACCGACACATGACCCCGGCGGGAAACGCCCTGTATGCCGCGCTGGTTTCCCCTTTTCTGGCGGAGGAACTGCGCTCCCTGGATGCACGGCCTCCAACCCCCGAAACAGACGCGCTGGACTCCGGCGCGTCACAAGGCAATCTGGCTGCCATGTTTCCTTCATGAGTATGATTTTCTGGTTGGCAATGTCTGCGCGCCCGGCGTGGATGTTTTGAGCGAAGAAACCAACAGCCCGTGGCAAGGCGGAATCCCATGCGTGTATTCCAGACAAGAAGCGGCGAGGCGGTCATCGTGGCGGCCCTGTTCCTGATGGCGGGCACGGCGGGGTGGGCGTTTCTGAATCAGCCGGGCGTTCTTTTTCGCGCGGACGCGGAAAGCGATTGCAAACTGTTTGGAGCTTCCCTGCTTTGGGCCATGGGCCGCGGGATGCACGGAACCACCGAAATCACGCCGGAAATGGCCGAATTCTTCACGCAGCAACGTCCCTCCTTGTCGCCTGAAGAGGTTCCCCCGGACCTTGCGCGATTTCCCACCACCGGCAAGTTTCACGTGGATCGCCTTTACATGCTTTATGCCGTGGGGATTCTTTGGAGGCTGTTTGGAATCTCCTGGGCGTCCGTCAAAATTTTTTGGGCCGCGGTATTTGGCGTGACCGGCGTGTTGACGTATGGGATCTTTCGCTTGGGCATGAACCGGTGGCTGAGCCTCGCCGGAACGGTGTTGACGCTGGCTTCGCCGGTCATGCTCGGCCAACTTCCGTGGTTGCGCAGTTTTTGCAAGGCGCCGTTTCTCTTGGCCGTGATGCTGGCCGCAGGATACCTCCTGTTGCGCGAGGTACGCCCGCGCACCCTGTTGTGGCTTTCCTTGGTCATGGGATTTGTCATCGGAATAGGATTTGGATTCCGGCAGGACGCCGTCATGGGCCTCCCGGCCCTGTTGGCGGTTGTCGCGCTGGGTACGCGGGTAGCCCATCGAACCCCGGGCCGGTTTCGACTTGCGGCGGCTTTGGCGCTTGTCGGCGCTTTTGCGATTCCCGCATGGCCGGTCCTGCGAATGACACGCGAAACCGGCGGCAACAACGCCTTTTACATGGCCCAGGGATTCGCCCTGGAATCGGTCTTCGACATCGGCGCCGAACGGGCGATGGTGTGCCCGTTCCATAGCAACGGCGATTATCTCATGCACGCCCTGATTGCCGATTACGACACCAAGCAAGACCATCTGCCCCCCGACGATTTTTCGAGCCTGCGCACGCTGGGTGCGGCCCGCCTTGTCACAAGCCTGCAAGCCAATCCGCTTCAGGCCGTGATGGACCTTGTATTGAACATGGAGTTATTCAATCGTGATCAGGTGGACATCTGGCGGAAAAAGACCGAATTGCTGACCCGGAAACTGGTGTTGTCCTTGTATGCGACTTTTCCGGCGGACGTGATAGGCCGTTCGTATGCCGCCTCGCTCAGGATTGTCCGCAACCTGCAGCCACGGAACTTTTTCAAAGAAGAAAACGGCATGTTCCGCGCGGCGGAACGATGGGCGGTTCCGGTGTCGCGCCATTTGGATGTGTTCGGCCCATGGTATGCCGCGGCGGCGTTTGTGGTCATCGGATCCCTCGGTTTGCGGCGGGCCGCCGGATGTCTGCTGTTGTTTCTGTATTTTACCGGTTATACCAGCATCGAATTTCAGATGCGTCATGCGTTTCACCTCAATTTTCTGTCCTTTTGGTTTCCTCTTTTTCTTGCGGGAGCCGCGTGGGCCGGTCTGCGCGGTGTGATGCGTGACGGCTTGAAACAGGCGATTGCCAAGGCAAGACCGGCCTTTCCCCGCGCGGTGATCTTCACGGTTTGCACGGCGGCGTTTCTGGCGGGACCGTTATACGCGGCCCGGTTCTACCAGGAAAAAACAACGGGCAGGCTTATGGAGACTTATGCACAAGCCGATCTTGAGCCGCTCGATGTCGAAATCCGCGAGAACGGCGGGGCAACCGTCTTTTCCCCGGCCCGGCTGCCGGCGTTCGAAAACACGGCGATGGACAACCTGCGGAAAAACCTGGCGCTGGATCGCCTTGGGCTTTGGCCGGAACGCAATGTCCGGACGGAATACCTGGTGGCCGAAATGCGCGTAACCGGACCTTGGGCGCGGGTGTCGTGGCGCTACCGCGACCTGCCCGATATCCTGTTGGATTCGTACCGCCTTCCGAACCCCGGCGGTCCCTGCATGTTTCGCTATTATTTTCCCGTCATCCAGTATTCGGATTGGTACCAGGATCAACATCCGGGCGAAGGCCGCTTTGGTCCGTTCAACGGGCTTACGTTGGGGTCGGACGCCGAGTTTTTAAGGTTTTACCGGGTGCGAAATGTGCAGGATTTTCCTTTGTTGATGAGCGTTTGGCTTCCATCGGAACGGGAGCAGATGCGCTATTGCCTGGAACTTGGACTATGAGGAAACACAGGGCGAATCCATGCCGCCGGACTCTGTCCGCCGTTGCCGTTGCGTTGACGGCCGCAGCCGTTTTCCCATGCGTTGGATCGGCTGCGCCGAACGGCGATGCCGCTTCCGCCGCAAGGTTGCTTTCCCTGGCGCCTGAATCGGCCGCCATTGCCTGTGTCGTGCCGCATCTGTCGAATCTTGCAGGCAAAAGCCTGAATGTCGCGGATCGGCTTCTGCCTCCGGAGATGCGCAACGGCGAGACGGCCCACGCCCTTTTCGAAGGGGCAATGTCCGCATGCGGTTCCGACGGCGCGAAGACCTTTTCCGATTTCCTCGTGGAGAAAGGTTTCGCGCCGGACACGCCGTTGGCGTGTTTCTTCGATTTGAGTTCGCCGGCCAAGGAGGCCGCGGAACTCATGGAGACGATTCGGACGGAAGATTTGGGCATTGTCCACCGTAAAAGACCGCCCGCCGCCTTTGCGGCGATTGCCGAATACAGCGATGCAACGTCCGCGGCGGCCTCGCTGCATTCCCTGGCGGACGCATGGCAGATTGCGTGTCGAAACGTGTCCGCTCAAGGGAAAACCGAACCCGACGGCCTGTCCTGGCCGGATGGCGCGCTGGGCTACTGTTTCGCGGGCGGATGGATCGTCGTATCCAATAGCCCGGCGTTCCTCCGGGAAACGATTGCCCGCATCGAGTCTCCCGCAACCTTCGGCCTGTCTCCCGAAGCCTGTCCGGATTTATTGTCATGCGATGCCGCATTGGCGACGCGCCCGGAAATGATCATGCCGGCCACGCCAAACCTTGCGCCCCTCCTTGGATATGTCGCCCATGTGCTGAAGCACGAGGCGGCGGAAAAGGCCGGCATCATCGAGGAACGGGATCAAGCCTATCGGGGAAACGGTCTGCTCGTGACGACCTTGACGATTGCTGAAGACGGGATTGCGCTTCGATCGCGTCTCGACACGCGAAACCGTCCAGCGCTGGCCGTTCATTCCGGCGATATCCCGCCGATGCGCCTTGCGGCGGTGCTGTCCCCTGAAAACATGTTCAATGCAAGCGTGCGCATTACGGCGCCGTTGAGACGGACGGTGTTCGACTTGTTCAATCTGATACCTGGTTTTATGCGGATGCGGGAAGTTCGCATCGCGCAACAGGCCGCCGATTGCCTCCTTGCCTCCGAAATCGCGGTGGGCATCGCCGTCGAAGATGGCAAGCCGGCATTGTTCGGCGCGGCAAGGATTGCCCAAGGCCGGGATCCAAGAACCTTCCTGAAGGCGCCGGGAACCTTCCCGAAAACCGGCGGAGAATCCGGCGAGACGTGGACTTTCGATGTCGCCGGAATCACGTTGCATGCCACAGTCCGCGAGGATATCCTCGTTGCGGCCACCCGTCGGGACAAATGCCTGGAACTGGCGGAGGCAATCGCCAGACCCGGCGAACCGGTTTTCCCGTTCCCTCTGAACACCGGCATCAATCCGGCGTCCATTTTGACCTTCTGGTCGCTGGACGCGCCCAAAGCGGCCCACGTGTTGCCCCTGCTTGTTCCGGAATTGGACAACCCCGGACGGCAGTTGCTGGGGCGAATCGGCGAAACGGTTCGTGAAGTGCGCGGCATCAAGCGTTCCGACAAAGGTTGGCAGGAAATGACCCTGTCGGTTTACCTGAAATAAACAGACAAGGCGCGGACATCCATGGCCGAAATTCCGAATCCGGCATGAAGGTCCCCGCCGGGAACCAGCCCGTATGAATGGGGTTACATGGATAAAAACCACGGGAAAGGTGCGAGCGATGGACTCCAAGGTGAACAGAAGGGATTTTTTGGCCAAAACGGGTGGCGGCATGGCGGCGGCTTGGCTGGCCGGCGCGACCGCACACGCATCGGGTTCCAAGGGCACGGATCGTCCGCCGAATTTCATCGTGATCCTTGCGGACGACATGGGCGCCAAGGAACTTTCGTGTTACGGCAACAAGGTTCACCACACGCCCAATCTGGACCGGCTGGCCGAAACGGGCGTCAAGTTTGAAACCTGTTTCGCCTCGCCCATCTGCCATCCCACCAGGCTCATGATCATGACGGGGCAATACGGGTGCCACAACGGCGTCTATAATTTTGCCGGACGCCGGGGCGGCCCCGAACCGAATTCGCCGGTGGAAGACATTGCCAAGTCGCACGTGACGTTTGCGAATCTGCTGAAAAAAGCCGGGTACGCAACGGCCCTCGCGGGAAAATGGCAACTGTCGGGGGAGCAGCCCAATCTCATCCGTGAATGCGACTTCGACGAATACTGCATGTGGGCCTATGAACGGGACTTGCCATCGGGCGTAACGCATGCGGGGGCCTATGAAAACGACCGGAAACCGTCGCGCTACTGGCATCCCTCCATCGTCAAAAACGGCGAATACATCCCGACAACCCCCGACGATTACGGACCGGATATCCATGCGGATTTCGTGAACGATTTCATCCGGCGCAACAAGGACCGGCCTTTTTTTGTTTACTACACCATGTGCCTGACGCACGGTCCGCATGTGCCCACGCCCCGTTCTTTGAAACCGGGCATGGACAAATTCAAGAACGACAAGGCGAACTTCAAGGACGGGGTCGAATATGCCGACCTGCTGATAGGCCGGCTCGTGGCGGCGTTGGACGAACAGGGTTTGCGCGAGAACACGGTCATCTTCTTCACGACCGACAACGGCACCGGCGGCGAAGGCAAGGGCGATCCCACCGAATTGGGCGCGCGGGTGCCGATGATCGTCAATGCGCCGGGTCTCGTGAAAACCCGGGGAACCACGATGGAACTCACGGATCTCTCCGACGTCATGCCGACGATGATGGAACTTGCCGGCGTGAAACTGCCACAGGACCGCATCATTGACGGGAAATCGTATGCGCGGTTCCTGCGCGGCAAGACCGATCGCACGCGCGAGTGGATATTCAGTTTCATCGGCGACGCGCGTATCCTGCGCACCAAACGCTTTCTGCTCGAGGACAATTCGCCGCACCGGTTCGGGCGGCTCTATGATTGCGGCGACAGCCGGGATGGTTCCGGTTACAAGGATGTCACGGACTCGACGGAGGCCGCGGCGCTCGAAGCCCGGAAGCATTTTACCGCCCTTCTGGAAAAACTACCCGCGCCGATCATTTCCGGCGAGGGCCATCCCAAAGACAAAAAGGAAAAACCGCGGCGGCCGTCCGGAAGGGAACGCCGGCGGAAATAAAGGGGCCGTATTTTCCGCGTCAGAACCAGAAGCGGTAGACTTGGACTTCCATGACGATGCCGTACAGGTTCCAGAGCGCGCCGACGATGAAATCGCCGAGGATGAGGCCGATGAAAAACGGCACGGCGGGCCGGTAGGCCTTGACGCCCCCATAGCGCATCACGGCCACCTTCAACAGCCAGCCGATCAGCACGCAAACCCACAGGCGGTCCATGGACCATGTCCCGGCGAGCGCGAATCCCATCGGATGCAGCGGCCACCAGGCGAAGTTCATGCGCATCGCGGCCAGCAGAAACGAGAACAGGGCGCCGAGGCCGATGACCATTGTCGAGACGAGTTGATGTGGCTGCGGCGCGGTGAACCACATATTGACGCGCGACCAGATTTCCCAGCCGAACCCGTCGCCCGCGACCATGCCCGCCGCCCCGCCGTAATGGTAGTGCATCCACATCATGGCCCACATGGAGGCCATCGTGCCCGCGACGACCGCAACGAGCATGGCCATGAGATACCGTAGGTTGTCCATCTTGAGTTGATGGGCCAGTTTGAACGCCTCCATGCCGTGCGGCATCGGGTGGCCGCGATAGACCCGGTTGAAGAAATTGAGCATGCCGAACATGACGAGGTCCGCCGGATTTTCCTTGCGCATGTTGGTCATGCCCATCGCGTTGAGAATCTGGATGTTCGGTCCGAAACTGTGGAGATCGTGGACGGGCGGTCCCAATTCGGCGCGCATCCGCGTGATCGCGAGCGAGATCAGGAAATAAAGCGCAAAGAACAGTGCCGTTACCCACCACGTCATCCCCGTCCGCCAGCAAAAGAACAGGAGGAACGATCCGCCGCCGGCCAGCAGCAGGGCCGCCCATCGTGCCTCATGGCGATCCCAGTCGGTGATGTCGTCGTCGCGGCATCGGCCCAGAAGGATGAGCGCCACGCGCTTCAGGTGGCGGCGGCTGATCCACAACGCGATGAACGCGATGGCGTAGAATCCGCCGGCCATCTGTTCCGTCAGAAACGGCGCACCCTGAATGCCCTGCAATCCGAAATGGCTGACCAGAATCCGCTCGGCTTTGAAGAAGAAAAAGAAGAACCAGCAGGAAAACGCGAGGTCCACCGGCATCAGGAAGAACATCGCGATCGCGAAGGGATAGAACGACACAATCGCCTCGCCCATGTCGGACCACGGGCGTTCCGGAAAGAAGGTGCGCAGATCCACGATCGAGGCGATGGGGATGCGCGGCAGCAGCGGGAAAAGCCGGTTCAGGCCGTTGATCATGCCGATCGAACCGGCAAGGCCGAAACCCGCCCAGAAAATTCGGTTTTGGAAGAGCGTCCGCGGCTGAACGGCCAGTAGATAGGGCACTTGCAGGATGGGATAGGCCAGTTTTTCGTGTTCGACCCACTGCTTTCGGAACAGCAGGGTAATGCCCCACATGACCGCGCACAACGCAATCACGAAGCCGAACCACCATGCGAGCGGTTCGATCCAGGGCGCGAAGTTGGCCCAGTGATACACCGATTCCTGGCCGATGTACAGGCCCTGCAGTGCGGCCTGATCCTTTACGACGAGCCACGGCGGAACGTGCGGCAGGATTTCGGTGTACAGCCCGCGCAACGGCGCGTAGCGGTGGAGATGCGTTACCGTTTGCAGCCAGAGTTGCAGAAAATCGTGGCCGGCCAGCCCGCTCGCGATGCCAATCATCGTGTAGATGACGAGAATTTCGCTGCCCTTCAACGCCCACGCCGGATTGAAACGCTCAACGGCCATGTTCACGATCGCAATAACGAAAATGCAGAACACGGCATTGAAAAACAGGCTCAGGCACGTGGGAAAACCGGAATACCAGCCCAGTTCCGCCAGCACGACCCAAAGCGCGTTCAGCGGAATCAGGATGAGCCCGATCGCCACACTGCGAAACGTTACACCCATGTTCGGTTCCCAAGCCTTGCATGAAACCCCGCAAGTCCAACACGACGCGCATGGCCGTGTCAAGGCATCCCGGCCGGGATGCGGATAAATTCATTTCTTTCATGCTTGCTCATGCTCGTGCTCGTGTTCGCAATGCCGATGGCGATAGCGATGGCGGGCACAAGAGAGAAACGATGGAACCTTCCCGTTGACAGCTGATTACTTTCGCAATTCAGGCGGGCGTTTGTTACCATTCAAGGCGCGCGATCGTTTTTTTTGCGACGCCGGGATCGGAGGGCCGGCAATGTCTGGAAACGGTGGACGAATGAATACGGAACTGGCGGGCGGTTGGCGGACGGTGACGGACCTCGTCGAAGTGGCGGGGCAACTGCCGCCGACGAAAGCCGCGGTGGCGGGGGGCAGCCGGATCGAGGATCTGCGTCTGGTCGAATCGGCGCGCGATCACGGGATTCTGGACCGTATTGTCCTGGTGGGCGACGCACGTCGCATCGCGCGGTCGGTGGAAGAGGCGGGCATCGAGATTCCCCCGGAAGACATTGTGGCCGTGGAGGACGACGAAGCGGCGTGCGCGGCCACGGTTGCGCTGGCCCGATCCGGCGTGGTGAACATGGTGCTGAAGGGGAGCGTTTCCACGTCGTCCATCAATCGTCACATGCTGCCCCTTGCCGATCGTCCAACGGTCAGCCTCGTTTCGCTGTTCGATGCGGCGCCGATCGCGGACGGACGGCCGATGATCCTGACCGACGCGGGCATCACGACGGTCTGCCATTTCGGACGCATGGCGGACCTGATTGGAAACGCCGTCGAGGTCGCGCGCGTGGTCATGGGCATCGAGCATCCACGCGTCGCCGTGTTGTCCGCGAGCGAGAAACCGGTCGAATCCATGGCCTCGACATGGATGGGCAGGCGGTTGGCGGAACGCGACTGGCCCGGTGTCCATGTCTACGGTCCGATTTCGCTCGATTTGGCGACGGATCCGCGATCGGTCTCCATGAAGGGCTTCGATGTGCCGGAGGCGCGCGAGGTGGCGGGCCGGGCGGACATCCTGCTGTGTCCGAACATTGACACGGGCAACGTCATCTACAAATGCATCAGTGCGATGATCAAGTACGGCCTCGCCTCGCTCGCGAACATGATTGTGGGATTTCCCATTTCCTATGTCCTGCTTTCGCGATCGGACGCGCTCGAAACGCGCCTGAATTCCGTCGCGCTGGGCAGCATTTACGCGCAGCGCGCGCTCAACCGGCCGCGCCCGGCATGCACCGTGGCCGTTCCCGATCCCGTGGCGTACCGCATTCTGGCGGTCAATCCGGGTTCGACGTCGCTGAAACTCGCCATTTATGAGGACGACCAAAACGTGCGTGAAACCGAATTGGCGTGCGAGATTCGCCATTCGGGCGTTTGGGAATCCGACGAGGCGGAAGCGGCCCGTCTTGCGGATCTTGCGCAGCGGGAATTGGAAACGAGCGGCGTTGGCGGCGTGGACGCGATTGCCGCGCGCGGCGGATTTCTGCCGAGACCGCCCGGGAAACTGCCGGGCGGCGTGTATGTCGTGGCCGAACGCACGGCAGACGGCATCGCGGTTGACGAGGCGATGGTCGGGCAGGTATTGCGGCATCCGGAACGCCGCCACGCCGCCAACTTCGGGATTCCCGTCGCGGCGATTCTGTCGCGGCGGTTCGGCGTGCCCGCGTATGCGGTGGATCCCGTCGTCGTGGATGAATTCGATCCCGTCGCGGAGATTTCCGGGTATGCCCCGATAACGCGGCGTAGCACCTCGCACGCGCTGAGCATCCGCGCGGCGGCGGCGCGGGCCGCGCGCGAGATTGGGCGTCCGCTCGCGGATCTGAATCTCGTCGTGGCGCACCTGGGCGGCGGAATCACGGTGGCGGCGGTCAAACGCGGCCGCATGACGGACAACAACATTGCCCTGCTTGGCGGCGGGCCGTTCACCCCGCAACGGGCGGGCGCGCTTCCCACGGGCGCACTGATCGATCTGTGCTATTCGGGACGGTTCGCTCGTGATGAATTGATCGAAGAATTGACCCGGCGCGGCGGATTGCAGTCCTATCTTGGCGAATACCGCATGGAAACCATCGAACGGCGCATCGCGGACGGCGACGAACACGCCCGGCTCGTGGTGGACGCCATGGCGTATCAAATCGCCAAGGAAATCGGCGCCATGTACGTGGCCACGGGCTGCGACATCGAAGCGATTGTCCTGACGGGCGGGCTGGTTCACGGGGCGACGATACGGAACGCTGTGCGCAAGCGTATCGGCATGCTGGCGCCCGTCATCGTCTATCCCGGATCGTTGGAGATGGCTGCCCTTGCCGCCGGGGCAATCGCCGTCCTGTCGGGACGCGAAAACGCGCAGGTCTATCGTCCGTTATCCTGAGACCGGAGATTGAAAGCGGCTCTTGTTGCCCGAATTCCGGACGAGGTGAACGTTATGAAAAAGAGGATCTTGTCTGAAAGGTGAAACCCCTCGTGGGTCCATGTCGTCTATAAAGTCCATTTTCCCGATTACGATTGTCGTGAGCCCCGGGTTCCCCATGGAGGGTGAAAATGAGTTCCCTTGAATAATCCTGCAAGCGATTGAAGAAGTTTATAACTCCTTGTTTCAAGCACGAGCACGATTACGAATACGAGCACAAGCACGAGAGGTTATGATGTTATACTGATTGGCATTGCAGCGCCAAACAGGGCCCATTATGGAAATAAACGGATTGTCCAGTCTGTTTCACGCACTTTCCGTAATTGCCCGCGACAGGAGATGGGCGCATGGCGGGTGAACCACCCATCGAGATACCTTTTGGAGAACTGAAAAGCCAATTCCGCGCGATCGAGACCGAGATTCGCGCGGCGATCGACGACGTCCTCGGCAATGCGTGGTATATCTTCGGAAAACACTGCGCGGCGTTCGAATCGGAATTCGCGGCCTACATCGGAACGCGGCATTGCGCGGGAGTCGGATCGGGCACGGAAGCGATCCATCTCGCATTGCGCGCGGTGGGCGTACAGGCCGGTGACGAGGTAATTACCGTCGCCAACACCTGTGTGCCGACCGTTGCGGGAATCGCGGCCAGCGGGGCGACGCCCGTGCTCGTCGAACCCCGCCCGGACACGTTGGCCATGGACCCGGATCGTCTGGAGCAGGCCATCACGCCGCGCACGCGGGCCATCGTCCCCGTTCATTTGTACGGCCATCCGTGCGACATGGACGCCATTGGTGCGGTGGCGGCCGCGCACGGGCTTGCCGTGGTCGAGGACTGTGCACAGGCCCACGGGGCCCGCTACCGGGGCCGACGCTGTGGATCGTTGGGCACGGCGGCGGCGTTCAGTTTCTATCCGAGCAAGAACCTCGGCGCGTACGGCGACGGCGGCGCGGTGACGACCAGCGATCCGGAAGTGGATCGCCGGGTCCGGATGTTGCGCAATTACGGCGAAGAAACGCGCTATCGCCACGTGTCCGAAGGGTTCAACAGCCGGCTCGACGAAATTCAGGCGGCCATTTTGCGCGTGAAACTGGGATATCTGGACGCGTGGAACGAGGCCCGGCGCGAACGCGCGGCGGTGTACGGACGGTTGTTGTCCGGCGCGGGCGATATCGTCCTGCCCTTCGAGGCCGCGAATGCGTTTCACGTTTACCATCTCTATGTGATTCGTACGGCGCATCGCGATGCGTTGCAGACGTATCTGCGCGCGCGCGGCATCGCGACGCTGCTGCATTACCCCGTGCCGGTTCATTTGCAAAAGGCATACGTGCGGCTCGGATATGCCCGCGGGGCGTTTCCGGTGGCCGAATCGGCGTGCGACCGCGTGCTGTCGCTGCCCATGTACGCCGAAATGCCGCTCGAATACGCCGTGCGCGTCGCGGAAGCCGTGCGGGCGTTCTTCGACGCCGAAGGCTGCGCATGAATCGCGAAGAATACGCCATCATGTTCGCGACCGAAGACCGGCATTGGTGGTATGCCGGCCTGCGCGCGATGCTCGACGGCGCGTGGCGCCGCCACCTGTGCATTCGGAATCCACTCGTGCTCGACGCGGGATGCGGCACAGGCGCGACGCTGCAATGGATCGCGGGCCGGACATCACGACAGCCGGTAGGTTTCGACATTTCACCCGATGCGATGCGTTTCTGCCGCCAGCGGGGTTTGGCGGGGCTTGTGCAGGCGTCCGTTCTGGCGATGCCATTTTCGGAGGCCGAGTTCGACGCCGTCGTTTCGCTCGACGTGCTCTATCACCGGAACGTGCCGGATCGCATGCGGGCATTGGCAGCGATCTTTTCGGCCTTGAAACCGGGAGGCTTTCTGATCCTCAACCTGCCGGCATACGGCTGGCTCCGTTCGTCGCACGACGAGGCCGTCCACACGGCGCACCGCTTCACGCGCGGGGAGTGCGTGGAAATGCTGCGTGCCGCCGGTTTCGAGGTACTCCAGGCAACGTATTGGAACACGCTGCTCTTCCCGGCGATTGTCGCGACGCGGCTATGGCGCAAGATGCGCCCGCCCGCGGATTCGGACCTCGCGCCGCCCGGCGCGATGGCCAATCGCCTATTCGGCGCCGTGCTGGGCATCGAGCGGAAAATGGCCGGCCTGTTTCCGCTGCCGTTCGGCCTGTCGGTTTTCACGGTGGCCCGCAAGCCTGAAGCGAACTTGTCGTAACGCCCCTGTCAAGGATGCGAGTTCTTTGTTTGCAACTTCTTTGCGCGGCGCGTGGAAATCGCGAAGAGGGAAACTACCAGCCGTATTTTTCCGGCCCCCAGGGCTTCATGACGTGTTCCTGTTTCGGGATGAGCAGGGTCCGTTCGGGGACGTCGTCGTAGACGATCGCGCCGCCGCCCACGCAGGAGTAGTAGCCCACCTTGATACCCGGCATGAACATGGCATTGACGCCGGTCCGGCAGTAGTCGCCGATGAACGTGTACGAACCGTAACATTCGGGGTGTTCGCGACGGCCCTGGACGGTTTGCGCGCGGATGCCGTCGTCGAAACGCCATGTACCGCAGACCGTCGCCGCGCCGATGTCCACATGCGTGCCAATCAGCGCCGTGACACAGCAATAATGATAAAGGTAGACGGTGTCGAACATGACGCCGTCGAATTCGGCGCAATGGCCGACGATGCTGTTTGGACCGATGACGGATCCCTCGCCGATCTTGCCGTATTCCTCGCAACGGGCGTTTGCGCCCATGACGACGCCCGGTTCGAGGATCGCGCCGCACGTCGCGCGGGCGCCGGCGCCGAGAATGGCCGATCCGCCAATCCGGCAATGTTTGCCGATGTGTGCGCCGCGTCCAAGCCACAATTTTGCGTTCGGGGCGATGTCCGCGCCGTCGTCTATGCGCGCGCCTTCCTCCATGAGGGTGGATTCGAGCGCCTCGACGGCCTCGCGCGCGGCGAGCCGGTTGGCTTGCACGATGTGCCAGGGCTTGTCCACGTCCACGAAAAAGCCGGGCGCCATGACGGCATGCACTTCGATGCCGTCGCGCCGCATCATCTCGAACGCGAAGGCCGCGTCGCCTTCGCGGGGCGGCATCGCGCCGACGTGGACATTCGGCATGATGCCCGGATCACGTTCGAGATAGCGAGTCAGCAATGCCGTCCGCGCAATGGCCATCCCGCCGAACCGGGGATGACTTTCGTCGCCGCCGCCCCAAATTTCGCGTACCCATCCATCCGGCGCGACATCCACCGTCGTGCACGAGGCGGTAAGCCCGCGCGGCGTTTCGGCGGCCAGCACGGTCGCCTCCGCCTTGTTTGCACGGTGTCCGTCGAGCAACGCCCGCACCGTTCCCCGCGCAACGACAATGTCGCCGGAGCAAAGCAATACGCGTTCGCCCGACACGGCGGCCAAACCGTGCAGGGCGGCGTCCACGGGTCCCCGGTTGGCCGGCGTTTCCACGAAACGCACACCGTCCAGATCGCCCAGAACGTGCCGCACCGACTGGCCTTCGGAATCCACCACGACGACAATATCCTTGATCCCGTCGGCCAGCAGATCGAGCGCCATACGGCGCGCCAGCGGCACATTCGCAACCGGCAGCGCGGCCTTTCGGCGGACGCCGGTGTAGGGCCATGCCCGCGATCCCGTTCCCGCAGCGAGAATAACGGCTGAATCCATCGTGTCTCCTTCGCATTCTTCCCGAACCGCCCGTTTTCATGCGCCTCCGGTCTTTGGGCGTTGTCTCTTTCGGCGGATCGCGGCGTGTCGTGGCATCAGTATATCCGGGGATGGCCGTAGCCGCAATACGCCCTGCGCGTAGGGAACACGGCAAGGGCGCCGTGTCTACAGTGGAAGCGTCATCTTGCCGCTTTTTCGTCACCCCGTTCGATCAAGCCGGCTTTGCAGAAGCCTTTTCGTGCGGTGGCATAGTTGATATCCAATGGCGCGGTTGGAGACGCGTGTATTCTTCGCGTAGAATAGCGGGAGTTGGACGTTTGGAGTTGTGATTGGCAATAGTGTTTTGTGTCCCGTTTTCATGGTCTCCGATGGCCTTTCCCGTTTCAAGCCCAAAGATGCTTGCATGATGAACATTTTGGCTGATGAAAACATCCCGTATGTGCGCGAGGCGTTTGCCTCGCTGGGCGAGGTGGCGGCCGTTTCGGGGCGCGCGATTTCTCCGGAACGGGTGCGTGGCGCGGATATGCTGCTGGTCCGATCCATTACGAAGGTCAACGCGGATCTGCTCGACGGAAGCGCGGTGCGATTCGTTGCGACGGCCACCATCGGCGAGGACCATGTGGACAAGGCGTATCTGGCTTCGCGAAACATCGCGTTTTCGAGCGCGCCGGGATCCAACGCCGGCAGCGTGTGCCAATATGTTTCGGCGGCGCTGCTGCGAATCGCCGAACGATTCGCATTGGACCTCGCTCGTCTGAAACTGGGTATCGTCGGCGTGGGGAATGTCGGCGGCCGCGTGGATCGCGCTGCACGCGCCCTGGGTATGACGACTGTTCTGAACGATCCGCCGTTGGCGCGGCAGACCGGCGACACGCGATACCGCCCAATCGATGAGATTTTCGATTGCGACATCGTGACGCTGCATGTTCCGCTGACGAAAGAAGGCCCGTACGCCACGCATCATCTGGCGGATGATGCGTTCTTTCGCCGCCTGAAATCCGGCGCAATCCTCATCAACAGTTCTCGCGGGGCCGTTGCCGATGGAAAGGCGATTCTCCGCGCATTGGACGGAGGCCGCCTGCGCGCCTGCGTTCTTGATGTCTGGGAAAACGAGCCGGACATAGACATTGCCTTGTTGGAAAGGACATTTATTGGAACGCCGCATATTGCCGGTTATTCGTTCGACGGAAAAGTAAACGGCACGCGGCAAATTTACGAGGCCGCCTGCGGATTCCTCGGCGTTCGGCCCGCGTGGGATGCAACGCCGTTGCTGCCCGCGCCGGAATGTCCGCGGGTGTCCGTTGACGGCGCGTCGCCGACGGCTGTGCATGATGCCGTGCGCGCGGTTTACGACATCATGCGCGATGATGCCGCCATGCGGCGATTGATGTCCGTATCCGCCGAAGAAAGGCCGAAATTGTTCGATCGGCTACGTAAGGAATATCCGCGCCGCCGCGAATTCTTCAACACACGTGCGACGATATGTCCTCCCAATCCGGCCGTCGAAGCCGTGCTTGCGGGGTTGGGCTTTGTCGTGGAATCGCAAGGAGGTGTCCCGTCATGATTTCCCGAATCGCGCCCGAAGGCGCCCACTTGTCGGATGAGGAGTTGCGCGCATTTGTCGGGCAGGCGTTCGCGGACGCGCCCGTGGATGGCCGTAAAATCCTGTTTGTCATCCCCGACAGCACGCGAAGCATGCCGATGCCCGCGATGTTCCGTGCGCTTTGCGCGACATTGTCCGGCCGCGCAGCCCAGGTTGATTTTCTGGTTGCGCTCGGCACGCACCCGCCGATGTCGGAAGAGGCGTTGAACCGCCTGCTCGGCATCTCGGCGGAGGAACGCCAAGGCGTCTACAGGGACGTGGGCGTTTACAATCACGAGTGGCAAAACCCCGAGGCGTTGGCCTTCATCGGCACGCTCGACGAAGACGAAATAGCGCGCTTGTCGAACGGTCTGATGCGGCAATCCGCGCGGGTCATGGTGAACAAACGCCTCATGGATTATGACCTTGTCTGCATTGTCGGCCCCGTGTTTCCCCACGAGGTCGTCGGGTTTAGCGGCGGCAACAAATATTTCTTTCCCGGCGTGGCCGGCGAGGAGATTCTGAACCTGTTTCATTGGCTGGGCGCCTTGATTACGAATCCGAAGATCAACGGAACGAAGGACACGCCGGTCCGCGCCGTGGTGAACCGCGCGGCCTCGCTGATCCCCGTCGAAAAGCGCTGTTTCTGCCTGACGGTCGTCGAGAAGAAGGCCCGCGCCATTTTCTTCGGCGCGCCGGAGGAGGCGTGGAGCGCCGCGGCCGATTTGTCGGCGCGGGTGCATGTGATATACAAGGACCACCCGTTCCATAGTGTGCTTGCGATGGCGCCGCCGATGTACGACGATTTGTGGGTGGCGGGCAAGTGTATGTACAAACTTGAACCGGTCGTGGCGGACGGCGGCGAGTTGATTATCCATGCGCCGCACGTGAAGGAAGTCAGCGTCACGCACGGCGCGCTCATCCGGAAGATCGGTTATCACACCCGTGACTATTTTCTTGCGCAGATGGATAAATTCGCGGACATTCCGGGCGGCATTCTCGCGCATTCGACGCATGTTCGAGGTATCGGAACGTATGAAAACGGCGTCGAACGTCCGCGCGTGACCGTCACGCTGGCGACCGGCATACCGGAATCCGAATGCCGCGCCATCAACCTGGGATATCGCGATCCGGCGTCGCTCAATCCCGACGATTGGAAAGACAAGGAAGACGAAGGGCTGTTGCTGGTTCCGAACGCCGGCGAAATCCTTTACCGATTGCATCAATAATGATTGTTGCGGGGAAACTGGTATACTTGGGACATCTTATTTTCACGGGTAACAGGAGTTTCTCAAAGTCCCAACAAACAAGTCCGTGACGTTTTGTCGCGAAGGATTGGAGATGATGAAAGCGGTAAGATATGGGCTGGTGATAGGCATGGTGATGCTGCTGTCGGCCTGTTCGGCGCCGGACAGCGAGGATTACAAGCCGTCGAAACGTGCGGCGGATCTCAACAACAGCGCGGTGCGTGCGTTGAACGAAAAAGATCCGGCGCGCGCACTGGCGCTGGTGAGCGAGGCCATTTCGCTCGAACCGAATTTTTACAAGGCCTACGCCAATCAGGCGGCCATCCTGAACCAGTTGGGCCGGCCGGAAGACGCGGCGGCGGCGCTCCAAAAACTGGTTTCGATCAAGCCGGATTATGCCGAGGCCTATGTGCCGCTTGGCCTGTTTCTCGAAAAACTCGGAAAAACCGAAGAAGCCATGGCACAGTACGAAAAGGCGGCGGAATTGTTTGCGATCCTTGCGCAAAAGAAACCGAAAGACTCCAATCCGGTGATCAACCGGGCGGTGGCCTTGTTCTTGTCGAACAACAAGCGCCAGGCGGTGGAATCGCTGAACGCGTACTTGGCCCAATTTCCGGACGAGGAGTATGCCAAGAAAGTGAAAGCGAAAATCGAAAATACCGATCGTCCGTCGTTTGTGACTTCGATGGAAGAACAGAAGAGTAGTCAGTAGGCATCATTGTACGTGCACGTGCAGGAGCAGGAGCACGAGAATTGCGCGAAGATGAAGTGTGAAGGGAGAGTTTGATCATGCCGAAGAATGTGATAGTTGCCCAATCGGGCGGGCCGAGTCCGGTTATCAACAGTTCGTTGCGCGGGATTATCGAAACATGCGCGTTATTTCCGGAGACGTTTGGAACCGTCTACGCCGGCTGGCATGGCATTGAAGGGGTGCTCAAGGAGGAATTGCTCGATCTTTCCGCGCAGGACGAGGAGGAGGTGGCGCTGCTGCGCTACACACCGGCGGCCGGTTCGATCGGCACGTGCCGTTATAAACTGAAGAAGAACCAAACCGAAGACTTTGCGCGCGTCATTGACGTGATGAAGGCGCACGATGTCGGCTACTTCTTCTACATCGGCGGCAACGATTCGATGGACACGGCGCATAAGGTCAGCGTGCTGGCCAACGAGAGCGGTCTCGACCTCGTTGCGGTCGGCGTGCCGAAGACGATTGACAACGACGTCGGCGATTCCGAATTCAAACTGATAGACCACACGCCGGGGTACGGAAGCGTCGCGCGCTATTGGATGGGCGTCGTGCAAAACGCCAACGAGGAGAACGCGGGGTCGTGTCCGGCGGACCCGGTGCTGGTGATGCAGGCGATGGGCCGGAAGATCGGCTACATTCCCGCTGCCGCGCGCCTCGCCGATCCACGGCGCGAGATCCCGCTCCAGATTTACCTTGCCGAGGCGGGCGTCACGGGCGAGGCGATGTGCGATTACGTCAACGACGAACTCAGGCGCAGCGGACGCTGCATCATCGTCGTCAGCGAGGGATTCGACCTTGGCGATCTCGGATTCACGAAGGACGGTTTCGGCCACGCGCAGTACAGCGCGTCGAAAACGACCGTCGCCCAGCAGGTCGTCAACATGCTCAACGCGAAGGGACTGCCGGTTCCCGGCGCGGCGCGCGGGCAGGTCTCCGGGACCGACCAGCGCGACACCTGCCTGTACGCGTCCGTAGTGGACCTCGACGAGGCGTACAAGGTTGGGCAGAAAGCGGTGTTGATTGCGCAGGAAGGCGAGAACGGCTGGATGGCGACGATTCTGCGCAAGCCCGGCGTGATTTACAGCGTCGAATTCGACAAGGTTCCGCTCGAAAAGGTCGCCAACTCCGAGCGGACCTTCCCGAAAGAGTGGATCGCCCCGAACGGAATAGATGTGACGGACGATTTCGTCCGGTATGCCCGGCCGCTCATCGGCGAAGACTGGGCCAGTGTGCCCGTCGTCAATGGCCGCCAGCGTTTCACACGCTTCAAGCCCCTGTTTGCGGACAAGAAACTGCCCGCCTATGCGCCGCAGGCATTGCGCAAATAACGGAGTGTTTTTCGCGCCGGGCCGGTGTCATGAAGTACACTTTTCCCCGCGAAGACGATTCGGAGGGGTACGCGCATGCAGTGGCTCGACTGGATGGTGGTGGCAGCGTATTTTGCGCTGTTGTTTGGACTGGCATGGTGGGTCATCCGTCAGAACAAGGACACGGCCGACGACTATTTTCTGGCCGGGCGCAATCTTGGTTGGTTCCTCGTCGGCGCGTCCATATTCGCGTCGAACATCGGCTCGGAACACCTCGTCGGACTCGCCGGTTCGGGCTGCACGGACGGCGTGGCGATGGCGCATTACGAGTTGCATGCGTGGTGCCTGCTGGTGCTGGGATGGGTCATGGCGCCGTTCTATGCGCGCGCGATGGTCTACACCATGCCCGAATTTCTCGAACGGCGCTTCAATGCCACCGCGCGCTGGGTCCTTTCCATCATTTCGCTGGTCGCCTATGTCCTGACCAAGGTGGCGGTGGGCATTTTCGCGGGCGGCGTCGTGTTCGCGACCTTGCTGCCGGAACTGCGCCTGAACTTCGGCGGGTTTGTCCTCGACAGTTTCTGGATCGGCTCCATTGCCGTGATCGTGCTGACGGGGCTATACACCGTGTTCGGCGGGTTGCGAGCGGTCGCCTATGCCGACGGCCTGCAGGCGATTGTGCTTGTGTTCGGATCGTTGCTGGTGACCGTGTTCGGCTTGTCGAAACTCGGCGGATGGGGCGCCCTGCGCGATATCTGCGGGCCGGAGATGTTCAATCTGTGGAAGCCGCTCGTGCCGGCGGGGATGGAAGGCACATGGGCGCCCGTCAAGGAAGCGAATCGCATCGCGTGGTATTTCAACGGCAACTACCCGTGGGTTGGAATGCTTTTTTGCGCGCCGATCATCGGACTCTGGTACTGGTGCACCGATCAATACATCGTGCAGCGCACGCTGGGCGCGCCGAACGAACAGCAGGCGCGGCGCGGGACCCTGTTCGCCGCGTTTCTGAAACTCCTGCCCGTGTTCATCTTCATCATCCCCGGCATGATCTGTTTCGCGCTCGCCAAGAGCGGCAAAATCGAAGCCCTGCAATCCGCGCTTTACACCGGCGGCCACATTGACGCCGCCAAAGCGCAGGCGGCCTTTCCGCTCATGGTCCAGCATGTCCTGCCCGTGGGCGTGCGAGGGCTCGTCGTATCGGGGCTCCTCTCGGCGTTGATGAGTTCCCTGGCCGGCGTGTTCAATGCCAGTTCGACCCTGTTCACCATGGATCTCTATGCAAAATTTCGCCCCGGCGCGAGCCAGCGGCAGCTGGTGTGGATGGGGCGTCTCGCCACGACCGCGATGGTCCTGATCGGCCTTGTGTGGATTCCCGTCATCCAGGGCGCGCAGGGCCTGTACGGTTATTTGCAGGGCGTGCAGGGCTATCTCGCCCCGCCCATCTTCGTCGTGTTCTTTTTCGGGGTGTTCATGAAGCGGCTCAATCACAACGGCTGCCTTGCCGCGCTGATTGCCGGATTCGCGCTCGGCGTGTTCCGCCTTGCCGTGGATACCCCTGTCGCCCTGCGCCTAGCCGGTTTCGAAAACGGCTACACGGAAGGCACCTTCCTCTGGATGGTCAACAACACCTATTTTCAGTATTACAGCCTGCTCATCTTTCTCGTATCCGCCGCCGTCATGATCGCGGCCAGTTACCTGACCGACGCCCCCGCACCCGAAAAGATCCGCGGGCTTACCTTTGGGTCCATTTCGGACGACGACCGCCGCCGCACGCGCGGCAGTTGGGACTGGCGCGATGTCGCCGCGTCCGTTCTGGTCGTGTTCCTGATTTTCTGCGCTTACGTCTACTTCAGCGGCTGATCGCGTTTTCAGCCCGTGGATGTCCGGAAAATCCAGCGTGCGGCGTTTCGCGCCGCTTCGACCCATGGCCGTTCCACCAGCCGAATGCCGGCGCGGCTGCCCACGAGTTGCCCCCAGCGCCATTGCGCCCATGCGCGAACCACGGCGTTCGGATGCGCAATCCGCGCAATCAGGAACTGCGCATCCGCGATGAGGCGCGACTGTTCCCTGGAGAGCCAAGGCCGCTCCGGATGGGTCCAGTCCATGGCCACCCAATCCTCGAGCGTTTGCGGCTCATGGTAGCCGCGCGCGGCGCACGCCGGAATCAAGCCGATCCCCGGATACGGCGCGAAAATGGACATCTCGCGGACAACGGTGTCCGGCGCGATGGCGCGCAACGCATCAATCAGGCGGCATGTTTCGAGGAATTCCCCGGTGGTCTCGGTTGGAAAACCGCCCATAAAGTGATACGTCGCCCGGATCCCGCTTTCCGACATCTTGCGCGCGACGTTCAACACCTGCGCAACCGAAATGTCCTTTTGGATGAATTCAAGCACGCGGTCCGATCCGGATTCGACGCCGAAGGTCAGTAGCGAGCATCCGCTTTCCCGCAGCAGCGCAAGGAACTCCGGCGTATACCGGGCCGCGTAGTTGATACGGCAACTCGCCGTCCACTTGATGTTGGCTTTCTCCGTAATCAACGCGCGCGCAATCGCTTCGACACGCTCCCGCTGCACGAAAAAGTTATCCTCGCGAAAGGAAATGCCGTCCACGCCGAAGCGGCGGGCAACCGCCTTGATACGGGCGACGCAGTCCGCGGCTTCGAGGCTCCGCCACCGGCTGCCGTGGACCGATGCAATGTAACAAAACCCGCAATGGTGCGGGCAGCCCCGGCTGGTGCATATCTCGAAATGGCGAGCAATGCCGAGATCCGGGCGCCGCGTGATGTACCGCTCGACATCAACGAGATCGTAGGGAAATTCCGGCAGCGCCGCAAGATCCACAAACGATTGCGGGCACGCGCCGAGAATTTCGCCGCCTCGTTCGCAAAACACGCCGGGAATTTCGGCGGGATTGCCCTGCCGGGCCAGGCATTCGACAAGATCCGCGAACGCGAATTCGCCCTCGCCGGCCACGACGTAGTCGGCAAGCGCGTGGCGTGCGGTCTGTTCGGGCAAAAGACTTGCATGAATGCCGCCCCACACGATGGCCGCGCCGCCGCGTTCGCGCACGTATTTCGCCCAGCGAAGGCCGTGCCGGATCTGTTCGCCGGTCATGGCCGTGATGCCCACGGCGACGGGCCGTTTCGCAAGCGATTGTTCGAGGCGCGCTTCGAGGTTCGGCGTGGTCATCTCGTCGAGAATTTCCACCTCGATACCGCGTTCGCGTAAGACCGCCGCGAGATACAGGTACGCCCACGGGACCGCCGGCGCCGATCGGTTCCGGCTGTCGTACGCGGGCCGGATCAGGACGGCGAACGGCATCACGCGTCCTCCCGGCTGCGCATGAATTTCCGCGCGTACACGTGAAGCACGGCGATATCGGCGGGCTTGACGCCGGAAATGCGCGAGGCTTGGCCGAACGTGACCGGGCGGATACGGCTGAGCCGGTCTTGGCATTCGCGTGGAATCCCCGGCACGGCGTAGTAATCGAGTCCTTCGGGGATGGGCAGGCGCTCGATGCCGCGCATTCGTTCGACCTCGCGTTCTTGTCGTTCGATGTAGCCGTGGTACTTTGCGCGAATTTCGATCTGTTCGGCGGCCTCGAACGACAACGGCGACGGGGGCGGCGTGATTCGCCACACGTCCGCGAGGGTCCATTGCGGACGCCGCAGCAGTTGCGCGGCGGATTGCGGCGCAGCGATTGCCTCGAGACCGTGCGACGCCAGCATCGCGTTCAGTTCGCCGGACGGAACGATCGTGGTTGCTTCGAGCCGCCGCATTTCAGCGCGCACGGCGGCTTCTTTCGCACGGACACGTTCTCGAAACGCCGCATCCGCGATGCCGTGATGCGCAAGCCGCACATCGGCGTTGTCGTGGCGGAGAAGAAGACGGTATTCGGCGCGGGACGTGAACAGGCGGTATGGTTCGGCGACCCCGCGCGTCACGAGATCGTCCACCATCACGCCGAGGTACGCCTCGTTGCGTCCAATGTGGAGCGGCGCCTCGCCGCGTATATGGCGCACCGCGTTCAACGCGGCGAACAGGCCCTGCGCGGCGGCCTCCTCGTACCCGGATGTGCCGTTGATCTGGCCGGCGTGAAACAGGCCGCGCACCCGTTTTGTTTCGAGCGACGGCGTAAGTTGGGTCGGTGGGATGAAGTCGTACTCGACCGCATAGCCGGGCCGCAGAATTTCCGCGTCCTCCAGCCCCGGTATCGTGCGGAGAAACGCCTGTTGAACGTCTTCCGGCAGGCTCGTTGACAGGCCGTTGACATAGACCTCCGCCGTGTTCAGTCCCTCCGGTTCGAGAAAGATGCGGTGGCGATCCTTGTCGGCGAACCGCATCACCTTGTCTTCGATGCTCGGACAATACCGTGGCCCGACGCCTTCGATTTTTCCGGAAAACAGGGGGCTGCGGTCGAGATTCGCGCGGATGGCCGCATGCGTCGCCTCGTTTGTATAGGCAATCCAGCAGACGATGCGGTTCGGGTTGAACCCCTCGATGGGCGTCGAGAACGAGAACGGGCGCGGATGTTCGTCGCCCGGCTGCGCTTCGAGCGCTTCGGTGCGGATGCCGCGCCGGTGGATGCGTGGACAGGTGCCGGTCTTGAGCCGGCCCACCTCGAAGCCGAGGCGGCGGTACGCGTCCGAAAGGCCGTTCGCGGAAATTTCCCCGCCGCGTCCGCCCTCCATGCTCGCGAGGCCGAAATGCAGCACGCCGCGCATGAACGTGCCCGTGCACACGATGACGGCCTTTGCGGAGATCGTGTCGCCCAGCGTCGTGCGAATGCCCGCGACCGCCTCGTTGCGCACGATGAAATCATCCACAATGACCTGTTTGAGCGTAAGGTTTTCCTGTTCCTCGCAGACCCGCTTCATGTCGTTCTGGTAGGCGACGCGATCCGCCTGCGCGCGCGGCGAATGCACCGCCGGCCCGCGCGACGCGTTCAGCATCTTGAAATGGATGCCGGTGCGATCGATGCACCGCGCCATTTCGCCGCCCAGCGCGTCAATCTCCCGCGTGAGATGCCCCTTCGCGACGCCGCCGATCGAGGGATTGCACGACATCCGCGCGATGGTGTCGAGATAGATTGTCGCGAGAAGCGTCCGGCAGCCGCTGCGCGCGCATGTCAGCGCCGCCTCGACGCCCGCATGCCCGCCGCCTATGACGATAATGTCGAAATCGCGATCCATGGGGGAAGTGTACCACCGGGAAGCCAAACGGGAGTAGTGGGTGGTGGCGGGAGGACGGTTTGGGTCTTCTCTTTTTCGTGCGCGCCTTGGGTGGGCATTTCGTTTTTCTTCGGTTTGGCAGTTTGAATGCGCTCTGTCTATACTTGAATGCCTTGTTGGGTTTCCAATTACAGGAAGCATTGCCATGCGTCGTATTTCAACGAAATGTCCCATTGCCTCGATTATTCTGTGTGCGGGAAAAGGCCGGCGCATGCAGGCGCCCCGCACGCCGAAAGTGTGTTTTCCCATCGTCGGAAAGGCGGCGATCCTCCACATGCTGGAACGGCTTTCGGCCTTGGGCGTGTCGCCCAACATTCTCGTTGTCGGTCATTTGGCGGGCATGGTGGTGGACGAGGTCGGTCCCAAGTTCCCGGATGCCCTTTTCGTGTACCAAGCCTCTCTGCTTGGGACGGGGCATGCCACGCGATGCGGCGCGGCGGCGCTTATGCAAACGAAATTCGACGGGGCGGTGCTCGTGATCGCGGGCGACAAGGTGGTCGAATTGCGCGCCCTGGAAAAACTGATGCGGACATTCGAGTCCGAGCGCGCCGATGTGGCCCTGATGGTCGCGCCGAAAAATCGTTGGCCGGAAGCAGGGCGCATTATCACGGATGAAAACGGACATCTGCTGTGCATCTTGGAAAAGGCCGACCTTCGACAGGCCCAGGCAGAGGGGCGGACCCTGCATGTAGAGGGCGCCGGAGACCTTTCGCCGCAGGACATCGAGGATTCCGTCGAATGGGTCAACCAGGCCGTCTATCTCTATCGGTCGGATGCGCTTTTCAAAGCGCTTGAGAGTCTGGGGCAGAACAATGTCCAAAAGGAAGAGTATCTGACGGATACGATTGCATCCCTCGTGCAACAGGGCCAACGGGTTGTGCCGGTCCCGGTGGACGAGCCGGACGATGTGCTTGCGTTCAACAATCCCTCGGAACTCCTGGAAGTCGAGGAACATTTTCGGAAAAAACTCGGGATCGAAATCCACGACGCGGCGCCGCTGGACCCTCGCATGGCCAAACCGCCTGCGGAATGGGCGCGGCTTCTCGACAGGCCGGACGCGGCGGTCCGGCGCATGCTGGGTGATATTTACGGGCAAAATTCTTCCCTTTGCGAGGAGAAAAGGAGACGACTTCACGAGGCGGTGCGCTTGTTCATCGAACGTTATGGCCCGGAAGGCGAAGTTGTGGTGATTCGCGCTCCCGGCCGCGTAAATTTGATGGGGCGGCATGTGGATCACCGGGGCGGATGCGTCAACCTGATGGCCATTGACCGGGAGCATATCCTGGTGGCGCGGCCGCGCCGCGATACCACCGTGCGGGCATGCAACGCCGATACGGACACGTTCGACGCTCTCGAATTCACGATGGATGACTTGCTGAGGCAGGTCCGGCTCGACGATTGGCGCGAGTTTGTCAACAGCGACACGGTGCTTCAAATCGTGCGCGACCTCCAAGGCGACTGGGGAAACTATCTCAAAGCGCCCATGCTGCGGCTGCAGCAAGAGTTCAAGGATCGCAAGATATTTGGAGTGGATTGCGTTGTGAGCGGGGATATCCCGATGGCGGCGGGGCTGAGTTCGTCGTCGGCGCTGGTAGTGGCCATGGCCGAAGCGCTGGCGCTGACCAACCGGTTGGACGTGGCGCCCCACGACATGGTTGACCTGTGCGGTGAAGGGGAATGGTTCGTGGGAACGCGCGGCGGCAGCGCCGATCACGCGGCCGTCAAACTGAGCCAGTTCGGGCAGGTCGCCCATGCGGGTTTCTTCCCGTTTGCCATCCAGGAATACGCGCCGTTTCCCAAGGGATATTCGCTCGTCATTTGCAATTCGCGGGTCCAGGCGCGCAAGGCCGCCGGCGCGCGGGACGCCTTCAACGAGCGGGTGGCGTCGTATGAACTGGCCGTGGAACTCGTACGCAAACGGTTTCCCAATTATGCGTTTCTAATCCGGCATCTGCGGGACATATCCCCGTCGGGATTGGGTGTACGGGCCGCCGACGTGTACCGGATTCTGCTGGACGTGCCCGAACACATCCGCCCGGCCGAACTCCAGGCGGAACTGGGCAAGGACGTTTTCGATCGCATCACCTCGATGCACCATCCGCCCGAGTCCTATGCGCTGCGGGGGCGTCTCCTGTTCGGGATTGCCGAATGCGAGCGCAGTAAATACTGCATCCGGCTGTTGAAACAGGGTCCCATCGAACGGCTCGGCTGGCTAATGAACATTTCCCATGACGGGGACCGCGTCGTAACACCCGACCACCGGCCGTTCTCGACGCCCGTTGACGACGATGCCCTGCGCGAGCGCATCGGCGACCTGCAAAGCGAGGATCCCGATCGCGTGTTGGCCGGGCAACTGTTCGCCCAGCCGGGTTCCTATGCGTGCAGCATACCGGAAATTGACGCCATGGTTGACATCGCGCTGGCCACGCCGGGGGTGTTGGGCGCGCAGTTGTCCGGCGCCGGACTGGGCGGATGCATGATGGTGCTGGCGCGGGAAGAGGCGACAGAGTCCGTTATCGAGCGCATGAACAGACTCTACTATGAGCCGAACAACCTCGAACCGGGGGCCATGGCCTTTATCCCTATCGCCGGTTGCTCCCCGTTGGCTGTGGATGCGTAGCCGGTTTTTCTCCGGTAGACACTGAAGGCTTTGGATCCCATGGACGGGATGGATTGAAAAAACGGTTCATCGGCTGAAGCCCGCGGGGGGTCCGCAATGTCCGCTTTGTCCATGACTTGCGAAAAAGAGCCGCTTTCAACCGCCGGCTTGGGGCTTGTCGGCCGCAATTGTTACGTCGTCCAAATAGAACGTGCTGGCGCCGTTCGTGTTGGAGACGAATCCGAACCAATCCAGTCGCCGGAAAGCCGGATGGCCGCAGGCGAGTCCATCAAAGGACTGCGGGGTCTGGCCGGGCAGCGTAATCGTCAGGGTAAACATCCCGTTGGCGGCCTTCCCCAGCGGGCACGTTATTTCGAGGAAAAACCATTGGCCATGCGGGATTGTGGCGAGGGTTTTGCCGCCCGCCTTGAGATCGCCTTGTCCGTCAATCCACAGACTCGGTCCAACACGATACGGGTTGCAGTGATCACGCCATTCATGAAACACGACGGCGCCGGGTTCGACGCGCAACGCAAACCGGCCCTTGACGGTTCCCGAAATAATCGCCGGCGAATAGTAGACATGGGGGTTGAACCCATGCGCGAGGCCGGGCGCATCGGTGAACTTGAGGCTGTGCTTGCCGGAGGCGGCGGTTTCGTCCGTGACGCGCGCCGTACCCGCGCCTTCTTCATTCGTCGAGACGCCGGGCGTCTTTGTGCCGGTCTCAACGCCTTCGAAATCCTGGCTGATAGCCGTCGGTTCGGGGGGCTTGGGCATTGGGAACGGCTCGCGGACTACCCGGGATGGCTTCGATGTCCATTCCGGCTCGCCGTACAACCCCGTCAGGCTCAGATCGATAGGAACGAACCCCATGGCCAGGGCGGGCGAACCCGGTTTCAGGCGAAAATCGAGCGCGGCCGCATTTTCGAATAATGGATCCGCGATGATGCTGTGTACGTCGTGGCCGAGCGCTTTCCATTCGTCGAAATCGTGCCCGGCGAAGTCGAAATCGTCGCCGGACATGTCCCAATAGCAGTTTTTATCCAGATAGAAGTTGTTGTTGCCCCAATTGCTGCCGAGGAGTTGCCCGTTGTTGAACAGTACGATGTTGCGCTCGAAGAAGAACGACTTGTGATCTTCGGGGCGGGACCGGATGATTTGCGGTCCGTGCGAGAACGCGAAGATGTTGTTCTGTACGCGGTTGTCGCGTCCGTAGTGCTGATGAAACGTGCCCGTCAGCGTGTTGTAGACGATATTGTTTTCCGCGAGGAGGTCCGTGCTGCCCTCGTCGAAATAAATGCCCCAACCGCCGTAGCCCTTCGCGAACGACATGACATCGTGGAATTTGTTGAACTGGATGACGGTGCCCGGCGCCACGCCGAGCAGGTAAATTCCGCCCATATCGCCCAGTTGGCCGTGGCCGATGTGGTGGACATCGTTGTGTTCGATGATATTGTGGTTGGCGGAACTGGCCGCATAGCCCCACGACCAGCCGACCGAGATGCCCGTATAGCGGAAATCGGAGATGTCGTTGTGCGAGATGCGATTATAGGACGATCGCCCGATCCACACGCCGACCGCGCCCCGGAAGATTTTGCCGCCGTCGTGGATGAAATTGTTGTCCACGACATTGCGCAGCGCGGCCCCGGCGTCGTTCGGCGGATCGCCGCATTCGCCGATGCGCACGCCGCCCGCGCCCAGATCGGCGATTTCGCAACGCGTCAGCAGGTTGTCCTGGCATCCCGCGCGGAACCACACGCCATAGTTGCTCACGTGCATGACGTCACAGCGTTCAAAAGCGCAGAAACGCGCGCCCGTGGCCTGGACCGCCGCATGGATTGACGCGGCCGCTTGGCCGTCGCTATGGCCCTGCGGTTCGAGCGGGCAATCGGTATACAGAAACCGGATGCCGGCGAAAGTCAGATAGTCCACGAACCGGCCCTCGTCGGGTTTGCCTTCGATTGTCAGCAATTGCCGCGCGACCGGCGCGACGACCTCGGCCGTCTTCATGTCTTCGCCGGGCATCGGCATGTAATAGAGAACGCCGGTCTTGCGGTTTAGATACCATTCGCCCGGCTGGTCGAGCGCCTCGAAGATATTTTCGACATAGTAACGCTGCGGCGTGCCGCCCCAGTAGCCGAAATGCCAAACGGCAGGGCCGGTAAACTCGACAACGCGGTTCGCCTCGTCGAGGTTCTTGATGCGGTGCCGCGACGTTTCCCACGAATGATAGACGAGCACAACCGCGTCCTCGGGGTTCGCCCACGGCTTCAGATCGTCCCCGGCATATTTGAACCGGGTTTTACTCGGAATTTCCTTGCCGGTATCGGGGTCGTTTTCCCTGAGATATTCGGCGATGTGGAAGGTATCGCTATCCTCCGGCTCATCGCCCCACGCATGCGCGGGATTCGGCGTGCGCGCGGGTTGCCGGCGTTCGCCGTTCACCCAGAGCGACTCGAAATACCACTTGCCGTCGCGCACCTCGGGGATGTCCACCGCCCACAGATTGCCTTCCTCCCGCCAGCCCGAAAGGATACGGCCGCCGTGAATCGCCGGCTGTTCGCCCGGTGCGGCCTCGTAACGGACCGGCAGGTCTTTCGTACCGGAATCCTCCGGGCCGAATACGACCGGCTCCGTCACGGGATATGATCCGCCGCGCAGGACGACGCGCACCGGCGCGGCAAGCGCGCCCCCGGCGCGTAAGGCGCGAATGCGGTCGCGCGCGCCGGCCAGCGTCGCCAAAGGGCCGTCCGTGCCCTCCTCGTTGCGTTCCGCCGCGCCGGTCCACGCATCGTTTCCGTTCGGCGCGACGTGCAACGTCGTCTGCGCCCATGCGCTTCCGGCAAGCGCAATTGCAATCATCATGAAAATTGTCACGGTCCGCATATCGTTCTCCTTGTCCGCATGCCGCGCGGATCTCCAAAGACATTACACTCCCGCGGCGGCGCCTAGCATAACGCAAATGGCCCTGCGAAGAAACCCCGGGCACGCCGCGTGTAAAGAACGCGGCAAGGATGTCGCGTCTACGGCCGAAGCGGCATCTTGCCGCTTTTCCGATCAAGAGCAACATACTCAAATATGCAGAAGGACGTCTCCCGGCAAGCGGCATCCTTGTCGGCTTTCGGGCCTATCGGCGAGCCTGAACCAATTATTAGGCGCGAAATCCTTTGCAGTTTCGGTTGCTATGTTTCTATACTGGTCGCGGCGTATTGCCGGTATTCGGAGAATGCGATCATGAGCACAATCAGTCGGCGGAAAATGTTGCAGGTTCTGGGCGCGGGAGTGGCGGGCGGCCTCGCGTGGAGCGGTTGCGCGACGGCGGCGCCGCGTGTCCCGAAATCCAAGCCCAATATCGTGTTCATCCTTGCGGACGATTTGGGCTACGGAGATCTCGGCTGTTACGGCCAGCGGATGATCAAGACGCCGCATCTCGACGCCATGGCGGCGGAGGGCATCCGGTTCACGCAATGTTACGCGGGCAGCACGGTATGCGCGCCGTCGCGGTGCGCGCTGATGACCGGCATGCACATGGGCCACGCGTTCATACGGGGCAATGCGCGCATCCCGCTGCGCCCGGGCGACACGACCGTCGCCGAAACGCTCAAGAAGGCCGGATATGCCACGGGCCTTGTGGGCAAATGGGGGCTTGGCGAGCCGGATACCACGGGCGTGCCGAACCGCAAGGGCTTCGACGAATTCTTCGGCTATTTGAACCAAAACCATGCGCACAACACGTATCCGACGTATCTCTGGCGCAACACGACGCGCGTGCCCATCGAGGGCAATACCGAACGTCCGGACAAGCCCGGCGTCTGCGCCGAATGCAAGACCTTCTCGAACGATCTGTTTACGGAAGAGGCGTTGTCGTTTATCGAACGTCACAAGAACGGCCCTTTTTTTCTCTATCTTGCCTACACGATCCCGCACGCGAACAACGAGAAAGGCGCGGCGACCGGCGACGGCATGGAAGTTCCAGACTACGGGGAATACGCGAACAAACCGTGGCCCAATCCACAAAAGGGCAAGGCCGCGCTCATTTCGCGGCTCGACCGGGATGTCGGGCGTCTGCTTGCAAAATTGCGGGAACTCGGACTTGACGAAAACACGATCGTCTTCTTCACAAGCGACAACGGTCCGCACAAGGAAGGCGGCGCGCCGCCGGAATTCTTCCAGAGCTCCGGGCCGTTGCGCGGAATCAAGCGCGACCTGTACGAAGGCGGCATCCGTGTCCCGATGATCGCGCGCTGGCCGGGCGTCGTTCCGAGGGGCCGGAGCGACCAGGTGTGGGCTTTCTGGGATTTTCTGCCGACAGCCGCCGAATTGGCCGGCGTACCCGCGCCGCAGGGCCTTGATGGACGTTCCGCGTTGCCGCTCCTGCTCGGCGAAACGAAACAAATCCACGAGTTTCTGTATTGGGAATTCCATGAGAGGGGTTTTACGCGCGCCGTACGCATGGGCGATTGGAAGGCGGTGAGCCTTGGAAAGGACCAGCCCCTCGAACTCTACGACCTTTCCAAGGACATCGGCGAAAAAAACAATGTGGCGTCCGACCACCCGAAGATCGTCGAACGGATCGAGAAATACCTCAAGTCAGCCCGGACCATCTCCGAACATTGGCCGCTCAAATAACCTTGGGGTATTGTCCAGATTGATCTTGTCGCCACGAAGGACGTGAAAAACGCGAAGTTGCGGAAGGAACGGAGAATGAAATCTGGGTCGTTGGGAGAAAGGCGGGGGCGCCGCATAAAAAAAGACCTTGCTTTTTTCGTGTTCTTCGTGTCCTGCGTGACGACATTTCCGGTGTTTGTCGCGTGTGCCGCCGATCCGTATGCGGGCGATGCCGAGCCGTTGATCGTGCATGTGGAATCGTTGGCGCCGGCAATTCACGGGCCGCGCGTGACGGGCACGACGCCGGGGCGGCCGTTTCTCTTCCTGATACCCGCGACGGGCGAACCGCCGTTGTCCCATACGGCCAGCAACCTGCCGCCGGGACTCGCGCTCGACGAGGCGACGGGCATCATTTCCGGCGCGGTACAGGCCGCGGGCAAATACATGGTTACACTCGAAGTCCAAAACGGGCGGGGACGCGCCACGCGCGATCTGGCCATCGTCGCCGGCGACCACATGCTTGCGTTGACGCCGCCGATGGGCTGGAATTCGTGGAATGTCTGGTGGCGGCATCCGGACGACGCCAAAATCCGCGATGCGGCGGACTGGATGATCAAGAGCGGCCTCGCCGCGCACGGTTACCAGTACATCAACGTGGACGACTGTTGGCAGGGCGAGCGCGACGCCGGCGGCGTGCTTCACACGAACGACCGTTTCCCGGACATGGCGGCGCTCGCCGATTACGTCCACGCGAAGGGCCTGCGATTCGGCGTCTATTCATCGCCGGGCCAGGAAACCTGCGCGGGATACGCGGGCAGCCTCGGCTTTGAGGCGCAGGACGCCCGCATGTTCGCGGAATGGGGCGCCGATTACCTCAAGTACGACTGGTGTTCGTACCGGGTGGCGTCGTTCAATCTCGAAGAGGCGCAAAAGCCGTTTCGCATAATGGCCGAGGCCCTGGAAACATGCGGACGCGACATCGTGTACAGCATCGCGCAGGGCGGAATCGCCGATGTTGGAAAATGGGCGCCCGCGTTCCACATCAATCTGTGGCGGACGGCCTCCGACATCCGCGACACGTAGGCGCGCATGTCCGAAAACGGTTTTTCGCAGGCGGGGCGCGAAGGGGACGCGGGCCCGGGCCATTGGATCGATCCGGACATGCTCGTGGTCGGCCACGTCAACTGGAGCAACGATCCGCCGCATCCGTCGCGATTGACGCCTGCGGAGCAGGTCACGCACCTCTCGCTGTGGGCGTTGCTGGCCGCGCCGCTACTGATTGGATGCGACCTGTCGAAGATCGATCCGTTCACGCTCGACCTGCTCACGAACGACGAGATGATTGACATCAATCAGGATCCGCTGGGCCGGGCGGCGTCGCGCGTCGCGCAGTGCAACACGATTGTCCCCATGGCGAAGTGGCTCGAGGGGACATTCGCCGAAGGGCTTGTGAAACGAAAACCCCAGGCGTGGGGCGACGTATGGGCGCGGCCGCTGAGCGATGGCACGTTGGCCGTCGGCCTGTTCAATCGCGGCGACGTGCGCGGCGTCATCGCGGCGACGTGGGACGTGCTCGGTCTCGAAGGACCGCAGCCCGTGCGCGATGTGTGGCGCCACAGGGACCTCGGCGATTATGATGGGGCATTCAGCGCGATGCTGCCGCCCCATGGCGCGGCGTTGCTGAAAATCGGGAGGCCGGTGCTTAAATAGTTTCTGTCCGCAACTTCTGTGCATGGTACACAGAAGTTGCGGACAAAGAAATCATATCCTTGATTGAGGCATTGCGGCTGAGCCGCGGTAGAACCGATCGGTTCGATCCGTCCGATCGGTCTGATCATCGAGAAGGAGATTCGCCCCATGGACATGGAACAACGCTACCAGGATCGCCTGAAACGCTATACGACGGCGCTGCGCAACGGCAAGCCGGACATGATACCGATTCGTCCCTTTGTGGCGGAATTCGCCGCGAAATACGCCGGTTTCACCTGCCAAGAGGTCACGCACGACTTCAACAAGGCCTTCGAGGCAGCGCGAAAGTGCGCGGCGGATTTCGACTGGGACGCGGTCGTCGGCAACATGGTGTATGTCTGGACGGGCCTGACGCAGGCCATCGGCCTGAAATACTACGGCGTGCCCGGCATTGACGTGCCGCCGAACACGGGGTTTCAATACCGGGAACCGTCTGAGGACAACGCGCACATGCGCGAGGACGAGTATCCGCTGTTGATCGAAGACCCGACCGGGTTTCTGTTCAACGTCTGGCTGCCGCGCGTGTCGGCGGACGTGGTCGCGCCGGGCGCGCCCGCGACGTTTCGCAACAACTTGTCGTTTCTCAAGGGCGGCATGGCGATGATGAACTATTTCGGCGGGTTCGTCACCCAGGCCGCGCAACTCCGGGCGGAATCCGGCACGCCCGGCGCCATCGCGGGCATCCTGAAAGCGCCGCTCGACATTCTCGGCGACAAACTGCGCGGATACATGGGACTGACCATGGACCTGCTCGTGCGGCGCGACGAAGTCCTCAAGGCCTGCGAGGCGCTCATGCCGCATTTACTGTGGGTGGCCTTGTCCGGTGCGGATGTTGAAAAGAACGTGCCGATTACAATCTGGATGCACCGCGGCTGCGTGCCTTTCGTCTCGAAAGACGTTTTCGACCAAATCTACTGGCCGACGCTCAAGCCGATCATCGAGGAGATTTGGGCGAAGGGTCATCAGGTGCTCTTCTACGCGGAAGGGGATTGGGGCGCGCATCTCGATGCGTTCTCGGAATTGCCGGAGGGCAGCATTATCTATCATGTGGACCGCGGCGACATCTTCGAAACGCACCGAAAGATCGGCCACAAGTTCTGTCTGAGCGGCGGCATTCCGAATTACCTGCTCGGCGTCGGCACACCGGACGAAGTTCGCGGGTATTGTAAAAAAGTGATTGATGGTGTTGCCCGCGACGGTGGCTATGTCATGGATGCCAGCGCCATCATCCAGGATGATGCACAGATTGAAAATGTCCGCGCCATGACTGATTTCACGCGAGAATACGGCGTTTACTGAAAAAAGGAATAAATATGAAAGCCATGGACACTAATCAACCCATCGCGCCGAACCGCAAACCCGGTGTGTGCATTTCTTGGGAAGACAAGCGCCGTGAACTCGGCGAGATCAAGGGCGATGCGGAACTCGTGCGCAAAATCTGGGAAGATGTGGATGCTCTCGGATACGTCTACATCTGGCACTGCCTCGTGTCGTTCTGACACAGAATGCGTTTTCTGTGTTTTTCAGGCATCCGGCGGAAATGCGCTACCGGCATTTTTTTGAAAAAATGCTGGCGTTTTTTCCTAATTCCATTGTATAATCAGGTTTGAATGAAGAGATGGGTAAAGCCATTCTTGCGAATGGTTCCATAGCTGTCTGTGATGGGCACAGATAGGTCATTTTTATAATGGTTGCAGTGATTCAGCGGCAAGAACATCTATGGAGAGTGGAAACCATGAACCGTCCGTTCCCGACTTCACGCAAAACACAAGGCGCCAATTGGCGCATGGCGGCCGCCTTTGCTTTCTGCATGGCCGTCTTCATGGGAGCCGCGCATGCGGCCAGTCTGAGCGATTTGTACGTGAATCCCGGCGTGCCAAGTCTTGGATCGCTGGCCGTTTCGCCCAGCGCCACGGTCAACATTGACACCAAGACGTCCGGCGGCGCCGCGCCGACCCTGACGGTCGTCGGCATTGGAACCTATACCGGCGTGGCGAGAGATTATGGGCAAGGCGAAGTGGCCATCTTTTATTTCGATTATGTGGAAGTGCCGGATGGGACGACCGTGACGGTCACGGGGCAGCGGCCCCTGTCCATCGTTTCCGCCAACGACATGATATGGGGCGCATCCATCAATGCGCCTCCGGGGATGCTTGGCGGCGGCACGCGCGGTTCCCGTGGATCGGGCAGCGCGGGCGGCGGCGGCGGCGCGGGCGGCGCGGGCGGCGCGGGCGGTTCGGGTGGTGGCGGCGGTGGCGGCGGCGAGAATGACGGCGGCGGGCGGACCTATGGCGGCGACGGTGGCGCGGGCGGACCCGGCATAGACGGCCAGCCTGGAAGCCCCGGCGTTTCGGCCGCTGCAAGCGGCGGTAACGGCGGCGCGGGCGGCGCGGGATTCGGGGGTACCCCGGCTCCGGCGGGCGGCGGCGGCGGTTCCGGCGGCATTGGACTGGACGGCGGCACGCGGGGGACGGGCGGCGGCCAGACGGGCCAAGCCCCCGGCGGCTTGCGATCCGAAACGGTTGTTACCTATCCCGTGGATACGGGCATCATAGGCACCATTGATATTCATTTGAAATTGGGATTGGGCGGCGCCAATGGGACCAATAACCCCGGCAACTCCGGCGGCCCCGGCAATGACGGCGGCACTGGCCAAGCCGGTTCCCAAGGCGCCACGGCGGAATATGCCAATACGACGCTGGCCAGTACGCTCAATCTCGTGGCCGGTTCGGGTGGTGGCGGTGGCGGTGGCGGCGGCGGCGGCGGCGGCGGCGCGGGTGGCGGCGGCGGCGGCGGCGGTTCGGGCGGCGGCGGCGGCGGTGGTGGCGCCGGTTCTTGGATAGATGCCGGCGGATGGAATTGGGTCTTGGATTTGTTGGGCGGAAGGCAAATTTCCGGATCGGGCGGCGGTGGCGGCGGTTCAGGCGGTGGCGGGGCGGGCGGGAGCGCCGGTTTGGCCGGCAATGCGGGCGGTCAAGGCGAAATGAATTCTAATGCGACACCCGGCAGTGGCGGAAAAGGCGCGGGAACGTACGGTGGCAACGGCGGCACAGGCTCGGGCGGCGGCAATAACGGATCTTCGGTCAGTCAAGGCGGCGGCGGCGGCGCGGGCGGCGTGGGCGGATCGGGCGGTACCGGCGGCAGCGGCGGTCAAGGCGGATACGGCGGCGCGGGCGGCGG